>ERZ506942.72-NODE-72-length-48507-cov-5.11143_pt1 | contig 48507 bp, 59 predicted proteins | sample MGYA00512900_ERZ506942 | MGnify/ENA metagenome assembly ERZ506942
CAGAAATTACCTGATAATCCGCGGCTTTTTACCGACCCGCGGAACGCGCGGTTTTCCGTAAAATAGCGACAATAATCGATAATAACCTATCATAATGCATTATATTACTATAAACGTTTTGTCAAAGTAAGTCAAGCGAATTGCGGTAAATTCTGTAAAAAAACAGTAAAACGAGGCAAAAATTTATGAGGATCGACAAATTTTTAAAGGTTTCGCGCATTTTAAAACGCCGCACGCTCGCCGCCGAGGCCTGCGAGGGCAACAGGGTATCGGTCAACGGCCGCGAGGTCAAGCCCTCCTATCAGCTGAAAGTCGGCGACGTGGTGGAAATCCGCTTTGCGAGCGGGCGGCTCAAGTTCCGCGTGCTCGAACTGAAAGAGAGCGTCAGAAAGGAAGAGGCCGCCTCCCTTTACGAAATGGTGGCGGAATGATCGGCGCGATCGTAACCGCCGCGGGCAGAGGTTCCCGCGCGGGTTTCGGCGAAAACAAGCTACTCCGCCCCCTCGGCGGCGGCACCGTGCTCGAAAAGACCGTGGCGGCGTTTGAAGAAAGCGGACTGTTCGGCGAAATCCTGGTAACGGTTTCCGCAGAGGACGAAACGCGCGTGCGCGCAATGTTCGGCGGGCATCCGCTCGTAAAAATCGTGCCCGGCGGGCCTACGCGCACGAAGTCCGTGCTCAACGGCCTGCGCGCCTCCGCGGCGGACATCGTGCTCGTACACGACGGCGCGCGCCCGTACGTAACGCGCGCTATTCTGGAAGACTGTATCGGGAGCGTGAAAAAATACGGCAGCGGCGTGGCTGCGTACCCCGCGGCGGACACGCTCGCCCGCGCGGAGGACGGCAGGGCGGCCGAAGTGCTCGGCAAGGACGGGCTGTACGTGGTGCAGACGCCGCAGGGCTTTTACCGCGGGGAACTGCTCGCCGCTTATGAAAAGGCGCGGGGCGATTATCCCGACGAAAGCTCGGTGTATGCGGAATTCGTCAGCGCGCCGCGGCTCAGCCTCGGCTCCCCCGCCAACCGCAAACTTACCTACAGAGAAGATTTCGAAAGTTTCCGCACGGGCAACGGCTACGACACCCATCGGCTGGAAACGGGCAGAAGGTTGGTGCTCGGCGGCGTAGAAGTCCCCTATGAAAAAGGGCTGGCGGGACACAGCGACGCGGACGTGGTGGTTCACGCCCTCATGGACGCCCTCCTTTCGGGCGCGGGGCTCAGGGACATAGGCTGCTATTTTCCCGATACGGACCCGAAATACAAGGACGCGGACAGCGTCAATTTATTGCGTGAGGTGGTGCGCATCGTCGGAGAACGGGGCTACAAGGTGGAAAACGCCTCCGTCGCCCTGCTTGCGGAGCGGCCGAAACTTGCGCCGTATATCGACAGGATGCGCGAAAATCTTGCAAACGTTCTCGCTGTTCCGTTCTCAGACGTCGGCATTTCCGTTACTACGGCGGAAAAGCTCGGGTTCGTCGGGCGGGAAGAAGGCATGGCCGCCTACGCCACCGCACTGCTGAAAAAAACGTTTTAGTCATTGTTTTCCTGCGGAAAACGGGTTCGGCGGTTGACGTTTTTCGTCAAGCGCCCATGATTATACATCAAAAAATTTTCGAAAAAATACGAAAAACCGCTGTAAAAAACGAGCATATTTTTTTAAAATGTGCTATTATAGTTTTACAGAAAGTACATAAAAAACGGATTTTAGTCTTTTTTTGGTTATTTTTGGGGTTTTCCCGCGCCGAAGTCGACGGTCTGCAAAAATTATGGTGAGTTTTTGTAAGTATAAATTATATAATAAATTTAAATAATATATGCCAAAAAGACAATTCACAATTTTTTGTGTATTCAAAAGAAAAATATTTTAAGATTGGATTAGGGTAAAGAACTATGTTTGGTAACAATTTGAAAAATTTACGTAACGAAGCACAGATCAATCAGAAAAACCTTGCGGCGCAGTTCAACGTGACGCAGGCGACAATCAGCAGCTGGGAAAACGGCAGGACGGCGCCGTCCTTCGATCAGCTGATCGAAATCGCGGATTATTTCGACGTTTCCGTCGATTATCTTATCGGCCGCATGAGCATAGACAACAATTACGTCTATTCCCCCTCGAAAAACATTGCGGACATACTCGAACTGCTCCAGCAGACCGACTGCAACGAACGGGAAGTCATTTTCCGCCTGCTCAAAGAATACTTAAAGACCAAAAAGAACCAGCAGGCGAAATAAAAAAACCGCGCGGCTTTGTATGCGCATTTTACGGCTTGCGGCGTCGTTCCGCAGGCTGTTTTTATTTTTGCCGCTCCGCGGCCGGCCCCGAAGCGCCGCCGAGGAAGGAAATCCGCGCGGAATTTTCGTTTTCATAAAGCCGCGCCGAACATTTGCGCAGACAAAAAAAGAGAGGTTCGCCTCTCTTTTTTTATCCGCCGTTTATTTGGCCTTTTTTCCCGCCGCCACCGCGAGAAGTTTTTTATATGCCGAAGTCGGTTTTTTGCTATAAATTTCTTCTGTTAAAATTACGTGAATGTACTGCTCCCCGAATGCAGACACGTAAGGGCATGCCTTTTCTTGTTTTTCAAGCGCCTCGGCGTCGTAAGCCGCAATGCGGGCGCAAGTTTTAAATCCGTTCAGCTTTTCGCAAAACATGTTGCATATATTTTCGCCGTAATCGTTGAGCGCCCAAACTTCTCCGTATTGCTTTATTAATTTTTTAAATTCCGATAAATAAAGTTTTATGGAAAAGCAGTGATTGTACTCTTTCATAAACGCTTTCGCTGCTTTTATAGCATTTTTCGCGTTTTTACCGCCCTCCACGACGACGCTCCAACCGTTGCCGAGCGGTTCTCTCAGCCGAGCTTTTTTCTCTTCATATTCCCGCTGACGCAGTTCCTCTTCTTTTTGCTCCTGTTTTCTGCGAGCCGCCTCTTCGCGTTGCTGCTTACGGATACGTTCTTCCTCTTCTTTTCTGCGTTTTTCTTCGTTAGCCTTTATTTCCGCGGCGAGCTGCTCGTTCAGCTGAAAGGTCAGCGTGTACCGCGTACCCGCAGAATCCCCGAAAAACCCTTCTACAACGCCCGATTCGGCAATTTCGTTCACAAGCTCATAGCCCAGCGCGCGCATTTCGTTTACGAGTTGCAGTTTTTTTCGTCCGACTTCGGTGTTCTTGCCCTGCACCGTTTTTGTAACGATTTGCGCCCCCGTTCGCTCGTCCCCTTGCAAAAAGTCGAATAAGCCCATTTTTTATCCCTCCCTGATTTTTTTACCACTTAATTATACCCCCCCCCACTGCCAACCTCATTTGAACACTTTTCTCGGTGGGTTAAGGTATAATACTATTGTAGCATATTACCCCCCCCCAGCAAGTGTTTTGAGGCAGTAAATGAAATTTCTTTATCATCTTTTTTACAGGGATTTAGGTACTCCAAGATTTTGCCTTTCGGGGTGCTGTTGTAGCACAGTTCTCGTAAATGTAAACGGCAAAAAATCATCACTTAAAATAATAATGAAAGTAGTCAGACAGAAATGTTTGGCTCTTTTTTTATGCTCAAAATGCAATGATTTTTTTGGTATCAATCCGTGAACATAAGCCCGTCGTTTACATTTACAACCTGATAGCAATTTTGGCGAGCCTTTGCCCGAACAGTGCTACACTGCCCCTTTGCCGAAAGGCTAATAAAATCTTGGAGGTATAAGAAAAATGCAAAAAGTAGTTTACTCGGTAACAAAGGTAAACAAAGACGAGAAGTTGAAAGGTGTAGGTTATCTGGTTGAAGGTAACTTACTTATACCCTCTACTTCCAGCAAAGGTAACGCTTACATACGGGTGTTTGAGGACGTTGCCGAAAAATGCAAGCCCGTCAAAGACAGCGAAACGGAGTTCAAAGGTTACATAACAATCGCTTACGAAAACGTCAACGTGTATAACAAAGAAAAGAACCGTTACGATACTTTGGACTACATCGAAACAACCTATTATATCTGGTACAAATTCATAGATTGAGGTGATTGAAATGTTTGAATATGATTTCTTTGACGGTGATCACTTTATCACGTTCGATATAGTTGAAATAAACGATGAAACGAATACGGCGTTGATAGCAATATCTAATCAAGGTCGTATAACGCACGATACTTTCGATTTATTGGAAGATGAGAAATTAAAAGACGTTTGCGAAAATCGTTACTTCGAGTTCGGCTTATATCAAGAACGAATTTATATAAACGATTTCGAGTGCTTATAAGGAGGCAATATGAATAGAGTTGCAATGGTAATTGGTTCGTGGGGTTCGTACAACGAATGTAACGAACGCGCATTAGGCAGCGAATGGCTGGACTTCGACGATTACGAAGATTGGGACGAAATCGTTGAAGAATTAAAGCGCGAAGGCTTCGAGCTGGACGGCATCGACGAAGAACTGTTTGTGCAGGACATCGAGGGCGTTCCTACTTCAAGCACCGATTGGGATAACACGCACCCCAAAGAGATATTCGAGCTTATAAAAAAATCCGGCGTTCTGGACGATGAATATAAATATGAGCTTATGGAAGCGTATTGCGTGGTTAGATCGTTCGATGAATGGTCTGACCTCGTAAACGATTACGAAGAAAATTGGGATCAAGATATTGTCTTTTACAAAAATAAGACGATGCTCGACGTGGCTTACGAGATTATAGACGAATGCTACAACTTGGAAAAGATGCTCGGCAATCTTGCCAACTATTTCGACTATAACGCATTTGCAAGGGATTTAAGTTACGACGGATACACGGAAACGTCAAACGGCGTAATTGAAATTAGATAAAAAATAAAAAGGAATTATCAAAAATGGAAACCACTACTCAACCTACCCTTCAAGCAAAGAAGGACAAAGCAATCGAGATTATGCACACTCTCGACATCTACAAGCCGTACATAAACGGCTTTAAGCAATCCGACAAGGTTTGCTTCTTTGAGGGCTTCGGTGGATTTTGGGTATATCAAGAACCTGAAATCGAAACCAAGATGCGTGAACTCGAACAAAAGTATAATTGCAAAGTTTACGCAATCACGCACGAATTTACCGACTTCGGGGAACTGTACGATTTTCTTATCGTAACGAACTATCCCGAAGAATGGGAAGATACGGTTTACAGCTACGGAAATAAACATACGGTATTCGCCTACGTTTGGAATAAATCGGACGATATGTGCAGCGAGTTCGGAAGCATTACTGTACAATCATTCGGCGGCGGAATAAGGAGGGTTGCATAATGAAAAAAGTATATATCGTGCAATTCGATTGGGCAACGCCCGATGCAAGCAGCGTTGACCTTTACGTTTACGACAGTTACGACAAAGCATACGACAAATTCAAAGAACTTATATGCGCCGAACGTAAATCCGAAAATTCATGGGTTGGCGACATTGAGTTCGATGACGAAGGCTATCCCGTTGACGAACATTACGAGTTCGATTTCGAGGATAACAATTCGGGCGAATCCGAAGTTTGGTGGCACATTACCGATAAAAACGATTGGTATATGTACTCATATATAGACTTACGTGTTATGGAGGTTATGTAATGAGAAACACGAAAGAAGTTATGCCCATACTTACCGCTATTTTCTGCCTTAATCGTGTGGGCGCAAAGGACAAGCAAATAGACCTGATTTGCGATTATGCGTTCCGAAAATTGTTCGGCGCTAATACCAACTTATTGACTATCGCTTGTATCGAACAAACAAGAGAAACTATGAAAAAGCAAGTAAACGAATTACTTGAAAAAGAAACAGCATACAAAAAATTTTTGGAGGAATACAAGAAATGAGTGCATTTAAGACACAGGCTTATATAAGCTCGCTGAACAAGGGCAAAATGCAGCCGGAAGTTATGGACGAAATAACGGTGCTTGAAAAGGTCGGCGACAACGATTACATAGTAGATTATAAGGGCGTGCGCTGTCATGCCCTTTTTAATTGGTTTGTTTGTGCGTACTTCGCAGACGATTTATACGGGAGGATCAACTAATGGGACAGTATTACAGAGCAATAGTCAAAAAGCAAAACAGGCGCAACGTCGTATATAACCGTTATGTGATACGGAACGGCAAGCCCGAATACATGATGGCAAAACTTACCGAGCATTCGTGGTGGCGCAACGATTTCGTAAACGCAGTATGCCTTGACATCTACGAAAGCAAAGAAAAACGCCGCGTCGCTTGGATCGGCGATTATGCCGAAAGTTATTTAGACCATATCGGCGCAGACAGTTTCAACGGCTTAAACCAAAATCAAATAAAAAGGCTTTGCAATCAGATTTGGGATTGCGAAGGGATTGCCGTTGAACCTACCGAATTTACATTAGACGGAAAGTTTATTGTAAACCACACAAAGAAAGAATACTTCGCCGGAACGCTCTACTTTGAAAACAGTTGTATGCACTCGAAGGATTACGGCGATTGGTGTATGCACCCCCTACCGCTATTGACCTGCATAGGCAACGGTATGGGCGGTGGCGATTATCGCTCTCCTACTGCCGACAGTTCGGAAGAATATATCGGCGCTTGGGCTTGGGACGAAATAAGCATAGACGATAAAGCACCTATGGACTATATCGAAATTAAACTTATATTCAAAGAAAAAGGATGGGAAGAATAATGAAAAGCAAAGAAATCTTGGAACAAATCAAAGCGAAAGGATTATCCAACTTTAAGGCAGTAAGCATCGACGACAATAAAACGCATCGTTGTTTCATAGAAACCGCCTCTACCATATTTGTGTATGCTTACAATAAAAAGCGTTACGGCTGGCGTTTGGACGAAGAACAGTTTTTAAGACACTTTATGCCGTTGATACCAAACGATGAAAATGCGCAGTGGAAAAGACGGTTAAAACGCGCTATAAACCTCTGTCGTGAAAGCGGACTGTGGGCGGATATCGCCGTCGTATGGGACAACCTTTACAAATACGTTACGCTCGACGAAAAGAGAAAGATTTACGATATGAGCTGGGATAATCGTGAAGCAACCGTTGCCTACTGTAAAGAGCATTACCCTTTTATGATTAAAACCGACCGCGACGGTAAGGAATATATCGACACGGATTATATATGGGAACTGTCGCGTTGCAAACTTAAATCTATGTATTTCGGATATTACAATACGGAAGAAAAAGAACAAATCCGCAAAGCCATTTCCGAACGCAGGCAATACTCCACTCCGAGAATACGAACAAATTACGACGTGAGTTTCGATTATAACCCCGAAAACAACAAAGCGTTCTATCGTGAGGAATACAAAGATTGCGGTAACGGACACTACTATCTTGCGCTTAACCACAGTACGGCGGTATTCTGCGAGGACGATTAAATGAGGCTTGCTATGACGCCAAACAACGATTTCGGATATACGGTACGATACAAGCGGATAGGCTCGAACAAATGGAAAGTATATCTCGTAACGAACACTTACGACAGCGCATTGTGGAGTGTGCGTTGGTACGAACGTGATCCGCCCAAAGACAGGATTACAGGCAAACCGATTGAAAACGTAATATGGGATATATTCCCTATAAAAACGCTGTTTGAATATAAATGGCGTTGGCGCGGCTGTCCGTTCTGAATACGGATAACCGCGTCTTTTCTTTTATATACAGAAATTACATAAGGAGTTATACACAATGAAAATCTCAACAGACAAACTTTACTACCTTTGCAACAAGTATCAATGGTTTACGAACGGCGACTGCAAACAATACGACTTATTATTCAAACTCAACAAAGACGGTGCGCCGCTCGAAAAATTGGCTACAATCATCTGGTTTTGTTCATTCGGTTACAACGAACAAGACATTCTCAAAATCTTACAACAGGAGGCAGATTTATAATGACTACTCTCAACCTTACCGCAAACGGTAAGCCGCAAGAACTTATCCTTGCCTATTTGCAGGAAAACGCAAGCGACGTGCTTGCCGAAAAAATCAACAACGGAACGCCGTTTACAAAAGACGGCAAACAACTCGTCAACAAAAAAACGCTCGACAGCTTTATGACCTTTGCGAGCGAAGAAGCAAAAAAGCTCGCAGAGAAAAATGCGCGGTCGGCGTGCGTGGAAGATTCCGTCGTTTACGGCTGGGCTATCCACTACTTCGAGGAAGATGCCATCGAAGGCAAACTTTTTAATGAGGACGGCACGGAATACAAACCGGTTGTAAAGACAAAACCGAAAACCGTAACAAAGCCCGTCATAGTCGAGCCGCCCAAACCGAAACAGCAGCAAGCGTCGCTGTGGGATATGATCGAGCAAACGGAAAAGAAAACCGTAACAGTTCAAACCGACGATCACGAGGTTACAGACGATGCAGCCGATGACGACGGCGAAGAACAGAACAACGACTATATGACGGAAGAACCTGCCGAAGAAGCCGAAGAAACGGACGAGCCGACAATAGACGATATTGCCGATGCGCTTGAACAAGCGGTTGCCGAAAAAAACGCAAAGACCGTTCAAGTACCGAAGCCTTATCCCCCTTTCTATACGCAATACTTGGAACTTTCGGAACACACCGACGGTATCGTTCTTATCCGCTTGGGCGACTTCTACGAAGCGTTTGACAGCGATGCCGAAACATTAGCCGACGAACTCAATATGACGCTTGCAAGCCGTAAATTGACCGATGACGAGCGCGTGCCTATGGTCGGTTTTCCCTATCACGCAGCAGACGCTTACATAGCCAAAATACGGAAAAATCACGACGTGGTTATTGTCGAAGTGAACGGCGATATTGTGCCGCTTAAAAAGATTTCCGCGCCCGTATGCAAAGACGATTTGCCCGACGAGGACGAGGATATAGAAGAACTTTCCGAAGCGGAAATGCGGCAGTTTGACGGCGATATACAAGAGCCGAAAACGGTTGACGAGCAAGACGACGAAACTACTCCCTATTCTCTTTCTTCGTTTGACAAAGAAACTATGATTTATCTTTACGATTTGCTGGACGGCAAATTCGATATGGCGTGAGGTGAATATTATGACGATTGAAGATGCAGAAAAATTGACGATACCCAAATATATAGCCGAGCGTATTCGCAAAGCGGATCTCAAAGAACACACTACTCCCGATAAGCATCTCCGCTTCTATGCTTATCTTGCATTATGGAAACGCAAAGAACTTATAAAGATTACCGTTGCCGCAAAGCACTACCGCAAAAAACTGTATATGAAGATAGTTGCTATTCACGCCGTTCATGCGAATAAATGCTTTCTAAAAGATTTGGAATATAACTATATGGGCGCGATGGGCTATCGTGTGGGCTGGTTTGCGGAAGGCTTGCAAAAATTCGACAAATGGTACGAGCGCGGTTGGTTATGGGCTGACGATAAATATTACGATCCTTACGCCCCTATCGTTAATTACGAAGTTATGGACAAACTGCCCGAATATAAATATAGCGCTTATAAACAATACGGCGGTATAAACTTATTCAAATACTTACGGATTTACGAAAAATATCCGCAAGCGGAAATGTTCGTCAAATTCGGGCTGTCGTCGTATGCGTTAAGCAAACAATTATTGGAAAAAACCGCAAAAGACAAGAAGTTCCGGAAATGGCTCATTAAGAACAGCGGTGAATTGCACGGAAAGTATTACTACATAAGCACAATTCTATCGTCTTACAAAACGGGTAAATCGCTCAAAGATACCCAACACCTTGAGCAGCAAAAGAAAAGTTTTTGCAATAAGAATGGCGGTTATCCCGAATTACGACGGTTTTTCAAAGGACGGACGGATAAGTTCTTGGAGTACGTCAAAAAGCAAGATACGAGCATCGCAACATATAACGACTACTTCAAGGCTTGCAATTATCTCGGCTTGGATATGACCGCAGATAAAAACATATTCCCTCACAACTTCAAGCATTGGCACGATATGCGCATAGACCAATACCACACGGCAAAGGCAATGAAAGACGCCGAAGAACGCAAAGAACTGTATGCAAAGTTCGCCGACGTTGCCGAAAAGTATTTGAGCTTACAGCGAAATAAAGAAGCGTTTATCGTCATTATAGCAAGGACACCGAGCGATTTGATGCACGAGGGCGATACCTTGCACCACTGCGTAGGACGTATGAATTACGACCAAAAGTTTGCGCGAGAAGAAAGCCTTATATTCTTCGTCCGAAACTCGAACGAACCTGATACACCGTTCGTTACACTCGAATACTCGCTTAAAAGCAAGAAAATATTACAATGCTACGGCGACGGCGATAGCAAGCCGAACGACGGCGTTTTAGAGTTTGTAAACAAGAAATGGCTACCCTACGCCAACAGACAATTAAAGAAAATACAAGCGGCGGCTTAACGCAAAGGAGTAAATGATTATGAACAATTATTACAGAATTACAGGTTACTGCGAAAAAGAAGATTTTTGCTTTATTATGGACTGTTACGGAATGTTCGAGAAATTATGGCAATTCAGTTCATACCTACTGCAAAAAGGCTTGAAAGTATTGGAGGTCGGAAACGACACGAAGTTTATGGACGGCAACATTGACCGCATAGACGAGGACGACGAAAAAATGTTTTTACGGGCGAACGCAAAAGGCAAGCCCGAATACACAACTCAATCAATAAACGGCATTACTTACAAAGCCGTCAAGGTTGCCGACAAAATCTACATACCCGACAGAACGCAAACTGTTTAACCGTATCGAAGCCGATACGGTTATAAAGCCAAAGCCCGGATTCCTTTCGGAGTCTGGGCTTTTTTTGTGTTAGTTTAATCGTCGCTTTTTCTTCCTTCCGCCAGCAATTTAGAATTGCTTTCCTGCAATACTCGAAGCTGCGAGCGTGCCATATTATTAAGTTGCTTCAGCCTTTCACCTTGCGGTATATTCTGCTCTATAAGATAGGCATTCAAACTCTCCATATTGGCAATGACGAGTAACTGTTCAATCGTCGCATAATCTCGCATATTTCCCTTAAGCGACGGATTTTCTTTTCGCCAATCGGCTGCTGTCTTGCCGAATAATGCAACGTTGAGCAAATCGGCTTCATCCGCATACACATATTTTAATTGTTCTTCCGTAAGCGTGGGAACGATATTTTCTTTTATAGCATCGGTATGTATACGGTAATTTACTTTTGCAAGTTCACGCTTCGCAGTCCATTCAAGAGCTTGCTGCTCTTTTGATTTTAGGCGTTGAAACTCTGTTACCAAATATAACTTGAATTGCGGACTAATCCAGCTTGCAAATTCAAAAGCAATATCCCTATGCGCAAAAGTTCCTGCGCTGTATTTTCCTGCGCCGGGAATAATGCCAATCGCGTTAAATTCATCTTTCCAACGTTTCGGCGTCATTGTGAAGCGGTTATATCCCACTTCTTCTGTTTTAATTCTGCGCATTTGCACGGAATTAAAATCAGGGTTATGTATTTCTTCCCACAAGCTGTAAAACTCAAATGAGTCCTTATTGGACATCCAATTACGGATTACGCCGGAAGGATCTTTTGCATTAAAGTATTTCGCTATATCAGTAATCGAAATATAATCTTCTTTTCCTACATACTTGTATGTTACATTGATGCCCTGAACAACAACTTCTTTACTCGCCATATCTCACCTCTTAATCAATTTCCAAATCGGGATTTTCAAACAACGGATCATCGAAAAATTGTGCCGTTGTCATTTCAAGTCCGCGAATTATCTGCATTACTGTTTTAAGATTAACACCGCTATTACGTTCACTCATCAGCGTTTTCATTGTATTGTGTGGCATAGCTATATTTTTCTCCAACCGATACTGCGACATATTCTTTTCTCGCAAGATATTGCTTATTCTCATTGCAACTGCTGTGCTTAACTTCATACGCCCTCCTACGGTTGTTTTTACAACTATAATTTTACCAAATATTATTTTGAACATAGGGACGCATTTACAACCCCAAACGCTTTGAGTTTTGCTCGCTCGGTGTTATAATAAGGTTGCAAATACAACCATATCGGAGAATGGGTATGAAAGTGTGCTTTATAGGGCACAGAAAGATTGGTAATGCCGAACAAATTAAAAGAAAACTGCACGATACTATCTCGTTACTTATTGAAAACGACGCCGATACGTTCATCTTTGGCAGCAGAAGTGATTTTGACACTCTATGCTGGGAGGTCGTTACCGAACTGCAAGAGCAATTCCCCCACATCAAGCGTATAAGTTATAATGCGCCCCACGAAACAGCGTTTACGTCCAAAGAAGAGCGGGAAAGCTGCGAACAGTTCTTCTCTCGAATAGCAAAGTGCGAAGTTCATTACACGGACTACGAAGAAGCCGTTAGTTCAACGAAATCTATAAATGCAAACAAAAACGCATACATCATGCGCAATCAAGAAATGATCGACAACAGCGATGTATGCGTGTTCTACTATAACAAAAATTATTTACCGCCCAAACGGAAAGCGCCTAATAAGTTTCTTCCAGACTATCAACCAAAAAGCGGAACGGCAATCGCTTACGCTTATGCCGTACAAAAGAAAAAACAAATTTATAATATGTACATTGAAGAATAAAGCCGGGACTCCTTACGGAATCTCGGCTTTATCTATGTGCCAATTTAATATGTTATTTTTTCTTATCAGAACGGTAAACTGTCAATCGTTTTATTATATCGGAAGCATTATTCATTCCGCTACGTCTGTCGCTCGGTGTTTTAGATACGGTAAACCAATACCTTTCATTTCCACGATACACAAATTTGTAATGCGGATTTTCACTTACAAGATTAAATCCGACGCGTTCCAAATCTGCTATGTCGCGCTTATTGATAGGTTCTCCACTTGAAAGGACGCGCTTCACCACTTCTTCCGTTTCTCGACCGTTACCAATATATTCATTACTTTCCAAAAAACTTTTAATAAGTTCATATTGACGAGTATCAAACCCACCGCAACGATCGGCAGCATCTTTCAACACTGTTACTAATAAATCGTGTTGTTCCCCATCGAAAAATTCCTTTATAGACGATTTGGCAATTATACTTTCCTCTATGCCGCGTGCCGTCAGTGCCGATTGCAAACTATCGTTTTTATTACGAAGCGATGTGTTTTCTTCCGTAAGCATAGCAATTTTTTCTTTTGCAGCTTTTAACTTATCGTCAAGTGTATCATAAGCCGATATTACAAATGTCCGAAATCCGAGCCATGTCCGCAACAGCGCACCGTTAAGAAAGAAGTATTGGAACAAGCCATTACAAAAGCGTTTGAGAAAATGCTGGCTACCGAAGGCAACTTCAATCTTCTCGTAAATAAAATATTGGAAACCTTCAATAGCAACCTTTACGACACTTCTGCCCTACGGCTTGCCGAGAAAGAATTACAACGAGTTGAGTCATCGCTCATCAACTTGATTACAGCGGTCGAAAACGGCTTCTTCTCGGAAAGCACAAATGCACGTTTGAAAGAATTGGAAAACCGCAAAACCGAGTTAAAGGAAATCATAGCCAGCGAGCGCGGTAAAGAAGTAAAGCCTTTATCTCAAAAGCAAGTTGTTGATTATCTATCCTATGCAATAACCCAACCAGCACAAAACCTAATTGACCTACTTGTACGAAAGGTTTTAATAAAAGACGACATAGTAGATGTTTACTTGAAATACAAAAACGACGACTCTCCCGACGATAGTCCGAAACGAGGACGACCGAAACGAAATAGCAAAAACCCTGAACGGAATTTATCCGAACAGGGTTTTCTTTTTATGTCTTATACATTCTCATACGAAACCAGCCCCAAAGGGCGCAAATGCAAATTTTCTAATCCAAAACAGGGCGAAATTAAAAGCATCGTAATTGAAGTGTTGGTGTAAGAACTATATATTGTGGTTTTTGACTGAATTAAAGACTAAAAACCACAATATAGGTGTTCACGTGAGGTTGGCACTCGCCCCCCGACAAAAGTCAATAAAAATCGTTTTGTTTCATTAAAAAAACACGGATCGGAAACGATCCGTGTTTTTTATGGCCGGCAGAAACGCCGACCTTTACGATTGATTTTCAAACGATTACACGCAGCCCTGCGCTTTCATCGCCTCTGCCACTTTCAAAAAGCCCGCGATGTTCGCGCCCGCCATGTAGTTGCCGGGCATGCCGTATTCTTTCGACGCGTCGTCGCACGCCTTGAAAATGCTCTTCATAATGCCCTGCAGTTTTTCGTCCACTTCCTCGAACGTCCAGGAAAGGCGCATGCTGTTCTGGCACATTTCGAGCCCGGAGGTAGCTACGCCGCCCGCGTTTGCGGCCTTTGCGGGACCGTAGAGCATATTGTTTGCGAAATACACCTCGATCGCCTCGGGCGTAGAGGGCATGTTCGCGCCTTCCGCCACGACCTTGCAGCCGTTTTTCGCGAGGATTTCCGCGCTCTCCTTGTCGATTTCGTTCTGCGTGGCGCAGGGCAGCGCGATATCGCACTTGACCGACCACACGCCTTTGCAGCCCTCGACGTATTTCGCGTTCGGGTGATACTTCACGTATTCCTTTATGCGCTTTCTCTCCACCTCTTTGATCTGCTTCACGCAGGCGAGGTCAATGCCGTTTTCGTCGTACACGTAGCCGTTGCTGTCCGAAACGGTAACGACTTTCGCGCCCAGCTCGGTCGCTTTCTGCGTGGCGTAGATGGCGACGTTGCCCGAACCGGAAACGACCACCGTCTTGCCCTTGAAGGAAGTGCCGTTCGCCTTGAGCATTTCTTCCGTAAAGTAGCAGAGCCCGAATCCCGTGGCCTCCGTTCTCGCCAGAGAGCCGCCGTAAGTCAGCCCTTTGCCCGTGAGCACGCCCGTAAATTCGTTTCTCAATCTCTTATACTGGCCGAACATATAGCCTATTTCGCGCGCGCCCGTGCCGATATCCCCGGCGGGAACGTCCAGATCGGCGCCGATATGTCTGCAAAGTTCGGTCATGAAACTCTGGCAGAAACGCATGATTTCGCCGTCCGACTTGCCCTTGGGATCGAAATCGGAGCCGCCTTTCGCGCCGCCCATCGGCAGCGTGGTCAGGCTGTTTTTGAACACCTGCTCGAAACCGAGGAACTTGACGATGCCGAGATATACCGAAGGATGCAATCTGATGCCGCCCTTATACGGCCCGATCGCAGAGTTGAACTGCACCCTGAAACCCCTGTTGACCTGCACCTTGCCGTTGTCGTCCACCCAGGGCACTCTGAACATGATCTGCCTTTCCGGCTCGACCATTCTTTCGAGCACGCCCGCTTCCACAAGGTCGGGCCTCTTTTCCACGACGGGTTCGAGCGTCATGAGGACTTCGGTAACCGCCTGTATGAATTCGGGTTCGCCCTGGTTCCTCTTTTCCACTCTTTCCAAAAGCTCTTTAAGGTAAGCGTTTTTGATTGCCATATTGAAAGATCTCCTTGCTTTATTCCTTTTTACGATTTTATTGTAGCATAAATCGGCGCGGTTGACAACTTTACGAAAGCTTTTTTCCGCCGAAAAAGGCAAAAAATAATTTATAGAACGCATAACCTTCCCTTATACTTTGAATAATCGGCCCTTTTTGATGTATTTTTTCGCTTTTCCGCGCAAAAACGAATTTCAAGCAAAATACGACCGTTTTGCATTGTCCCGCTTGTTTTTGGGTAAAACTTATGTTATAATAAATAAACAACGATGTATAATTAAAAAAGGATATTATGAAAACCATCGACAAACCGGTAAAAAAGAGCAAAGTAAAGCGATTCGACTTTGTGAAAAAGGCCAACTATTTCGGACCGATGAAGTACGTCGCCCGCCTGGTGGCGGCGATCAAGCTGAAGGGCGCGGACATTTCCGTAAAGCGCGTCAACATGGACGGGCTGAAACCGCCCTATTTCATTCTGGCAAACCACGCTTCGGTGTTCGACATGGCCATGAGCATGGTGATCAACTACCCGCACCGCACCTATAACGTGGTGGCGCTGGACGGGCTGTACGATTTCGGCGAAACGCTCATGCGGAGCATCGGCACCATCGCCAAGCGCAAGTTCATTAAGGACCTCGCCCTGCTCAAGAACATGAAATACGTGGTGAACAACCGCAAGGACGCCATATTGATGATGTATCCCGAGGCCAAATATTCCCTGCAGGGCGCGACCTCGTATCTGCCGCCCTCGCTCGGCAAGCTTGCAAAGTTCCTCGGCGTGCCCGTGGTGGTGTGCAATCTCAGGGGCTGTTACGTAAACGCCCCGCAATGGCATAAGATTTACAATAAAAATCCCCGTTTGGAGGCGGTGGTAACGCAGACGGCCACCGCCGAACAGGTAAAAACGCTTTCCGAAGAGGAATTGCAGGAAATGATCGTGAAAGATTTCGTCTACGACGATTTCAAGTGGCAGAAAGACAACAACGTGATCATCGACCGCCCCTACCGCGCGACGGGACTGAACAGAATACTGTATAAATGCCCGCATTGCGGCGCGGCGCACAAAATGCGCGGCGAGGGCGTTCGCCTCACCTGCGACGCCTGCGGCAAGGTATGGGAAATGACGCCGCTCGGAGAGATGAAAGCGCTTTCGGGAGAAACGGAGTTTTCGCATATTCCGGACTGGTTCGAGTGGGAAAAGAAGGACGTGGAAAGGCGGGTAAAGGAAGGCACCTACCGCTTCGAAGACGAAGTCCGCGTAAAGACCATGCCCAACGCGCAGCATATGTACCGCCACCCCAACGGCAGGCTGATACACGACAATACGGGCTTTACCTTTATCGGGCGCGTATACGACGAGGACGTCAACCTGCATTTCGATTCCAAGGTACAGGACGGCGTGCATATAGAGTATCCCATCAAGAACAACGACTATACCGACTGCGTAATTCTTTACACGCTGGACGAAAGCTATTATCTCATGCCCGTCCACGCGCGGGACGTCATCACCGAAATATCGCTGGCGACCGACGCCATTTACGCGCTGCAAAACGGAAAACTTTAAAACGAAAGCACGGCTCAAAGCCGTGCTTTTTTATCAGAACAACTGCAATATATCCACCAGAACGGCAAAGCCTATCAAAAACACGAAACCGCCGAAATGAATGGCAGCCTCGACTTTGCGGTTGATCGGTTTCTTTCTTATCCATTCGATGACCGTAAATACCACGCGGCTGCCGTCGAGCGCGGGGATCGGCAAAAGATTGAACACCGCCAGATTCACGCCGATAAAAGAGGACATCATCAAAAGGTAATTGAAGCCGCCCATGCGTATTGCGTCCGCCGTGACGGAAACCGTGGTGATGGTGCCGCCGAGAGAACTCAGCCCCAACCTGCCCGTCAAAAGCTGTCCGAGCACGGTGAATATCGTGCCAGCTATGCGGAAAGAGTATTCGAACCCGTTCCCGATGGAGGCGAAAAATCCCACGCGAACGTTGGTCGCGCCCAGACTGCGCAAGCCCAGCGCGGTGAGGAGCGCGTCGGTATCCTCAATGTTCGTAAAGGAAGTGCTGCGCCTCAGCTTGACTTCGAGTTCCACCGTTTCCCCGTTTCTGATCACGGTAACGGGGAGCAGATCGCCGCCCTTCTTTTTATCGACGGCCCGCATGAGATCGGTCGCCATATAGACGCGGCGGCCGTTCATCGTCAGAATGACGTCGCCTTCTTTCAGATAGTTATCCAAAACGCCGTCTTCCGCGGCCGACTGAAATGCGGGCGGTTCCCGTTCTATCACCGCGTAAGCAGGGCGGCCGTAGGCGCCGAATAGGACGAATATGAGAAGGAGCGCCAGTAAATAATTCATGAGCGCGCCCGCCACGAGCACGATAATCCTCTGCCACGGTTTTCTGTTGTTGAAAGCCTTCGGATCTTCGTCGTCCTCGTCTTCGCCCTTGAACGCGCAGAATCCGCCGATCGGCAGCGCGCGGACGGAAAATATCTCGCCGCTTTTGCGCGTGCGGGAATATAGTTTCGGACCGAACCCGATGGCGAATTCCTCTATGCCGAAACCGAACGCCTTGCCCGCGACGTAGTGGCCGAATTCATGCACCGTTATCATGATGAGCAAGACGACGATGGCGAGCACGACGTAGCCGATGCTCTGCATCACGCTTGCAAAACTAAGCAGTAAGTGTTCCATTGATCTCCGTTATGATTTTACCGGCGAGCGAACGCGCTTTCGCGTCCTCGCGCACGAGATCGTCCAACGAAGAGATCTCCGCGCGCGCCGTGCGGGCGAGCACACCCTCCAGCACCTTCGTTATGTCCGTAAAACCGATATTCCCCTTAAGAAAAGCCGACACCGCGACCTCGTCCGCCGCGTTGAGGGCGCAGGGATAGTTATCCCCCAGCTTTATGCTTTCCAACGTCAGGTAGAAACAGGGGTATTTTTCCCTGTCCACGGGGAGAAAGGTCAGCTTGCCCAGCTTGACGAAATCGAGCGGAGGGCAGGCCGTCTGCAGCCGCTCGCCCGCAATCGCGAGCTGTATGGGAATCTCCATCGTCGGATAGGAAAGCTGCGCCAGCACGGCGTTATCCTCGAATTCCACCATGGAATGGATAATGCTCTGCGGATGCACGACGACTTCTATCTGTTCCGCCGACGCGCCGTAGAGCCGCATGGCCTCGGCGACTTCGAACCCCTTGTTGACCATGGTCGCGCAGTCGACCGTGATGCGCCCGCCCATATCCCAGTTGGGGTGTTTGAGCGCCTCCGCCGCGGTAACGGATTTCAGTTCTTCCGCGCTCTTGTCGCGGAAGGCCCCGCCGGACGCCGTTAAAACGATCTTTTTAAAGGGTGCGCGCCTGTCGCAGCCGAGCGCCTGCCATATGGCGGAATGTTCGCTGTCCACGGGGGCGAGCTCCACGCCCGCGCTTTCCACCGCCTTCATCACGAGTTCACCGCCCACGACCAGGCTTTCCTTGTTGGCGAGGGCTATTTTTTTACCCGCCTCCGCGGCTTTCAGCACGGCTTTCACGCCGATAAAGCCGACGAGCGCCACCACCACCACGTCCACCTCCCCGACGACGGCGCTGAGAAAGGCGTCCTCGCCGAAATAAAGGCGGCATTTTTTTCCGCCCGCCTGCGTATAAGCGCCTTCGCCGTCGTAAAACACCCTGTCCTTCATTTCCTCGGGAAAGACGGACAAGGCGGCGACGGAGGGCGCAAACCTGTCGATTTGTTTGAAAAAAGCACGGACGTTCTTACCCGCGGCGAGCGACGCGATTTCGAACCTGTCGCGGTGCCGCGCGGCAACTTCCAGCGTCTGAACGCCGATGGAGCCCGTGCTTCCCAGAAGTGCTATTTTTATCATATTCAACCTGAGGGGTTTTTATACCGTTTCAGAGAAAAAGGAATACCGGCGCGATAAAGAGGGAACAGAACAAAATTCCGTCTATCCTGTCCATAATCCCGCCGTGTCCCGGCATAATTCTGCCCATATCCTTGATGCCGACCCTGCGCTTTATCCAGCTTTCGAACAGATCGCCCGCCTCGGTGAAAAACGCCGCAACGAGACCTATCGCGAGAAATATCAGCCACTCGCAGCCGACGCCGAGGTCGGGCCTAAAAATAAAGTACAGCGCGAGGGCGCCCGCCGCACCGCCGGCAAGGCCGCCGATTGCACCGGAAACCGTCTTGTTGGGGCTGATCCCGGGGCAGAGTTTGCGCCCGCCGATCATCGAGCCGACGAGATACGCGAAAGTATCCGCGAGCGGCGACGTTACGAAAATCATAAGGAGCGCCAGCAGGGAATGTTCCCCGTGTCCGTTTGCCGCCACCATCGCCAAAAGCAAAGCGTTGGGATAGAGAACGGGCAGAACGCCCGCGCCGAAATACCGCGCGGGCAGCGAGCCTTCGCGGATTGCGAGCAGGGCAAGCGCGAACAGAACGCCCGCGCCGAGCACGGCCGCACCCCACCCCGCGCCGAAAAATGTGGCGACGGGCACAAACGCGAGCGCGCAGAGCGAAACGACTGCGGTAAGCGCGGCGCCGCTGCCGCCTGCAAAAACATCGTTTTCCTTACCGCCCTTCATGGCCCGCCACACTTCGAAAGTGCCGAGCAGGGAAAGGGCGTATATCAATATATTGAATAACCTTACGTCGACCGTTCTCAAAAAGAAAAAGCCGACGATCACGGCGACGAACACCGCCCCCGAAACACATCTTTTCAACATTCAATTTTACCGTATCTGCGCTTTCTCGAAGCGTAGCTTTCCAGCGCTTTATCGAGTTCTTCCGCCCCGAAATCGGGCCACAGCACGTCGGTAAAGTACAGTTCCGCGTAAGCCGACTGGTACAGCAGGAAGTTGGAAAGCCGCAGTTCTCCGCCCGTGCGCACGATCAGGTCGGGATCGGGCAGTCCCGCCGTGTAGAGAAAGCGCGAAACGCTTTCCTCCGTAATTTCCGCGCCGCTCGCTTTCAGCGCTTTCAGCGCGTGCACGATCTCCCCCCTGCCGCCGTAATCTATCAGGATATTGAGTATCTTTTTTCCGCCCGCCGTCTTTGCAGTCTGCTCGGCGATAATCTTGTTCAGCTTGGGGCTGAGCCGCTCTTTATTGCCCAAAACGTCGATACGTATGCCGTTTTTCACGGCTTTGGAGGCGAGTTTTTTCAAGTGCTCGCCCAAAAGGCGCATGAGTTCGTCCACCTCTTCCCTGGGGCGAGCCCAGTTTTCGGAGGAAAAAGCGTACAGCGATATTATTTCCACGCCCCGCCTGAAAGCGTGTTCCGACACTTTCTGCACGTTTCCCGAACCGGCCTTATGGCCGTAAGAACGCTTTTTGCCCTTCTGCTGCGCCCAGCGGCCGTTGCCGTCCATGATGATGCCTATATGGCGGGGTATCTTTTCCTCTTCCATTATACGGCGAGAACGTCCTTTTCTTTTTCAGCCGCGGCCGCGTCGATCGAGGCGACGGTCTTGGTAACGATCTTTTCCGCCTCCTTCTCCGCATCGGCGGCCTCGTCCTCCGAAATTTCCTTAGCGTTCTTCAGTTTTTTGATCTCGTCCATGCAGTCGCGCCGCACGTTTCTGACCGCGACTTTCGCGTCTTCGGCCATCTTTTTCACCTGTTTGACGAGTTCCTTTCTGCGCTCTTCGGTGAGCTGGGGGAACACCAGGCGTATCACTTTGCCGTCGTTCGAGGGCGTGATGCCGAGGTTTTCCGCAAGCAGTTGCTTTTCGATGACTTTCAGCATCGAATTGTCCCACGGGGAGATCACGAGGCAGCGCGCGTCCGATACGGAGATGTTGCCGACCTGGTTGATCGGCGTGGGCGTGCCGTAATAATCGACCAGCACTTTATCCACGATGTGCGGATTGGCCCGCCCCGCGCGCACCACGGCGTAATCGGCCTTGAGGACCGAAACGCTCTTTTCCATGCGCTCCTCCGCGTCCAAAAGTATCATTTCTATCTTTTCGTTTTCAAAAGCCATTTTTTCTTCCTCCTTTTTTGTTTCCCCTTATCCGCAACGCATAATAATATGCGGTATCGGTCTTATTTTATGATAGTCCCTATCTTTTCGCCCGTAACGGCGCGGCGGATGGCGTTCTCTTCGAACAGGCCGAACGCAAGCACGGGAATATCGTTTTCCATGCAGATGGTGATAGCCGTCGTGTCCATCGCCTTCAAATTCTGCTGAATGAATTCCATATGCGTAATGACTTCTATCTTTTTCGCCGCAGGATTGAGTTTTGGGTCGGAATCGTAAATGCCGTCCACGTTTTTGGCGAGCAGCAAAACGTCCGCGTTGATCTCCGCCGCGCGGAGCGCCGCCCCCGTATCCGTAGAGAAATACGGATTGCCCGTGCCGCAGGCAAAGATGACCACCCTGCCCTTTTCGAGGTGCGAGAGCGCCTTTCTCAGAATGTAAGGCTCGGCCACGCGCGTGATGGTGAGCGCCGTCTGCACGCGGGTGGGTATGCCGCGGCGTTCGAGCGCGTCCTGCATGGCGAGGGAGTTGATGACCGTGGCGAGCATGCCCATATGGTCGGCCGTCGTCCTGTCCATTTCCTTGCCTTCCCTGCCGCGCCAGAAGTTGCCGCCGCCGATGATGATGCCGATCTGCACGCCCATTTCCTTGACTTCCGCGATCTGATCGACCACGCGGGAAATAACCTGTTCGTCCAGTCCGAATCCCTGCTTGCCCGCGAGCGCTTCGCCCGACAGTTTGATGATGACTCTCTTATACTTCGCTTTAGACATTTCGCTCTCCTTAAGGTTTTTCTGCGTTTTTCCCCGAATACCAAAAGAAACACTTTTTGTTAAGTGTTTCTTTTCAGTTTTCGGTCATTCGCCGTAAAATTCAATTATTTTTTCATCTGCGCTTCGACTTCCGCGGCGAAATCGTTGGACTTCTTTTCCAAGCCTTCGCCCATTTCAAAGCGCGCGAACCTCTTGATCGAAACGCTGCCGACCTTTGCGGAGAGTTCTTTTTCCACCTGCGCGATGGTCTTTTCGGGATCCTTTACGAATTTCTGGTTCATCACGCAGAAATCTTCGTAATACTTCACGATCCTGCCCTCGACCATTCTCTCGATGATCTTTTCGGGCTTGCCCTCGTTGAGCGCCTGCGCGCGCAGGATTTCCTTTTCGTGTTCCAGCACGTCGGCGGGAACATCTTCCTTATTGACGTAAAGGGGTTTCGCGGCCGCGATCTGCAAAGCCACGTCGTGCGCGAAGGCTTTCACGTCGTCGTTGACGTTGTCCGCGTCGATTTCCACGAGCACGCCGACCTTGCCGCCCATGTGGATATAGCTTTCCACCATACCGTGCGCCGCGACGTATTTTTCAAATCTTCTGATGGCGATCTTTTCGCCGATCTTCGCGGTGGCCTCCACCGTGTCGTCGTTCTTCGCGGCGATAAGCTCCTCCGCGTCCTTCACGTCGTTTTTCAGAACGTAATCGACCACGCCGTTCACGAAATCTTTATACTGATCGCCCTTGGCTACGAAGTCGGTTTCGCAGTTGACTTCGACCATCGCGCCGACGTTTCCTTCGATCTTCGCCGCGACGATACCTTCCGCCGCGATGCGCGATGCCTTTTTGGCCGCCGTCGCTATCCCTTTCTCTCTCAGATAATCGACCGCCTTTTCCATGTCGCCGTTCGTTTCCGTAAGGGCCTTTTTGCAATCCAATATGCCTGCGCCCGTCTTCTGGCGGAGCGCTACAACGTCGCTGCCTGTAAACATAGTCCGTTCTCCTTTTTTCCGTATATTTATGCTTGAACTTCCGCTTCGGTCACGGCGGGTTCTTCTTTTACTTCTTCAGCCTTTTCCTCTTCGGCCGCGGCTTCGAACTGCTCGCCCTGGTTCGCCTCGATGACCGCGTCCGCGATCACGGAAGAAATGAGCTTGACGGCACGGATAGCGTCGTCGTTGCCGGGGATCACGTGATCCACCAGGTCGGGATCGCAGTTGGTGTCGGTAATCGCGACGATGGGGATATGCAGTTTTCTCGCCTCCTTCACCGCGATGTCTTCGTGGCTGGGATCAACGATAAACATGATGCCGGGCAGGGAACGCATTTCCTTGATGCCGCCGAGGTTGTTTTCCAGCTTATCCCTTTCGGCTTTCAGCCCGATGACTTCCTTTTTGGGGAGCAGGTCGAATTCGCCCATTTTTTCCATATTGTTGAGCTTGTTCAGCCTTTCCACCCTGCTTCTGATGGTTTTGAAGTTTGTCAGCGTGCCGCCGAGCCATCTCGAATTGATGTAGTACATGCCGCATCTTTCCGCTTCCTGCTTGACCGCTTCCTGCGCCTGCTTTTTGGTGCCGACGAAGAGCACGCTCTTGCCCGCTTTTACCGATTCCACCACGAATTTATACGCGTCGTTCTCGATGAGGTCGACGGTCTGTTCGAGGTTGATGATGTGAATGCCGTTTCTTTCCCCGTAGATGTACTTCTTCATTTTGGGGTTCCATCTTCTGGTCTGGTGGCCGAAGTGAACGCCGGCTTCGAGCAACTGCTTCATAGAAATTACTGCCATTTTGTTACCTCCGTTTCTTCCTCCCCGACGGCTTTTGTGCACGGCTTATATCCCGCCGCAAAGTATTTACGGGACAACGAACGCCGAAGACGGCCGGGTGCGAATTTCTCATAGCTGATTTATTTTACCATATAACGGGCGTTTTGGCAAGGATTTTGAGGAAATTTTTCGCGCTTTGCGAAATTTTAGCTACCCTTGCCGCGCTTTTTCCGCCGCCCGCTCAATCTCGCCGAAAACGGCGCGCGCGTCTTCGATATACCGCGATTCGTACGCGTCGTTTTCCACGAGTACGACCACGCATTCCCGCCGCCCCCGCCGCTTGAGCCTGATTTCGCCGATCATGGCGAGCGGCAGGCACACCCATGCGTTTCTGCGGAGAAAAAGATTGCTTTCGGAAAGCCTGAGCACGGGTTCACGCTCCCTCCTGCGGTCGGCAAGACACTGCGCGCCGAACACGACGCCCGCAACGGCAAACACGAGCGCCGCCGCCAGCGCGCCCGCGATCCACAGCCCTCCCGACAGAGCCTGCCATACCGTCAGCCCAGCAAAGAGAGCGGCGCAGGAACAGAGAACGGCGAAAACGATCGTTTTTTTCTTTTTATCGGGACGGATTTCCCGTGCGATCACGCGCGAATCATCAAACATATTGACATTATATCACCGAAACGCGCGGCTGTCAATACGCTCCGTCCGACCCTTTCCGACAAAATTTAACCTTTTGTTTACAATTATATCGTTGACATCTTAAAATAAACTCTGCTATGATATTATCATAAAAAAACAAAAAAAGGAGAACGATGTGAATTGACACCTCACGGCAGCGCCTCGCAGGAGGTTCTGAAGTCCCTCGGCGTATCCCCCGAAACGGGGCTGAGCGAAAAGGAAGCAGCGGCACGCCGCGAAAAATACGGCGAAAACAAACTCGCGGAAAAGAAGAAAAAGAGCCTTTTGGTCCGCTTTTTCGCGCAATTCAAAGACGTGATGATCGTCATTCTGCTCATTGCGGCGGCAATTTCGTTCGCGATCGCCATTAAGGACGGCAGCGCGAAGGAATTTATCGAGCCGGCGCTCATACTGCTGATCGTCATACTCAACGCCGTGATCGGCGTGGCGCAGGAGAGCAAGGCGGAAAAGGCGCTGGACGCGCTGAAAAACATGTCCGCGCCGCACGCGAGGGCGCTGCGCGGCGGCGTTGAGAAACTGCTGAACGCTTCCGAACTGGTGCCCGGCGACATCATCAGGCTGGAAGCGGGCGATTTTGTCCCCGCGGACGCGAGGCTGATCAAAAGCGTCAACCTCAAATCGGAAGAATCCGCGCTGACGGGCGAATCCGTCCCCTCCGAAAAGGACGCCGACGCGGACGTAGACGAAAAAGCGCCCCTCGGCGACAGGAAGAACATGGTGTTTTCCGGCTGTTCCGTCACCTACGGCACGGCGACGGCCGTAGTAACGGGAACCGCCATGAATACCGAAATGGGCAAGATCGCAAACCTGCTCAGCGGCGAAAAGGAAACGGCAACGCCGCTCCAGCGCAAACTCGCGCAGCTCGGCAAGATACTCGGCATCTTGGCTCTCGCCGCATGCGCGGTCATTTTCGTCGTGGGCATTATCGACAAAATGGACGTGATGACCATGTTCATGACGGCGGTATCCCTCGCGGTATCCGCCATACCCGAAGGCCTGCCCGCCATAGTAACCATCGTTTTATCCATAGGCGTTACCCGCATGGTGAAGAAAAACGCCATCATCAAACGCCTGCCCGCCGTGGAAACGCTGGGCAGCGCTTCGGTCATCTGTTCGGATAAGACGGGCACGCTCACGCAGAACAGAATGACGCTCGTCAAGGCGTATACCGACGGCGGAGAACTGACCGATATCTCCCCCGAAAACGGGGACGACATAAAAAAACTGCTCAACTACGGCACGCTCTGTTCGGACGGCGCCGTGGTGTTTGAAGACGAAAAGGCGCAGCACATAGGCGATCCGACGGAAACGGCCATCGTATACGCCGCGTATAAAAACGGTTTCACCAAAGAGGCGCTGAACGAAAAATATCCGCGCGTGGCGGAACTGCCCTTCGACTCGGACAGAAAGCTCATGACCACCGTGCACAAGGCGGACGGCAAATATCTGGTGATCGTCAAGGGCGCGTGCGACGTACTGTTCGCGCGGTGCGCGGCGGGCGACACCGAAAAGGCTAAAAAAATCAACGAGGAAATGAGTGAAAAGGCCCTGCGCGTGCTCGCCGTGGCGTACAAGATCGAAGATAAGGAGCCGGAAACGTCTTTCGAAGCGCTGGAAAACGGGCTGACGTTCATGGGGCTCGTCGGCATGATCGACCCGCCGCGCCCCGAGGCGAAAGAGGCCGTGGCGCTCTGCCGCAGAGCGGGCATCAAGCCCGTGATGATCACGGGCGACCACGTGGTAACGGCGTCCGCGATCGCAAGGGAACTCGGCATACTCGAGGACGGCGACAAGGCGATCACGGGCGTTCAGCTCGACGAAATGGACGAGGAAACGCTTGCCCGCGAGGTGGAACATATCGCCGTATACGCGCGCGTTTCGCCCGAAAACAAGATACGCATAGTAAAGGCATGGCAGAAAAAGGGGCAGGTCGTTTCCATGACGGGCGACGGCGTGAACGACGCTCCCGCCCTGAAAGCGGCGGATATAGGCTGCGCCATGGGCATTACGGGGACGGACGTAGCCAAGGGCGCGGCGGACATGACGCTGACCGACGACAACTTCGCCACCATTGTGGACGCGGTGAAAGAAGGCCGCGGCATTTACGCGAACATCAAAAAGGTGGTGGGCTTTCTGCTCGGCACCAACATCGGGGAGGTGCTCACGGTGTTCATCGCCATGGTGTTCTGGCGCATTTCCCCCTTTATTTCCATTCAGCTGTTATGGATTAACCTCGTTACCGATTCCCTGCCCGCCATCGCGCTCGGCATGGAAAAGGTGGAAAACGACATCATGGAACACCCGCCGAAACCCAAAGACGAGGGCATCTTCGCGCACGGTCTGGGCATAAAGGTGGCGATACAGGGATTGATGTTTGCGGCTCTGACCGTGGGCGCGCTGCACCTCGGCAGATATATCGGTCAGGCGAACGGGCTCGATCCCGCGGCGGCGGGCTCCACGCTCGCGTTCATGGTGCTGGCGCTCTGCCAGGTCGTGCAGGCGTACAACATGCGCTCTTCCCGTTCGCTCTTCAAAATCGGCTTATTCGGCAATAAGATGCTCAATCTCGCGGCGCTGGTATCCCTCGCGATGGTCTCTTTCGTGATGTTCGTGCCCGGCGTGAACGCCGCTTTCGGCATGACGTATCTGCCCTGTTGGGCGTACTTCGTCGGCCTCGGTTTCTCGCTCGTGCCCGTTCTCGTCATGGAACTCAGCAAGGCGTTCGGGTTGATCAAAAAACATCACCGATGAATTTCGCGTAAAAAGGCGCCGCATTGCGGCGCCTTTCCCGTCAAAATAAAAAGAGGGCGCTTCGAGCGCCCTCTTTTTCGTTCGTTTATTCGCAGTGATCGCAGCCGCAGTCGCAATCGCCGTCTTCGCAGCAGCAATCGTCTTCTTCGTCGAGCACGCGGCAGAACTCCTCGTACACCTCGTCGAGAAGGTCCTGATCCTCGATGGGCAGAAGTTCGCTTTCCTCGCCCTCGCCGTCGGCGACTTCGAAGATGATCAGTTCGTCCTCGTCCACGCCCTCGATCTCTTCCGCGGGCTGGAACGCCGCGTAATACGCGTTTTTGAATTCCACCGTGCCCACGTGATAAAATTTCATCACTTTGCCCGATTCGTCGGTCAGTTCCACGATATCGTCCCCGCAATCGCAGTCGCAGTCTTCTTCGCCGCAGCCGCAGACTTTCTTTTCTTCGTCTTTCATTTTTGTTCTCCTTTCGATTTTTTGTTTCTGAGATAACCTTCGAGTATGTACGCCGCAGCCAGCGCGTCCACGTACAGCTTGCGTTTTTCTCTGCGCATGTTTTCGGAAATGAGCGTGTTGTGCGCCTCCTCCGTGGTACAGCGTTCGTCCGACGTAAAAACGGGCACGTCCACCGCTTTTTTCAGTTCCTCGATAAATACCCGGGTGTACGCGGTCTGCGCGCTTTCGCTCCCGTCGAAATTGAGTGGCAGCCCGCACACCAGTTCGTCCGCCGCCCGCTCCTTCACGAGCGCCGCGACGTACGCGAGATCGGCTTTCAGGTTTTTCCGCGTATACGTGCCGACGGGCAGAGCGTACGTGCCGAACGGATCGCTCGCCGCCACGCCTATCCGCTTGGAGCCGATGTCGAGCGCGAGCACCTTTTTGATAGTTACGTCTTTCGCCATATTAACAGTTTAACACATAACCGTTTACTTTTCAATAAAAATACGGGCGAAAGACAATTTTTATTTTCTCCGCCCGTAACGATTTGGTTTTTCCGAACTTATTCCTTATCCGCCGAACGCTTTTTCAGCGATTCGGCCTTATCGAGAACTTGTTCCTGTCCTTTTTTCACTGCCTGGCGAGCCTTCGCGGAATTGGTGGCGAGCACTGCGCCGCCGAGCATTCCGAGGATCACGCCGACCAGAAATTTATCGTCCATAATCATCTTCCCTCCCCGAAGATTATTATGTCCGAAAAAAGGCCTTTTATGCGCCCTTCTTCTTTTTGTAATCCTCGATGGCGGCTTTAATGGCCTCCTCCGCGAGCACCGAGCAATGCAGCTTCTGCGGGGGCAGTCCTTCGAGCTCCTCGACGACCTGTTTGTTGGTGATCTTGAGGGCCTCGTCCAGCGTTTTGCCCTTGATCATCTCCGTCGCCGTGGAAGAAGTGGCGATGGCGGCGGCGCATCCGAACGTTTTGAATTTTGCGTCCGTAATGACGTCGTTGTCGATTTTGAGGGTGATCTGCATGATGTCCCCGCAGGTGGCGTTGCCCACCGTGCCGATCGCGTCGTAATTTTCCACCTCGCCCACGTTCTGCGGGTTGGCGAACACGTTCATGACTTTCTGGTTATACATATTCTTTTTCTCCTTCTTCCGTTTTGAACAAAGGCGACATCGCCCTGAGATTTTTTACCGTCTTTTCCACTACGTCTATGGCGTAATCTATTTCTTCTTCGGTATTGTCCGGCCCGAACGTAAAGCGTATGGAACCGTGCGCTAGCTCTACGGGAACGCCGAGCGCCAGAAGGACGTGCGAGGGCTCCAGAGAACCGGACGAGCACGCCGAACCGCTCGATACCGATATGCCCGCGAGGTCGAGGTGGAACAAAATCCCCTCGCCTTCTATATATTCAAAGGAAAAATCGGCGTTGGCGGGCAGGCGGCGCGTTCTGTGCCCGTTGAGCCTGACGTGCGGAACGCGGGCGAAAATGCCGTTGATAAAGCGTTCGCGCAGGGCGGTTACGTAACGCGCGTTCTCTTCCATATGCTCGTTCGCCAGGCGGAAGGCCTCCGCCATGCCGACGATAGCGGGCACGTTGGTGGTTCCGCCGCGTTTCATGCGTTCCTGATGTCCGCCCGTAACGATGGAATCGAGGCGCACGCCGCTTTTGATATACAAAACGCCCACGCCCTTAGGCCCGTAGAATTTATGCGCCGAAAAGGACATCATGTCCACGCCGAGTTCCTTAACGTCGAGTTTCAGTACGCCCGCCGCCTGCACGGCGTCGGTGAACACGGTAATCTTGTGTTCGCGCGCGATTTCGGCGACCTCTTTGATCGGCTGAATGGTGCCGACTTCGTTGTTCGCCGCCATCACGCCGATAAATACGGTGTCGGGGCGGATGGATTCTTTCAGATGATCGAGGTCGATCACGCCGTCCTTATCCACTTTGAGATAGGTTACCTCGAAACCGTCCTTTTCCAGCTGTTTTGCCGTAGTGAGCATGGCGGGATGCTCTATGCTGCTGATGATCAGGTGTTTTCCCTTGTTCCGCATGGCGTGCGCCGTGCCGCGGATTGCCCAGTTGTCCGCCTCCGTACCGCCCGAAGTGAAATAAATTTCGCTCGGTTTGGCGTTGATCAAGCGGGCGATGGTGTCGCGCGCCTCGTCCACGGCCTTGACCGCGTCCCGTCCGAAGGCGTGCTGCGAATTAGCGTTGCCGAATACTTCCGAAAAGTACGGAAGCATTTTTTCAAGCACTTCTTTTTTCACGGGCGTGGTAGCCGCGTGGTCGAAATATATTCTTCTATCCATATTCTGCCTCTAAAAACTTTCTTCAAGCATGTCCCTAAGCGTAACGGAGTCCAAAAACTCGTTCATCTTCGCGTACAGCTTGCGCCACACCTTGCCCGACTTGCATTCGCATTTGTCGCAGGCCGAGGAAACGCAGTGCACGAGCCGCATATCGTCTTCCAGCGCGCGGGTGATCTCCCCTACCGTGGTCCTTTCGGGCGGCCGCACCAGCATGTAGCCTCCGCTCGCGCCGCGGCGCGCCGTAACGATGGAATTTTGCGTAAGTATGCGCATGATTTTTTCGAGGTATTTGCCGCTTACCCCGATCTTTTCTTCAAGCTCGGTAGCGGAAACCGCGTCGCCGTACCGTCCCGCGAGGATCTGGCAGGCTTGCAGCCCGTAATGCGCTTTTGATGAAAGTTTCATTTTCGCTCCCGCTTAATTCCTACCTTTTTGGTAGCAATTGTATTATAGTACGGACTCGCTCTTCTGTCAAACGTTTTTTTATAAAAAAACCGCCCGAGGTGAAAATTTTTTCGGGCGGCAGATTTCAGATTATGCCGAGCGCGGAAAGCGTTTGCGCGATCTTTTCCGCGGCGAAGACCATCTGTTCTTTCGTATGCGTCGCGGTATAGCTCGTCCGCATGAGGCTCATGCCGACGGGCGTCGCCGGACTGACGACGGGGTTGACGTACACGCCGTTTTCAAAGAGCATTTTGCACGCCTCGAAGGTCTTTTTGTCGTCGTAAGTATATACGGGGATAATGGGCGTGGAGCTTTCTATGATCTTTACGCCGCGTTTTTTGAGTTCCCCTCGCATGAAATCGGATATTTCGGCGAGATTTTTCACGCGCTCCGGCTCTCTTTTCAGAATTTCCAGCGCCGTCCGCGCGCACGCGACGGACGCGGGCGTGATGCTCGCGCTGAAAATGAACGGGCGGGAAACGTGCCGCACGTATTCGCATATCTTTTTATTCGCCGCCATATAGCCGCCGAGCGAGGCCATCGATTTCGAAAACGTGCCCATGTAAATATCCACTTCGTCTTCGAGGCCGAAGTGCGAGGCCGTGCCGCGGCCGCCCTCTCCGAGCACGCCGAGGCCGTGCGCGTCGTCCACCATGACGCCCGCGCCGTATTTTTTCGCTATCCGCACTATTTCGGGCAGTCTGCATATTTCGCCGCTCATGGAAAACACGCCGTCGGTTACGATAAGCGCGCCGCCCGCCGAGAGGTCGAGCGAAGCGAGCTTGCGCTCCAGATCTTCCATGTCCGAGTGATTGTACCGCACCATCTTTGCAAAGGAAAGGCGGCAGCCGTCGTATATGCTGGCGTGATTTTCCTTATCGCACAAGACGGTGTCCGTACGCCCGGCGACTGCGCTGATGATGCCGAGATTTGACTGAAATCCCGTGGAAAAGGTAACGGCGTCCTCCTTGCGCAAAAACGCGGCGAGTTCTTTTTCCAAAGCGACGTGCGTTTCCAGCGTGCCGTTCAGAAACCTGCTGCCCGAACATCCGCTGCCGTATTTTTCGAGCGCCTCCACGCCCGCTCTGATCACGCGCTCGTCCGAAGTCAACCCCAGATAGTTGTTGCTGCCGATCATGAGGATATCCCTGCCCTCCATTTCGACGCGGGTATCCTGTTTGGTGTTCAGCACGTGAAAATAGGGATAAAGCCCCCATTCCTTCGCGCGGGCTACGTTATCGAGCCGTTCGCATTTTTCGAATATTTTCATCACTACCTCCATAAATATGGAATTATTATATTATATTTACGGAGATTTTGCAAACGATTGGCGCGCATTTGTCCCGCCCCGCCTGCCGCGGGCCGAACGGGCGGCGGAACGGACTGCGGGCGCAACCCGATCCCGAGCGCGCCGCACGGCGTCCGCACCGAACACGCAGCCGTTTTCCGCGGCGGCGGAAACGACGGAAACGCGAAGCGGACCGCCGCGGAAAAAGCGGCTCAGTTGAGCATGTTCTTTTCCTTGTTGTTCAGAAACCAGCTGACCGCCTTTTTGCCGTCCTCGCCGCCGTAAAGCACGTTCTTCAAACGGATATTTTCCACTTCGAGTTCGCCCAGCCGTTCGCGGAGATAGGCGTTTTCCTGTTTCAATTTGCCCGTTACTCTGTCGAGCAGGGAATTGATCTCGTTCTGCAGGCGGCGCAGCATGGTGTCGGGCACGAGCCTGGTGTTGCTCTTTATGCCTACGGGATCGACGAACACGCCGCTTTCCGCGCGGATTTCCGCGGCGATCTCGCCCACGAGCGGCTGCTTGTTTTTCAGAACGTTCCTGTATTTGTTCTGATAGCGGAGCGCCGTCTTTTCGTCGCCGTCGGAAAGCTCGCCTATGATCTTCCGCGCGGACTTGCCCTCCTTTTTGCCGAGCAGTATCTTCTTTACGAGTTCGCGTTCCTCTTCGTCCTTGAATTCCGAAATCTTCTGCACGGTGATCGGCGAACCTCCGAAATATTTTTCGGCAAAGGACTTATCCTCCCTGCTCTTTTTGGCAACCGCGTAATACATATTGCGCACCGTGCCCTTGCTCTTGCCCGTGGCCGCGGCGAATTCTTCAAAGGCTTTGCTGAGCGAACCGCCCTGCTTTCCGTCGAGGTACTTGATCAGCTTTTCGACGTCCTTCTGTTTGAAACCGTAAATTTTATCCATGTTGAAAACTCCTTTCCTTTCGTTACCGGAATAATTGACATAAAGCGCAAAGTTTATACATACATTTAAATAATTTATGAATATCTATATTCTGGCAGAATTTCCGTTCGCCCTGAAACGCGACGGAAAGGAGCTTGCAAAAAACGCGAAATACTGCGAACTGAGCGCGGACGGGAATTCCGTTCTGGAAATCATGCCCCTCGACCTTTCCCCCGCCCGCTGTTTTTCTCCGAGCGAGGCGTTTTTCCGCGCCGCGGACGAAAACGCCGTAAAGGTGCGCATGGAAAACGGCGGCTTTCTCAAGCTGAAAAAGCCGCGCAGTCCCCTGCCTTACGAACTGCTCTTTCAAAAAAGACTGGCGGGCGCGCTCGTTACCGCCTATGCGGACGGCGTCTATAAGCTTTCCGTGGAAACGAAAGGCGATTACAAGCTGATCGCCTTTGAAGCGCGCATTGTGGACGCGGGGGAATTTTTCGCCTTTAACCGCGATTTTATCTACGCGCGCGCCGAGGACGGCCGCCTCGTATGCCTGCTGGCGGGAGAACGCGCGGAAATCGTTTTCGACGGGCAGGCGGATTCGTTCGGCTTTGAAAACGGCTTTTATACGGTATGCCGCCGCCGCGACTGTTTTGCGCACGAAACGCGGGTATACTGGACGCTTTCGGGCGCGAAATTCGTCCCCGCGGAAACCGCCGTTTCCAAGGGGCGCGACCGCGAAATCCCCGACGTCATTCTTCCCTATGCCCTCGCGGAGGCCCTGCTCGCGGGCGAAGATCCCGCGCGCTATCTTTCGGATAATATGCGCCAGAACGCCGCCGCGCTCGGCGGATACTTCGGCAACTTCACGGGCGTGTTCCCGCCGCCGCGGCGGGAGGGCGACGTCCGCCCCCGCCTGCTGTACCGCGAAACGGAGGGCGTTTACCGCGCGCGGACGCTGCAATGCGAGGTAATTTCCGGCCGTATAGACAATTTAACGATTATTTAACGGCGCAAAGGTTAAAATTATCTTGTATAAAATCCGCCGTTATGCTACAATATTAGAAATTATAAACACAAGGAGCGAAAGAAAAACTCATGTTTTTTTATTTGTACAGTTACTGGTGGAGTTATATCATCATACTCCCCGGCATTATTTTCGCCATCTGGGCGCAGGTGCGCGTTTCCTCCGCTTTTTCGAAATATTCGCAGGTATCCGCCCGTTCGGGCTGGACGGCGAGCGATCTTTCGAGAATGCTGCTCGAAAAAAACGGCTGCGCGGTTACCGTTCAGCCCGTGCAGGGTAAGCTGACCGACAACTACAACCCGAAAACGGGCGTGCTTTCCCTTTCCGAAGCGACGTACAATTCTTCCAGCGTGGCGGCGCTGGGCGTTGCCGCGCACGAAGTAGGGCATGCCGTTCAGCACGAAAACAATTATATTCCGCTGAAACTGCGCTCGGTGATCGTGCCCGTGGTCAACTTCGGCACGAGAATGGCGATTCCCCTCGTACTCATCGGCGTGCTGCTCGAATGGATCGTAGCGGCGACGCCCGAAGTCGGTTCGGCATTCATATCGCTCGGCATCATCTGCTATTCGCTGGCGACGGTGTTCGCCCTCATAACCATTCCCGTGGAACTCAACGCCTCGCGCAGGGCGAAGAAAATGCTTCTCGAAACCGGCGTGCTGGAAAAAGACGAAGTCAGGGACGTGAGCAAGGTGCTTTCCGCGGCCGCCATGACGTATTTCGCAAGCCTGCTCGTTTCTCTTCTCTATTTCCTGCGTTTTCTCATGATCGTATCCCGTTTCAAGCGGAACGACTAAAAAAGGCCTCCGCCGAGGCCCCAAAGATAAAGGCGCGCAGTTTTCGCTGCGCGCCTTTTTTCTTTATTTTACTTTGATGCTTTTGATTTCGAGTTTAGCGGAATCCACGATCTTCACCGTGTATTCGTCGTACTGCGTGTCGATCTTCTGCGAATTCTTGTTGTCGGGATCGTCCGCGCTCGCGTAGGCGTTCGTTACTTCCTCGAATTCCTCGGTCGTTACCATGCGCCACACGGGTTCGCCGTTTTCTTTTTTCAGCCTGCCGTCGCGGTCGGCCTCGAAATAACAGGTGTATTCCGTATAATATTCGTCGTCCGCAAAGAGCGCGATCATGTCGTTGATCACTTCGAGATCGTCCTCCGTGGAATATTTCGCGAATACGCAGAAATAACCGTTATACGAACTGATGTCGCTCTTGGGCATATAGATCTGCGTGGTGCTGTTCGTAAAGCCGTTGTTGGAAAAACTCTTGGTGGAATCCCACGTTCTCCACAAGCCGAGATACCCCGTCGAGTTCGTAAGGTTGCTGCCCGTGGTGCCGTTCTTTTCAAAGTCGGCGTCGGGAACTGCCGTCTGCTCGGCGCGCACGAACGCGTCGCCGCTTTTCTTAAGGCCGCCGAACATCAGCTGGGAGCTGGTGCTCGCCCCGCTCGACTTGCTCTGTTCGTACAAAACGCAGTCGGTATAGTTGCCGTCCGCAACCGCCTTTCTGACCGCCGCGACCGCTTTGGGAGCGAGCCCTTCGTACATATCGAAAGAAACGGTTTTGGATTCTGTCGTTTCCGTTTCGGTGTTGTACACGACGACTTCCAGCCGCAGTTTCACGATCTTGCTGCACCCCGTCGCCATGGCGAGGGTGGTAAACAGCATCGCAAAGGTCAAAATGCCGATGATGATTTTTTTCATTGATTCTCTCCGTCCGCGGTACGCGGAAAATATTTTGCTTTATTAAAACGGCCGAAAGCCGCCTTATTTATATATTTTACTAATAAAAAGCCGTTTTGTCAAATCGTTTGCGGTTTCTTTTTCGCGAAGTTTGTAAATTAAGGACATTTCCGCCCGTCGGGCGGAACGCGTTCCCCCTGCCGCGCTTTTGCCGAACGAAAAACGCGGAGCGACTGCCCCGCGTTTTTTATATTTACGAAAATTATTCCGCAACGACTTCCGCGCCGATTTCTTTGAAAGCGGCGACGATTTTGTCCGCCTCTTCCTTGGTCGCGTTTTCTTTGATAACGCCGAGCTTCTCTACGAGGCCCTTCGCTTCCACGAGGCCGAGGCCCGTAAATTCTCTAACAGCCTTGATCGCGGCGATCTTGTTGCCGCCCGCGTTCTTCAGCGTTACTTTGAATTCCGTCTTTTCTTCCGCAGCTTCAGCCGCAGCGGGAGCGGCGCCGCCGACCACGGCCACAGGAGCCGCAGCGCTCACGCCGAATTCTTCTTCGATCGCCTTTACGAGATCGTTAAGTTCCACAACCGTCATGGTTTTGATTTCTTCAATCATTTTTGCGATATCCGCCATTTTTGTTATCCTCCGAATTTTTTATTGTTTTTTTTGCGTTATTATTCCGCTTTTTTATCCGCAACCGCTTTCAGCGCTACGGCAAGGCTCCTTACGAAGCCGGACAGCGTGCCTGCGAGCATGGAATACAGTTCCGTCTTGGACGGGATTGCCGCGAGCGCGCTCAAACCTTTTACGTCGACGTAAGCGCCGTCCACGTAACCGCTCTTCATGGAAATCTTATCGGTGTACTTCTTCGCCGCGTCTACCAGGATCTTGCAAGCCGTGGTTTCGTCTTTCGCGAAGGCGACCGCCGTCGGACCGTTCAGGTCTGCGTCGAAATCCTTTACGTTCAGTCCGTCGAAAGCCTTTCTGACCAGCGTGTTTTTGTAAACTTTGTACTCGACGTCCTGTTTTCTGAACTCATGTCTCAAAGCGGTGTCTTCCGCGACGGACAGGCCCGCGTAGTGCACGAGCACGACCGACTTGGACGATTTGATCTTTTCGCTGATCTCTTCGACTACCTGCTTTTTAGCCTCAATATTAGCCGACATGTCTTTACCTCCTTTTCTTTTTTCCGAAAACGAAAAGCCCTTATACCGCCGAAGACGATATAAGGGCTTAAAAAATCCCGTTGAAATCGCACCTCGGCAGGCTGCCTTGCGGCATTTAGAAAGACCTGCTGTCTTCGGTTATTTGATTTTACCGTTTTATTTTAGCTTACAAAACGCCGAATGTCAAACGTTTTGCGCAAATAAACAAAAATTAGTTCTTCGCCGCGATCTTTACGCCGGGGCCCATGGTGCTGGCGAGCGTAACGCTCTTGACGTACTGTCCCTTGGCGGCGGCGGGTTTCGCCTTGATGATGGCGTCGATCAGCGCCTCGTAGTTTTCGAGGAGCTTTTCCTTGCCGAAGCTCTTTTTGCCGATGGGGCAGTGAATGATGGCGGTCTTGTCCAGCCTGTATTCCACTTTACCGGCTTTGGTGTCGTTGATCGCCTTGACCACGTCCATGGTAACCGTGCCCGATTTCGGGTTCGGCATGAGGCCTTTCGGTCCTAAGATCTTACCGATGCGCCCGACCACGCCCATCATGTCGGGAGTGGTGATAATGACGTCGAAATCGAACCAGTTTTCCGTCTGGATCTTCTGCACCAGCTCTTCCGCGCCGACATAGTCCGCGCCGGCGGCTTTCGCCTGGTCGGCCTTTTCGCCCTTCGCCAGAACGAGCACCCTTACGGTCTTGCCCGTTCCGTTGGGCAAAACGAGCACGCCTCTGACCTGCTGATCGGCCTGTTTGGGATCTACGCCCAGTCTTACGTGCAGTTCCACCGTTTCGTCGAACTTCGCTTTCGCCGTGGCGAGCACCGCCTCGATGCCTTCGCCGGCTTCGTAAAGCTTGGTCTTGTCGATGGTCTTTGCGCTTTCTATATATTGTTTACCGTGTTTCATTGATTATCCTCCTTGTGGTACGAACGAGTTTCTCTCTCCCACTCTCTTAATAGGCTCAGTCTACGACGAGAACGCCCATGCTTCTCGCGGTGCCTGCGATCATGCTCGCCGCCGCTTCGAGCGTGTTTGCGTTGAGATCGGCCATTTTCTGCTTGGCGATCTCTTCTACCTGCGCTTTGGTGATCTTCGCGACCTTGTCCTTATTCGGCTTCGCGCTGCCGCTCTCTATGCCGCACGCTTTCTTGATGAGAACGGGTGCGGGGGGCGTTTTGAGCACGAACGTGAAAGAACGGTCCTGATAGATCGTCATGACCACGGGAATGATGAGTCCCGCCTGGTCCTGCGTCTTGGCGTTGAATTCCTTCGTGAAGCCCGGTATATTGATGCCGTGAGGTCCGAGCGTGGAACCTACCGGGGGGCCCGGAGTTGCCTTGCCCGCCGGAAGCTGCAATTTAACAACCGCTGTAACTTTCTTAGCCATTTTAGTTTCCTCCATGTGCGTGGTGCCGTCGTCGCGCCTCGAAAAATTTGCGCGACTCCCACTTATTCAAGCGGAACGCCGTTCCGCTTATATGCTTATTCTTCCGCCGCCTCTTCGGGCTCGATCACGGTCTTTTTGATCTGCACGAAATCGAGTTCCACTTCGGTTACCCGGCCGAACATCGTAACGTTCACCTTCGCTTTCTGCGCGGGCGCGTTGAGTTCGGTAATGACGCCCGTGAACGATTCCAGCGGGCCTGATACGACGCGGACGGTGTCCCCGACCACGTAGTCGACATTGACCGCGACCTTCTCTATGCCGAGGCGGGCGATCTCCTCTTCCGTAAGCGGAAGGGGCCTGCCCTGCGGACCGACGAACCCCGTTACCCCCCTCGTGTTGGTTACGAGATACCAGATGTCGTTGGAATAAATCATTTTCAAAAAGACGTAACAGGGGAACTTTTTGCGCTCCACGAGTTTTTTCTTTCCGTTCGCCTTTTCTTCCAGCGTTTCCTCCGTGGGGATTTGGATTTCGACGATGTTTTCCTGCAGGTTATTGTTTTCAATCAGCTTTTCGAGGCTGTCCTTGACCATCGCTTCGTAACCCGAATACGTATGGATGACATACCACTTAGCCTGTTCTTCAGCCATGACGATTACCTCTTATTTGACCAAGAGTTTCAAAAGCGTGGACAGGCCGAAATCGATCAGCGTGAGCACGATCAAGAAAATCAGAACGACCGCAAGAACGATACCCGTATGCTTGACCACTTTGCCGAAAGAGGGCCAGGAAACCTTTTTCAGTTCGGAAAAAACTTCCTTGCACTTTCTGCCGAACCGCTTGAAGATGTTCGGTTTCTTGTTTACGGGCTTCGCTTTCTTTTCGGGTTTATTGTTTTCGACGGCGACGGATTCCGCTGCCGCCGCGCTTGTTTCCTTCTTTGCCATTTTTACTCCTTACCTTACCGTATTTTCAATTCGGCACAAAAAAAGTTGCGGCGCGGCCGCCGGAATTACTTCGTTTCCTTATGCGCCGTGTGCTTTTTGCAGTGCGGGCAGTATTTGTTGAGTTCTATCCTGTCGGGATCGTTTTTCTTATTCTTGAACGTATCGTAATTTCTGTTTTTACATTCCGTGCAAGCCAACGTGATTTTATTTCTCGCTCCTTTTGCAGCCATGGTACTTACCTTCCGATATCAAAAAATTAACACCCCTGCTATCTTTCGGAGTGCTTTACAAGTCTAACATTTAAAAAATCTTATGTCAAGCTTTTTTGGCGTTTTTTACGCAAATTTTTACGGTTTTTCCCTGATTTTCGGGATTTTGTGCGTACGGAAAAACCGTACCCGACATGTTGTGTGCGAAAAGCGGAAAAATTTCGCTTTTCGCGTGTGTTTTTCGCGCGGAATGTAGTATAATGTAAGTATGGCAGCATACATCACGCACAAACTCGCCGCAAAGGCCGTTTTTTCCGCTCTCGGCGAGGACTTGAAAGAAAAGATAACAGCTCCCCTCCGCTATTACGCGGGGGCGCAGGGCGGCGACTGTTTTTTCATATACCGCCCGCTCAGGAAGAAAGGTTTCAACCTCGGCAAGCTTCTGCACCGCAGAAACGTATACGCGTTTTTTTCCGCGGCCAGGGAATACGCAGAAAATACGGGCGATTATTCCTATATCCTCGGCTATATCACCCATTACGCCGTGGACACCGTATTCCATCCCTACGTATACGCGACGGAATACGAAACGCTCGCCTCGCTCGAAAAGCCGCGCAAAAAGGACAAGGTGCACTTTCTCATAGAGCGGGACGCCGACGCCTTTTTGCTGCGCCGCTACGGCGGGAAAGACGATACGGGACCGCAGGCGCCGCCGAGCGAAGAAGACGGAGACGCCATATTCGCCCTGCTCGACTACGCGGTGAAAAAGTCCTGCGGGTTCGGTCTGGAAAAGAAGGCGGTAAAAAGCGCGCTCGCGCGTTTCCCCCGCCAGCAGTCCTATCTGTTCGACACGGAGGGCACGCGGAGGAAACGGATTTACGGCATAGAGAAAAAACTGCGCCTCAGGCACTTCTTTTCCTATATGTTCCTGCGGGAAAATCCCGACGCGCGGTTTGAAACGCTTAAAAACGGCGGCGAAGAAAAGAGCGTGTACCGCTTGTTCGAAGAGGCGGTGGAAAAGTCGGTGATGCTGATCGGGCTTTTCGTGCGCACTCCTGCGGGAGAGGCGCTGGACGAAACGCTTTTTTCCTCCGATTTCAACAGCGGCAAAAGGGAACGAAAGAAAAGATGAAAACGGCGCGGGGTTTCCGCGCCGTCGTTTTTTATGTCCGGGCAGGCTCTCCGCCCTCTTTTTCCCGCGCGTTCTTTTTGGTAAGTTCGCGCACGGCCTGAAAAACGTAGCTCACGGGGATCATCTTGATCCTGCCGCGGAACGCCTCCGCCGATTTTAAATTGCTTTTCGGCAGAATGACCGAAGTAAATCCCGCGTTTACGCATTCGCGCACCCGCATTTCCGCATGCGACACGCCGCGCACCTCGCCCGTCAGCCCCACTTCGCCGAAGACCGCCGTGCCCGCGTCCAGCGGTATGCCCGTATAGGCGCCCGCGAGCGCCAGGAGCACCGCGAGATCGACCGACGGTTCGCCGAGCTTTATGCCGCCCATGGCGTTCAGATACACGTCCTGCGAATAGAAAGGCAGGCCGCCCTTTTTTTCGAGCACGGCCAGCATGAGAACGAGTTTGTTGTAGTCGATGCCCAAACTCATGCGGCGGGGCATTCCGAACACCGTTTTCGCCACCAATCCCTGGATTTCCACGGGTACGCAGCGGTTGCCCGAAACGAAGGGCGTTACCACGCTGCCCGCGTTTTCCCCGCGGCCTTCGGAAACGAAGATGCCCGCGTAATCCTTTACGCCGACCAGTCCTTCCTCCCGCATTTCGAACACTCCTACCTCGTTGACCGAACCGAAGCGGTTTTTCACCGCCCGCAGGATACGGTAATTGTTTTCGGCGTCGCCCTCGAAATAAAGCACGGTGTCCATGATGTGTTCGAGCACTTTCGGGCCGGCGATGGCGCCCTCCTTGGTTACGTGTCCAACGAGGAACACCGTTATATTTTTCGCTTTGGCGAGGCGCATGAGCCGCGACGCGCACTCGCGCACCTGCCCCACGCTGCCCGCCGAAGAGGAAAGCGCGTCCAAATATACGGCCTGAATGGAATCGACGATGAGAAATTCCACGCCGTCCGCGCAGGCTTCTATGTTTTCGAGCACCGTTTCGTTCATCACGAGCAGAGTATCCGACTGCACGCCCAGGCGGTTGCAGCGCATTTTGAGCTGCGAGGCGCTTTCTTCCGCCGATATGTATAATACTTTATGTTCTCTCGACAATACGCCCGCCACCTCGGTGAGCAGCGTGGACTTGCCTATGCCGGGATCCCCGCCGAGCAGCACCATGGACGCGGGCACGATGCCCCCGCCCAGCACGCGGTCGAACTCGCCGACGCCCGTTTTAATCCGCCTGAACTTTTCCTCGCGCACCGCGCTGAGCGGCTGCGGGCGGACAAAACTCCGCACGGGCGTTTTCGCCGCGGATTCGGGAACCTGTATCTCTTCCGCAAAGGTGTTCCACGCGCCGCAGTTCGGACATCTGCCCAGCCATTTCGGGCTGACGGTGCCGCATTCGGTGCAGACGTACGTCGTTACCGTTTTCGCCATAGTTTAATTTTTTTCGTAAAGACCGATCCAGCTTTCCGCTTTCTTGATGAAGTCGGCGTTGTCCTTGGTCTTTTTCATCATTTCGAGCAGGCTTTCGAGCGAATCGCTCCTCTCGGACAGGATCTTGCGCAGCTTGAACACCACGTCGAGTTCCTTTTTATCGAGCAGAAGCTCTTCCTTCCTCGTGCCCGAACGGTAGAGATCTATGGCGGGGAACACGCGCTTTTCGCTGAGCGCGCGCGAAAGGTGTATCTCCATGTTGCCCGTGCCCTTGAATTCTTCGTAGATGACGTCGTCCATGCGGCTGCCCGTATCGATAAGCGCCGTGGAAAGAATGGTCAGCGATCCCTTGTCGTCGCCCTCGATGTTGCGCGCCGCGCCGAAGAACTTCTTCGGTCCTTCGAGCGCCAGCGGATCGAGCCCGCCCGAAAGCGTTTTGCCCGAACCTTCGGTGGCGTTGTTGTACGCCCGCGCGAGACGGGTAATGGAATCCATCAAAATAACTACGTTCTTGCCGACTTCGACCAGCCTCTTCGCGCGGCTGACCACGAGTTCGGCGGCGCGGATATGGTGCTGGTTGTTTTCGTCGAAAGTGGAATAAACCACCTCGGCGGCGACGCTGCGCTTGATGTCGGTAACTTCTTCCGGTCGCTCGTCGATCAGCAGAACGATGAGTTTGACTTCGGGATAATTGAACTCGATGGACTGCGCGATCATTTTGAGCAGAGTGGTCTTGCCCGTTTTCGGCGGAGCGACGATCAGCCCCCTCTGCCCGAACCCGAGCGGGGTGAAAAGATCCATACAGCGCACGGCGAGATCGTTATCCGCAGACGGCCGTTCGAGGCGCATGCGCACCGTGGGATAATAGGGGACGAGATCGTCGAAGTTGGCGCGCTCGGCGAAAGCGGAGGCAGGCAGGTCGTTGATGGAGAGAACGTCCTGCAAGGCGGCAGAATCGCCGTCCCGCACCGCTTTTGCGAGCGCCTGCACCTTATCGCCGCGGCGCAGATTGTATTTTCTGATATTCTGGTTGGAAACGTAGACGTCCCCCGCCGAATTTTCGTAATTGTTGACGCGCAGGAACCCGTATCCCGAATAATGCGTTTCCAAAACGCCCTCTACGGTGAAAGTGCCGTCGGGATTTTTCACGGTGTTGTCCGCCACCGCCCAGGGAAGGCGCTCCTTGCCGCGCAGCCTGTACATGTTCTTGTCCTCGTAAACGCCGTCGGACACCGTTTCGTAAAATTCCGAAAGGTCTATTTTGATTTTCGGCGGCGCGCCGCGCTTGGACGGCGTAACGGGATCGAGCTCGCCGCGCTGGATCTTCATGATCGTGTCCACGAGCTTGTCCTTGGCGATGGCCGTGGGCATTTTTACGCCGAGTTCGCGGCCGATCTCGCGCAATACAGATAGATGCATTACGCTCAGTTCCTTTCTTTCAAAAATCCTGATCCTTCTCATAATTTGGCTCCTGCTATAATTTAAAAAAACATTACGGTACGGTAAAAAACGCCCGCCGAACGGATAATACGCCGAATATTGTAAGGAATAAAAAACGAAATCCGCGCGACTGCGCCTGATCGGAGCGAAGCTTGCCCTTCGCTGAAAAAACGGAAACATTTCCGTATGCTGAAATGCGGAACGCGCCGCACGGCCGGAACGCGCAAAGGCGCGTAAAAAAGCCCTTTTATGTTATTATAGCATATTTTTTTCCATTTAACAACAAAAGTTCGTATCTTATTTGCGAATATTTTTTACGATATGTTCGGCGTACATCGCGGCCACGTTTTTGCCCGTCGCCCGCTCTATGCCGCTGAAAAAGGCGTTGGAATTGACCTCGCACAAAAAAAGTTTTCCGTTCTCTTCGAGGATATCCACGCCCGCGTAATCGAGCCCGAGCGACGCGGCGGCGCGCTCCGCGACGGAGCGCAGATCCTCCGTAAATCCGACGGCGGTTCCCTCGCCGCCCAATTCTATATTTGAACGAAAATCGTTTTCGTTCACCCGTTTCATGGCGGCGACCGCCCTGCCGCCTATGACGATCACGCGGTAATCCTCCCCGCCTCTGCCCGTAAACTTCTGATACAGATGCGGTTCCATGCGCAGCCTGACGAAAAGCGCGTCCAGTTCTGCCCTGTTTTTTGCCAGGAACACGCCCCGTCCCATGGAGCCGTATACCTTTTTCACCACCACGGGATACCCCAGCCGCCGCTCCACGCCGTCCAAAAAGGCGGGATCGTCGTTTTCGCAGTACATCAGCGGCGAAGATATCGTTTCGGGCATATTTATCCCTTTGCCGCAGAGCGCGGCGAAGGTAAGCATCTTGTCGTCGCAAAGCCTGACTGCCTCCGCGGTATTGAAAAGCCGCAGTCCCGTCGTTTCCAACAGGCGCGCCGCAGTAACGTCCTTGTCGAGAAAAACGCAGAAATCGTAACCGTCCGCGTCCGCATACGCCTCGCCGCCCCGCACGCCTATGCCGAGGGCGTTGGTCTTTATGACGTCGCACGCCGCGCCGCGCGCGCCAAGTTCGGCTTTCAGTTCGCGCTCCTGCGCGAGCGTGGAGGCGTTTTCAAAATACCCGTTGACCGCGATCAGCCCCTTCATAAGGACGCCTCCGCCGCGATCGCCTCCGCCGCGGCCGACGCCGAGGCGAACGCCCAATGCAGATTGTAGCCGCCGCAGTCGCCGTCCACGTCCAGCGCCTCGCCCGCGAAATAAAGGCCTTTCGCCAGGCGGCTCTCCATGGTGTTTTCGTCCACTTCCGCCGTATTCACGCCTCCGGCCGTTACCTGCGCCGTATCGAACCCCAGCGCGCCTTCGGCTTTCAGGCGGAACCGCTTCAATGCGGAAACGGTCTTTTTGACGTCCGTTCCGACCTGTTTTTCCAACATACGTCCCAACTGCTTGTGCACTATGCCGTCCAGCATGCCGCCGCCGAAATCCGCCCGTTCCCGCAAGATGCCGTAAAGTTCGCTTTCGGAGATATCGGGCAGAAATTCTATTTCCAGTTCGCCGCCCGCCGCGACCGCGCCGGAAACGGCGAACACTGCCGAACCCGAAACGCCGTAATCGGTGAAGATCACGTCGCCCGCGCTTTCCGCCTCGTACCGCCCTTTCGCGCGCACGCGCGCCGCCATGCGTATGCCTTTCAGACCGCGGATCTTTTCCGTTTCCGTTTTAAGCTGCACCAGCGAGGGATAGGTCGGCGTGAGCGTGTGCCCGAACCCCTCCGCAAGCGCGTAGGCCGAACCGTCGGTGCCGAACTGCGCGCCCGCCTTGCCGCCGAACGCGAGGACGAGTTTTTCCGCCCGCAGTTCCCTGCCGTCCGCGGCGTATGCCGCGAAACCGCCTTCCGTTTTTCGCACGCGCGCGACCGCGCAATCCGTAATAAGCGCCGCGCCCGCCGCTTCCGCCGCGAAACGCAGGGCGTCGCTCACGGACGACGCCTGCAGCGAAAGCGGATACTTCTTCCCCGCCCCCTTGGTCAGAAATATACCGACGGAGCGGTAAAAAGCCTCGGCCTCGGCATAGCCGAAACGCGAAAGCGCCGCACGCGGAAATTCCGCACGCGAAGAACGGAAATGCGCGCACGTCATTTCCGAATTGGTAACATTGCCCTGCCCGTTGCCCGTGGCGGCCAGTTTTTTGCCCACGCGGGAATTGCGTTCCGCCACCGCGACGCCGCCCACGGAACGGGCGAGCCGTACGGCGGCGATCAGCCCCGCCGCGCCTCCGCCCACGATAATAACTTTTTTCTTCATGATTTTACCGTTTCTTTACTCATTATCATTATAATTGACCTTAATAACATCATTTTATCATAAAAAAAGTATAAAAGCCACTTTTTTGCCTATTGACTTGCATTTATTTTTGTTATATAATAATATTATGAAGTAAGTAAAACTTATAAGGAGCTTTGACATGAAAGAATTTTTTGAAAAAATCGGCAAATTCTTCACGGATACGTGGAACAATAACCCCGAATACATCTATATTGTCGGCGGAGCGGTCGTCGTGATCATACTCGCCATCGTCATCGGCTGCGTCGTGTCTTCCAAGAAGAAAAAGGCGAAAAAAGCAGCCGCGGCGGAAACCTCCGCCGAAAGCGCCGCGCATACCGCGGAAACTCCGGCAGCGCCCGCGGAAACTTCCGCGGCAAAGGAAGAAACGGCGTCGGCCGAAACGCCCGCCCCTGCGGAAGAACCTGCCGTAACCGAGGACGCGCCGGCGGACGACGCAACGGCTGCGGCGGAAAATTCCGCCGTGAGCGAAGAGCCCGAAGAAATTCCCGAACCGCAGACCGCGCCCGAAAAGCCGAAAGCGGCGGAACCCGCGAAAAAGCCCGCGGCGAAAGCGCCGCGGAAAACAGCGAAACCCGCGCCTTCGAAAAAGGCGGAAACGGAAGAGCCGAAAGCCCCGAAGACCGCGCCCGACCACTCCACCGTTTACCACGTTACCAAGAGAAAGGAGGACGGTAAATGGCAGGTCAAATACGCGCGCGGCGCAAAGGCGCTCAAACTGTTCGACACCCAGGCCGAGGCCGTGGCGTACGCGCAGAAGATCGCGGACAACTGCGACGGTTCGGTCGTCGTCCACAAGGTAACGGGACAAATCCGCAAACTCAAGGAAAAGACGCAGGAAAAGTCCGAATAGCTTAAAAACTATGCCCCCGAACGCCGTTCGGGGGCTTTTTTTTACATTTTTTCGGGTATTTCGATGCCGAGCAGCCGGAAAGCGTTTTCCAGAACGGTCTTGACCGCGCCCGTCAGCGCGAGGCGGAAGTTTTTCACGTTCTCTTCGCTGCCGATAATCTTGTTCGAGATGTAAAACCTGTTGTACGCCTTCGCCAGATCGACCGCGTAACGCGTAACGTAGGACGGTTCGTATTTTTCGCCGGCTTCTTTCACCACTTCGCCGAAATTGCCGAGCAGGGAAACGAGCGAATATTCCTCTTCCGTCAGTTCTTTCACGGCATACGCGCCAGCCGCGCCGCCCTTTTTGAGCACGCTGTTGCAGCGCGCGCCCGTATACTGCACGTACGGACATGTTTCGCCGTCGAAATTCAGCACCTTATCGAAACTGAACACGATATCCTTTATCTTATTGTTGTAAAGCGCGCCGAAAATGACGGCGCCCGTGCCGACCTGCCGCGCGATCTCGTCTTTGTTTTCGAGCGCGGCGTTCTTTTCCTCTATGACCGCGCGCGCCTTTTCCACGCATTTGTCGAGCACGTCCTCCAGCAGCACGACCTTGCCCGTGCGCGTGCTCATCGCGCCGTCCTCCATGGAAACCATGCCGTAGGATACGTGGACGAGGTCCTTCGCCCATTCTTTGCCCATGAGTTCCAGCACTTTGAAAAACTGTTTAAAGTGCAGATCCTGCTGGTAGGCGACCACGTACAGCGATTTATAAAAGTCGTACGTCTTTTTTCTGTACACCGCAGCCGCCATGTCGCGCGTGGCGTAGAGCGACGAACCGTCCTTTTTCAAAATGAGGCAGGGCGGCATGCCGTAAGGTTCGAGATCGACGATGGCCGCGCCGTCGCTGATCTTAAGCAACCCTTTTTCCTTCAGCTCGTCCACGATGGGCTGCATCTTATCGTTATAAAAACTCTCGCCTGCATAGGAATCGAAGGTAACGTTCAGGCGGTCGTAGATCTTCTGCACTTCTTTCAGCGTGATCTCTTTGAACCACGAGAAAAGCGCGGTGGCCTCCTCGTCGCCGTCCTCTATCAATTTAAAATAATGCCGCGCTTCGTCGTCCAGTTCGGGATGCTTTTCCGCTTCCTCGTGATATTTCACGTAAATGCGCATCAGCTCTTTCAGCTTGCCTTCCTCTATCCTTTCCCTGTCGCCCCAGCGTTTATACGCCACGATCAGTTTGCCGAACTGCGTGCCGTAATCGCCCAGATGGTTGATGCCGACCACTTTGTAGCCCGAAAAAGAGAGTATCTTGTAAAGCGCGCTGCCGATGACCGTGGTCGAAAGGTGCCCGATATGGAACGGCTTGGCGATATTGATGGACGAATAGTCGATACATATCGTTTTGCCCGCGCCTAAGGAGGAAGAACCGTACGCAGCGCCCTGTTCCAGAACTTCCTTCACCACCCGCTCGGCATACCTCAAGCGGTCCACCTTGAAGTTGAGATAGCCGTTGACGGCGGATACTTCCTTGATGGTATCGTCGGGCGCAAACGTTTCGGCCAGCGCCTGCGCGATGGCGGCGGGCGGCTTTCTCAACGTTTTCGCCAGCTTGAAACACGGCAGGGCATAATCGCCCATGGCGTTGTCGGGCGGAATTTCCAGCATGGCGGCGACCTCCGCCTCGCTTAAAGAACCGATATTGAGTTTGCGCGCGATATAAGTTTTGTAATCCATTCCGTTTACCTCGTATGCCGCCCGCGCGGGCGGCGCATAATGGTACGTTAATAATACCACAAATTTTTGCCGTTTGCAAATTAAAAAACTTGTATTTTTACACCTTTTGCAGTATAATAGACAAATGTAAAGCACAAACGCCCGTTTTTTCGGGCGAAAAGGAGAAATACAATGAAACTCGGCGTAGTGGGCCTGCCGAACGTAGGCAAATCGACGCTTTTCAACGCGATCACGCACGCGGGCGCGGAATGCGCGAATTACCCTTTCTGCACCATCGAGCCGAACGTCGGCGTCGTCGCCGTTCCCGACGAGCGGCTGAACGTGCTCGGCAAGATGTACAATACCAAAAAGATCACGCCCGCGGTTATCGAATTCGTGGATATCGCAGGGCTGGTCAAAGGCGCCTCCAAAGGCGAGGGGCTGGGCA
>ERZ506942.77-NODE-77-length-46110-cov-5.10644_pt1 | contig 46110 bp, 44 predicted proteins | sample MGYA00512900_ERZ506942 | MGnify/ENA metagenome assembly ERZ506942
TCTTGTACTATGACTTCCGTTTCAGGCGCGGGGACAATACCTTGCTGGTGCATATCCTCAAAAGCGTTGTCGCATGGCTTTGGCGGCGCAATCTTCGTATCTACAACCGCTTCGGCTATTCAATTTTGAAAATAGAGAAAGAGCGCGGCACGATGGACGGCAAGACGGAGAATAAGAAGTATTACCTGATGAGTGCGAAGATTTATGCACAGCGGTTCAGCACGGACTGCTTTTCAGACTATTTCAACGATATGGCACGGAACACCCATGTCGGACTTGCGGACTATGCGGAGTATCTGACCGAGAAGGCATCGGTAGAGGAATTGAGAATGCAGAACAGTTATTTCATCAACTCGCTGTACAGGGACGCGGACGGCGACAGTTCTGCGTGATTTACGGGCTGTCCGCTTCCTTTACGGCAAAAGGAGGCAACCATGTCTTATGGCGAATGCAAAGTGTATTTTGACGGCAGTCATTACATAGCGATACCGCATACGACAAGGCCGTCAAGACGGCGTTTCCGTCCGCCGGAAGAAGAGATAGAGGTGACGGAGCAGGAAGAGGAACAGACCACGGAACAGGAAGAAACTATAAACGCAGAAGAAAGCGCACCGTCCATTGATGACGATGCGCCGTCTTCGCATACGGAAAATGAGGTAGTGGTCGAGCCTGCTGTTGAGAAGAAGGTAAGATCTCGGACGATGACGCGGAAGGAGCTCTTTGAGGAGTTGTATCAAAAGTCGGCAGGGCAGTCCCGAAGCGCGAGGAAGAAGTTTATTGTTCGCAACATGAAGCCGTACTTTAAGGACGAAGATAGCACGATAAAGTATGTGGAAGCGCAGCTGGAGAGAAAATTGCGGAATCTGATCTGTCGGCGTATCAGGCTCACTCGCAAGGTAAATTTGCAGGACTTCAACTACTTTTGCACTTTCACCTATGATGGGGCAAAGCATACCGAAGAGAGCTTTATGAGGAAGCTGCGCGGATGCTTCAAAATGATGTGCCACCGCAAGGGCTGGAAGTATGTCGGGGTGTGGGAGCGTTCTCCCGAAAAGCAGCGGCTTCACTTCCACGGGCTGTTCTACATTCCGGACGGAGCAATGCTCGGAGAACTCGTTGAAGTCAAGGACTATTCGCCGATCAAGAAGAAGGTACAGACGACGATCCAGAACACCTACTTCAACGAAAGGTTCGGAAGATCCGATTTCAAGACGGTGGACGACCGCTCTATGCTCGGAGAGGCGATAGCGTATCTCACGAAGTATATGGAAAAGACAGGCGAGAAGATGGTCTACTCGAAGGGGCTGCCGCAGTTCTTCATCTCGGACATCATGGACGAGGACATCGTCTGTACGATAGGGAATGAGGAGAAGAAGTTGCTCCTTTACGATGATTTCTCGTGCTGGGACGAGGGCTGCTACATGGGACAAGTAAGCAAAGGCGTCATCGACCAAATGCGAAAGTGTAATTGAAGATGGAACGGATACGGAAAGAAGAAAGGGAAGTGTGACGGTGAAAGCGGAAGATCGCCCAAGCGGGTTAGCGGGCGACTCCGCTTCCGTCATCACTTTTCTTTTCCGCCTTCAACCGGGTTTGGTCGAGTGGCGTGTGCTTGTCGCGGCGGCGCGTCAGCGCCGTCGCTCTCGTATCAAGACAAGCACACGCCACGGTTGCAAATTGTTTTTTTGAGTCCGCTTTAAGGGACAATCGGGGCTTGATTTATTACGATGAATCTGCTATAATAATACTATCAAGATAAAATGGGGTTATATATTGATGGAGTACAAAGACAAGGTCAAGTTTGCACGGCAGAAACTGATGCTAAGTCAGGCGGATTTTGCAAAGAAATTGGGAGTAGCCTTTTCCACCGTTAATGAGTGGGAGAACGGCGTAAGACACCCTAACTACATCATGCAAAGAAAATTTGCGGCGTTTTGCGAAGAAAACAATATCGTTTTCGAGGATTGACATAAGGAGATGACAATGGCTGACGAAAAGAATCTTGTCCCCGAAGAAAAGCAGGGCGATATTGTGATCTATCAGACCGAGGATGGCGGAACTAAAATAGATGTCCGTTTTGAGGGCGAGACCGTGTGGCTTACGCAGCAGCAGATGGCGGAACTTTTCTGTTCTTCTCGCACAAACATTGTTGAGCATATCCGGCACATCTATGAAGAGGGTGAGTTGGACGAAGCTTCAACCTGTCGGAAATTCCGACAAGTTCGAGATGAGGGCGGCAGACGGGTCTCAAGAGAGATCCCGCACTACAATCTCGATATGATCATATCACTCGGCTATCGTGTGAAATCGAGGATCGCCACGCACTTCCGCCGTTGGGCAACGGAGCGGTTGAAGGAGTATATGCTCAAGGGCTTCACCATGGACGACGAGCGCTTGAAGGAACTTGGCGGAGGGAATTATTGGAAGGAACTTCTTGCGCGGATCAGGGATATCCGTTCTTCCGAAAAGGTCATGTATCGGCAAGTCCTCGACTTATACGCCACGAGCGTGGACTACGATCCCAATAGTGCGGAGTCGGTCGCATTTTTCAAAATGGTGCAAAACAAGCTTCATTATGCCGCACATGGTCACACGGCGGCGGAAGTCATATATGAACGTGCGGATGCGGACAAGCCGTTTATGGGGCTGACCGCATTCTCGGGCGATTTCCCGACCGCAAAAGATATTGGCATTGCCAAGAACTATTTGACCGAAGATGAATTGCGCGTACTGAACGGCATTGTTTCCGGTTATTTCGACTTTGCCGAAGTGCAGGCGATGCGGCATCGCCCTATGCACATGAGCGACTATGTGGAGCATTTGGATCGTGTGCTTTCCTCTACCGGCGAACAGCTGCTCGTCGGCGCAGGCAAGGTGAGCCATAAGCAAGCTATAGAAAAGGCAAATCGTGAATATCAGCGGTTTGTGGTGCAAAATCTCTCCCCTGTGGAAGAAGCGTATTTGCAAACGATTAAAGAGGTCGAGAAAACCGCCAAGAAAAAGGCGGAGGAGGACTGAGCGGACATTACGAACACAAAAAAATCTTGAGCCCAGGCACACACCATGGCTGCAAATTGATTATAGGGAGTCCGGGTTAAGAGACAATCGAGGCTTGATTTGTTATGATAAATCTGCTATAATAATTTTACTATCAAAGTAAAAATAGTAATTATTTTGATGGAGTAGAAGGCAAGATTAAGTTTGCTCGGCAGAAGCTGATACAAAGAGGCTGGAATGCAGAATTTTGAAACACTGTATAACGAGAAAATATCGTCGATACAGGACAACGGATTATTAGATGAATATTTTATGAGCCTTTTGCAGACTCATAGTTTTGTCGAACTTCTAAAAGCCTTATATTATAGTCCGCAAGATGCTGATGTATCATCAATATATTTGGAATGCTTGAAGCAAGGTTATCGTATGTGTGACTTGCAACGGGCTTTTTGTCTTATTAATGATGAATGGTATGATGGACCAATTTGTTTTGACGTTGCCGAGGATGATAGTCAGGAAGGATTTATTTACGTGAATGAAGAAACCGTAGAAACTATTTCGCGGTTTACAGAGGAATATTATTTACGTATACGATTGATTTCTGAAGAAGATGTAATTATTGGTGAAACAAATAGTATTAATATTGAGAGCAATTTATTTTCTGCTAGGTCGATTTTTAGTGAAGCAGTAGATTGTACATCACTCAATATGGATCAAAACAATATACTGTCTAGACGTTATAGTGATGTAGCGCAGGATAATTTTAAATTTAAATTGAATGTATGTAATGTGGATGTTGTTCGTACGTATAACAGTGCTTCAATTCAGTGCATCGATTGCGAATTATCTGGTGACTTTTATTACGCAATTGTCAATGCCGCAGATGAGCTTTTTAGCGTATTGGAGAAAGAAAATTGTTTAATGCGAATAAGGCGGTATATCGATGGATTAGATGCACATTTTGTCGAAGTGCAGATTGAAAGGTTTATAAACAATAAGAATATAGTTGCAAAATGTAATCAATCAAATATTTATAAGCTTTCAGATTTTTTAGAATGTTATCCAAATGAGATTTCAACAAAAGAAATGTTTGAGATTTACGATGCAGTGCAGCACGTAGATACGACTTTACCCATTGAAATTTTCAACTCATGGATAAATAAGCTATTACCGAGTGAGTATTATGTTCTAAAAAAAAGATACTTGGAAGGGAAGTTACTGACGTTAGAAAGCATTGGCGAACTTTGTAATGTTACAAGAGAGCGAATACGACAAGTTGAGCGAAATGCGATAAAAAAATTGTTGCTACCCCAAATGCATAAGTATAGATATGCTTTAGTATCAAAGTTAAAGCTGCTCAGTCCTCATAAATCCTATATTACTATTTCTGAATTTGAAGAATTGAAATTAGGTGTTAATATAGCGATATTCCTTGATAAAAACACTGGTGATGTGATATATGATGGCGGATACAAAGCTTGCTTTTTTAGTAGAGATTCAAAATATAAGCTTGACTTATGCTTGGAAGAGCTTCCGAATGAATTTACCAAAATCGATCTCCAAGAGTATAGTATTCTTATTTCGGAGAAGTTAAATAATGCTTTTACTGCAAATGAAATTTCTGATTTGATTTGTAGTAAATATAGGATTTGTGGTGAGTATATTGCAAAGAATAGAATAACACTTAAAATCGTACTATCGTTCTTAATGCAACAATACTTTCCAAATGGAATGGATATATATGAGGATGCAAATATAGATTTCTTGCGTGAAAAAGCGTACGTAGAATTTGATGGTTTTGAATTGGCTGATAATAATAGGGCTGTGCGGGCAAGGTTACAGGCTTTTTGCGTTATGGTCAATCGTGGTGTTTGGAAATATGATACTGAGCAAATTCTTATATCTAATGATTTGCAGGCGAAAATTATTGATTACATAAAGCAATATAATTCGCCTGTTTTGCCTATTCAAGCCATTATGGATATGTTTAGCGCAGAACTTGGGAAAATCGAGATTCATAATAAATATTCTTTGCATAGCCAGTTGAAAAAAATTTTACCTAAAGAATATTCAATCAATCGCGATTACATTATGAAAAGCAGCGGAGATACATTTTATAGTGTTATCGAGGCATATGTTAAGCAATCTTCTTTTCCTGTAACCAAGAGGGATATTCAAAGTAATTTCCCCGGGGTGACGGAGATTGTTATACAGCAAATTGCGACGGCAACAAAAGTTATAAATATGAATGGTTATTATGTTCACATTGATAATTTGAAAATAACTGACGAAGAAGTGTCTTCGTTAAAGTATGCCGTAGATAATGAATTGAGTGATAGAGAAATTCATCACGCTAGTATTGTTTTCTCTAAAATTAAAGGGGAGTTATCGGGGCTATTTAATAGAGTCGGAGTAAATCACTATTTGCAATTTTATTACTTACTACGAAAACTATTTCCTAATGAGTACGAATATAACAGACCATTTATTGGCGCATTGGGTGTTGAAGTAATAAATGGCGAAGCTCAAGTTATTAATTTGATAATGCGTACTGACGAGTGTAGTATATCCGATATTAGGCAATTTGCCAAGGAAGTTGGTACTATTATAGACAGATATATAGAATTTATAGATAGGAACAATGACTCCTTCATATTTAAGAATCGAGAGACAGTTATTTCCGTGAATGCAGCTGGGCTTGAGGAAGTAGATTTTTCAAGATTAGATGATGTTCTGGATGAATTTGTAGGTGAAGAGCAGTATAAGTTGTTGTCGGATTTTTATAATTATCGTGAATTGCCGGAGTTGACTTGTTTATGGAATACATGGCTTTTGTATAGCGTTATAAAGAAGTATTCCAAAAAGTTCAAATTAATATTAACGTCTAATTTTCTTAATGAGGCTAAACCGATTTTGGTGCGTCAAGAGTTCGATGAATCTAATGTTGATTTCAGGGCTTTAGCCGAGATTATTCAAGGCGATACGGAACAGTTCGATAATAACGAAGATATTTTAGATACCTTCGATTACGATGATTTGGAGTAAATATGAATTTCAAAGACTTATTAATTAAAAAGAGCTATATCAACCAAGGAACAGACAATTTTGTAGATTGTTTGCTTAATCCTGCGCTTAAATTGGCTAAAACGTATCGAAGAAGCGTTGGATTCTTCTCGTCGTCCGTTTTTAAGTTGATTATAAATTCGTTGCCTTCATTTATTCGTAATGGAGGTAGAATAAATTTGATTATAAGCCCCACTTTGAGTGAAGATGATATAGCGGCAATACAGTTGGGCTATGAACGCAAAGAGGATTTGATTAATCGTAGGTTCTTCGAGGATTTCAATAGCGAAATCAAGAGTTTCGATGATGCTAGTTTGGAGGTGCTATCTGAACTCGTTGCAAGAGGTATTTTAGATATTAAAGTCGCCTCGGTTAAAAATGATATTGGCATTTATCACGACAAATTAGGAATAATGATTGACAAGGATGATAATAAAATTGTTTTCTATGGCTCGCCAAACTCGTCAATGAATGCTTATCAAAATAATTATGAAAAGGTGAGAGTGGTTCGTAGTTGGATAGTGGGAGAAGGTGATAGTGTAGATGATGAGGTTGCAGAATTTGATAAACTTTGGGATAATCAAAATGAATTTTTAGAAATCTATAATTTTATGGATTCTATTAAGAAAAGCATTTTGAATGTTATAAAAGAACGACAGTATATCAAGAAAAATTCCGAGCCAATTAAACTGTTTGATTATCAAGAAAAGGCCATACAGAAATGGGTAGAGAATGGTTATAAAGGGTTTTATGTTATGGCAACAGGTACTGGTAAAACTTGGACTGCCATATATTCAGCTAAAAAACTTATAGAAGACTTCCCGAGTCTTATTGTTATAGCTGCGCCGTACAAGCATCTTGTAAAACAATGGGCTGAAGATGTTCAGAAAGCATTTAAGGATGCGAGTATTTTGCTCATATCTTCCGAAAATCATCAATGGTATAGTAAGCCACTTGCAGAAGGCTTTGTCCGTGCCGCAGCGTTTGAGTATTATCTTGCTCAACGCAATCCGTGAAAAGCCGAGCTTCATCAGCATTTCGAGCTGCGGATATTGTCGGTAGAGCCGTAAATACTTGAAAATATTGCATCCCTGATACATTTTATACGCGGAATAGCTGAACTCCGGCAAGCGGTCTATGAAGTGCGGATTTACGATCTCCGCAAAGGGATCATAGTATTTGTCATACGCCCAGCACCAGCCGCGTTCGTACCATTGCTGGTACTTTTGCAAACCTTCTTCGTACCAGCCGAAGCGGAATCCCATGCCGGCGCAGTAGCAATACTCCATGTCCTTCACGAAGCACTTATCCGAGTCCAGACCGTGAACGGCGACCTGTTTGCAGTACCACTTTTTGTAGCGGTGCTTTACGGCGACGGTGACTTTCACAAGCTCGTTTTTCCAAGTGGTCAGGTAGGCGTAGCAGCGCACATGACCGTCAGGGCTTGGATAGTATTTGCCGTCAAGTTTCCGTATCCGTTTCAGGATGTTTTTCGGGATAGGTCTGATATCTTTTTCCGTCATAGTTTTCACCTCAAAGTAAGTTTGTCGCCGAACATTTCGTCCAGCTTGCAGAGTGCGTCTTTGTCGAAGGCGGAAGTATCAATGTCATCGTCAAGGTCTTTCGGCTCTTGGATGTCGCCGTCAAATTCGCGCATCTCTTCTTCGGAGAGTATCTCGCCCGTTTCGAGGTCAACGCCTTGCGCAGAAGGCAGTTCGCGCACTTTGTCGTCGTTTTCCATGACAACGAGCGTATGCCCGTTGCTCAAGATTTTGCCGAAGTACATCTCCGCAGTGTGATACGGAAAACCGACCATCGGCACGCGGCTTTCAAGTCCGCAATCTCTGCCCGTAAGAGTAAGGGGCAATTCATTTGCAAGCACTTCTGCATTCTTGCCGAACACTTCATAAAAGTCGCCCAAGCGCATGGCGATAATTGCTTGCGGATACCTGTTTTGCACCTCCAGATACTTCCGATACATGGGAGAGGTAGAGGGCTTTTGCTGTTCAGCCTTTTCTTCCTCGGCGATTTCCGCCATGATCTCCTGTATCTCTTCATCGGACGGCATAGTATCCTCGTCCTCTTCGGGCTTTTCTTCTTCGGGTTTGCCTTCGAGGTCTTCGCCCATAAGGTCGAACATGGACATCTGCGGCTTGGGCTGCGCTTTTACCGTCGGCGCCTTTGCCGCCGGTTTGGGCTGCGTCTTGTATTCGGAGCCGTCCTCGTTAAAGAGCGTGCCTTCGATGCTGTCCTCTTCGAAATAGTGGACAGCCCAGCCGAACACGACATCGTCTTCGACCATAGCGTATCTCGCGCCTTTTTCGGCTTGCTTTCTCGCTTCTTCGGTCGCAAAGGACATAAAGCCGTCCAGCGTTTTGCGGTTGAGCAGGATCTTGCCGTCTTTCTTGATGAGAACGCCGTTGTTGATTTTCCCTGCAAGGATATCCGAGGCGTTTTCTTCGAGATAGGCTTTGATACGCTGTTGTTCTTTGGTTTTTGCTTCCAAATTCAGTTGTTTCATAATTCATCTCCTTGTTCAAACGATTCGAAGGCAAGCAACAGCCCGAACGCTACGCCGCGTTTGTAAGTCATAAGCATGGCTGCGTCTTGACTTTCGGAGGAAAGTTCGAGAAATTCCTCAAAGAGGGCGTTGCTCTCTTCCGAGAGGGTAGCCTTTAATTTGTCATACACGGCGAACTCTTCTTTGCGGTCTTTAAGAGGGACTTTGATATCCCTGCCGCATATATTGCCGTGGTAGAGATCCCAGATTACGGATTTCATTTCGAGCCTCCTTAAAAGGGTAAGTCTTCAAGCAGTTCGGCTGCTTTGCTATCGAGGTTTTCAAGCGTGGTATAGTGGTTGAAACCGCCTCGGTAGTCTTGCTCGTTTTTTGCCGTGCGGATGAGGATATGGCTGAACCATTCGTTCGTGAAGTACCTGACATCCGAAATGGATATGTACACGCACTTGTTTTCCGCGCTCTTTATAAAGGCGGAGAAACAGTAATGGTTTCGTCCGACATTGACGAGTTGCCAATGATTTTCGCGGCATACAGCTTTCAGATAGTTGATGTACTTTGTCTGAAAGGACTTGTAGTCCTCGCCGGTGTAACTCCCGGAAGAAAATTCATATCCGAGATACTTTTTGAGTTCTGTGATTTTAGCCATTTTGGTAGACCTCCTTAGTAAAGTTTGATGACGCGGATATGCTTGCGCTGCAATCCGTATTCGCGGCGGAATTGCTGTATTGCTTCCCGAAGAGAGTAGAATACATAGGCATGGTCGGTATAACCGCCGTTCCCGTCGCTGTAAGACAGGAAGAGCGTTCCCGTCGAGTTGTAGTAATAGAAGATGATTTTCATTGCGTAAGCCTCCTTTCAGCATTCCAGCCAAAGCACGACATCGAGCGGATCTTTGAAATCCTGCTTTCCGATGAGGTCATAGAGTTGCTTATAACGGTCGCCGTCCATCTCATTGACAGAGCGATATAGCCGTCCGTAAAAACCTTGCGAGTTCATAAGGTCTACGACCGTTGCTGCAAAGATGCGATGATTTTTGTTGCCGTTTGCGGCAAGTTTCTGAATGTTATTCATTGTCTGTCCTCCCGTAAATGTCGTCTGCGTAGTAGGTGCAGTTGAAGGGATTAAAAATCGCGGAGCATTTTACCCCGCGATAGTCCACTAAATAGCTGTTGTTTCCGAGTTCTTCCAAGACTGTTATCTCATCCATTTGCCCATCAAGGGAGTGGATATGTGCCTGCGTTTTGAACGGTTTCATTTCTTGTATTCCTCCAATTATGTTTTGTATTGCGTACAGCTTTCGAGCAGTTGCATGACTTCGGGCATCATCTGCTCCTTTGCCTTTCCTATACAGGAGAGGATGAGCAGATTTGTATTCGCGCCGAAAAGTCGCCTGAAAGCGTAATCGAGGACAAGTGTTATGTCCTTGTCCTCGTGTTCGCTCGTTCTGTTGATGGCGAATATCGCCGTCAGGATGGCTTGTACTTCGTTTGTATGTTTCATAAGACCTCCTTTATTTCGATAGAGATATAGGTACGGACGCCGTAATCCCAAGTATCGGTGATCATCCAATAGCATTCGGTTTCATCGGTATCGTTGCGGCGATCCAGAAAGTCGAGTTCGATTTTGTCGTCTTTCGGAACGCCGTTTTCCCATTCGAGTTCGCCAACCCACGAGTTGTCCGGGTTCATTTCGTTTGCGATAAGTTCCTTGAACTTTTCGTAAGCCTTGTCATAAGTGCCGCAAACGAACAATTCTATGTCGTTGCTGTCTTCGGTGGACCAATCGAGTTTTACAAGATATACTTTCATCTTTCACCTCACGCAACTCTTCTGATACCGCCGCCGAAGCTCTGCACGATTATGTCGCCGAACTCCGAACACCATTCGTCGTCTTTGTTCCAGACATAGGCGTAAACGCAGTGTCTGTTCCCGTCATCGTTCATTAAGTCGTCCCATTCTTCGGGATAGTCCGATACGATGAGGAAGGAGTAGCATTCGCCGAACGGAGTAAATTCGTGCGTTACGGCATAGACGAGGCATCCGTATTTCTTTTCGATACCCGACAGCGTAACTTCTATCGGAAACAGCGCGTTCAGCGGCTGTTCCGATCTCGCGACGGTCGAACTTCCGAAAAATCTGAAAAATTTCGGTTCGCGGGTGTTTGCTTATTGCAGTAAATTGCAGTCGATCGACATCAGCGGAGAGAACGAAAACTTTAAGGCGGTAAACGGCGATCTTTACAATAAAAACGTAACCAAACTCATACAGTACGCCGTGGGTAAGGAAACGGATTTGTTTGAAATTCCCGCAACGGTAACGGAAATCGGCGATTACGCCATGGTTTACGCTATGAAAACGAATACGGTGCGCATTGCGGAAAACGTATCTGCCGTTGGTTCGTCCGTGTGGACGAGTTACTACGAGTACAAATACGGCGAAGACGGATACGGTTATTACGAATATTACGGCGTGAAGAACTTTATGATAGACAGCCAGGCGTTCCTCAACCTGTTTACCTCGTCCGCGCCGACCGATATGGGCGAAGCGACGGAAGCCTTTTACGTCAAGCAAGGGCTTGCGATCCCCGCCTCGGCGACTTATTTTACGGAGGAACTCGTAAAGACCGATTCCGATAAAGAGGGGTACGAAAAGTACGTGTTCAAGTCCGAAGAGAACTGAAACATACGGCGACCTGCCGCTCCTTACGGTGCGGCAGGTTCTGTCGGGTAAGAAAGAATAACAGCGAGGTTTGATTTTGAAACTCTGTAAAATTGCCGTCTGCGCGGCGCTTGCGCTGGCCGTGTTCGCTCTGGGCGCGTGCGGCGGAAAGGGCGCGCAGACAAAAGAAGTGAAACTCAATCGGGATTCCCTGTCGCTGGAGATAGGGGAGCGCAAAGTGCTCGAACTGCTGCAGGACGGCGAACCGATTTCCGAGGGCGTTACCTGGTTTTCTTCCAAAAGCGAGGTGGCCTCGGTCGAAAGGACGACGGGCCTCGTTACGGCCGTCGGTTCGGGCTCCTGCGTGATCACGGCCGCCTATCAGGGGAAGAGCTATCCCTGCAACGTGCAGGTGGCGGAGGAGCCCGCGTATACCATGAGCGCCGCAGCGTTGGAACTGCCCGAGGGCGAAACGGCAACGCTCAGTCTGCTCGAAGACGGCGAGCCCGTTTCCGAACGCGTAACGTGGGTGTCCTCCAATCCCGCGGTCGCCTCCGTCAAGGACGGAACGGTTACGGCGAGAAAGGAGGGCGAAACGGTGATCGGCGCTTCCTATCAGGGGCATGAGGCCTCCTGCGCCGTTACCGTAGTTCCGCCCGAATACGTTAAGATCGTCAACGAGGCGGAAGAGATAACCTACGACGGGCCCGATACGGAGAAAAAGGAAGTCCGTCGCACGCTGTTCAAAAAGGAAAACGAAACGTTTGCCCTGCAATGCGAAACGAAAAACGACATTTCTTTGGTGTATTCCTCGTCCGACGACGCGGTGGCGGAGATCGACGGCGCGGGCAACGTAACCGCGAAATCCGCGGGCGCGGCCGTTCTCACTGCGAAGAGCGCGGAGGCCGGGCCCGACGGCAGGGTGTACGGCGACGAGATCGTGCTCGTGGTGAGCGGCGCGGTCGGGAGCGCGCGGTCGGACAGCGTCTATCAGGCTCCGCTCGGCGGCGCGCGGTCGCTGCGGCTGGATTTGTACGCGGACGGAACGTTTTCTTATTACCGCATCGACGGCGGCACGCTGGCGGCCGATTCCGCCTGTGCGGGCGTTTACGCCGAAACGGAAAGCGCCGTGGGACTGTACTATCCCGAGAACGGCGGCATGAAACGCATAACGCTCGCGTCTTTGTCGGGCGGGCTGGCGTCCTCGGATATTCTTGTCGGCGGAGAAAAGATTTCGGCGGAGTTCGCCCCGTGTACGGCGGCGGGCGCGTATTATTGCAGAATAGACGTCGAAGCTATGGATCAGACGTTTGAATTCGACCTGACGCTGGAAGAGGACGGGAGTTACGTCTACTTCCGCCGCAAATCGGAGGTCAAGGAAGAGGGCGTGGTGAACGAAGGGGAATGGAGGATTTTCGACGGTTATCTTAAATTTGACTATGACGGCGGAGAAATGTCCTTCCGCATCCTCTGCAACGGCTGCGTGCAGTCGGTCGGCAGCATTCCGACGGGCGGCATGGAAACGCAGCTGACTTTCCGCATCGTAACGGAAAGATAATTCGTGCAACGGAGATATGATATGTTGAAAAAAATCAGCTGTTTTTTGGCGGTGGCGTTCGCCGCGCTCTTTCTGTCGGCGTGCGGATACAAACTTTCCGCGCCCGTAGACGGCGCGGCCGAAAAGAACCGCGAAGAAGAAAGCACCATCGCCCGCACGTTCGTGGGTTCCTACACAAAGGAAGTGGGCATTATGGGCACCATATACGGCGGGCATCTCATTAACCTCTATACGGACGGAAAGGCGCAAATCCGCTATGCGTTCTACGGCGGGCTGATGGGCGGTTCGAGTTCGGGGCTGTACGAGGGGACGTATACGCTGGAAAACGAAGTTCTCGACATCGACTATTCCGCGGAGGGGAAGGAACATTCCTTTCACGCGGAGATCGCGGACGGTTCTTTCCGCGGGCAGATCGTGCTGGGCATGTCCGATACTCCCGACGACAAGACCGACGGCTCCAACCCCGGACTGACCTACTTTGAAATCCCCAAGACCGCCGTTACCAACAGCGGCAGGGCGTTCTGGGGTGCGGCGCGCGGCGAAAGCGGTTACAGCGCGCAGGTGCTGGAACTGAACCACAGCGCGGAAGACGGCAGCGAAGGCGAGTTTTCCTTAACGATCGCGTCGAGCGACTGCACGGGGGAAATAAGCGGCGCGTTCGTCAAAAACGGCAAGACGCTGACTTTCACCTACGACGTCCCCGCGGTGGCGGACGGTGAAATTTTATCCGTCGTCTTGACGGAGGATTATTCTTCGGATATTTCCATGCTGAACGAATACGTGCTTATATCCGATTTCAATATAGGCAATATTCCCGCCGGCGTGCGTCCCACGCTGGTCATGGGTAAAAATTAAAAGGAGCGATATTATGGAAGAAGTGAGATCGATTTTCAAAAAATACAGGCGCAAGCTGGCGGCGGAAGGCTTTTTGAAAGCCCTGCTGTGGGGCGCGGTATCCGGATTCGCCGTCAACCTGATCTTCGTGGCGGTGCTGTTCGTTACGGCGGTGGATCTCGTATGGGTATCCGCGCTTACGTGCGTTCTCATCGTCGCGGCGACGACTGCCGCCCTTTATTTCAAAAAATACCGCCCGACGGCGCGTTCGGTCGCGGAACGGGTGGATAAACTCGGACTGGAAGAGCGGCTCATCACGATGGTCGAGCTGGAAAACGACGATTCGTATATCGCTATGCGCCAGCGCGAGGACGCGAAAGCGGCGCTTAAAAGCTTTCAAAACAAACACCTGAAAATTTCCGTTCTCGGCCGAAACGTTGCGCTGGCGGTATCCGTCGCGGCGGTTTCGGTATTCGCCACTGCGTATACGGCGCTGAGCATGGCGGGCGCCGCGCCCTCCTTCGACGAGATCGTGGAGGGAACGGAGCCGCCGCAGTACGTGGAGCTTTCCTATGAGGCGGCGGAGGGCGGTTTCGTCACGGGCAATATCTACCAGTTGCTGGCCGCGGGGGAAGACGGCAGCGAAGTGATGGCCGTCGCGGACGACGGGTACGTGTTCGATAAGTGGTCGGACGGCGTGGCAACCCCCGCGCGCACCGATACGGAGGTTGCCGTTTCCATGCAGGTAACCGCGGAATTTCTGAAAATCCCCGAACCGGGCGACGAAATGCCCGACGACGATTTCGATATGGGGCAGATGGAGGGCGAAGATTTCGAAATGCCGGGCAATCTCGGCGTAGCGGGCAAGTACGAAGATCACAACCAGGTGATCGACGGCAACACGTATTACAGGGATGTGTACGAGAAATATTATGAGGACGCTCTCGCCATTCTGGAATCGGGCGGCGTGGTCCCCGAAGAGCTGCGGCAGATCATAGAGGCGTATTTCGGCGTGATCTTGTAACGGAAAACATCAAAGAAGGAGAATATAAAATGGCAACGGAGCAAAGCGTACGGGAATTCACTCAGACGGCAAAGAACATTTTCGAACAGATTTCGAGAGATATCGTCGGGCAAAAAGAAGTGGTCGAGGGCGCGGTCATCGCGATGATCGCGGGCGGAAACGTGCTTTTGGAGGGCGTGCCCGGCGTGGGAAAAACGAGGCTGGTGCGCACGCTGGGCAGGGTATTCAATCTGCCTTTTTCGAGAATACAGTTCACCCCCGACCTCATGCCCGCGGACGTAACGGGCACAAACATTATCGTCAAGGACGAAAAGGGTAATTCCCGGTTTCAGTTTCAGGAAGGACCTGTTTTCAGCAATATTATTTTAGCGGACGAGATCAACCGCGCCACGCCGAAAACGCAGTCGGCTCTGCTCGAAGCTATGCAGGAACACACGGTTACGGTCATGGGCGAATCGCGCCCTCTCGCGGAACCGTTTTTCGTGCTGGCGACGCAGAACCCCATCGAACAGGACGGCACTTATCCGCTGCCCGAAGCGCAGATGGACAGATTTATGTTCAAGATACTCGTGCCAAACCCCGGCCTGGAAGAACTGCTCGATATCGTGAAGATGACGCAGAAGACCATGGCGGAAGTGGCCGATCCTGTTTGCAGCGCGGCGCAGCTGCTCGAAATGCGCGCTACGGCGAACGAGATCCCCGTGGCGGAAAGCGTGCTGCGCTACGCGATGCAGCTTTGCCTCGCGACGCATCCCGAAGGGGAATGTGCGGCGGAAACTTCTAAAAAATACGTGCGCAACGGCGCCAGCCCGCGCGCGGGACAGGCGCTGATCTCTGCGGCGAAGGTAAAGGCGATGCTCGCGGGACGTTTCAACGTGTCCTACGAGGATATAGACGAGCTCGCGCTGCCTGTCCTGCGCCACCGCATCAAACTGAATTTCGAAGCGATATCCGACCGTGTGGACGCGGACGGGGTGATAAAACGCATACTTTCCGAACTCAAAGACGATAAGGCAAAGAAGAAAAAATGAAAAACCCCTATCTGAACGACGAATTTTTCAGTATTCTGGAAACGCAGGCGCTGCAGCTGAAAAAGGAGCTGACGGGATATTTCGGCGGCAAGCACCTGACGAAATCGTACGGGCAGACCGTCGAATTCGCCGATTACCGCGAATACATGCTCGGGGACGACATCCGAAGGATAGACTGGAATCTGTACAGCCGTTTCGAAAAATATTTTCTCAAGCTGTTTACGGACGAACGGCAGATGCAGGTCGATATCTACATAGACTGTTCGGCTTCCATGGGAAAGGTCATTCCCGCCAAGGGACAGTACGTCGTTGCGCTAGCGGCGGGGCTGGGGTTTCTCGCGGTGCACAATACGGACCGCGTTTCCTTTAAATTTATACGCAACGAAAGGATAGAAAACAACACGGGCGTCATCGTCGGAAAAAGCGCTTTTTTCCGCGCGTTGCAGACGCTCGACGCGCAGGAATTTTCGGGCGACAGTTTCATTTCCGAAGCCGTGCTGAACGAGCGGGACGGCGGGAAACGGAACGGGCTTTCGGTGATCGTTTCCGATTTCCTCACCGACAACGACTGGAAAAAGGCCGTCGATCTGTTCTGTTTCAACGGCAGGCAGGCGCTTGTCGTGCAGGTGCTGGCGAAAGAAGAGGTTTCGCCCTCCTATACCGGCCGCATGCATCTGATCGATTCGGAGGCGGAAGACCTCTTCGACGGCAAAAACATGCGCATGCGGGTAACGGGTGCCCTGCAGAAGGCGTATGACAGGGCCTGCCGCGCCATCAGGGAAGACATCAGGGAATTCTGCGCCGCGCGCGGCGTCGGTTTCGTGAGCCTGAGCACGGAAATCCCGATACGGAAGGCTATTTTCCAAGAATTGATGAAAGTTGGTTTACTGGTATGATATTTTTAATCCCCTTGGGTTTTCTCGCGCTGATCGGGCTTTTGGCGCTGCTTGCGATCTACCTGATCAAGCCGAGTTATCAAAATAAAGTGATACCTTCTTCCTATATCTGGAAGGAAAGTTTGAAATACAGGAAAAAGCAGGTTCCGGCCAGCGCGCTCAGAAACGTGCTCATCGTCATCTGCCAGATTCTCATTATCGTGCTTTGCGCGTTCATTATCGCCACGCCGATGCTGCGGTCGGGTGCCGCCGATACGGATGAAAAAATCGTCATTATCGACGCTTCCGCGGACATGCGCGCGGAGGACAATTACGTTACCCGCTTCGAACGCGCCGTCGAACAGGCGAGAACGCTCGCCGAAAGCTCTGTGCGCGGCGGCGAAAAAATCACCGTCATTCTGGCAGGACTGAAAGCGGACTATGTCGCCGTGCAGGAAACTTCCGCCGCGCGGATCAACGAAAAGCTGGACGGGCTGCTGGACGGGGACACCGCGTGCAGTTACGGCACGGGCGATATAGAAGGCGCTATGCGGCTCGCCAGCGAACTCTGCAAGAACAACGCCATGGCGCAGATCTACCTTTACACCGCTACGGAATACGCCGACGCGGGGGAAGTCAACGTAGTGGACGTATCCTCCGAAAACGACTGGAACGCAGCAGTGCTGAGCGTGAAAGCCGAAGTTGACGAAAACTACTATCGGTTCACGGCGGAGGTCGCGGTATACGGCGCGGATAAATACGTGAACGTGCTTTTGCAGGCGGACGGCGTAAACGACGAAAAGAAAGTCGTGCACGGCACGCAGCGCGCGAACTGCAACGGCGGGCGCGTGCAGACCGTGATTTTCGAAGACCTCGGCATCTACGCTTACGATTCCGTGCAGATCAGCCTGGAAACGGAGGACGGATCGAAGGACGGCTTTGCGCCCGACAATACCTATACCGTTTACGGCGGCAGAAAGGACGAGATAAAAATACAGTACGCCAGCTCGCTGCCGAACAATTTCGTGAACGGCGCGCTGCTCGTTTTGCAAAATTCCCGCAAGGACGGTTTCGATATACAGATAACGCAGATGAATTCCTCTTCCGATTACGAAGTGCGCGGCTTCGATTTCTACATATTCGAACATACGATGCCGAGCGTCATGCCGAGCGACGGCGCGGTGCTTTTGATCGATCCCGATAAAATTCCGCCCAATCTCGACATGGAGATCGGCGAAACGCGGCGGGGCGAATTCACGCTTTCCGCGGGCGTAACGCATCCCGTTACCGAGTTTGTGGACGCTTCCAGGATCAACGCGACCTATTATAAGGGCATAACCGCGGGGGACGATTACGACACTTTGTTCACCTGCGGCGGCGAAAAGGTGTTCGTGGTGAAAAACACGGCGGACAGCAAGGCCGCGGTGCTGACGCTCGACCTCAATTATTCCAATCTGGCGCTGCTCTACGAATTTCCGCTGCTTATGAGCAATCTCTTCGATTATTTCATCCCGCCGACGGTAGAGAAGAACGTTTTCGACGTAAATGAAAAAATCGGCGTCGACGCGCGCGGAAAGAACGTGCGCGTGGAGCGCGGCGGCGGAATTTTGCAGGCCGTGGAAACGCCCGCGGAAATCGCGCTGAGCGAGCCCGACCGTTACGTGATAACCCAGACGCTGCTATCCGGAAAGACGCTGGAAACGCCCGTCTACGTTAAAGTGCCGAGGGCGGAGAGCGATATTTTCGCGACGGAAGAAGCGATCCCCGGCTTGTTCTTTATGGAAAAGAAAGAACTTTCCTATAACGATCTTTTGATTTACCTTGCCTCGGCGCTGCTGACGGTTTTCGTTTTGGAAAGATTTTTATATTCGCGAGAAAAGATTTAGGAGCGGTCTATATGTCGAATTTCAACATTACATTTACGCACCCTTGGCTTCTCCTGCTGCTGATCCCTGCGTTCGCCATAGTGCTGTTCGCCTATTTTACCGTGTCGAAACAGTACCGCCGCAACCGCAACAGGGTGATATCCGTGGTTTTGGGAATGATCGCCGCGACGTGCAGCGTCTTTCTCGTTTCGGGCCTGTCCGTCAGCTATGACGAAAAAAACAGGGAAAACGAACTGATCCTCGTGGTGGACGCCTCCGACAGCAACGCCGGCAGACGGAAGGAAAAGGACGAATACGTGCAGGCGATGATCCGCGGCGCGGCTGGCGTTGCGAAGATCGGCGTGGTAACTTTCGGAAAGGACCAGGTATATGCCGCCGAACTTACGGACGACGCGGACGAGGCCTGCAGGGAATATCTGAACGCGGAAAATCCCGACGATTCCGCCACCGACATCGCGGCGGCGCTCGTTTTCGCGCACGGCAAACTGTCAAATCCGAAGGCGGGAAAACTGCTTTTGATCAGCGACGGGATTGAAACCGACGGCGACGCGCTCACGCAGGTCGCAAAGATCGCGGCGGAGGGCGTTTCCGTAGACGCGGTGCAGTTCCCCAACGGCGATTACGGCAAGGAAATAGGGCTCATGCAGGTAGAACTGCCCGAGCAGACGGTGATAGAGGGCGAAAACGTACAGATCGGACTTTCGCTCAAAAGTTCCGTTACGGGCGACGCGGTCGTTACGCTGTACGACAACGGAAATGAGATCGGGAGCACGAGCGTTACCCTTTCCAAAGGCGTGCAGAACGTGTTCTTCACGCATGCTTTCGAGGGCACGGGCCTGCACGAGCTCGCCTTTGTGGCGACGAGCACGGACGATACCGAAACGATAAACAACAAGATCTATTCCTACGTGTATTTAGACGTTTTCGACAAAATACTCATTCTGGAACGCAGCGACGAAAGCGGTTATCTCAAGGACATAGTTTCGGAAAAATATAAGGCCGACGTGAAGAACGTCAGGCAGGCGCCCGCAACTCTGGAAGAACTGCGCGGATACGATCAGGTTATTTTGAACAACGTGGCGAACGCAGACATGCCCGAAGGCTTTATCGAAATCCTGCACGAATACGTTTACGAGATCGGCGGCGGACTGCTGACGGTCGGCGGCGTCCGCATGGAGGGGGATAAAGAGGTCGCCAACGTCTATGACAGAGAGGATATGCAGGGCACGCTCTACCAGGAAATGCTCCCGGTCGAGGCCGAGGACTATACGCCGCCCGTGGCGATCATGCTCGTTATGGATACTTCGGGCAGCATGGGGACGAGCGTGGACGGCGGAAAGACGCAGATGGACGAGGCGAAGGAAAGCGCCGTCGCTAGTCTCGCGGCGCTGGACGACAGGGATTATCTCGGCGTCATCAGGTTCGACAACGAACCTTCCTCCGTGCTGAAGATCACGCCGCTGTCCCAAAGGGAAAAAATTACGCAGACGATCAAAAACATACGCGCGAACAGCCTGGGCGCCACGGTGCTGCCCGGCGCGCTGCAGATGGCGGGCCAGCAGCTGAGCGCCTTCGGGGGCGTGAACAAGAAACATATCGTCGTCGTTACGGACGGCGATACGACGGACTTCGAGGAGTGTCTGGAGTTTGCCGAACATTATTACGAAAATTACGGCATCACGACTTCGGTCATCGATTACAAGATTGATAACGAAAAGATGGATCAGCTCGCGGCGGCGGGGCACGGAACGCATTACGTGGCGGACGACGGCGACGCGCTGGCGGACGCGATGCGGGAGGATTTCAGCAATCCCGAGATACGGGATTATCAGTTGAAAAATTTTCAGCCGACGTTCGGCGAATATTCCTCGATCTTTTCGGGCGTCAAAGAAGAGGATATCCCCTCGCTCGACGGCTTTTTCGGCACGAAGATCAAAGAAGGCGCCCAAAGCCTTTTGATCGGCGAATACGGCGAACCGATCTATGCGCAATGGACGTACGGCAAGGGGAAGGTGGGCAGTTTCATGTGCGATTTAAGCGGCCATTGGTCGGAAGAATTCGTAACGAAGCCCGACGGGAAAAAGATGATCGAATGCATCGCAGGCGCGCTGTTTCCCACGGCGAGCGTGCACGACAGCGGCATAGACGTGGACGTTTCGGCGGACAACTGCACCGCCTCCGTCAACGTGAGCACCGAGGTCGCGGACGGCGAATACATACAGGTCGCGATAAAGAGCCCCGAGATCGGGGCGGACGGACAGAACGTGGTTTCGATTTACGAATGGAAGGATTTTTCGGGCTACGAAACTTTGCGGTTCGGCTTTACCGCGGCGGGCGTGTATGAAATAGACGTGCGCAAGCTTTCCGCATCGGGCGAGATCGTCGCGCAGGATGTTTCCTACAGGGAATTTTCCTATTCGCTGGAATACGACCCGTTTCTGAACGACGGCGACAACGCCGGCTTTCTGACTTCGCTCGCGGCGAACGGCAAAGGGGAAGTCGTTTCTTCCGCAGAGGACGTTTTCGGCGATTTTGTACAGTTTTTCTTTAGGGAATACGATCCCCGCATACTGCTGGCGTCCGTTATTTTAGCCGCCGTGCTTCTGGATATCGCGGTGAGAAAATTCAAGTTCAAATGGCCGCACGAACTCATTCGGGAAAAAAGGGAAAAGCGGCAGACGGAACGCCGCCCGTAAAATTCAATAAGTCAAGGAGGTCTGAACCGCGGATTTCTCTGCGGTAGACGGGAATGAAAATAAAAAAACTGATTGCTTTGTTCGTTCTGTCGTTCGGCTGTGCGGCGCTGGGCGCGGCGTGCGGCGGGAACGCGCTTTCGCGCCCGTCGGGGCTGGGGATCAACACGTCGCTGAACGTGCTGTACTGGAACGAGGTGGAGGGGGCTTCTTCTTACGTAGTCAACGCGGGCGACGAGAATTATACCGTTTACGTCAACCAGTTTTCGCTGGATAAACTGGAAACGGGCGAACACTCCCTGCGGGTAAAGGCTGTGGGCGAGGGTTATGAAGATTCCGCCTGGTCGTCGGCGGTGAGCTATACGAAAAACGAACCGTCCCTGCTGAATCTGAAACTCATCAACGGAAACACCGAATACGAAGTCGTCGGCCCTGGCAGGGCGGAAGGCGTTGTGCGTATCGACAACACTTACAACGGCCTGCCCGTTACGGCGGTCGGGGACGGCGCTTTCGAGAAATGCACGGATATTACCGAAGTAATCCTCGGCGATAACGTAAAGACCATAGGGGCGCGCGCGTTTTCCGACTGCACGGAACTCGAAAAGATAACTTTTTCCGAAAGCCTTGCGAGCATAGGCGCGTATGCCTTTCAGGGGTGCCGTTCTCTCGGTGCGGCGCACATTCCAGACGGCGTTACCTTTGTTGGGGAATATGCCTTTTCCTACGCGACGGACCTGGCGGAAGTAACTCTGCCCGCGGGGCTGGAAACGATTTCCGACCACATGTTCAGCGACTGTGCGAGCCTGACGGAAATCGTCATTCCAGACCGCGCGGACGGCGTCGGAGAATACGCTTTTTCAGGCGCGGAACAGTTGCGCCGCGTAACCGTAGGGGCGGGGGTGCAGGCCATTTCCGACTACGCTTTCCTCGGCTGCGAGTCGCTTGAAGAGATCGTGATCCCCGGCAACGTCGCGGCCATAGGCAGTTACGCCTTTATGGATAACGTCAGATTGCGGAGCGCGGAATTGCTGGAGGGGGTGGAAAGTATCGGAGAGCAGGCTTTTTACAGCTGCCAAAGCCTGGAAAATATCGTGATACCCGCTTCGGTGAACGAGATCGGCAGTTACGCGTTCATGGAATCTAAACTCGACGCTTCTTCCGAAGGGCTTGTGTACGCGGGCGGCTGGCTGGTCGGCAATAACGACGCTTCCGCAAAAAGCCTTACCGTCAGGGAGGGGACGGTCGGCATAAGCAGCGGCGCCTTGACCGAGCTGGAGGAACTCGTTTCCGTAACGCTGCCCTCCACGCTGAAACATATCGGCGATTACAATTTCGCCAAATGCGGCGCGCTGAAGAGCGTAGCTCTGCCCGACGGGCTTTTGACCGTCGGCGAACACGCCTTTCAGGAATGCGGCAGCCTCGCCGACATCACCGCGGGGCCGAAGATAGAAAGGATAGGGGCAAACGCGTTCAAAGATACGCTGAAATGGACGCTGTCGGGAAAACTCGTGCGGGTGGGCGACTGGATCGTCGGCTGTAAACAAACCGATCTCGCCTCGGCGGAGATAGAAGAGGGCGTGCGCGGCATCGCCGATTACGCGTTTGCCAACCAAAAGTCGCTGTACAGCGTAACGCTGCCTTCGACCTTGGAAATTATCGGCGAAGGCGCGTTTGCGGAATGCGTCAAACTCAAAAACATTGAAGTGCCGGACGGGGTGAAAGAGATCAGCGACTACGCCTTTTACGACTGTCGGAGTCTGGACGAAGTCATTCTTCCCGAAGGGCTGACATCCGTCGGCAGATCGGCGTTTTACAAGACGGCATCGCTGAAAAATATAGATTTCCCCGACAGCCTGACCTATATCGGCGACTATGCCTTTTATCAATCGTCGCTCCTCAGTCTTAATCTGGGCGGCAGCGTGAAAGAGATCGGCGGCAGCGCCTTTTACAATAACGAAAAGCTGGAATTGATACAGTTTTCGGAGGGGCTGGAAAAGATCGGAGATTACGCCTTTGCAAAATCGATCGTTCTCGGCGGCGTCAGTCTGCCGGACAGTCTGCAAAGCTTAGGCGCTTACGCTTTTTACGGTTCGGCCAACTTAAAGAGCGCGGATATCGGCGACGGATTGACTTCGATAGGAGATTTCGCCTTTTCCAAATGCGGTGCGCTGACGGAGGTGCGCCTGGGCGCTGGGCTGAAAACGCTGGGCGATTACGCGTTTTATTCCTGCAAAGGGCTGACCGAAATCGTATTCCCGCAGGGGCTGGAAATGATCGGTCAGTACGCTTTTGTCGGTTGCAGCGGCCTTACTTCGGTCGCTTTGCCCGACAGTCTGCAAGAGGTGGACGCTTTCGCGTTTGCGGGGCTGAACGCGGTAACGTTCTACGCGGAGGCGAACGCGGACGATATCGGCTGGAACGCGACGTGGAATCCCTCTTACCGCCCCGTCGTATGGGGCGTAACGCTCTCGGAGGACGGAGGATACGTGGAAAAAGTAACGAAGGACGGAAACATTACCAACCCCAACGCCTATTACGGCATCGCCGCCCCCGTTCGGAAGGGCTATATCTTCGCGGGGTGGTCCATGACCGAAAACGCGGCCGAGGCGGACTTCACCGCGGCGCAGATAAGCGAAGTGCCGGACGGCACCGTGCTCTACGCCGTTTGGTCGGCTCAGGAACAATAAAAAAGGGCGGCGCAGCTTTTCGGCTGCGCCGCCCTGGCCTTTTTCAGAAGAGATCGGTTTCTTCGCGGAATTTGTCGAACAGGTTGTAACGTTCGGGGTGCATGAGCGCGGAATACATGCGGTCGCGCACGAAAGGAATGTCCCTTTTGATGTCGTCTATCACCTTTTTCACGTATTCACGCTTGGTCTTTTTATCCGCGGGACAGCGGCTCTTCGTTACGGGCAGGTTTTTCGCGTAGGCGGCGATGTTTTTTTCCTCCAAATAGAGCATGGGGCGGATCTGCACCACGCCCGTGCGGTCCAGAAGAACCTTGGGCGACATGGTGGACAGCCTCCCTTCGTAAAAGAGGGAAAGGAGCATGGTTTCGATAAAGTCGTCGGCATGGTGGCCGAGCGCCACCTTGTTGCAGCCGTGCCGCGCGGCGGCGGTCATCAGCGCGCCTTTACGCATCTTGGCGCAGAGCGCGCAGGGGTTGGGTTCTTTCCTGACGTCGAACACCACTTCGCCGATCTGGGTGCTTTCGAGGATAAAGGGCACGTCCAGCCCGCCGCAGAATTTTTCCAGCGCGGAAAAGTCGTTGTTGCCGAAGCCGAGATCGACCGTAACGGCCGCAAGATCGAATTTTTCGGGGGAAAACTTTCTGTATTCGGCGAGCAGTTTCAACAGCGTAACGCTGTCTTTTCCGCCCGAAAGCCCCACGGCTATCCTGTCGCCGTCGCGTATGAGTTTGTATTCGTTTATCCCGCGGCGGAAACCCGCCAGCATCTGCTGCGTAGTCATAATTTGCACCTTTTCGTTTGACATTTGCTTCCCTTAGACATTATACTGTTATTATCGAAAAAAAGCAAATCTATCGGGAGAATATTTTGGACGCATTCATCGACAGCGTAAACGACCTCATCGGAAACCCCGCGCTCACCGCCATGCTGGTGGCGCTCGTGCCTTTGATAGAGCTCAAGGGCGCCATTTTATTCGCGCGCGCCAGCGGGCTGGGATTTCTGGCCGCGCTCGGCGCATCCTACCTCGGTTCCACCGTCGTGGCGGTGCCTATTTTCTTTCTGCTCAGGCCGATTTTGAACCTGCTCAAAAAAGTCAAGTGGTTCAACCGCTTTGCCTGCAAGGTGGAGGAGTATTTCAGAAAAAAGGCGGAGGAAGTGAAAAACCGCAAGGGAAAACTGAGCGAATCGGGCATAAAACAGCTGGGCGTGTTCATATTCATCGCCATTCCCCTGCCTATGACGGGCGTTTGGACAGGCACCGCCATCGCGGTGTTTCTCGGTCTGAAATTCAAAGAAATCATACTGCCCGTGCTGGGCGGCAACCTGGTGGCGGGGCTGATCATTTCCCTGCTGGCGGAATTGTTCCTGCCCTATGTGGATATCATATTATACGTGCTGTTCGCGCTCGTCGTCGTAATGCTGATCGTGTTCATCGTGAAGATCGCGCTTACCAAGCCGAAAGAGGAAAACAAGGAACAAGACGAGGATAAAAAGGAATAAGATAAAATGTTTAAATTTTTCAGAAGGGAAAAACCGAAGGTCGGACTCGGCATAGCGCTGGGCAGCGGCGGCGCCAAGGGTATGGCGCACATCGGCGCGCTCAAGGCCTTTGAGGAAAACGGCATAGAGTTCGATTATATCGCGGGGGCGAGCATAGGCAGCATCGTGGGCGCGTTTTACGCGCAAGGATATACGGCGGACGAAATCCTGCATCTTCTGGAAACGGTGAACTTCAAAGAGATCACCAACAAGATCATGATAAAAATGGACACCGTGGGGCTGGAGGACGTAATCAACCGCTATATCGGCGATCTGACGTTCGACGAATTGAAAAAGCCCTTCGCCGCCGCGGTTACAGCGGCGCAGACGGGCGAGGAAATAGATGTGAAGGAGGGCAGCGTGGCGCGCGCCCTGTGCGCGTCCAGCTCCTATCCGCCCTTCTTCAAGCCCGTGGAAATCGACGGAAAGGTGTGCATAGACGGCGCCTTTTCCAACGCGGTGCCCGCCGACCTCGTGCGGCAGATGGGCGCGGACTTCGTCGTGGGCATAGATCTTTCTGCGTTCAAAAGGGAAAAGAGGAGTTTTATCGGCGAGTTTTTCTCGAAAATGCCCTTCGAATACGGCAATACTTCGGAAAAGGGCTACCGCTTTTCGGACGTTATGTTAAAACCCCCGCTCGGGGAATTCAGCGCGGCGAGCTTTTTCGGCCTGCACGAGATGTACGAGATAGGCTACGAAACCGCCCTGCGCGAAATGGAGGACATCAAGGCCAAAATAGAGGCGTTGAAAGATAAAAACAAGAGGAAAGAAAAAGTTTATGGCGAGGAAAAAAAGAAGTAAGGTGAAGATCAGCCTGGAAACGGTGCTCGTACTGCTCGTTCTGGCGCTGATCGCGGCTATCGTCTGCTATTTCGCCGTGCCGTCCTTTAAAAAGACGGTGGACGAGTATCTGCAGTCGGTGTTCAACAAGGACGATCACGGCACCAACGCCGCAAAGGGCGAAAGCGAGCTGCGCGTCCATTATCTCGACGTCGGACAGGGGGATTCCGTTTTAATAGAATTTCCCGACGACACCAACATGCTTATCGATTCGGGCGACAGAAATAACGATACGGCGGAATATATCGTCGATTATCTGAGCGGGCTCGACATCGAAGTGCTCGACTACCTCATGCTCACGCATACCGATTCCGATCACGTGGGAAACATGGTGCAGGTGCTCGAAGCGTTCGAGGTGGAAAAGGCCTACGTTCCGTACATAGAAGAGGGCGTGATCACGACGAAAGTATACGCGAATTTCCTCGCGGCCCTCGGAAAGGAAACGTATACCGCGCCGGACGGAGAGCGGAAGGCGTGCGAAGTCGTGTATTCCGAAATGGGCGAGGTCATAGACAGCGAGAACGAAACGGACGATTTTTTCATGGCCTTTCTCTCGCCGCTCGATAAAGACAATCCCAAAGGCGAATACTGGGAGCTGAACCACGCGAAAAGCCCCTCTGCGGCGCAGAAAAACGCCGTTTCGCCGATCACCTATCTCGAATACATGGGCAAAAAGATCGTGTTCACGGGCGACGTCGTCGGCGAGCCGGCCGAACGCGTGATGGAAAATTACGAGGCGGGCGTTTACAACAATATGTTCTCCGACGGCGAGGGCGGATATTATTCCGTGAACTTCGAGGGCGGCGTGGACGTATATAAAGCGGCGCACCACGGCTCGGCCACGCACGGGAGCAATTCGGCGGCGTTCATCGAATTCATGCAGCCGAAATACGCCGTCGTGAGCGTGGGCGCGGGCAATTCCTACGGCTTGCCCGATGCCGACGTTTTGACAAGGTTTGAAAACGTCGGCGCCGCCGTTTACAGAACGGACGTGAACGGCACCGTCGTGGTAACGATCGAACCCGAAGAGGAAAAGGAGGTTTCTCTCTTTCTGACCGCGCAGGACCAGACGGTGAACGACGGCGGCTTGGAAGAGGCCGCGGCCTATGCGGTGAGCAAACGTAAAATAAAGGTAAATTTCGTTGAGGGCTCATTAAATCGCTTGACAATTTGACGCGGCGGCGATAAAATACTGAAAATCTCAAGAAAGGTAAGTAAATTTAAGGTAAATTTCCGAGGTAACAACATGCTGAGTTTGAAAAACATAGTCAAGGATTACGGGGAAGGGGAAAATAAAGTCGCGGCGCTCAAGGGCGTGAGCGTAGACTTCCGCCGCAACGAATTCGTTTCCGTCCTCGGCCCGTCGGGCTGCGGCAAAACGACGCTTCTGAACATCATCGGCGGGCTGGACCGCTATACGTCGGGCGATCTCGTGATCGAGGGAAAGTCGACGAAAAATTATACCGACAAGGATTGGGACGCGTACAGAAACAACAGCATAGGGTTCGTCTTTCAGTCCTATAACCTGATCCCGCACCAGACCATTCTCGCCAACGTGGAGCTCGCGCTCACGATTTCGGGGGTGGGCAAGGCGGAGCGCCGCGAACGCGCGCTCGCCGTACTCGAAAAAGTGGGGCTGAAAAATCAGGTCCACAAAAAGCCGAACCAGCTTTCGGGCGGGCAGATGCAGAGGGTGGCGATCGCCCGCGCGCTCATCAATAATCCCGAGGTTATCCTGGCGGACGAACCGACGGGCGCGCTCGATACCGAAACGAGCATACAGGTCATGGAGCTTTTAAAAGAAGTCGCCAAGGACCGCCTCGTCATCATGGTAACGCACAACCCCGAACTTGCAAAAAAGTATTCCACCCGCATCATACGCTTTCTCGACGGCGAAAAGGTGGACGACACCGATCCCTATACCGAGGACGAAGACTTCGTGCAGAAACGCGCGAAAAAGCCGAGAATGGGCTATAAGACGGCGTTTTCGCTTTCGCTCAGGAACTTGTTCAGCAAAAAGGCCCGCACGGCGCTGACGAGCATTGCGGGCAGCATCGGCATCATCGGCGTGGCGCTCGTGCTCGCGCTTTCCAACGGCTTTAACATCTACATGTCCCGCATGCAGACGGATACGCTGTCCGCGTATCCGCTCACCATTTCGGAAAGTTCGGTCGATCTGTCCTCTTTTCAGGACATCTACGAAAACGAAACGGTGGAGGAGTTCCCCGAACTCGACAACGTCTTCGTGCAGGAGGCTTTCGAAAAGCTGACGGGCATGCTCAAGGCGAACGACCTGCTCGGCGAGAACGACGACGGCGTGAGCTTTCTCGACTATCTCAAACAGCTGGATCCCGAACTGTATTATTCCATACAATACGATTACGGGTTCGATATGAATAAATACGTGTTTTCGGACATCACCATCAACGAAAGCGAGAATTTTTCCGCGATAGACACCGTCGTGCAGATGCTCGAGGCAAGTTTCGAGGGAATGCTCACTTCGAGCGAGATCGGCAGCATGATCAGCGTGGAAACGATACGCTCTTATATCCCCACCATTACGGAAATGCCCGACAGCGAAGATCTGATCAAGGAGCAGTACGACCTTATTTACGGCGACTGGCCGACGTTCAGGGACGAGGATTACAACCAGGTCGTGCTCGTCGTGGACCAGTATAACAGAATCAGCGACATCACCCTGCTGCTCCTCGGCTACGTGGGGGGCACGGTGAACGAAAAGGGCGATTTTTCCTTCGACGGCACGACGGAAATAGACTTTTCGGAGATCGTGGGCAAAGATAAATTGTATCTGGCGGACAACTCTCTCGCCTACGTGGAGGCGCCCGACGGCTATCACACTAAGGTGCAGCCTTCGGCTGCGGCCGACCGCGAAGGATTTGAAAAGCTCGATATCGTGGGCGTGGTCCGCGTCAAGGAAAACGTGGACAGCGGCGTGCTGGATACGGGCATCGCATATACGACGGCGCTCACCGAGCACGTGCTGGAAATGAACAAGGACAGCGAGCTCGTGCAGAAGGTGCAGAACGGTGAAAGGGTGGAAATCATCAACGACATGCTCGCTTCCAACCCCGATTCCGATTATTACAAGACGCCGTATTCGCTGCGGATGCTCGCGGGCAACAGCGTGCCCGCCACGGTCAGCGTTTACGCGCGCGATTTCGACAGCAAAAAGGTCATCAAACAGCATATAGACAACTGGAACGCCCAGTTTGAGGAGGGCGACGAACGCATTATCGCGTATTCCGACATGATGGATATGATGTTCGGCATGCTCAATACCATGGTCAACGCCGTCAGCTACGTGCTTATCGCGTTCACGTCCATCTCGCTCGTCGTATCCAGCGTCATGATCGGCATCATCACCTATATATCGGTCGTCGAACGCACGAAGGAGATCGGCGTGTTGCGCTCGCTCGGTGCCTCTAAATTCGATATCGCCAACGTATTCAACGCGGAAACCTTCCTTATCGGCCTGTTCGCGGGGCTGATCGGCATAGGCGTTACCTACCTTTTGTCGATCCCGCTCAATCTGATTTTAGGTTCGCTGATTGCGGACGTGGGGTCGCTCGTCATTTTGAAGCCGCTGCACGCGCTGCTGCTCGTGGTCATCAGTTTCGTGCTGACGCTCATAGCGGGGCTGATCCCCGCGCGGATCGCGTCCAAGAAAGATCCCGTCGTCGCCTTGCGGACGGAATAAAAAAGAAAAAGGGGTTCCGCGGGAACTCCTTTTTTACTTTCAGAAACGCCCCCGAATTTTCGGGGGCGTTTGCCGTTTGCGTTAAAGTTTTATCGCCTTTTGAATGAAGGGGGCGACTTCGTCCGCCGGCAGACGGATCTGGCTCATGGTGTCGCGGTCGCGCACGGTAACGGTGCCGTCTTCGAGCGTGTCGAAGTCGACGGTTACGCAGAACGGCGTGCCGATCTCGTCCTGTCTGCGGTAGCGTTTGCCGATGGAGCCGGCCTCGTCGTAGGCGCACATAAATTCCGAAGAGAGCTTTTTATAGATTTCCTTCGCCTTTTCGGAAAGGTTCTTCTGCAGGGGCAGAACCGCGCACTTGTAAGCCGCGAGAGCGGGGTGGAAGTGCATGACCACGCGCGTTTCGCCGTTTTCGAGCGTTTCCTCGTCATACGCCTCGGAGAGCACGGCAAGCATCAGCCTGTCCGCGCCGATGGAGTATTCTATTACGTAGGGTATATACTTTTCGCCCGAAACGGGATCGGTGTAGAGCATGCTCTTTCCCGAATATTCCTGGTGGCGGGAAAGGTCGTAGTCCGTTCTGTTGTGTATGCCGTTGAGTTCCGACCAGCCGATGGGGAAGAGGTACTGTATGTCGCAGGCGGACTTTGCGTAGTGCGCCAGCTTGTCGTGGTCTTTAAAGCGCAGATGTTCGGGCTTGAAACCGAGCGAGATTACGAAATCCCACGCCTTTTTTTTGTATTCCTCGTAATATTCGTGGTCGGTGCCTTCCTTGCAGAACCACTGATGCTCCATCTGCTCGAACTCTATGGTGCGGAAAATGAAGTTGCCGGGCGTTATCTCGTTGCGGAAGGCCTTGCCCACCTGCGCGATGCCGAAAGGCACCTTGGCGCGCGTGGTGCGCTGCACGTTCAAAAAGTTCACGAATTCGCCCTGCGCCGTTTCGGGGCGGAGGTAAATTTTGTTCTGCCCCTCTTCGGTTACGCCGCGGGAAGTTTCGAACATCATGTTGAACTGCCGGATCGGCGTAAAGTTGCTTTTGCCGCATTTCGGGCAGCAGACTTTATGCTCCTTGATGTAGTTTTCCATCTCTTCGTTGGTCATGGTGTCGGGATTGACCGCGCCGTGCGAATGCGCCTCGATGAGGGTGTCCGCGCGGTGGCGCGTCTTACATTCCTTGCAGTCCATTTTCGGATCGGAAAAGGACGCCGTATGGCCGCTCGCGTCCCAGACGCGCGCGTTCATTAAAATGGCCGCGTCCACGCCGTAGGAGTTGTCGCTTTCCTGCACGAATTTTTTCCACCAGGCGCGTTTGATGTTGTTTTTGATCTCCACGCCTACGGGGCCGTAGTCCCATGTGTTGCCCATACCGCCGTATATTTCGCTGCCGGGAAATATGATCCCGCGGCTCTTACAGAGGTTGACCAGCTTTTCCATTGTTACAACGCTTTTTTTCTCTTCCATGAACTTGTCCTTACTTGTTTTTTCTCTCTTTGCTATTTTATGTCAGTTTTCCGTTTAAGTCAAGCGAATGCGCCTTTCCGCCGAAAAAAACGCCGAAAATTTGCCGATTTCGCTTTTTTATTTTGTAAAAGTGTGCTATACTGAATAAAAATCTTTCTACGGCAGGTTGAAAACCATGGCAGAAACGACGAATTTTATCGAACAGATCATCAACGAAGAACTTGAAAGCGGCAAGGTGAGCGGCGTTTATACCCGTTTTCCGCCCGAGCCGAACGGATATCTGCATATCGGCCACGCGAAGAGCATGTGCATCAACTTCGGCATCAAGGAAAAATATCATGGTAAATGCAACCTCTTTTTCGACGACACCAACCCGTCCAAGGAAAAGACGGAGTTCGTGGACGCCATCAGAAACGATATCCGCTGGCTGGGGTTCGAATGGGATAAAGAAACCTACGCCTCCGACTTTTTCGAACAGATTTACGGTTATGCCGTACAGCTCATAAGGGAGGGCAAGGCTTTCGTCTGCGACATGAGCGCGGCGGAGATCAGCGCTTCGCGCGGTTCTCTCACCGAGGGCGGAAAGGAAAGCCCGTGGCGGAACAGGAGCGTCGGGGAAAACCTGAAACTCTTTGAGGAAATGCGCGCGGGAAAATATGCCGACGGCGAAAAATGCCTGCGGGCGAAGATAGATATGGCCTCTCCCAACATCAATATGCGCGATCCCGTCATTTACAGGATACTGCGCCGGACGCACCACAGAACGGGGGACGCGTGGTGCATTTATCCGATGTACGACTATGCTCACCCCGTCTGCGATTACCTGCAGGGAGTAACGCATTCCATCTGTACGCTGGAATTTGAAGATCACCGCCCGCTGTACGACTGGGTGGGGATAAACCTCGGTTTTTCGCCAAAGCCCCGCCAGATAGAATTCGCGCGGCTCAACGTGAGCAACCTCGTCATGAGCAAGCGTTATCTGAAAAAACTCGTGGAGGACGGCTCCGTAGAGGGGTGGGACGACCCGCGTATGCCCACGCTTTCGGGCCTGCGCAACCGCGGCGTGCCGGCAGAGGCTCTCAAGGACTTCTGCGCGCGCGTAGGCGTGTGCAAGGCCAATTCCGAAGTGCAGATTTCCTATTTCGAGGCGTGCGTGAGAGAATATCTCAACCTGCATGCAGAACGGGCCATGGCGGTGCTGAAACCGCTGAAACTCGTCCTCAGGGATTACGAGGGGGAGGAGACGCTCGACTTCGACGTCAACCCCAACGACGGGGAAAAGCGCACGCGCAAAATAACCTTTTCCAAAGAACTCTATATCGATGCGGACGACTTTTCGCTGGCGCCTCCGCCCAAATACTTCCGCCTGAAAAAAGACGGATACGTCCGTTTGAAAAACGCGTACATCATACATTGCGAGGACGTCGTTTTCGGCGAGGACGGCAGCGTGAAGGAATTGATCTGCACGCATATTCCCGAATCGAAGAGCGGCAACGATACGTCGGGCATAAAAGTCAAAGGCGTGATACAATGGGTGAACGCGAAGGACGCGGTGGACGTCGAGATCAGAAAATACGATCATTTGTTAAAAGACGAAGAATACGCGGGGCAGGATTTTTCCGAGCGCATGAACGTAAATTCGGTGCATAAATTTGCGGGCAAGGTCGAACCGTACGTGATGGAAAGCGAGGCGAAGCCCTTCCAGCTCATGCGCGTCGGCTACTATAAAAAACTCGTGAGCAACGGGAAAACGGTGCTTTCGGAGATCGTGTCCCTCAAAGACAATTTCAATAAATGACGTTCCGTTCTTGTGCAAAAGGACGGACGCAGTTGACAATTTTTCCGATTTTGTATATACTGATATAAATAAAAGCAAATATTATATCGGATAGGTGTGTGATGTTAAATAATCTGCTCATAGCGACGGGAACGATCGTCGATCTCGCGATCGCCGCCTTGCTGCTTATCGTCGCCGTAGTCGGTTTTTGCACCGGCTTTATGAAAAACGGGCTCAACAATCTGTTTTTTGCGGCGAAAATAGTGGTGATAGCGCTCCTCGTTCCCGTGCTCAACAAAATAAGTTTTATCGCGGATATGATCTCGGCGCTGGGCGGCGCGTTCGACTTTATCGGCAGCGCCGAAACGCAGAACGCGATCGCGGGCGTCATTATCGGCGCGGCGGAAGCGATCGTATTGTTTATTCTTCTCAGCGTCGTATTCGGAATTGTGAAATGGCTGCTCCGCAAGCTTGCGCCCAAACGCGGCATACTCAAACTGATAGACAGAATTTTGGGCGCGGTATTCGGCGTCGCCCTTTACGGGGTGCTGTTCCTCGGCATTCTCGGCGTGGTCGGCACGATCGACGATGAAAAAGTGCAAAGCGCCTTGAGAGGCAGCAAGTTTCAAAGCATCAATTTCATGCAGGATTTCTGCGATAAAAACCTCAATCTCGGCGATCTGATAAAGGATTTGAGCGAAAAGCTGCCCGACGGCGGCGGGGACGGTTCGCCCGAAACGCCCGGAGACGGAGAGGAAACGCCGGGCGGGGACGATGCGCCCGAAGTTCCCGAAGAGCAGGGCGGCGCGGCGTAAAATAAAAAAAGACGGACTTTTTGTCCGTCTTTTTCCGTACTTTTCAAAATACGTCCTTCGCCGCCAGGATCTCGCCGCTCGCACCGTCGATCAGCAGGGCGCGCGTTCTGCCGCTTGCGTCGATCAAGCCCATATACCAGTATGCTTTGCCGTTTCTGACGAGGATCTTCGCGCGGATTTCGCCGTTGAAGATATTGTTCTGCATATAGCCGTCCACCAACGCTTTCTGATTTGCGTAGAGCGCGTCCAGCGCGCCGCTCAGGGAAAGGGTGTTTTCGGGGAGGGCGGTTTTCATGGTAACGGTCTCCCTGTTTCCGTTTTCCGTTACGATTATTTCGAATTCGTTCGTTTCGGGGCGCGCTTCGAAAACGGCGTTCATGCCGAACGTTACGGGGTTGAGCCCGAATTTTTCCGTAAGGGCGGAGCCCGTAAAGGAAATTTCGGCGGTGATCTCCGCTTCGTCCTCGGTTTCGCTGAGAAGCGTAACCACCAGTTCGTCGCGCAGAGCGCCCGCCTTGCCGTCGTGCTTTTTCTCTTTTTCGGCAAAGCCGCTCCTGGCGCGGAGCGAATAGTGTTCGCTTTCGCCGTAAAAAACGTTTTCCGTCAGCTCGCTGACGTAGGGAAGCAGTCTGTTTTCCTTCGCGCACGCGCTGAATAACAGGCAAACGCTCAGCACGGCGATCAAAATAAGCGATTTTTTCATAACGGTAAATCTTATGCGGACAAAGTCTTGCGTATGCCGTTTTGCCCGAAATTTGCAAAAAATATCCGTTTCGCACCTCGAAAAATAAAAAATAACTTGCTTTTTTATGCGTATTTTGTTACAATGGGAAAAAGTCGGAAATATGAGGGCTTTCGGGTAAAAATATGAAAAAATTGATAGTGAAAACGGCGCTCGTTACGCTCGGCTCGCTGCTGGCGGTGTTTCTGCTGCTGCTCACGGCGATGACGATGTACGCGCCCCGTACCATGGCCTCCCTTTTGGACAGCGTGGGGAACCGCAGCCTGTCGCTGTGGTATACCGAACTCGCCTACCAGAAGTTCGGCGAAACCGACGACCTTACGGACGTGTTCGATAAAGCGGTCGCCGCCGAAGATACGGAACGTACGGTCAAATACGGCCGAACGCTGACCGAGCGCGCCGACTTCGGCGAAATCTGCGCCGCGCAGGACGCCTCGGGCGGCAGGATTACCTATAAAAATTACGTATACGGCAACACGTCGCTGGCCATGTATGCCGAGGGGGAAGAGGTCGGCGTCGTGCTCGATTTCGCGGCGGCTACCGTAACGGAGGGCTATCTCCCGTATAACGCCTACCAGATGCTTTTATACGGCGAAGCGGCCGCGGAGGATAAAGCCTTTTTGTCCGCCTTGAAATCGCGGCTGGAAGTGCTTGCGGGGAGCATGGAAAGCGAAGCGCTTTCGGCCGATATTTTATATCTCGATAAAATTTTGCAAGATTTAACATAAAGGAGAAAATATAATGGGTAAGATTGTAAAAGACGGCTATACGTTCGACGACGTACTGCTCATTCCGCAGGCAAGCTCGGTACTGCCGAACCAGGTCGACCTGTCCACGCATCTGACGAAGGATATCAAACTCAATATCCCCCTCATGAGCGCGGCAATGGACACCGTAACCGAGAACAGGCTGGCCATCGCCATGGCGCGCGAAGGCGGCATCGGCATCATTCACAAAAACATGTCCATCGAAGAACAGGCGTCGCATATCGACAAAGTAAAGAGGAGCGAGCACGGCGTCATTACCGATCCGTTTTTCCTTTCCCCCGAAAACAGCGTGAGAGAGGCGGTCGCGCTGATGGAAAAATACCGCATCAGCGGCGTTCCCATAACCAAGAACGGAAAACTCGTGGGGATTCTCACCAACCGCGATCTGCGTTTTGAGAATAATTACGACCAGCCGATCGACAACATCATGACGAAAGATCACCTCGTTACGGCGCCCGTCGGCACGTCGCTCGAAGAGGCGCAGAAGATCCTCGGCAAACACAGGATAGAAAAACTCCCCATCGTGGACGAAAAGGGCTATCTGAAAGGTCTTATCACCATAAAGGATATCGAAAAGGCGATACAATACCCCAACTCCGCCAAGGATAAAAACGGCAGGCTGCTCGTCGGCGCGGCGGTCGGCACCGCGGCGAACACCTTCGAACGGATAGACGAGCTCGTCAAGGCGAAAGTCGACATCATCACCATAGACACGGCGCACGGCCATTCCAGGGGCGTTCTGGAAATGATATCCAAAGTCAAGGCGAAATACCCCGATCTTCCGATCATTGCGGGCAACGTGGCCACGGCGGAAGGCACCAAGGCGATTATAGACGCGGGCGCGGACGTCGTCAAAGTAGGCATCGGTCCCGGTTCGATCTGCACCACGCGCGTGGTGGCGGGCATCGGCATGCCGCAGTTCACGGCGATCATGGAATCGGCGGAAATGGCGGACAAGCTGGGCAAGAGGATCATTGCCGACGGCGGCATCAAATACAGCGGCGACATCACCAAGGCTTTGGGCGCGGGCGCTTCCGCCGTCATGATCGGTTCGCTCTTTGCGGGTACGCTGGAAAGTCCGGGGGATATCGAAATATATCAGGGCAGAAGTTTCAAGGTGTACAGAGGCATGGGGTCGCTTTCGGCCATGGCGTGCGGCAGCAAGGACAGATATTTCCAGGAAAACGCGAAAAAGCTCGTTCCCGAAGGCGTTGAAGGGCGCGTGCCTTACCGCGGCGCGTTGAGCGAGATCGTGTTCCAGCTGATCGGCGGCATCAGGGCAGGCATGGGATATTGCGGCATGCCGACCATAGACGATCTGAGAAAGAAAGCGCAGTTTGTCAAGATTACCAATGCGGCGCTGATCGAAAGCCACCCGCACGACATTTCGATCACGAAAGAATCTCCCAACTACTCTCCCAAGATGTAAAAAAATTTGCGAAAAGAGCGGTAAAACGCTTGCAAAAAAACGCAAAAAAATGTAATATATATGAGCAGCCGCCGAAAGGACGGCAAAAAACGAAAAAAAGGCTTAATTCAAAGCCTTTTATATGCGGATGTGGCGGAATTGGCAGACGCGCAGGTTTCAGGTTCCTGTGGTAACCCCGTGCAGGTTCAACTCCTGTCATCCGCACCACGGTCAAAAAAAGCACTTTTTAAGTGCTTTTTTTGCATTTTAGTATTAAAAATAATGCCTATTTTAGGCTTGGGCACAATTTAGGCACAAAAATTAAAAATCGATGTTTAATTTGCAGATGATCTCGGTTTGATTATTCGGAAATAAATGCCCGTATGTTTTTAATATCATATCTACCGTATCGCCAAGACGTGCCGCAATAATATAAAGCGTAGCAAGTTGGTTCGAACCTTTATTGATAAGCAAAGAAACATGCGAATGTCGTAAATCGTGAATACGGATGTCCTTGACCCCTGATCTTTTTATATAACGTTTAAACGCATTTTGCAAAGTATTAAATGACATGATTTTATTTTCGTTTCCGAAAACAAAATCTGTTTCGGATGCATTTTCTTTTAAGTTTTTAAGTATTCCGACAAGATTAAGCGGTAATAGTATTGTCCTGTAAGAATTTTCTGTTTTTGGCGTAGTTATGCGGTATTGTGAATCAAGTTTGATTCCGTCATTTACTGTTCTTGTTTTATCGGTCGCTTTTGATATTGTAGTTTTTATTTTTACGTTCTTATTTTCGAGATCTACATCTTTCCACTGTAAGGCAAGAGCTTCACCTTTTCGGCATCCCGTCAGGTATAAAAAGGAAAAAACTGCATAAAAGCGTTTATCATCAACGCTTTTAATAAAAATTTTGAATTCTTGTTCTGTCCAAAATTGTATTTCCCTTTTCTGTTCTCGATTCTTTTTGAAACCTTTTACAAGTTTAACCGGGTTTTGAATATTATGTATCTTAAGATAAGAAAAAAAATGATTTAAAACGCTTCGAATAGAAGATTTATATGATGTTGAAAGGTTAAGCGAATTTAAATGCGCCTGAAATTTTAATATGTCGGCGGCGCCTATTTCGGTAACTTTCATATTTTTGAAGTATGTAAACGTTCCCCACACATCGGCCGCCGTAAAATTTGCGTTCAAAAGGCGGATCAATCTTTTTTGGGCTTGCTTCTTGTTATACTTTTCTACCGATTCTTTTGTCGGGGCGTAATTCTTCCCCCTTACAAACGAACGGCGGGAAAATATCGGATAAATCTCGCATTCCCGTTGCCGTCCTGCAGTGATCGTCTTTACCCTGTAGCCCGATACGTTCCTGTTATCTACCCGTTCTTCGGCCTCCTCCTGAAACATGTATTCTTTACTTTCGATAAACCCCTTTTTCATCTTCGTGCTCCTTTCGTTGATTTGTTAATACTTATTACGAGGACGTCAAAGCCCCTTTTCCGAGCTGCATATATAATTATAGGTATAGGAATGCGGCTGACGCTTTTACAAGCGTCGCCGCCTTTTTCTGCTTTATACAACCTCTTCCGAGTTCGTTTCGCTATAATTCCGCTTAAACACCATCACTCCTTTCGCATTTTTTGAAACTGAAATTTTTATCTGTCCGAACTTTACCGTCGCGCTATCAAAAAAATTATCCAGCACCCGCTCCGCGAGCTGCAAAATCACTTCTCGCATTTCTTCGGTGAAATAAAAACCTTTTGTTTTGCAAAACGATTCAATGCTGCTCGTTGCGTTTTCAATTCTCTTCCTATTCTTATCTCGCTTTTCTTTTTCCTCGTGTTCCCTTTGATACTTAACCGCATCGGTATAGCCACAATGCATCGTCGCATAATGACTTGCGTCTTCTTCATTTAAAAAATTCCTGTCTGCAATTATTTGGAAACCGCAAAATTTGCATTGCACTAACATAATTTTTCCTCCTTCTAACCTGCCGCTTTCAGTAAAATCGGCTCAATAATTTTTTTCTTCCATTTTTTCAAAAATTCCATTACGTCTTGCGGCGCTTTTTCATTGTGCCGCGCCCGAACCTGAACGATTTCAAAATTTGCAGGATTTACTTCCATTGTCACAAACGGTTCATCCGGCATGTCCTTTTTTCTGATAAATAAGATATGCGGATATTCATAAATCAGCCAAAGAGGCGAAAGCCGCATCGAAAGAAGCTGCCGCAAGCGCCGCGGCTGCTCAAAACGCCGCGAAAGATGCCGCTCAAGCTGCCTCGATAGCGATTGCAGATTATATTACGCACACGAAGAACGGCGCGGCGGTCGGAGAGGTTGACACCTTGGCCGGGGCAAAGGCGGAGGTTGAGGTTGGGAGCAAGAATTTGTTTAATTGGAAATTAGCGGGTAAGAGCGAAAACGGAATAACTTATACTCAAAATTCGGATGGCAGTATTACAGTAAATGGAACGGCTACGGACAGATCGTATGCGTATATTATAGGTTATGATATTCCGATTAATCCTGGAATTTATACATTCTCAGGTTGTCCGTCGGGCGGCCAATCGACCACCTATAGATTAGCCCTTAGTCTATATATCGATGGCGTGTGGCAAACGAATGAGACGGATTACGGAGACAGTGTAACGTTCGAGGTTGCTCTCCCGATAAATCAAATGACTGCGTATATAGAAATAATGTCGGGGACTACAGTTGAAAATCTAACCTTTTACCCACAACTCGAATACGGCGAAACCGCAACTCCTTACACGCCGTATCTTCCCACGGGGGCGGCGGTGGAAGTGCTGGCGTGCGGAAAGAATTTGTTTGACTTGAATGCAGATAAATATTGGGGCAGCGCTGACATTACGGAAAGAACAGGTTCTACATTTACTGTTTCGGGACAAGCGGAAACGTGGATTGCAGTAGAATTTATACTTCCAGAGATACAGAATAAAACATTAACGGTAAGCGGTGAATGGATTACGAGCGGTAGTAATGTAGGCGGTTTAAGAGTACAATGGATTACTCAGAACGGGATTGCAGTAGGGGACACAATAGCTGAAACATACATAAGCGGGCAAGCCGCTACGGGAACTGTGCCTAAAAAACCTGATAATGCTAAATATTTAGGATTTTTCGTATATAGTAATACTAACGGAACGGTAACGGGTTCAACTTCTGTAACTTATGAAAACGTACAGATTGAAATCGGCGAAACTGCAACCTATTACGTTTCATTTGAGGGCTTAACCTATCCCGCTACAGTCGGTCAAACAATCGAAGTCAAGCAGTATGATCGTATTACGAACATTTTTACAAATACAGCGGGCGCATCGTTAGCCGTACAATTCAAAATATCAACGCAGTTGTATTTGGATCGTTTCGGACTGATAGAGGAGGGGTTGTTTGCAAATCGTCCGACGGATATAAGCGAGCAATCGCGGGTATATATCGCAACCGATAGGTTTGATAATAGCCGATATACCTATTTGAAAGGCGGGGTGGACGGTTCCGTCACAGAGAATTGGACAGAGATCGTAAATTACGGACAAGATAACTTGCAGACAAAAGCCAAGGAGCTTGTACCTGCAATTAATGAAGTAAACGCAGCGGCGGGAATAGCTTTGTTAAATATACCGAAAAGCGCAAAAGAAACAGGGGCGTTTATTTCGGGAAATAATACCTTGGCAGGGGCAAAGGCAGAGGTGGAGGTGCAGAGCAAGAATTTGTTTGATATAAACAAACTAAAACCGCCAACTACCATTGATTCACTTGGAGGATTGTCGGATATAATACAGGTTACTAACGGAGAAATGATAAACCCGAGGCCGTTGTATTCCAACTCTGCATACATTAATATTCCGATAAATTTAATAAAAGGGACATATACAATAAGCGGAGAATGCTGGATAGATTTAAATGACCCCCAGGGCAACGTTGTCTATATTGGTATGTGGGATGGCAAAAAGGCGGGAGGTAGCATAAATACCACAATTACACCCGGACAATGGACGAAGGTGCAATACACCTACATTGTAGAAGATTTGCATGCGTTTACTTTGCAATTTCAGCAAGGGGGAAATACAGCTTCTGACACATGTACTTTAAAAGTCAGAAACATTCAACTTGAACGCGGCGAAACCGCAACCGCATTCATGCCGTATCTTCCCGCGGGGACGGCGGTGGAAGTGAATGCGTGCGGAAAGAATTTGTTTGACGAAAATGGAGTTACTTCCAGTGAGAGTGCAGTATTTACTGAGTTGACAGCTGAGCAGATTAAGGTGAGTGCAATAATTGAAATACCGTCAGGAAATGCGGGTTATGCCGGGGTTGCTCAAAAAAATATTAAAGCAGGGCAGACTGTTACTATTAACGCAAGATGGACTACATCAACATCTGCTAACAAAGGACGCGTAGCTATTTATTGGCGAAACGCGAACATATTTATCGGTCAACAACTTTATTCAAATACGCCTTTAACGGTTACTATCCCGAACTCCACCAATGAAAATGACGTAGTGTATTTTTATTTCTACGTCGCGACGGGCGGCGGGAGTGCTGCAATCGGCGATGAGGTAACGTATACCAATATTACAGTCAATTTAGGGGATAAAGATTTAGGTTTTTCAACGCCGGTTTCCGCAACTTATCAGTCGGCCATAGGCGAAACAATCGAAGTAGAGCAGTATGATCGTATTACGAACATCTTTTCAAACACCACGGGCGGCGCGGTATGTACACAGTTTTTGCAGTCGACGCGTTACGAACTTGAAACAAAACCCGTATCACTTGCAGGAACCTATGCGAAAAGACCGACGGGAACTTATCCGTACGTCGTGCTTTATACGGCGACTGATACAGGCAGAACGTATAGGCTTGAACGCGATACGGACGGAAGTGTATCGAGTAACTGGGTAAACATAAGCAGCGCAGGCGGGACAGGCGGAGGATTTACCCCTCGCGGAGAATGGAACTCTGCAACTACGTATAACGAGAATGATTTGGTATCCTTGAACGGTTCGAGTTATGTATGTATTGAAGAAAATACGAACGCAACACCCGCCTCTAACCCCGATAAATGGATGGTGAACGCCGAGAAAGGGGCTACGGGCGCGACAGGAACAACAGGGCCTGCGGGTACAGACGGGCATAGCGTTTATACTGCAAACGATACATGCGGCGCAACAGAGATAGGGCAAGTGTGTTGCATGCTGAAATCCAGCACTAATGCAAAGGGAATTGGTGATGTTATTATTTCGCAAGACGGTAAAGTATTTACCGTTACAACTGAAAATGATACTTCATGGTGTGGTCCTATTACTGCACTTATAAAAGGGTCGAAAGGGGATACAGGCGCAAGAGGCGACGGCTGGTATAGAGTAGACAGTGATTACTTAGATACTGTTACAAGTATACCTCGTAACGTCATTTATCCTACTACGCCTGCTACACTTAATGTAAATGAAACTGTTATATTTTCATCTGGCAGACTTGCGTCTGTTGCAAGTCAGAGCGGCGATACTGTTACAGTTACTTTACGCGATATATATTTTAAAGGGCCTGCGGGGGCGAACGGTACAAATGGTAAAGATTACTTGATTTATAAAGACGGCACTATTACAGGAAGTTCTAATGTAAGTTCTTTTTCAACAATGGTTAATAATGAAGATTTTAACAGAACTCCAGTAATTGGTGAATATTTTATTTGCAATTATGAAGAAAGTAATTCGGTTGGTGCCCTTAAAATATATAGTTGTATATTTGAAGTAGCACTGGTTGGTGATACGCAAACCCTTGTAAGTGTGTTTCAATATAAATTAGTATATACTGATTATTATGAACATCATATTACTTTCAACCAAAATGGTGTAGCAAGAGCGATATTCACTATAACAAATAGTAGAAAATCTACTTATTCTACTGTTGGTGACCTTATATCATATCTCGAACCTCAAAAACCATATCAAATGAATGGCTGGTATAGAGAAAGTTCTTCAAATATCTGTTGGGGTGTTAGCTGTATAATTACTACCGATGGTAAATTAAATTTTATTTTCTGCGGAAACTCTGGTGAAGTAAGTTACGAAGTGGAAGAAGATGAAATTATCACCGATTTAACTATAAAATTATAAAAGGAGAAAGAAAAATGGAAAAGAGAGAAAAAGACGGACTTATCGCGTTCGATTACAAAAGCGAAAGCGCAAAGGCGACCTATGACAAGGTTATCATAAAGGCGGACGTGATCACGGACGGGGACAAAGCCAAAGGGATTTTTAAGTTCCTTTTCAATGGCGCGGAACTGCCGCAGGAACGGCGGGAGTTTAATACAATCATAGACCGGCATGGCAATATTTACGGTCAGATCTACGCCCTTGGCCGCCAGCGTTTAGGCTTTGAAGACCATTACATAGACGAAGAGGGGCAGACGCTCAACGTTAAACCCGAGGCGGTAATCAAATGAATGAAGAGATTCGTGCGATGATCGAGAGGGAAAAGGCTGAGATTGAAAACGAAAATAAATTTTCTGAAATAGACTTTCAGCAAAAATCCAAATCGCGTCCACCCGGAGATATGGTGCCTAAAGAATTGGTAAAAGAGGGCGTTAATGCGGCGGTCATACATAAAATAAAAAACGATGAAACCGTTAAAGAGCAGTTGTTGAAAACTGCGGACACCATTATCGGAACGGAGATCGAGCAGAAAAAAAACGATGCGGAAAAAGAGGAAAAACGCGCGGTCTTTGAAAACAACAAAGATGCGTGCGATCTTTATGGTATCGATGAAAAGACCGTGCCAAAGTGGGTGGTAAAATTTGCAAAATACGTACAAAATTTTTGGTATGCGATTTGGCTGGTGGTTGGATTTTTTACAACGGCACCCGTGGTGTTTTTGTCGAAGAAAATAAAAGTTATTTTCAAAAGAACTTGGATCGCGGTATTGCTTGCTTTAGTAATTTATTTGGCCGTCATATTTGTGCCGGTACTGATAAAAATAATTTAAGGAGGTGAAGGTTATGGATAACATGATGGACATGCTTAACGAGGCGCTTGAAGAGTATGCAAGAGAGCGTATTCAGATCGAGGAGCGGGATGATTCGGCGGAAATCGAAGAAAAAGTAAACGAATACCGAAAAGTTCTGCGCGAAGAATTCAAGGCGCTGCAGGCAAAGAAACTCGATGAAGTTCGCGTTTCGGAGGAAGCGGTTCGTCGGCTGATCGATAAGGCAAAGCAAAATGCCGAAAAAAACGAATCGGCGGCGGGCGAGATCGAGAACATCTAAAGGAGGTATTTTTATGACTCAATTTGAAACGAATTTAAGAAATCTTAAGGCGAACCTGGAAGCAGAAAAAGAATCGTACAAACAGGAGCGGTGGAGCGAGCTTCGCGCGACTAAGCTCGCCGCATATCGGCAGCAACAGGAAAAGCTTTGCAACGAAGGTATTACCGTATTGCAAAAAAAGAAAGAAGAGGCCTGTCTGCAAAAAGAAGACGAACTGAAAACCGCGTTGGAGAACGAAACTGAAAGCTTGTTCGGTACGGCGGCGGAATATCTTACCAAAGCCTTAAGTGCTTTTGAACAGGGAGGCGGCCAAAAATGAAAGTACAGGTACTGATGTACGCTGTTTGCGCAGCGATTGCGGTCGGCGCTGTTATCATAACGTCGATTGCGAAAGTAATCGTTTGCGCTTTGGTGAAAAGACACGGAAAAGACATGTCGGGTAATATCAAAGAATATGTTTTTACCCCGATTGCCTTGATACTTTCCGCACTCGGCCAATACTTATGGCTCGACAAGGGTATAAAATTAAACGACGACGAACAATTTATTCTTATCGTTATATGTTTCAGCGTAGGTACGATGTTGATTTACTGGCTGATATTTCAGCCTACGCGCAAACTTGCGCAGGCGATCATAAAGACTTTGGCGGAAAAAGCACAGTTGACGCCTGTTTTGGATATGGCCGAAGAGGTTGTTGCGCAGGCGAATGAAGTCGAAAAAGCGAAAAGCGATTTACCCAAAAAAGCAAACGATGATGTTTCGGACAATGCCGAAAAGAGTTTGCAGGAACTGGTAGAGGCAATAAAAAACAATAATATAAAGCCGTCGTAAGACGGCTTTTATTTTTTAGTATAAACACATAAAAAAAATATGTGTAAAAGCACAAAAAACATTTGACACATAAAAAAATATGTGTTATAATAAAATCGCAATTAAGGAGGACGGCAATGAACAGCAGCGAAATCATAAAACGATTAAAAGCTGACGGGTGGTACGAAGTAAACGTTGTAGGCAGTCATCATCAATTCAAACACGGAAACAAGCCTGGCAGGGTAACGGTAAAACATCCGTGTAAAGATGTGCCAATAGGCACTCAAAAGTCGATAGAAAGGCAATCGGGGTTAAAATTTTAACCCCGCGGGCATACTATAAATAAGGAGAGAGAAAAATGAAAGATATTTATTGTTATGCAGCAATTTTAGAAAAAGGTAAGGAAGGGGGATACGGCGTATATTTTCCCGATCTGCCCGGATGTGTAAGCGGAGGCGACACGATGGAAGAGGCGATGCGGGATGCGAAAGAAGCGTTGCTTTTGCACTTGTATGGCATGGAAGAAGACGGAGAAAAAATTCCCGCGGCGACTTCGCCTGATAAGATTACGCATGCGGAAAATGAATTTGTTTTTTTGGTAGAAGTCAATTACAAACTTTATAAAGGTATGATGGCTCGCCAGCGTAAAACATGCACGTTAACGATTCCTGCGGCGCTCTATGCTGCGGCTAAAGAAAGTGGGGTAAATATGTCGCAAGTATTTCAGGATGCCTTGCGCGAACAGTTAGGATTGAACGGTTAAAAATGAGGCACGAATTGAGGCACAAAAAATTAAATTAGTATAAAAAATAATGCAATAAAATGATATAAATGCGTGAAAATTGGATAAAACAGGCATAAAAAAGCACGAAAATTCACGCCTTTTCAAATCCTGTCATCCGCACCAAAATTGGGCAAAAACGTGCAAAAGGTATCGTTTTTGCCCTTATTTTTTGCTTTTTAATGGAGTTTTTTAGAAGCTTTGGTGCTAAACTCTTGAATATCCTTCCCGAACCCCGATCTCAACCTCGTATGCTGATTGTTTCTTTTTTATCTAAATACCGTCTATTATTTATATAATAGAATAATTTTAATGCCGCGCAAAATAAACTAGATC
>ERZ506942.78-NODE-78-length-45811-cov-67.6035_pt1 | contig 45811 bp, 40 predicted proteins | sample MGYA00512900_ERZ506942 | MGnify/ENA metagenome assembly ERZ506942
GTATCGGTAATCGCCTCCACCGAGGTCACTTTACAGCTTAAGGTTGTCATGCGTCCCCTCTGTCGGGTCAATAGAGCAAAACAGCGGCGTTAGCCCCGCTTACTGTTGTTTAAAGATGGCCAGTTCATCCCAGATGGCGTCAATACGCGCCGTAACGGCAGGATCTTTTTTGATTGGGCGACCCCATTCACGCTGGGTTTCGCCAGGCCATTTATTGGTGGCATCCAGCCCCATTTTTGAACCCAGGCCGGAAACCGGCGAGGCAAAATCCAGATAATCAATTGGCGTATTCTCTACCAGTACCGTATCACGAGCCGGGTCCATACGGGTAGTGATCGCCCAAATCACATCGTTCCAGTCGCGTGCATTGACGTCGTCATCGCAGACAATCACGAACTTGGTGTACATAAACTGGCGCAGGAACGACCAGACGCCCATCATTACGCGCTTGGCATGTCCCGCGTACTGTTTTTTCATGGTCACCACCGCCAGGCGATAGGAGCACCCTTCCGGCGGCAGATAGAAATCAACGATTTCCGGGAACTGCTTTTGCAGGATCGGCACGAAGACTTCATTCAGCGCCACGCCCAGCACCGCTGGCTCATCGGGCGGTCGGCCGGTATAGGTAGAATGATAAATCGCGTCTTCACGCTGGGTAATATGGGTTACCGTAAACACCGGGAACTGGTCTACTTCATTGTAGTAACCGGTGTGGTCGCCATACGGGCCTTCCGGCGCCATTTCACCGGCCTCAATGTAGCCTTCTAGCACAATTTCCGCGCTGGCCGGCACTTCAAGGTCATTGGAAACGCACTTAACCACTTCGGTCTTGGTGCCGCGCAGCAGGCCTGCGAAGGCATATTCCGACAGGGTATCGGGCACCGGCGTCACCGCGCCAAGAATGGTTGCCGGATCGGCGCCAAGCGCCACGGAAACCGGGAAGCGTTCGCCCGGACGCGCCGCGCACCACTCCTGGAAATCCAGCGCGCCGCCGCGATGAGACAGCCAGCGCATAATCAGTTTGTTTTTGCCGATCAGCTGCTGGCGATAAATCCCCAGGTTCTGCCGCTCTTTGTGCGGCCCGCGGGTTACCGTCAACCCCCAGGTGATCAGCGGCGCGGCATCTTCCGGCCAGCAGGTCATAATCGGGATTTTATTCAGATCGACATCATCGCCCTGGATGATTTTTTGCTGACAGGGGGCGCCGCGCAGGCGTTTGGTCGGCATATTCAGCACTTGCTTGAACTGCGGCAGCTTATCAAACAGGTCGCGGAAGCCTTTTGGCGGCTCAGGTTCTTTCAGAAAGGCCAACAGTTTACCCACCTCGCGCAGCGAACTGACATCCTCCTGCCCCATCCCCAACGCCACGCGACGCGGCGTGCCGAACAGATTGCACAGCACCGGCATGGTATAGCCTTTCGGATTCTCAAACAGCAGCGCCGGGCCGCCGGCGCGCAGAGTCCGGTCGGCAATTTCGGTGATTTCCAGGTGAGGATCGACCGGCAGAGTGATACGTTTTAGTTCGCCCTGTTGTTCCAGGAGTGTCAGAAAGTCGCGAAGATCGTGATATTTCATGGAAGTGTTATTGACCTCTCTACAGGCGGCTAATTATACGGTGTTCGACGGCGCGATGCTGTAATTTTGTTAAATTAGCGTGAAAGAACGCTGAAATTTGGATTTCAATTATAATGGCTTTCGCGATTACACCAGCCATTTGTTATGCTTGCCGTTATTAGAAGTGGAATGAGTCATTATGCAAGCCTGGTACTTACTGTATTGCAAACGTGGGCAGCTACAACGAGCCCAGGAACATCTGGAACGTCAGTCAGTTAACTGCCTGATGCCGACGATTGCGCTGGAAAAAATCATTCGCGGTAAACGCACCATGGTCAGCGAACCGTTGTTCCCGAACTACCTGTTTATTGAGTTCGATCCAGAGGTGATTCATACCACCACCATCAGCGCCACTCGCGGGGTTAACAACTTCGTGCGCTTTGGCGCCCTACCCGCTATCGTCCCCTCGGCGGTCATCCATCAGCTTTCTATCTACAAACCGGAAGGGATTACCGACCCGGAAACGCCGCATGAGGGCGATAGCGTGCTAATCACCGACGGCGCGTTTGAAGGCCTGGAGGCGATCTTCACCGAGCCCGACGGCGAAGCGCGCTCTATGTTGCTGTTAAACCTGCTGAATAAGCAAGTCCTGCAGAGCGTTAAAAATACCGACTTCCAGAAAATCTAAACGCCGTTAATGTCGACGCCAAACAGCGCCCTGACGTTTGCGTCCGTTTGCGCCTCCAGCCATTGCGCCTCCTCGCCGCGCCAGGCCGCGACGCTGGCCAGGATATGCGGCAAATACGCGGGCTCGTTACGCCGCGAGGCCGGTTTCGGCTTGAGATCGCGCGGCAGCAGATAAGGCGCATCGGTCTCCAGCAGCAGACGTTCCGCCGGGATCGCCGGCAGCAGCTCGCGCAGCTCCAGTCCCCGCCGCTCATCGCAAACCCAACCGGTAATACCGATAAACAGGCCCAGATCCAGGCATTCCTGCACCTCGCTGCGGCTGCCGGTAAAGCAGTGCAGCACCGCGCCCGGGAGCTTCTCAAGCCAGGGTTTAAGCAGCGTCAGAAACCGATCGTGGGCGTCGCGGCAGTGCAAAAACACCGGCATCGACAGCTCAGCGGCCAGCGCCAACTGGGCGCTGAACGCTACCTCCTGCTCGTGCGGCGTGGAAAAATTCCGGTTAAAATCCAGACCGCACTCGCCTATCGCCACCACCAGCGGCTCACCGGCGAGGGTATAAATCGCCTCGGCGACCGCTGGCGTCCAGCTGCTACCGTCATGGGGATGAACCCCCGCCGTGGACCAGCAGCCGGAATAGCGGCTCGCCAGTTTCTGCGCCTGCTGGCTCTCCGCCAAATTTGTGCCGGTCAGCAGCATGCCGTTAACCCCCGCCGCCAGGGCGCGCGCCACTACCTCATCATGATCGCGGGAAAACTGCGAACTGGTCAGATTAACGCCGATATCAAACATGATCGCTCCCATATGCCAACCGCCCTGACGGGCGGTTGGCGGTATTACTCTTCTCTGTGCTCTGCGGCTTCAGCTTCGGCCGCGGCGTCGTCATCGCGCGTCAGGCGCTTCCCGGTGTAGAAGCGGGCGAAGAACACCCCGACTTCAAACAGACAGTACATCGGAATGGCCAGCAGTGTCTGCGAGAATACGTCCGGCGGCGTCAGCAGCATGCCCACCACGAAGGCACCCACCAGCACATACGGCCTTTTTTTACGCAAGTCTTCCGGCGTGGTAACGCCCATCCAGCAGAGCAACACAATGGCGACCGGCACCTCAAAGGAGACCCCGAATGCCATAAACAGCGCCATCACGAAGTCGAGATAGCTGCGAATATCGGTCGAGACCAGCACCCCTTCCGGCGCCGCATGGGTCAGGAAGCCGAACGCCAGCGGAAACACGACAAAATAGGCGAAAGCCATGCCGATATAGAACAGCAGGGTACTGGATACCAGTAAAGGCACCACCAGCCGGCGTTCGTGCTTATACAACGCCGGCGCGACGAAGGCCCATACCTGGTAAAGAATAATCGGCACCGACAGGATCACCGACACCATGAAGGTCAACTTTATCGGCGTAAAGAAAGGTGAAGCGACATCGGTGGCGATCATCGTCGCGCCCACTGGCATCTTACTGATAAGCGGGGCCGAGACCAGCTGGTAGATATCATTGGCGAAATAGACCAGCGCCAGGAAGATCACCAGAATAGCAATGATGCTGTTGAGCAGACGCTTGCGCAGCTCAATCAGATGCGAAATTAGCGGTTGTGTATCGTCTACGCCCATGTTTACGGTTTATCACTCGATGCGGGGGAAGAATGGGGAACTGCCGCCGTAGCGGACGTTTTCTCTGCCTGAAGGTCAGCCGGTGAAGCAGATTGCTCGTCGGCAACGGGATCTGGCGCATGAGCCGGAGCGCTGGCCTGATGTTCTGCCGTCGCCGGCGTGACGTCCTGGCGCTGCGCTTCGCTGCCTTTGACCACCGGATTAAGGATGGTATTGGCTTCGTCGCTGGCTTTTTCGGGATCGTGGGCGCTATAGGAGCGCTTCATCGACTCCGCGGCCTCGCGCAGTTCATCCATCGAGGCTTTCAGCTCCGGCGTCAGGTTATTCAGGCTAGCCTTTTCCACCTTCTTCAGGCTCTCCTGGAACTCCTGCAGTTTTAGCTCCTGGGCCAGCTCATTTTGTACCGTGGTCGCCAGCGAGCGTAACGTACGGATCCAGCCAACTACCGTTTTAACCGCTACGGGAAGCCGCTGTGGCCCCAGAACAATGAGGCCAATCACAAACACCAGCAGTAGTTCACTAAAACCAATATCGAACACGAGTTACACCTGCTCTTTGTCGTGGCGTTTTGTCTCGTCTTTTTTTGCATCATCCTGTTTATCGGCGATGGTTTTCGCCGTGAAATCTGCGTCTGGCGCCGACTTTTCGGGTTTATCATCATCACTCATGGCTTTTTTAAAGCCTTTGATAGATGCCCCTAAGTCAGACCCCAGCGAGCTCAGCTTCTTCGTCCCAAAAAGCAGAACTACGATGACGACAACAATTAATAACTGCCAAATACTGATACCACCCATACACGTTCCCCTATGACAGATGATGAATTGTGTGGACGCATTATACACGCCATCCAGCGAGCCGCCTCTTCGTCAGGCCGCCGACATGATTTTGCGCAAATAAGCCTGCGTCATGAAGAGGCGAACCGATCAGTGGGTTTTCCGCCAGCCAATAAGCCAGGTCACCACACCGCCGGCCATCAGCCAACCGGGCATCATTCCCCACTCAGGGCGATGGATAAAGAGCAGCGTACCACTGAGCAATAAAACCGCGCCTATACCAAACAGGTAACGGGATTGGCCCTGGCGCACATGACGCACATGCATATCCCGCACAATAGTATCGACGCTGGTCTGCAGCTGTTTGCTCTGCTGCAGGCTCTGATACACCAGCTCAGGTATTTCCGGCATTCTTTCGATCCAGAACGGCGCTTTGTCTTTAAACGCGCGCACCAGCGCCGGAATGCCGACCTGATCTTTGATCCACGACTCGAGGAAAGGCTTCGCCGTTTTCCACAAGTCTAACTGAGGATAGAGCTGCCGGCCTACCCCTTCTACGTAAAGTAATGTCTTCTGTAGTAAAACGAGCTGCGGCTGGACTTCCATATTGAAACGCCGCGCGGTATTGAACAGATTAAGCAGCACGTGGCCGAAGGAGATCTCCGCCAGCGGCTTCTCAAAGATCGGCTCGCAGACCGTGCGGATCGCGAACTCAAACTCTTCAACGTTGGTATCGGGCGGAACCCAACCGGAATCGACGTGCAGCTCGGCAACTTTACGATAATCGCGGTTGAAAAAGGCGATAAAGTTTTCCGCCAGATAGCGCTTATCTTCTTTGTTCAGTGAGCCGACAATACCGCAGTCGATGCCGATATACTGCGGATCTTCCGGATGCTCGTAGCTGACGAATATGTTGCCAGGATGCATATCGGCATGGAAGAAGCTGTCGCGGAACACCTGGGTGAAGAAGACCTGCACGCCCCGCTCCGCCAGCAGCTGCATATTGGTGCCCTGGGCCTCCAGCGCCTCCACATCGGACACCGGGATACCGTAAATGCGCTCCATTACCATCATGCTTTCGCTGCAGTAGTCGGGGTACACCTCCGGCACGTACAGCATCGGGCTGTCTTCGAAATTACGCCGCAGCTGAATAGCGTTGGCGGATTCCCGCAGCAGGTTCAGCTCATCCAGCAGCGTTTTTTCATATTCACGAACTACCTCCTGCGGGCGCAGACGACGACCGTCAGGCAGCAGACGCGGTACCCAGCGCGCCAGGCGGTAGATGAGCTTCATGTCCGCTTTAATGATCGGCAAAATATCCGGGCGGATAACCTTGATCACCACCTCTTTGCCATTCTCTTTCAGACGCGCGGTATGCACCTGGGCGATGGACGCCGAGGCTAACGGCTCAACGGAGAAATCATCAAACCAGGTCTCGACCGGCAGCCCCCCCATCGCTTTCTCTATCTGCTGCTGCGCGAGCTTCCCTTCAAAGGGCGCCACGCGGTCCTGCAACAGCGCCAGCTGATCGGCAATATGCGGCGGAAAGAGATCCCGGCGGGTGGAAAGCATCTGGCCGAATTTTATCCACACCGGCCCCAGCTCCTGGAGCGCCAGCCGAAGGCGGGCGCCAAGAGGCTGATCCTGATGGCGGTTTGGCATCCAGAACAGCATCCGCCGCCAGATACGCAGCGGCAGCGTGATGCGCATTTTGGGGATGAGCTCATCGAGCCCGTAGCTCAAAAAGGTGTGGATGATGAAATACAGGCGCCGTAATTCTCCTGGCGTCATTTGCCCTCCAGCGTTTCCAGCCGTTTTTCCAGTGCGGCCAGCGCGCGCTCAATAGCCGTTGTCTCTTCAGCAAACCAGGCCAGCTCCAGCGGCCCCGGCGCCAGGCGCCACTCTTCAGTGATCGCTTCCGCGACATAGCGCTGCTGGCGCTCTGCGCCCTTCAGCAGAAACTGAGCGCCGCCGCGCAGGACTTTACCGACGCCTTCGGCCACAATATCGCCGGTATAGGGCGCCAGCAGTTCAGCGGGATCAAACTCTGCCAGGTCGCATAGGGAGACCATATTCTGCACCACCTGCAGATCGCCCTGCACTTCCAGATCACCGCTGCGAATAAGCGCCGTGAGCTGCTGACGATTGCGCAGTTTTGGCAGCACGCTGAGCCGGGTAATCACGGTGCAATCGGCCTCTCCGTCCCAGGAGCTCAGGACGTCAACCTGGCGTTCGCTGAATACCAGCACCACGGGCGTGGCGAAATCCTGCAGCTGGACCCGCAATACCTTGCCCAGCAGGCGCTGGCGAGCGGGTTTAAGCGCTTTGTCGCGCCAGAGGAAAGTATTCAGCGCCGTTTCAATGCCAGCGGTAACCAGGGGTGTGAAAGGCATAGCGTCCCTCCTGTCAGAACTTGTAACCGCGATGCAAAGCAACGATACCCGCCGTCAGGTTGTAGTAATCCACGTTTTCGAAGCCCGCATCCTGCATCATCCCTTTCAGGGTTTCCTGGTCCGGATGCATACGAATAGATTCCGCCAGGTAGCGATAGCTGTCGCCATCTTTTGCCACCAGCTCGCCCACCTTCGGCAGGATATGGAAGGAGTAAGCGTCGTAGGCTTTGCTCAGCGGTTCGATAATGGGTTTAGAAAACTCCAGCACCAGCAGACGTCCGCCCGGCTTCAGCACGCGATACATCGAACGCAGCGCTTTCTCTTTGTCGGTCACGTTACGCAGACCGAAAGAGATGGTGATGCAGTCAAAGGTATTATCAGCAAAAGGCAGGGCTTCCGCGTTGGCCTGAACATACTCAACGTTGCCTACGATGCCGATATTGCGCAGCTTTTCGCGGCCCATTTTGAGCATAGAATCATTGATATCAGCAAGCATGACGCGGCCGGTTTCCCCTACCAGGCGGGAGAACTTGGCAGTCAAATCACCGGTACCACCAGCCAAATCCAGCACGGTCTGCCCGCGACGTACGCCGCTGCAGTCGATGGTGAAACGCTTCCACAAACGATGGATCCCAAACGACATCAGGTCGTTCATCACATCATATTTTGCGGCGACAGAATGGAATACATGCGCCACCATATCTGCTTTCTGCTCTTTAGCGACCGTCTGAAAGCCAAAGTGCGTCGTTTCTTGTGAATCCTCAACCATCTCTATGCCTGCTTGCTTTTCAAGAAAATGTTCACTGAGTGTATCAGACTCAGCGCATTTCCCATACGTTTCAGCGTGGCGGAGCCGCCTCCCGGCTACGCACCGTCTCGGCAGAGTCGGGTGAAAATGCGTCATTTTCCGGCAGGTTATCCTCATCTTCGAGACGATATTGCTCGTCCTGAGCCGTAGCTTGTTCGACTAAATCAGGATTAATCCCGCGCTTGACCTCCACGCCCAGGCCGCGAAAGGCCTCCGCCTGGGCCAGCAGATTACCACGCCCGGAAGCGAGCTTTTTCATCGCCTGGCGATAGCTCTCTTGCGCCTTATCCAGGCTCTGGCCGATGGCGGACATATCATCCACAAACAGGCGCATTTTGTCGTAAAGGCGCCCCGCCCGCTCGGCAATCTTTTGCGCGTTACGACTCTGGTGCTCATAGCGCCACAGATTGGCGATAGTGCGCAGGGCTACCAGCAGCGTCGTCGGGCTAACCAGCATAATATTATTTTGCAGCGCCTCGCTGATGAGCTCAGGCTGGCGATCGATGGCCAGCAGGAACGCCGGCTCAACGGGAATAAACATCAGCACATAGTCGAGCGAGCGCAGGCCAGGCAGCTGTTGATAATCCTTGCGTCCCAGCAGGCGAATATGGTTTCGCACCGAGGCAAGGTGTTCCTGCAGCGCGACTTCGCGGGTGTAGTCGTCTTCGGCGTTGAAATAGCGCTCATAGGCGACCAGGGTCATTTTGGCGTCGATCACCACGTCCTTACCCTGCGGCAGGCGCACGATAACGTCCGGCTGCATCCGCGAGCGGTTGTCGGTCTCAATACTGACCTGAGTCTGGTACTCATAGCCTTCGCGCAGGCCGGAGGCCTCCAGCACGCGGGTTAAGACCACTTCCCCCCAGTTGCCCTGAGTTTTGTTATCCCCCTTCAGCGCTTTGGTCAGGTTCAGCGCCTCCTGTGCCATCTGCGCGTTCAACTGCTGCAGATTGCGGATCTCATGCGCCAGGGTATGTCTTTCACGCGCCTCCTGGCCAAAGCTCTCCTGCACCTGGCGGCGGAACCCGTCCAGCTGTTCGCGTAGCGGCGTCAGCAGGCCATGCAGGCTCTGGCGGTTTTGCTCATCGACCCGCCGGTTGCTGTGTTCGAAAATACGGTTGGCGAGGTTTTCAAACTGCTCGCTAAGGCGCTGCTCGCTGTTCATCATCTGGCGGATCTTATCTTCCGCATGCAGCTGGGTGGATTCGAGCCGGGTGGTGACCTCACGGAGATCGGCCTCGAGCGAGGTATTGATATCCCGTAGGCTGCGCAGCTCGTTGTTCAGCAGCTCACACTCCTCACGCCAGTGGGCCTCCTGCGCCAGTTGCTGGCGGGCGGCGCTCAGCTCAATATCCAACTCTCGCCGTTCCTCGATGAGATCGGCCCGAATTTGATCGGCACGCGCTTTGGTCGCCAGCCAGCCGACCATTAACCCGGCTGCCAGTGCGATAACCGCGCTGATAATAATGGAGAGATCCACGACGCCCCCTGCGATAACCTGATGACACAAAATAGAATTGTGCTGTACAAACGTCCAGTTTAAAAGGAATTTCCTGCGAGAGGCGACGCAAAAAAGAAAGGCCGGAGGATCCGGCCTGACAGGGAAAGAGTTGAATTACAGCAGACGACGCGCCGCTTCCACGACGATTTTCACCGCGTGGCTTTCGGTTTGCTTCATGGTTTCGGCGTTAGGGATCTCTTGCTGGGTACGGTTCACGATAACCCCGGCTACCATCCCGGCGCGCAGGCCCTGGCTGGCGCACATGGTCAGCAGCGTGGCGGATTCCATTTCATAGTTCATCACGCCCATTGCCTGCCACTCTTCCATTGAGCCCTTGAAGCGGCTCACGACGCGGCCGGAGAAGGTGTCGTAACGCTCCTGGCCCGGGTAGAAGGTATCCGAGGAAGCGGTTACGCCGATATGGGTGGTGGCGCCGATTGATTTCGCCGCTTCCACCAGCGCGGTGGTGCAGGCGAAGTCTGCGACGGCCGGGAATTCCATCGGCGCGAAGTGCAGGCTGGCGCCGTCCAGACGAACGGAGGCGGTAGTCACCAGCACATCGCCAACATTGATATGTGGCTGAATCGCGCCGGTGGTGCCGATACGCAGGAAGGTACGCACCCCCAGCTGCGCCAGCTCTTCCACGGCGATGGAAGTCGACGGGCCGCCGATGCCAGTAGAGCAGACGATCACTGGTTTGCCGTCCAGCTCCGCGCGCCAGGAGGTAAATTCGCGGTGAGATGCCAGTTTAACCGGCTTATCCATCAGCGCGGCGATCTTTTCCACACGCTCCGGATCGCCAGGGACGATAGCCAGCGTAGCCCCTTGTAAATCGTTTTTGGTGAGGCCGAGATGAAAAACATCAGACTTGGACATAAAAAACTCCTCTGTGGGTCGAATTATCAGCAGAAGCAAAACGGTACTGTACAGAAGCCCCTGGCAACATTTTGTGATGATAGTCACCAAGACCAATAATGATTGCAGTTGTTTTTCAGTAAATAGTGATACACATCACATTAACAAGTTATATTCATCATCACAGAACAAAAGATAGCCGCTTTCAGGCACTGTGCTTTATTACCGCCCGAACTAAAGGTAAAGGGTCTATAGTTACTGATGCGCTAATAAATAAGGGTACGGAGAATACCATGACCACCACCAAGCAACCTGGATTCGCACCTGCAGCTTCACCACACGCCGCAACCGCCGTTCATACGCCGGAAGAGCATATTATCGCCGGAGAGACGTCGATTCCCTCTCAGGGTGAAAACATGCCGGCCTACCACGCCCGCCCGAAAAATGCCGACGGTCCGCTGCCGATCGTTATCGTGGTACAGGAAATTTTCGGCGTGCATGAACATATTCGCGATCTTTGTCGCCGCCTGGCACAGGAAGGCTATCTGGCTATCGCGCCTGAATTGTACTTCCGTCAGGGCGATCCGAATGAGTACCACGATATCCCGACCCTGTTCAAAGAGCTGGTCAGCAAGGTGCCGGACGCGCAGGTGCTGGCGGATCTCGACCACGTCGCCAGCTGGGCGGCGCGCCACGGCGGCGATGCCCATCGTCTGCTGATCACCGGCTTCTGCTGGGGCGGACGCATTACCTGGCTGTATGCCGCGCATAACCCGCAGCTTAAAGCGGCGGTGGCCTGGTACGGTAAGCTGGTGGGAGAAAAATCACTGAATTCGCCGAAGCACCCGGTAGATATCGCCGTCGATCTCAACGCCCCGGTGCTTGGTCTGTACGGCGCTAAAGACGCCAGCATTCCGCAGGACACCGTCGAGACTATGCGTCAGGCGCTGCGGGCAGCCAACGCCACGGCGGAAATCGTGGTCTATCCCGAAGCCGATCATGCCTTTAACGCCGACTATCGCGCCAGCTATCATGAAGAGTCAGCCAAAGACGGCTGGCAGCGGATGCTCGCCTGGTTTGCTCAGTATGGCGGTAAAAAAGGGTAATCCATAAACGCCGTCATACCGACGGCGTTTTCTCTTTATCCGCCGCAGCACTTTTTATATTTTTTACCGCTGCCGCAGGGGCATGGTTCGTTTCGAGAACGCGTCTTCGACGGCTTTCGCTCCTCGTCAGCAAGCCATGGCATTATTGCCGCCAGCGGATACCCTGCTTCCAGCAACTGCTGACAGACATTCATATACCGCGTGATGTGCTGGAAAAAGTGTTTATAACCGGCACACAGATAGTTGTGCCCTGGATGGCCGCTCGGCGAAACCGCAAAACGATGTTTGGGACAGCCACCGTGGCAAACAAAGCGAAATTCGCAGCTTCGGCACTCCGCCGTTAGCGTCTCCCTTTTCGCCTGACCAAAGGCTATCGCCTGTTCGCTGTTATTGAGCGTCTTAATGTCCGAATGATGAATGTTACCCAGCTTATGCTCGGGATAAACATAGTGGTCGCAGTTGTAGAGATCGCCATTCGACTCCAGGGCAAAAGCGTGGCCGCACGTTGGCGAATGAACACACAAAACCGGGGGCTGGCCCATCCACGCCGCCAGAGCGACCTCAAACATCTGCACAATAACGCGCTCGACATCGCGCCGGATCCAGATATCGAATATCTGATTCAGGAAATCGCCAAACTGCCATGATGGCACGGTCCAGGAAGCAAGCCTGGCGGCGCTTTCTCCCGGCATAACCAGCTGCAGGAGTGATGATTCGTCGCTACTGACGCGTTCAACCAGGGGGATAAACTGAATATGACGTGAACCCGTGGCAAGCAAGAAATCATAGACTTCCCGCGGGTGCCCCACATTATGTTTACCCACTACGGTCAACGTATTGAACTCAACGCGATGCTTTTTGAGAAGTGCAATCGCCGCCATCACTTTATCGTGAGTACCTTTACCGGCACGATTAACACGGTACTGATTATGGAGATGTGCTGGCCCATCAATGGAGATGCCAACCAGAAAATGCTCCTCGGCAAAGAAACGTGCCCACTCTTCATCAACGAGCATACCGTTGGTTTGCAGCGCGTGTTCTATCTTCTTGCCCCTGGCATATTGGTTACTTAGTGCAACCACCCGGCGAAAAAATGGCAACCCCATCATAGTCGGTTCGCCCCCCTGCCAGGCGAAGGTCACCGTCTCTCCCATCTGGGCCTCAATATGCTGGCGAATGTAACACTCCAGTGTCTCATCCGACATCCGCCAGTTTTTGTTTCGTTCCGGATACAGTGCTTCTTTTTCCAGATAAAAACAGTAGGTACAATCGATATTACACACCGATCCCGTCGGTTTCGCCATCACCTGGCAACCCGCTAATTCCATCTAAACGACTCCTTCCCTTAACAGGCTCAAGACCGCGGATAGCACCAACGAAATAGCTTCTAAGCCGAGTACGACACTCAACAAGCGTTTTATCATGATGGAAGCAAATGTCGTTAATGCTGTGTTTCCGCCAACCTGACGCTGCTGATTTCGCACGACGATCGCCAGTATAACGGTTAGCCCGAGAGCGATACCGGCAATCCCCCCGGAAACCAGGTCGCCGCGGGCGAAACCAAAACGCGTCGAGGCTAGTGCCAGAACAAAAACCGAAAACAGAGTCCGCTGCCAGGCAAGCGCGGTACGCTCCGGTTGCAGGCCAGGATCACGTGTGCGGAGAGACAACGTCATAGCAGAAGCATCACTCCCAATGTCATCATCATCACCGCCGCTAAACCTGCACTTAACCAAATCAATAGACGAGGGTAGGTCAGCGCCGCGTCATCGCGCATGGCGCGTTCATTCCCGGACCAGCGAAGATAGGCGTACCACGCGAGAATCGCCGCCGTGATGCCCAACGCGCACACCAGTAATTCCTTAACCATTGAGGGCGCCAGATTTTCCGCGAGCTGATCGATGCCTATCGCGGCAGCCATAAAGGCCAGCGCGGTGCGGATCCATGCCAGAAACGTACGTTCATTCGCAAGAGAGAAACGATAGTCGGGATCCTTTCCCTGTGTCAGCCAGCTCATCGACTATTCTCAACAATATATTGATAGCAACTTGCAATATGCTTCGCGATGCTGAATTCCACCAATTCCCCACGATCGTTGTAACCCTTTCGGGTTTTCACCAACAGCGGCTCACGAGTATCAATATGCAAGATGCGACAATCGTCTTCCGTGGGCATCTCGGCGGTAATAACATCCTGGAAACTTTCAATATTTTCATTATTATTTTCCAGCATGCTGTAAAGGCCATTCTTCAGTGCATCAAGCGTAAGATGTTGCAGACGCGTCGTTAGCCAGATGTAGTTCACTTGCGCAGGCTGCTCGTTTTGTCGGTAGATGGTGCGGGTTAACAACCACAGCGGTGTCTTATCGTCATTAAGTTCAAACGCCTGAGCAACTCCCCCTGGCGGCACAAGTTGCTCCAGCTTGAGATTGTTACGTTCAATGGGATGCTGCTGTTGCCCATCAACCAGCCGTATCCGGGCCTTCACCTCCTGCTTCTCTGAAGTGCTGATCACCATGGTGCCAATGCCGGCCTGTCGTTTTACCAACCCTTTGGCGGCCAGCTCGGCGAGCGCACGACGGGCAGTGATACGGCTGACGCCAAAGATCTCTTCAAACTCAGCCTCAGTGGGCAGCACATCGTTCTTTTTGTATTCTCCGGCTTTCAGTTTTCCCAGCAAAATATCGTGCAACTGAGCATAGAGCGGTTTGGCTCCTGGCGAATAATCCAGTTCTTCTTTCATTGTTCCCCTACTCCTTTTCCCCGGCCTGAGCCGGGGATACGGCTTAATCAAGCCTCATTTCTAACGCCATTTTATAGTACACGCTTTGATGCTGCTCCTGCGGAACCTCGTTCTGGACGAAGGCCCACAAATTTTCTGTCGTCCAGCCTGGCTGGCTGGTGGACTGGAGCTGCGCCATCAGTTCTGTCTGGCCACTCCCTTCCAGATGTTGCAATAGCGCAAAGAGACCGTAGCGGACAACTGGCGCAAAGGCGGCCAGTTCAGGCAACAGATGCGGATCCAACCCTAACAATGGCCCTCCAGCATCCTCCAGGCCATAGCGTGGGTACAGCTCCGATGGCGCGTCGCTCTGCGCCATCATCGCTTTCATGCTGCTGCAGAGACGTTCTGCTGCGGCAGTATCACGGCTTTGCGTTTGCTGCAGCGGATCGTCGTGCAGGTCGTAAAGACGATGACCAAATCGATCTGCCCCGCGCGTCATTACAGACTCCGCAGGGATCTTCAGTACCTTGCATCCCTTGGTAAAACCGAATGGGGGATGCAGCGTCATGCCCTGTAATTCGCTCGGCGTAAAGCGTCGATTAATACGAGTAGGCATCAAGGTATATTCGTACAAACCGCTCACACCTTGAGTGACTGGGGCGCGCATATAGACGTAGCGGCCATCGGTAATATTGATGTGGCAGCCATGATAGCCAAACAGCGCGTAATTTCGGACCGGCGTGTCATCACGCAGTACCGGCAGTAAAGATACCCCCTGCATATCTTGCGGTTTGGGCAGCCCAAAGCTATCAAGCAGCGTCGCCGGTATATCAATCGTCTGCGCCAGCGCCTGCCGTGACTCTCCCGCACAACCATGCTGTGGATGCCAGATAAAGCAAGGTATATTGGCCACTTCGTTATACAGTGGCATGATGTTTTTCCCCCACCATTCATGCTCGCCAAGCAGGAACCCATGATCCGTATTGACGATAAGCATCGTGTCCTGCCATAGATCGTAATGATCCATATAGTCCAGCACTTTACCCACGTAGGCGTCCACCATCGTCAGCAGGGCCATATAGTATTTCTGGATGACGCTTTTCCGCTCCGGGCTTTCCGTCACGAAATAGTAAGGTGGCCACCCGTCGAACTGTGAGGGATCATCAATCCCGTACATCCGCAGATATTTTTCCGATACGAAGAAGGGCTCGTGAGGATCAAAACACTCTAACTGCAGGAACCAGTTATCGCTGGCATGGTTGGTATCAATAAACTCCAGACCTTTATTGATTGTCCGCGCCAGATGGTGATCCTCCTCATTCTGCATAAACTGTACGTTAATCTGATGCTGGACCCGGCTGGTGATACGGCGCTGCTTGATCTCCTCAGGTTCCCCTGACTCGTAGCGATATTCAGGTTTATCAACGACACCTTTCCAGGCATCCCCTTCCTGCCCGCGAATAAACTCATAGGTACTGTAGCGAGAGTGGTAGGTTGCTCCGCCATCCCGCCAATAGTGCTTATGATCGGTCACCAGGTGGGTGTGAATCCCGTTTTTCTTCAGTATTTCCGGCACGGAATCATCAAACGGTTCCAGCGGCGACCAGCCCCGATGGAGAAAGTTGTAGCGCCCGGTATGTAACTCTCTGCGGGCAGGCATACAGGGCATACTGCCAACATAAAAATTATCAAAGCGTACCGTGCGTTCTTTTAAGCGCTGGAAATTCGGCGTGATAGCGCGATCGCTTCCATAAGCTGACAACAGACGTTTGTTAAGCGAATCAAACATCAACATAATTGCTTTCATGCATGAGTCCTTTTTTCACACCGTTTCTTTATCGTAACCGCGAACTTTGCCGACGATGTAAGTCAAAGCAAAAGCCGCTGCACAGCCAACCAGCCATGCCAGGATGTACTGAAGATATTTCCCATCAGCAATCAGCGGAAGTGCTGACAGCCCCGCCGCGCCGACCCCGTTTGTGGATACGCCAAGCAGTACCACCATTACCCCACCGAAACCGGCGCCAATAGAGCCGGTAATAAACGCAAATCCTGCGGGGATATTGACGCCAAATATTGTCGGTTCACCCACCGCCAGAATGGAGGTTGGGATCGCCCCCCTGGCAATCTTCTTCATCACCGGATCGCGCGTCAGCAAGAGAACCGCTGTCGCCGCGCCGACCATCCCGGCATTAGACATGATTTGAATAGCAAACAGAGGGGCATGGCCAGTGGCGTTAATCATCTCGAGGTGGATCGGGAACAAACCATGATGCAAACCTAGCGATATCAGGAAGGGGAACAGCGCCGAAAGCACAAAGCCAGCGACAATACCGCCATGCTCCAGTAGGCCGTTCAGACCGCTGAGTATCCCGTTAGACACAATACCGGCCGCGGGCATAATAATAAAAAGGAGGGCTGCCGCCATGACCAACAGCACCAGCGTTGGCGTGACGACAACATCGACAATATCAGGAACAAATCGACGTACTGGTTTCTCCAGCAGGCACATTAACCAGACGGCAAAGATCACACCGATAAGGCCACCCTGCCCGGGGATCAGTCCGAAGGTCGTCACCTGCGGCATGATGGTAATGGCGCCCAGCAGGCCACCCAGAATCAGGTTACCTTCAAACTCTCGTGCCGACGTTACCCCCGCATAGATGGCTAAAAAGCCAAATAGCGCTTTCGAGACGATATCAAGAAACTGGCTTAGACCCAAAAGATGGCGCTGATCGAGTACCACCTGAGTCGGGGAAAGATCGCCCACTGAAGCAACATGATGGGTTAACGCCCAGGACGCTGCCGAGTTGAATATCACATTGTTCAGTCCCATTAAAATCCCGGCTGCAATCAGCGCGGGCAGAATGGGAACAAAAATATTGGCGATATGTTTGAGTATGACTTTAGTCCGGGTCTGTTTTTTGGCTTTTTCACGTGCTGTTTTCGCTTTTTGCTCAACGGCGCTTAACGCCTCTCCGCTGTCTGGCTGACCCTTTAAACGAGCATTAATAACCCCAGCCACTTTTGTCGATTTCCCCGGACCAACGATCACCTGCAGGGTATCGTCTTCGACAACGCCTAATACCCCCTCGATCGCTTTCAAGGCAGTCATATCCACCAGGGATGTATCGGCGATGGTCATTCTTACCCGGGTCATACAGTTGGTGACATGAATAAAATTAGCGAGCCCGCCACAGTGCTTAACGATGGCGTCCCCCACCATGTTGTAGTTCATACAGAGGTTCCTTTTCTTTGTTATCTCCATTTGTTATAACAATATAATATTATACTTTTTGTGAGTAACCTCAAAAATAAAAACATAACGAAGGCGTATTGGATTTTGGAAAAAAGGTGCCCCGTGAATATTTGAGCAAGAGCCGTCGCCTCCTGCCCACCAGACGTGCCGGTGGTACCGTTAATGTCTGTCTTTAATCAGGGGGAAATATTATTGAGAGTGAGAAAAACGATGCGGGAATAAGAAAATAACTTTCTCATAGCGAGAAAAATACACCAAGCTCCTGAAAAATAAGTACTATTTATGTAATTTCGTTAGATAATTAAATGAAGATGCGCCAATTAAAAAAAGCGTGAACAATATTTTATAATTTTCGGAAAAATTGCGGCATTGCGCACCACTGACTCCCAGGCGGGCCATCATGTCTTCAGATCCTGCCACATGCCGTACTCTGTGAAATAATCGAATAAACGCCAGCGACACTGCTGGCGTTTTTATTAGCCTATGCCTGGCGCAGGTTCTGCGCCGCTTGCACCATATTCGCCAGCGCGGCGCGGGTTTCCGGCCAGCCGCGAGTTTTCAGGCCGCAGTCCGGGTTAACCCACAGTCGCTCCACCGGGATACGCTGCGCGGCTTTCTTCAGCAGCGCTTCGATCCACTCCACGCTCGGCACGTTTGGCGAGTGAATATCATATACTCCCGGCCCGATCTCATTGGGGTACTCGAACGCTTCGAACGACTCCAGCAGCTCCATATCGGACCGCGAGGTTTCAATGGTGATCACGTCAGCGTCCAGCGCGGCAATGGAGTCCATGATGTCATTGAACTCGCAATAGCACATGTGAGTATGGATCTGCGTGTCGTCTTTGGCGACCGCAGCATTAAGGCGGAAGGCTTCCACACCCCACTGCAGATAGGCATCCCAGTCGCTGCGCTTCAGCGGTAACCCTTCGCGCAGCGCCGGCTCATCAATCTGGATAATGCCGATCCCCGCCGCCTCCAGATCCGCCACTTCATCACGCAGGGCCAGCGCAATCTGTTTCGCGATGGTTTCACGGCTGACATCTTCCCGCGGGAAGGACCAGCACAGAATGGTCACCGGTCCAGTGAGCATCCCTTTCACCGGCTTGTCGGTCAGGGACTGCGCGTACTTCGCCCAGTCGACGGTGATCGCCTGCGGACGGCTGACGTCGCCGATCACCACCGGCGGCTTCACGCAGCGGGAACCATAGCTCTGCACCCAGCCGTTTTGCGTGAAGATAAAACCGTCCAGATGTTCGCCGAAGTATTCCACCATGTCGTTCCGCTCGGCCTCCCCGTGCACCAGTACGTCTAAACCTAACCGCTCCTGCTCGACGATCGCCTGCTTAATATGTTCCGCAATCCCCGTCCGATAATGACTGGCGTCAAGGTTACCCTTTTTGAAGTCCAGGCGCAGGCCGCGGATCTCGGTCGTTTGCGGGAATGACCCGATGGTGGTGGTCGGCCATTTCGGCAGGTTAAAGCGCTGGCGCTGTGCCTGCGCGCGAACCTCATAGGGGCTGGCGCGCTGGCTGTCCTGAGCAGTGATCGCCGCCAGCCGTTTTTCCACCTCCGCGTTGTGCACGCGGGTCGAATGGCGACGGGCCTGGATTGGCGCGCTCCACTCGGTAATCGCCGCTGTATCGCCGCTGTTCAGCGCATCGCGCAGCAGCGCCAGCTCACCGCATTTCTGCAGCGCGAAGGCAAACCAGCTCTTCACTTCCGCATCAAGGCGCGTCTCCACGCTCAGATCGATCGGGCTATGCAGCAGAGAGCAGGATGACGCGACCCATAGCTCGCGCTTACCGACGAGGTCTTTAATTTGCGCATACTTTTCGGTGAGATCGGCGCGCCAGACGTTACGCCCATTGATCAAGCCCGCGGACAGCAGCCAGTCGGCCGGCAGGCGGTTGTGCAGTTCGGCAACATCATCTTTGCCGTGCACCAGATCGACGTGCAGCCCCTGGACCGGTAGCGCAGCAATGGTCGCGAGATTGTCGCTAACGCCTTCAAAATAGGTAGTCAGCAGCAGCTTCACCTGGCCCTGCAGGGCGTCATAAGCCGGTTGAAAGGCCTCCAGCCACGCTGGCGGCAGCTCCAGCACCAGCGCCGGTTCATCAATCTGCACCCAATCGATGCCGCGCTTCGCCAGTTCGGCCAGCACCTGCTGGTAAACCGGCAGGATGGCATTCAGCAGGGTCAGGCGGTCAAACGGTTCACCTTTCACTTTACCCAGCCACAGATAGGTTACCGGCCCCAGCAGCACGGGCTTGATCTTGTGGCCCAGCGCCAGCGCTTCGTCTACTTCATCCAGCAGTTGGGTCCAGCTCAGTTTGAACTGCTGGCCCTTCACGAACTCCGGCACCATATAGTGATAGTTGGTGTTAAACCATTTGGTCATTTCCGCAGCGGCGGCCGGTTCGCCAGTCGGCGCGCGGCCGCGGCCAATGCGGAACAGGGTATCGATGTCGATGGATCCGTCTTTGTTCTGATGACGAGCCGGCACGTTGCCAAGCAGCAGGCTGGTAGTCAGAACATGGTCGTACCAGGCGAAATCCCCCACCGGCAGCAGATCAACGCCCGCCTGTTTCTGCTGCTCCCAGTGACGGGCGCGCAGCTCACGGCCTACCGCCAGCAGTTCCTCGCGAGTGGCGTTGCCCGCCCAGTAGCTCTCTTGCGCTTTTTTCAGCTCGCGGCGCAGGCCAACGCGAGGAAAACCGAGGGTGTGGTTAATAATTGTCATTTTTGTTCCTCTCTTATTTCATTGAATCTGAAGAAAAAATCTCAATAGTTCGGCTTGCAGGAAGGCGGCAACGATGCGCATCCCCAGGAGCTTACTGAAGGAAGTGACTGGGGTAAGCAAGGCAGCCAACGCATCTGCAAGTCGAAATATGACGAGTTTTAGACGTCCAGATGTTTACACATCCATAATTGACAGTTACTGTATATTCCTCAAGCGCAAATTGCTCATGGCGAAGTGAAGGACTTTCATGATCGAAATTAAACATCTGAAAACGCTGCAAGCGTTGCGGAACAGCGGTTCACTGGCGGGTGCGGCAGCGGCCCTGCACCAGACCCAGTCCGCCTTGTCTCACCAGTTCAGCGATCTGGAACAGCGCCTTGGCTGTCGTCTCTTTGTGCGTAAGAGCCAGCCGCTGCGTTTTACGCCTCAGGGGGAAATCCTCTTACAGCTGGCCAACCAGGTGCTGCCGCAGATCGCTCGCGCCCTGCAGGACTGTAACGAACCACAGCAGACCCGGCTGAGGCTGGCTATCGAATGTCACAGCTGTATTCAGTGGCTGACGCCGGCGCTGGAGAATTTCCGCGCCCGCTGGCCACATGTGGAGGTCGACTTCCATTCCGGCGTCACCTTCGACCCACAGCCTGCGCTGCAGCAGGGTGAACTGGATCTGGTGATGACCTCCGATATTCTGCCGCGCAGCGGCCTGCACTACTCGCCGATGTTTGATTTTGAGGTGCGTCTGGTGCTGGCGCCCGAGCATCCGTTAGCTATGAAGACGCTGGTTACCCCGGAGGATCTGGCCGCGGAAACGCTGTTGATTTATCCCGTGCAGCGCGGGCGCCTCGATATCTGGCGCCACTTCCTGCAGCCGGCCGGCATCAGCCCGCAGCTGAAAAGCGTCGATAACACGCTGTTGTTGATCCAGATGGTGGCTGCCCGGATGGGCATCGCCGCGCTGCCGCACTGGGTGGTGGAAAGCTTTGAACGCCAGGGCCTGGTGGTCACCAAAACCCTGGGTGAGGGGTTATGGAGCCGGTTGTACGCGGCCGTTCGCGATGGCGAACAGCGTCAACCGGTCACCGAAGCGTTTATTCGCTCTGCGCGGAACCACGCCTGCGATCATCTGCCGTTTGTCCGGAGTGCGGAGCGACCCAGCGGCGATGGACCCACAGCGAGGCCAGGATCACCAACGCTCCGCTAATAAAGCTCGGCCAGTGCGGCTGCTCCTGCCAGATGGCAAGGTTAACCAGCAGCCCGGCGGGGACATGGACGTTATTCATGATCCCCAGCGTGCCGGCATCCACCTGGGTGGCGCCATAGTTCCACATAAAGTAACCCAGCCCGGAAGCCACCACGCCGAGCCACACCAGCACGCTCCACTGCAGCGTGGTGGTCGGCAGCTTCTGGGCGTTGCCGAGCATAAACCACGCCGCCACCGCCACGATAAAGGCCCCGACATAGAACCAGGCAAAGGCATTGTGCTGCGGCATCGGACGCACCTCCATCAGACGCTTATACCCCACCATACCGATGGCGAAGCAGAGGTTTGACAGCTGTACCAGTAACAGCCCGGTCCAGAAATGATCGCTGACTTTGTCATAGCGGATAATCGCCGCCCCCAGCACCGCCAGCGCGGCACTCAGCAGATAGCCCCAGCGCAGCTTACGTCCGCTGAGCAGGTCGTAGATCAGTGTGATATACAGGGGAGTAAACACGGTAAACAGCAGAAATTCCGAGACCGTAAGATAGAGATAGGCGCGGAAAGCCAGCAGGTACATGATGCCTAGCTGCATCGCGCCCACCAGCATATAGAGCACGATCGTGCGCGGAGACTGGCCGCGCGTGCGCAGGAAAGGCAGGAACACCAGCGCCGCCAGGCCCACGCGCATCAGCACCGAAAAATAGCTGTCGACGCTACCGGCCAGGTATTCGCCAATCAGGCTAAAAGAAAAGGCCCACAGGATAGTGGTGATAATTAACAGCGCCACAATGGTCGTCTCGTTGGATAAAGAACAGGCATTGTAGCGAAGAGTCAGGTTGACGACTGGACACTTGTTCGCCAGTCGTCAATCTTTTTCAGTCGAGGTATAGCTTACGCAGGTAGTGCGGGACAGCATCGTCGGCGTTACTGCCGATCACTTCCAGTTCCGGATGCAGATCCTTCAGCCGCTGGTGGGCGTTGGCCATGATGCAGCCTTTGCCAGCCATCGACAGCATCTCAGCGTCGTTCATACCGTCGCCGAAGGCGATGCAATCGGAAAGAGTGTAGCCGAGCATCTTCGCCACCGCCTCCAGCGCATGCCCCTTCGATACCCCACCCGCCATGACTTCCAGGCAGGTTAAGGTGGAGAAGCTGACGTTCACCCGATCGCCCCAGCGGGCGTTCATCGCCTGCTCCAGCGGCAGCAGATGCTCATGATCCTCGCAGGTAAAGAATACTTTGCTGATCCCCTGCGGATCCAGTTCGCCCGGCTCATACAGCTTGTAGTTAAACACCGCCTCCTTGAAGAAGCGCATCTCTTCCGGACGATGGCGGTTCATATACCACTCGTCTTCCCGATAAACGTTAGTGACGATTTTCGGGTCGTTACGCACGATCTCAAACAGGTCGGCGGCAATATCGCGATCGAGGTTATGGGCAAAGATTTGCTGACCATCGCTATCGTGAACGCGGGCGCCGTTAGAGGTGATCATGTACGACCGGATGCCGAGATTATCGCGGATTTGCCCGACGTCGATGTAGTGACGGCCGGTGGCGAAGACGAAATTGATCCCACGGGCGGTAAGCAGCTTCAGCGTCTCTTTGGCATACGGGGTCAGGAAATGATCGGGGGAAAGCAGCGTGCCGTCTAAATCAGACGCAACAACCTGGTACATAAAAAAGTTAACCTCTAAGCAGGGCGACGAGCGTTATCGTCGGATTAAGTATGTCGATTGAAAAACTCGACGATGGCATTGAGCGCGACTGAGCGCATAGCGTCCTTTTCAAAAAGGATCTCATGATATGCCCCTTCAATGACGAGCGGCTTACCGCCCTCACAGGGATGGCCGGCATCGGCCCGTAATTCGCAATAGCGGTCGTGCATCAGATTATCGACCACCCGCTCCTCCTCCGCCTGTAAAAGCAGCGTCGGGGCGGTATCTTTTTCCACATTCGCCAGCACTTCGTCGCCGGCCAGCATGCCCTCACGCACCCAGTGCCAGGTCGGACCGCCGACCTGCAGCCGCGGCTCATCGGCATAGAAGCGCAGGTTGCGACGATAGCGTTGCCGACTGTGCGTCAGCACGTTAACGGCAAAAGGCAGCGCCCGCCAGCGCCCGGTGCCGATGGCATACTCTTCGCGAATGCGCTGATGGCCCTCAGCCCAGTCGAGAATATGGCGCACCATCCAGTCCGGCAGCCGAATGATAATCCCGAACATCGGCGCGCAGAGCGCTATTGCATCGCAATGCGCCCGGTAACGTTGCAGAAAAAGCGTGGCAATCGCTCCGCCCATAGAATGGGCAAGGATAAACCGTTTTCGCCAGTGTCCAGGAACCACCTGCTGCTGCCAGAGCGCGGCCAGGTCATCAACATAGTCGCTGAAGTTAACCACGTGTCCGCGGTGGGTATCTGAGAGCAGGCGGCCCGAGCGTCCCTGCCCGCGATGGTCAATGATCATCACGTCAAAGCCGCAGTGAAAGAGATCGTAGGCCACTTCAGCATACTTCACGTAGCTTTCAATGCGCCCGGGGCAAATCAACACCAGACGATCGTTATGTTGCGCGCAAAAGCGGACAAAGCGTACCGGTACATCGTCGACGCCTTTAAATTCAGCTTCTTCGCGCTGTCGCCAGAAATCCGTCAGCGGCCCCATGCTAAAGGCCGCAAACGCGTTTTCTCGTGTTTCCCAGTCCTTTTTCTGCCCAAACATCGGGTTTACACCCCTGTTAACCGCTGAAAATCGTTTTTTTACCGTGTATCACACAATGCTGACACAATAGCGTATTGTGGCATAAAAACAGACAATCAGGGAGTTTCTCATGACCATTGAGTGGTGGTTCGCCTACCTGCTGACATCAATTATTCTCAGCCTGTCGCCGGGTTCCGGAGCGATTAATACCATGACCACCTCCATTAACCACGGATACCGCGGCGCGGTGGCGTCGATTGCCGGTTTGCAGACCGGGCTGGCCATTCATATCGTGCTGGTTGGCGTTGGTCTCGGCACTCTCTTCTCCCGCTCGGTGCTGGCCTTTGAGGTGCTAAAATGGGCCGGCGCCGCCTACCTGATCTGGCTGGGTATCCAGCAATGGCGGGCGGCAGGGGCGATCGACCTGAATACGCTGGCGAAGGCGCAGACGCGCGGCAAACTGTTTCAGCGCGCGGTGTTCGTAAATCTCACCAATCCCAAAAGCATTGTTTTTCTGGCCGCCCTGTTTCCGCAGTTTATCCTGCCGCACCAGCCGCAGGTGATGCAATATCTCGTTCTGGGCGTCACCACCATCGTCGTCGATATCATTGTGATGATTGGCTATGCGACCCTGGCGCAGCGCATTTCCGCATGGATCAAAGGGCCAAAGCAGATGAAGGCGTTGAACAAAGTCTTTGGTTCACTGTTTATGCTGGTCGGGGCGCTGCTCGCCTCCGCCCGCCATGCCTGAATCATGGAATCTCGCTCGCAAAGAGAGGCTCGCCAGGTGAACAACGCTTTCTCTCTGCGCGAGCCGGCGCGCAAAGTGGGTAATTAATTTTTTTGCCCGCTGTCGGCGCTGAACCCGCCGTGCCAGGATGCCGCCAGATACGTGATTCACGGATGAACGGCAATGGCGGAAACGGCGACCCCTCATGATGCGGTATTTAAAACTTTTCTCTCACGGGTAGAGACGGCGCGCGATTTTATCGAGCTCCACCTGCCTCCGTCGTTAACACAGATCTGCAAACTGGACACCCTGCGTCTGGAATCCGGCAGCTTTCTCGAAGACGATCTCAGGCCTTACTACAGCGATATCCTTTATTCGCTGGAAACCACCCGCGGTGCGGGCTATGTCCATGTTCTGATCGAGCACCAGAGCGCACCCGATAAGCTGATGGCCTTTCGCTTAATGCGCTATGCCATCGCCGCCATGCAGCGGCATCTGGAGAGCGGCCATAAAACGCTGCCTCTGGTTATCCCTATTCTCTTCTATCAGGGACGACGCAGCCCCTATCCCTGGTCGATGCGCTGGCTGGATAATTTTGCCGATCCTGAGACCGCCAGCCAGCTCTATAGCGGGGCGTTTCCGCTGGTCGATATCACGGTGATCCCCGACGACGACATCATGCAGCACCGCAGCATGGCAGCCCTGACGCTGGTGCAAAAGCACATCCGCCAGCGCGATATGGCGCAATTGCTGGATAAGTTGACCCACCTCTTAATGCTGGAGCAGATGAGCGGACAACAAATCACCGTATTGGTAAACTATATGGCTCAGGCAGGGGATGCCGAAGATACTCGGACACTCTTGTACGGGCTGGCACAGCGCGTGCCGCAGCATGGAGGATTACTGATGACGCTGGCGGAAACATGGCTTGCAGAAGGTATGGAGAAAGGCATCAGGGAAGGCGTACAGCAAGGCATAAAAGAAGGGAAACACCAGGCTCTGGTGCAGGTTGCCGAAGCGATGCGCAATCGCGGTATTGATGACCAGGCGATTATGGAAATGACCGGTCTGTCTGAAGACGAGCTGCAGCGGCTTCGCCACTGATACTTTCCCACCCGGAAACAACCGGGTAGGAAACAGCATGCCGGTTAACGCGAGATAATCAGGTGGATGCCGAAGCCCGCAAACAGCGTACCGGCGATACCGTCGATCCACTTCGCCATCCGCTGATAGCCGCGGCGCATCCCCGGCAGGGCGAACAGGCTGGCAACCACCATAAACCAGGCCAGCGTCTCAACGATAATCAGCAGGAAAATGCCCCAGCGCGCGCCGGCGCCGACGCTGTCACCCACGAACAGCGAAAACACCGAGCCGAAGTAGATAATCGCTTTCGGATTCGCCAGATTGGTCAGCAATCCCTTCACGAAGCTGCGTCCGCTGCGGGCCAGCTCCACCTGCGGCTCCGCCGAGGCCACCTTCTCTTTTTTCAGCGCGCCACGCAGCATCTGGTAGCCCATCCAGCATAGATACAGGCCCCCGCCGACCATTATAATGTTATGCAGCCACGCCATACGGGCGAGGATCAGGTTCAGGCCGAGCAGTGCCACTCCCGCCCAGACCATGACGCCGCAGGTGATCCCCAGCACACCCATCATCGCCTCTCTTCGCGAGCGGCTGATGGCCGTTTGTGAGACAAAGAAAAAGTCCGGCCCCGGGCTCATCAGCGCAATGATATGCACCAGCGCCACGGTGAGGAAAAGCATCAGCATAGTTAACTCGCAGGAAAATAATGAAGAGAGAAACTATTCTGGCACTTTTTCAGCCAGCTGACTACTCATCGTCGCCATCAACATGCGCCCGGATCAGCGCCATAAACGGCTTCCCGAAACGCTCGAGCTTGCGTGTCCCCACGCCGTTGACGCTGAGCATTTCGCCGGCGGTCAGCGGCGATTGTTCGGCCATCTCGATAAGCGTCGCGTCGTTGAAGACCACATATGGCGGGATGTTCTCTTCGTCGGCGATCGCTTTACGTAATTTGCGCAGCTTGGCGAACAGTTTACGGTCGTAATTGCCGCCAAAGGATTTCTGCATCGCCTTTGGCTTCAGCGCCACGATACGCGGCACGGCGAGCTGCAGCGGCACTTCGCCACGCAGCACCGGTCGCGCGGCTTCGGTCAGCTGCAGCGCGGAGTGCTGGGCGATATTCTGCGTCACCAGCCCAAGGTGGATCAGCTGGCGGATCACGCTCACCCAGTGCTCGTGACTTTGCTCCCGGCCGATACCGTAAACCGGCAGCTTATCGTGGCCCATCTCTCGGATGCGCTGGTTGTTGGCCCCGCGCAGGACCTCCACCACGTAACCCATTCCGAAGCGTTGATTGACCCGGTAAATCGTTGAAAGCGCCTTGCGGGCGTCCATTAAGCCATCGTACTGCTTTGGCGGGTCAAGACAGATATCGCAGTTGCCGCACGGCTCCTGACGCCCTTCGCCAAAATAGTTCAGCAGCACCAGACGGCGACAGGTCTGCGCTTCGGCAAACGCCCCCATCGCATTCAGCTTATGCCGTTCGATATCCTGTAGCGGCCCGGCGGGTTTTTCTTCCAGACAGCGGCGCAGCCACGCCATATCCGCCGGATCGTAAAACAGCATCGCTTCCGCCGGCAGACCATCACGCCCGGCGCGGCCGGTCTCCTGATAGTAGGATTCTATATTGCGCGGAATATCAAAATGCACCACAAAGCGGACGTTCGGCTTGTTAATGCCCATCCCGAAGGCCACCGTCGCCACCACGATCTGCAGATCGTCGCGCTGGAATTTCTCCTGCACCTCGGCGCGCACGTCGTTTTCCAGACCGGCATGGTAAGCCGCCGCGCTAATACCGCGGCTTTGCAGCCTGGCGGCGGTGTCTTCCACTTTCGAACGGCTGTTGCAGTAGATAATGCCCGATTTGCCGCGCTGATCCTGAACGTAGCGCATCAGCTGATCGAGCGGCTTGAATTTCTCCATCAGCATATAGCGGATGTTTGGCCGGTCGAAGCTGCTGACCTGAATCAGCGGATCGTTAAGCCCCAGCAGGCGGACGATATCGCGGCGGGTGGTATCATCGGCGGTGGCGGTCAACGCCATAAACGGGATCTGCGGCATCCGCTGACGCAGCTGGCCCAGCGCGGCATATTCCGGACGGAAGTCATGGCCCCACTGCGAGATACAGTGCGCCTCGTCTACCGCCAGCATCGCCAGGTTCCAGTTCGCCAGATGCTCAAGAAAGTTATCCAGCATCAGCCGTTCCGGCGCGATATACAGCAGACGAACCTGCCCGCTGCGGCAGCCGGCCATCACCTCCTGCTGCTGCTCGCGGCTTTGCGTCGAGTTCAGACAAGCCGCCGCCACGCCGTTGGCCAGCAGCTGATCGACCTGGTCCTTCATCAGCGAGATCAGCGGTGAGACCACGACCGTCAGACCGCCCATGACCAGCGCCGGCACCTGATAGCACAGCGACTTGCCGCCACCGGTCGGCATGACCACCAGGCAGTCCCGGCCTTCGAGCGCCGTCTCGATAATCGTTTCCTGGCCAGGACGGAACTGCTGGTAGCCGAAGGTCTCTTGTAAAACCTGCTTAGCCAGCGATTCCTGATTTAATACTTCCGCCTGTGCCACGTTGACCCCATTTGCCTGAAAAGAAAACAGGCGCTATTTTCAGCGCCTGCGAGCCAGAGTGCAACGATTAAAACAGATCGTTGAGCATTAGCCCGACGCCGACGCGCGTTTGGTTAAAGTTATAGTCGATAAGCGACTCGCCATAGCCGCTGTAGATCTGCGTATAGGCGCGAACATGTTTGGTAATGGGATAGCTCACGCCAAGTTCCGCCCCGCCGTAGCCGGTGTTCCAGTTGTATTGCCCCTGCGCGCTGAGGATCGCCTCTCCCAGCTGGTAGCCCACCTTCAGCCGGTAATAGCCCATATATTTGGTGATATCCGGGTTATCATCGGTGTTGCCCACCACATACCAGGGCTTCACTTCCACCAGCCAGTTACCGTTTTGCGCCATCAGGCGGGCATAAAGCCGATTCCAGCTGCGCGAGGTGGGGTCGGAACGCCCATTCGAGTCGTGGTTATACCCCATCTCGATATCGCGCAGCGTCCAGCCGGCAAACTGGTAGTCGGTCGCAAAGCCCAAAAACAGCTGGGGTTCATAATTGGTTTCGCGAAACGGCGCCGACTCTTTGCTGTTAGAGAGCTGCCACCAGGATTTCTGGGTATAGGACGCGCCCAGCAGCGAATTATCGCCCAGGATACCGCGCCACAGCGGGAACGCCAGGCTTAGCTGAAACTTCACTTCATCTTTACGGGCATTTTCGGCCCAGTCATAGCTGCGGATCGCCTCTTTATTGAGGTCGCTGGTCCACGTATAGAGCAGATAGTTGCTCTCATAAGGGTAGAGCAGGAAAGGATTATCATGGTCCTGGAGCAGGTTGGCGATAATGCTGCCGCGCACTGCCGGTTTGTCGTGTACCGACGCGTCCTGCGCCATAACACCGGCCGGTAGCGCGCACAGCGCCACCAGGCAGGCCAAAGAGATACGCATGCTGGTCTCCTGAAAAATAGTTTTTATTTTTGTTTAACCTGAAGCCATTCTACCTGTTTATTAATCACCTGCCCCCTAATCCGCTCCGAAAGTGGAAATCAATATTTTAGAAGCATAAAATCAACATTTTATTAACGAATGGAACCGGTGTTATGTCTGAACTTACTGCCGAAGCAGCCCTGAAACTGGTAGGGGAGATTTTCGTCTATCACATGCCGTTTAACCGCGCCCTCGGTCTCGAACTGGAACGCTACGAAAAAGCGTTTGCCCAGCTTAGCTTTAATAATCAGCCGATGATGGTCGGCAACTGGGCGCAAAGCATCCTGCATGGCGGGGTGATCGCCTCCGCGCTGGACGTTGCCGCTGGCCTGGTCTGCGTCGGCAGTACCCTTACCCGCCATGACACCATCAACGAAGAAGAGTTGCGCCAACGGCTTTCCCGTATGGGAACCATCGACCTGCGCGTGGACTACCTGCGTCCGGGCCGCGGCGAACGTTTTACCGCCACCAGCACCCTGCTGCGCGCCGGCAATAAAGTGGCGGTTGCCCGCGTGGAACTGCATAACGAAGCTCAGGTCTATATTGCCAGCGCAACGGCCACCTATATGGTGGGTTGATTGGCCAAAATCGAGTAACATCACTCTCTTTGGCAATGGATTTTACCGATGGATGCGAAACAGACGCGGTTGGGGATCATTCTGGCCCTCGCCGCCTACTTTATCTGGGGTATCGCGCCAGCGTACTTCAAACTTATCTACTATGTTCCCGCCGATGAAATTCTAACCCATCGCGTGATCTGGTCTTTCTTCTTCATGGTGGCGCTCATCAGCGTCAGCCGCCAGTGGCCACAGGTGAAAAAGCTGCTGAAAACGCCGCGCAAGATCTTCCTGCTGGCGCTCTCGGCAGTGCTGGTCGGCGGTAACTGGCTGTTGTTCATCTGGGCGGTGAATAACCACCATATGCTGGAAGCCAGCCTCGGCTACTTTATCAACCCGCTGGTGAATATTTTGTTGGGGATGATTTTCCTCGGCGAACGCTTTCGTCGTCTGCAGTGGCTGGCGGTGATCCTCGCCTTTTGCGGCGTGCTGGTCCAGCTGTGGACCTTTGGTTCGCTGCCGATAATCGGTCTTGGGCTGGCTTTCAGTTTTGCCTTTTACGGCCTGGTGCGAAAGAAAATTGCTGTCGATGCGCAAACCGGCATGCTGGTGGAAACGCTGTGGCTGCTGCCGGTGGCGGCAATCTGGTTGTTCGGCATCACCGACAGCCCGACCAGCCATATGGGCGAGAACCCCTGGTCGCTCAATCTGCTGCTGATGGCCGCGGGCGTGGTGACCACCATCCCTTTGCTGTGCTTTACCGGGGCGGCAACGCGTCTGCGGCTCTCCACGCTGGGCTTTTTCCAGTACATCGGCCCAACGCTGATGTTCCTGCTGGCGGTGACGTTCTACGGCGAAGTGCCGGGCAAGGATAAAATGGTGACCTTTGGCTTTATCTGGGTCGCGCTGGCGGTGTTTATCGTCGATGCGCTGTATACCCAGCGCCGGTTGCGCAGAGGCTAAGCCTGCATCAGCCAGTAAAGAAGGGAGCCGACGCTCCCTTTTTTTACAGCCAGTTTTTACGCTTGAAGTAGAGATATGGCGCCAGGCCGGCCAGCATCATAAACACGATGGCTCCCGGATAACCAAAGCTCCAGTGTAGTTCCGGCATAAATTCAAAGTTCATCCCGTAACTGGAGGCCACCAGAGTTGGCGGCAGGAATACCACCGAGACCACCGAGAAGATCTTGATGATGCGGTTCTGCTCGATATTGATAAAACCCATCGCCGCCTGCATCAGGAAGTTCACCTTCTGGAACAGCGATTCGTTGTGCGGCAGCAGAGATTCGATATCGCGCAGGATCTCCCGCGCCTGCTCCAGCTGGCCCGCCGGCAGGCGCGCCTTGCGCACGAGGAAGTTCAGCGCGCGCTGGGTATCCATCAGACAGAGTCGCACCTTCCAGCCGATATCTTCCAGTTCCGCCAGCGTCGACAGCGCTTCGTCGTACTCGTCGCCCTGATGGCCTTCCATAATGACGCGGCTCAGCTTTTCCAGGTCGCTGTAGATGTTTTCAATTTCATCCGCCAGCTGCTCGATTTTGGTCTCGAACAGGTCGAGCAGCAGTTCGTAGGCGTTGCCGTCGACCAGCGTCTGGTTACGCACGCGCATACGGTAGAGGCGGAAAGCGGGTAGTTCGCGCTCGCGCAGCGTGAACAGGCGGCCTTCGCGGATGGTAAACGCCACGGTAGAGTTGCCGGCGTGATCGTCGGCATCTTCAAAAAAGAAGAACGAGTGGATGTGTAACCCGTCTTCATCTTCAAAGAAACGCGCGGAGGCTTCGATATCTTCCAGTTCCGGGCGCGTCGCCAGGTTTTGACCCAGTTCCGTCTGCACGCGGCTTCGCTCATCGTCGTCAGGCTCGACCAGATCGACCCACACCGAGCTGGCGAGGTGTTTGATCTCATCGGCTTCCAGGCGCGTTAAACGATTGTTTTCCAGTTGAAATGCGCTCAGCATGACCGGGACTCCCAATGCAAAAAAATTATCGGACAGTTCGGTGGGCACACAGAAACAAATTGGGTTTCAGACCATTAAGCCTGACTCAGCGCGACGGGAATGGGGCAGGTCGCTGACAACCGCTAAGGCTATCAGCATAAGAGGATAGCCTTAGGAGTTGTTCCTGAATGACAGGAAGTTGAGCCAGCATCTACTGGGTGTGTCCAAGGCGAATGTCCTCTTAGCGTAATCGTGCGCGCATGTTACGCCAGCGCAAAATCGGCGTCAACACGCAACGGAACGCGAAAGCGCAAATCAGGCGCCTTAACGTATAAAGGTAGCAGAATATTACAAAATAATGATATTTTTCTTAAAGTTACACTGCCTCCAGCCGGGCGTAAGCCGCCACCAGCCATTTGATTCCCTGGCCCTGAAAAGCCACCTGCAGTCGGCTGTGCTCGCCGCTGCCTTCGAGGTTGACAATAGTGCCTTCGCCAAACTTCGGATGCCGTACGCGCTGGCCTAACTTGTAGCCGGTATCGCTCTCGGCAATCGGCGCGCCCAGTCGCTGATGGTTTACCGGGCGGCTCACCGTGGCTCGCAGACGCACTTCTTCTACGCACTCCTGCGGCAGCTCGCCGATAAAGCGCGACGGGCGGTGATAAACCTCTTTCCCGTACAGACGGCGGGTTTCCGCATAGGTCAGCGTCAGCTTCTGCATGGCGCGCGTTACGCCGACGTAGGCCAGGCGACGCTCCTCCTCCAGGCGGCCGCCTTCATCTAGGGCCATCTGGCTCGGGAACATCCCTTCTTCGACGCCGACGATGAACACCTGCGGGAACTCCAGCCCTTTCGCCGAGTGCAGGGTCATCAGCTGAACCGCGTCCTGCCAGGTGTCCGCCTGCCCCTCGCCCGCTTCCAGCGCGGCGTGGGAGAGAAACGCCTGCAGCGGCATCAGATCTTCATCTTCTTCGTTGTAGCTGAACTGGCGCGTCGCCGTCACCAGCTCCTCTAAGTTTTCAATACGGGTCTGGCCCTTCTCGCCTTTCTCCTGCTCGTACATCGCGCGCAGGCCGGAGTCTTTAATCACCCGATCGGTCTGAACGTGCAGCGGCATATCGGTGGTCTCCTGCGCCAGCGCGTCAATCAGCTCCATAAAGCGCTGCAGGGCGCTGGCGGCGCGACCGGCCAGCGCTTTTTCTTTCAATAGCTCGCGACTGGCCTGCCATAGCGTCAGCTGGCGATCGCGCGACGTCTGGCGCACCACGTCCAGCGTGCGGTCGCCAATGCCGCGGGTCGGCGTATTAACCACTCGCTCGAACGCCGCGTCGTCGTTGCGGTTGGCGATAAGGCGCAGGTAAGAGAGCGCGTCTTTGATTTCCTGACGCTCGAAGAAGCGCATGCCGCCGTAGATACGGTACGGCATGCTGGCCTGCAGGAGGGCCTCTTCCAGCACGCGCGACTGGGCGTTACTGCGATAGAGAATGGCGCATTGCTCCAGCGCGCCGCCGTTCTCCTGCCAGGTTTTAATTCGGTTCACCACAAAGCGCGCTTCGTCGAGATCGTTGAAGGCGCAGTACAGCGAAATCGGCTCGCCGTCGGCGCCGTCGGTCCACAGCTTTTTGCCCAGGCGACCGTTGTTGTTTTCAATCAGGGCGTTGGCAGCGCTGAGAATATTGCTGGTCGAGCGATAGTTCTGCTCCAGGCGGATGGTTTCCGCGCCGGGGAAGTCGTTAAGGAAGCGCTGAATGTTCTCGACCTGCGCGCCGCGCCAGCCATAGATAGACTGATCGTCATCGCCGACGATCATCACCTTGCCGGTATCGCCCGCCAGCAGGCGGATCCAGGCGTACTGAATGTTGTTGGTATCCTGGAATTCATCGACGAGGATATTGGTGAAGCGCTCGCGGTAGTGCTGCAGGATATGCGGTTTGTTCAGCCACAGCTCGTGGGCGCGCAGCAGCAGCTCGGCGAAGTCCACCAGCCCGGCGCGGTCGCAGGCTTCCTGATAGGCCTGATAGACCTTCTGCCAGGTCTGCTCGACCGGATTGCCGTAGCTCTGAATATGATGCGGGCGCAGCCCTTCATCTTTCTGGCTGTTGATGTACCACATCGCCTGGCGCGGCGGCCACTGTTTCTCATCGAGGTTCATCGCCTTAATCAGACGCTTCAGCAGACGCAGCTGGTCTTCGCTGTCGAGGATTTGAAAGTCCTGCGGCAGGTTGGCATCCAGATGGTGCGCGCGCAGCAAACGGTGCGCCAGGCCGTGGAAGGTGCCCACCCACATGCCGCCCTGGGTGGTGCCCATCAGCTGGCCGATACGGTGACGCATCTCCGCCGCCGCTTTGTTGGTAAAGGTCACCGCCATAATGGAATACGGGGAACAGTTCTCCACGCTCAGCAGCCAGGCGATACGGTGCACCAGAACGCGCGTCTTACCACTGCCCGCCCCTGCCAGAACCAGCACATTGGTGCGCGAGGCCGCTACGGCTTCACGCTGTTTGTCATTAAGGCTGTCGAGCAGGTAAGAAACGTCCATTGGCACCGCCGGAAGAGAAGGGGTTCCACGAACCCCTGTTAATATATACAGAGTGACTGGTGATTATATCAGCGAGGTCAGAGATGCCAACCGTGAAATTTCAATATGCGGCAGCAGGCGGCTGTCCGCGGTGTGCATCAGGTCCGCGCCTTGCGGTTTGATCCAGCAGGCCTGCATTCCACAGCGAATAGCGCCGGCCACGTCGGTGGTCAGATCATCGCCGACGTGCAGAATCTGCCCGAGCGGCACATTCAGACGCTCCGCCGCAAGGTGGTACATGTCGGCAAACGGCTTGGAGCGGCCATCCGGCCCGGCGCGCAGCACGAAGCGGAAATAGTCGCTCAGACCGAACAGTTCCGGGCGGGCGTTGCCATTGGTAATGGCCACCAGCGGCCACTTCTCCGCCAGCTTCGCCAGCGTATCGTGGGTCTCCTGCGGAACATCGACGCGGCTGCGCCAGTGAGCGAAGTGTTCCATCGCCGCATCGGCCCCCGCTTTCGCCGCTTCGGCGGAGAGCCCGGCATTACGCATACCTAACTCCAGCGCACGGTGGCGCCAGACGGTCACGTCATGATAAATCTCAGGTTCAGCAGCCAGCAGCGTCTGACGCAGCTGATTAAGCTCATGGGCGTCGAACTGGCTGAGCGAAGGATGGTAGCTGCGCACAAAGGCCAGCGACTCGTGCATCGTCCGGTCAATCACCGGGCGGTTATCGTAAAGGGTATCGTCCAGGTCAAACGTCAGCGCGGAAATCTGGCCCAGAGGTCGGTAAAAACGCATTATTTCCCCCGTTTAGCGCGCGGATGCGCGGCATCGTACACCGAGGCAAGGTGTTGAAAATCAAGATGGGTATAGATTTGGGTGGTGGAGAGGTTAGCATGCCCCAGCAGCTCCTGCACGCCGCGCAGATCGCCGCTCGACTCCAGCATATGGGTGGCAAAGGAGTGGCGCAGCTTGTGCGGGTGCACATGGCTGTTCAGCCCCTGCTTAATGCCCCACTCGGCGAATCGCTTCTGTACGTTGCGCGCCGAAATACGTTTGCCCAGCTTCGACAAAAACAGCGCGTCGTCGTCGGTACCGAACAGGCCGCGCAAATCCAGCCAGTGCTCAATCCATGCCACCGCGTTGCGACCGATCGGCAAACGACGCTCCTTGCTGCCTTTGCCCATCACCCAGACCTCACCGCTTTCGAGATCGAGGTGTTTGATATCCAGGTTGACCAGTTCGGACAAACGCAATCCCGCGCCGTACATCACCTCCAGCATCGCCCGATCGCGCACCGCCAGCGGATCGTTGAGATCGATATCCAGCAATCGATTGACGTCATCGACGTCAATATTTTTTGGCAGGTGGCGGGGAATTTTCGGCGCGGCAATCCCCTTCGCCGGATTGGCGCTGAGCTCGCCCTGGCCGACCAGCCAGTCGAAGAAACTGCGCAGCGCCGACAGGCGAAGCGCCAGGCTTGCCGGGCCTAACCCTGCGCGGCGACTACGCACCGCAAAGCTTCGCACCTGAGCGGCATCGCACTGCGACCAGCTTTTCAGGCCCGCCTCATCCGCCAGGGCGATCAGCGCGTCCAGCTGTCGCTGGTAATTCAGTAACGTGATCGGGCTGAGCTGGCGTTCAACGCCAAGATGGCGAAGAAAGCGGGCGACGGCGGAGAAGAGAGGAGAATCGGTCATGCGCGTTCAATCCAGCGCTCCAGCAGGCCGGGCAGCATCTGGGCAATCTCCTGCAACAGCTGCGTCCCCTGCCCTGGCTGATAATGCTGCGCATCGCGGCTGCTGAAGAGCATCACCCCCGGGGCATTATCGCCCCCCAGCAGCGATATCGCCACAGACCCAATGGCCTTCGCCTCCGGCAGTACCACCAGCAGCTCCGGGCCGTTCAGCGGCCCAAGATAGTGGCGCGCCTGGCCCAGACGTTGAATACGGATCGGCTCAAACGCCTGCCGGTTTAATGCCAGATGGGTAAACTTCGAGGGCGCGCCGAGGCGCCAGCAGTCAGGAAACAGGCGCACCGTGGCGCCCGCCAGCCCCAGCTCGCGTGCCCAGCGGTGAAGGCGGTTGAGCATATCGTCGAGGCTCTCCGCCGCCGCCAGCCGCGTTTGCAGCTGCAGCAGGCGCTGGAACAGGCTTTCATTAGCGACCGCCTGCTCCATCAGCAGCGACATATTTTCTTCCAGCACATGAATATGGTTACGCGCCCGCATCATGTGCCACTCCACCAGCGAAATCGTACCGCGTACCGGATGCGGGACGCGGAGATGTTCGACCTGGGCGGCATTACGAATAAAAAATTCAGGATGTTGCAACAGATAGTCCACCACTGCGCGATCGTTCAACGCGCTGGCAACCTCCTGCTGTTCTTCCCCGATTGGTTTCATAAATGAATAAATCCATCATAGACATGGGCCGCCGGGCCGGTCATAAACAGCGGCTGGCCCGGGCCTTTCCAGGCGATATCAAGACGACCGCCGGGTAATTCCACGCGTACCGTTTCCGCCAGCAGCCCCTGCTGGATCCCCACCGCCACCGCGGCGCAGGCGCCGCTGCCGCAGGCCTGGGTTTCCCCCGCGCCGCGTTCGTAGACGCGCAGACGGATATGAGACCGGCCGACCACCTGCATAAAGCCGATATTGGCGCGCTCCGGAAAACGCTCATGGCTTTCCATTACCGGGCCGAGAGTTTCCACCGCCGCCGTATCCACATCATCAACCTGGATGACGCAGTGCGGATTTCCCATGGACACCACGCCGCACAATACTGTCTGCTCGGCGGCACGCATGATATAGGTCTTTTCCGCTTTGTTGGCGCGGAACGGCACCTGGGACGGCTCGAAGTTGGGCTCGCCCATGTTCACCCGCACCAGATCGTCTTCCGTTACGCTTAATACCATACGCCCGTTGGCCGTACTCACGCGGATATCACGTTTATTGGTCAGGCCTTTCAGCCGGACGAAGCGGGCAAAACAGCGCGCGCCGTTGCCGCACTGCGACACTTCGCTGCCGTCGGCGTTAAAGATCCGGTAGTGGAAATCCAGATCCGGATCGTAGGGCGGTTCGACGACCAATAGCTGATCGAACCCAACGCCAAGGTGGCGATCCGCCAGGCGGCGAATCAGCTCCGGCGAGAAAAAAACATTCTGCGTTACCGCGTCAACGACCATAAAATCGTTGCCAAGGCCATGCATTTTAGAGAACTGCATCATCTACTCCAGTTGCGCGGAACAGAACGTTATCGTTAGTAATTGACCTGGCTCGGACCACCGGTATCGCCACGATCGTTACGATCCGGCGTTGCGCTCTGAATGCCAGGGTTAACCGGTTTGGTCGGCGGCGGCGCGGTTTTGTCCGCCGGTGGGAAATAGAGAGGCCCTTTCAGACCGCAGCCGGTCAGGCTGAAGATCGCAAACAAAACGGCAAGCGTAGGAAAAACGTTTTTCATTGATAGTTGCCCGTGATTCATTCTTTCTGCTTTCTATCATCGCAGGAGAAGACGTAAAAGCAAGCCTTTAGCATCCGACTGCGCGTGCTTTTGTTTCGCGCTATACTGCGACCCATCTTCAAAAATCAAAAAAGCAGAATCAAATTATGAACGACAGTGAATTCCATCGCCTGGCCGATAGCCTGTGGATGACCATCGAAGAACGTCTGGACGACTGGGACGGCGATAGCGACATCGACTGCGAAATCAACGGCGGCGTGCTGACCATCAGCTTTGAAAACGGCAGCAAAATCATTATTAACCGTCAGGAGCCGCTGCACCAGGTGTGGCTGGCCACCAAACAGGGCGGCTATCACTTCGATCTCAAAGGCGACGAGTGGATCTGCGATCGCAGCGGCGAAACCTTCTGGGATCTGCTGGAGCAGGCGGCGAGCCAGCAGGCCGGTGAGACGGTGAAGTTCCGTTAATGACGTGTTTCCCGGATAGCGGCGCATCGCGCCTTATCCGGGCTACCCGACGACTTAGAACCGTAGCCCTGCTAAGCGCAGCGCCAGCAGGGAATATCTGCGGATAGCGGCTCACGCCTTCTCCGGGCCAAATCTACGAGTAGCGCTGCTGCAGCACCGGCGAGGCGGTAACGTCCTGGCTGGTGGGTATCGCGGCGGCAATCGCCTGAGTGCGGAAAGGGATCACCTGGGTGCGCCCGTCTACCTCGACAATCTGATAGAACTGCGGCAGGTTGAAGTTGATAAAGCTGGAGCCGTAGGTGAAACGATCGTGCGATGACGAATAGAAGCGGCTGACGTCGCGCACCAGCTCTTCTTTACTGCCCTCGCAGTGATGATAGACCTCGGCGCGGTTGCTCTCATCAAGAATATAGATGTTAAAGCCGCTGTCGTTGTTATCCGCGTCTTCAAAGAAGAACTGAATAATCCCTTCGCTGGCGAAGCCATCCACCACCGCCGGCAGCTTAACGTGATTGGTTTCCACCTGCACCGACAGCCCGTGCAGCTTGTTGTGCGAGATAGCGCCGTAGAACTCAATGGCGTTTTCCAGCTTCTGCACCGAAACGTTAAGCCGCTCGAAGAACAGCCCCCACGTCTGGCCGGAGACGCGCAGCGCTTTGAAGCGCCCGGTATCCTGGCGGGTACTGGAGAGACGCAGTTCGATACATTCGGAGATCATCTGCTGCACGCGGGTGCGGATCAGGCCGCGCAGGTGCTGGCTATAGCAGAACACCTCCACGCTGTCCGGCGGCGCGGCGTCCTGGTGCATTTTGCCGAGGATCGTTTTCAGCGCCTCGATCATCGCCTGCTCGCCGTTAAAGTGCAGCGTACGCACTTCGTTCCACGAGTTGCGATACAGCAGGTCGACGCTGCCGATCAGGCATTTTTGCTCTTCGCCGAAGCTGAAAACATCCAGCTTACGGAAATCGAAGTGCACCACCTGGTTGCGGAAGGCCGCGGTTGGGTCATATTCGAGATTGACGATAATCGCCAGGTGGCGGATTTCGCACGGGCTGTACAGCGCCTTTGGCGTCGGCGCCGGCAGGCGCAGCGGGAAGTGGTGCGACACGTCCGCCACCATCTCCTGCAGCTTCGCCAGATCGACGATGCCGTTGCCCTTAATAAACAGGCGGGTGCGTGAGGTCAGCAGGCCGTTAAACCAGGCCCAGGCCACCAGCTTATTAAGATAACGGTTATATTCCAGCGGCTGATGGCTGATGATCGATTCCATATCCGGCGCGCGGTTGTACAGATACCAACCGGTACGGTTGGCGCGGCCCGGCGGTACGTGGATAAAGGTCAGGTTCGGTTCCGACAGATCCGGCGAAATTTGCGGGTTTACCAGCGTCACTTTCCCCGGCAGCGCTTCAAAGGCCGCATACAGCTTACGGGTCAGCACGCCAATATCCTGCGGGCTGGCGGATACGCTAAGGTTATTGCGCCGCGCGAAGCGGATCAGATTACGATAGCTCTGCATCATGGCGTCGAGCAGTTCGTTGTGCGCCTTGCGCACTTCATCGATTTTCCAGTTGGCGCGGTTGTCGAGCATCATCAGACGCTTTTCGTCCCAGCCCCAGGCATTCACCAACTGGCTGACAACTTCGCGACGCCAGCCGACGCAGGCGCGTTCGCGGCTGAGTTTTTCACAAACTTTCAGGTAGAAGCAGCGGCGCACCAGATCGAGGCGGGTTTCATCTTCGATGGCCTGCAGATAGGTGGTCACGCGCTCCAGCATCATGCAGTACGGGTCGAGGCCGAAGGAGACAATCTCCCCGTCGTGCAAACGCTGTTTGATATCTTTCGCTAACAGGCGGTTATTGGGGTATTCCCAGGAGTAGGCTTCCAGCAGCAGCGTTTTCAGCACCGCTTTATAGGGGGAGTCGATACTTTTATACAGCTGCCACAGGCTGGCGCCGAAGTACTCTTCCGCCGACAGCGAACTGAGGCCGCCGAGATCGAGCCATTCGTTAGGCGTCAGCACGCCTTGGGCATACAGCCCCATCACGTAATCATCGTAATGCTCTTCTTCATCGCACGGCACCATATTCCACAGAATACGCTTGCCGGCGAGGCGTACCGCGGTGCGGTAGAACTCATCAAGCAACAGGATATGCTGGGTCGAACCGCAGTCTTCGCCGCCGAGGCTACCGCTTTCGTTATGACGGAAACGGTTTTCGTCGATCAGGAAGAAGCTGACTTCCACGCCGAGCGAGGCAGCCCAGCTCTCAAGCAGGCTGCATTTTCGCTGCAGCAGCTGACGCTCTTCGCTATCCAGCCAGGCCTGGTGACATACCCAGATATCAAGATCGGAAGAGCAGCTCTGGCCGACGGAGGAAGTACTGCCCATCGAGTAGACGCCGGTGATCGGCAGCTCGCCTTTCGGCGGCTCCTGAGTCTGCATACCGCGATGCAGTTCCAGTTCCTCAAGATAGTGGCGTTGGGTTTCATCAGGCGTGTAGAGGCAAATGCCACGGGGAACGTTACCGTCAAGGTAACCCGGCATCAGCGGGTGATGATAATGTAATAACGTTGGCAGTAGACTGTAAACCTGCTGGAAAGCGGGTCCCATGGCAGCAAGCGCGCGATCCACGCGCAATTGGTTGATGGCATCCAGTCTCTGTTTCAGTGTCTCAATATAGAGGTACAAGACATATCGCCTGATGTTCAAAAACCCGAGGTACAATAGTACGGAGGATTTCAGTATTTCAACAAAAACCGTCACCATTCGTCGTCGGTGTGGTTGTGATGAGCAGCGGACTGACAAATGGTTTAAAACGTGATCAATTTAACACCTTGCTCATTGACCGTAAAGAAAGATGCGCTACATACAAGTGTAGCACCGTTTATTACCTGTAAATTCCTCACTACGCCTCCGGCAACCGCCACGCGCATGAAAGGTTAAAAAAGAGTGGGCCGGAGCCACCTCCCACATAAACCGTGAAAACTAACATCCGTAAGACAACAATGTTAGGATGGATAGTGGTCGATAATGACGGTAACAAGCATGTTAGACAAAGTTTTGAAAATTGCCACACGGCAAAGCCCGCTTGCGCTATGGCAGGCGCAGTATGTTAAAGCGCGCCTGGAACAAGCGCATCCCGGACTGAAGGTCGAGCTGGTGCCGATGGTCACGCGCGGGGATGTCATCCTTGATACTCCGCTGGCAAAGGTGGGGGGCAAAGGCTTATTTGTGAAAGAGTTAGAGCTCGCCATGCTCGAAGGGCGCGCCGATATCGCCGTCCATTCGATGAAAGATGTGCCGGTGGAATTCCCGGAGGGCCTGGGGCTGGTGACTATCTGCGAGCGCGACGATCCGCGCGACGCGTTTGTCTCCAATCGCTATGCCTCGATTGACGAACTGCCGGCCGGCAGCGTCGTTGGCACGTCAAGTTTACGCCGTCAGTGCCAGCTGGCCGCCACCCGTCCGGACCTGGCGATCCGCTCTCTGCGCGGTAACGTCGGTACCCGGCTGAGTAAGCTGGATAACGGCGAGTACGACGCCATCATCCTCGCCGCCGCCGGCCTGAAGCGTCTGCAGCTGGAAGCGCGTATTCGCCAGCCGCTGTCGCCTGAGCAATCTCTGCCGGCGGTCGGCCAGGGCGCGGTCGGCATCGAATGCCGTCTTGATGATGCATGGACCCGGGGGCTGTTAGCGCCTCTCAACCATACGGAAACGGCGGTGCGCGTGCGCGCCGAGCGGGCGATGAACACCCGCCTCGAAGGCGGCTGCCAGGTGCCGATCGGCAGCTATGCGGAACTGAAGGACGGGGAACTGTGGCTGCGGGCGCTGGTTGGCGCTCCGGATGGTTCACAGCTGGTGCGCGGCGAACGACGCGGGCCAGCGGAACAAGCGGAAGCCCTCGGCATCTCGCTGGCGGAAGAGCTTCTGGATAATGGCGCCCGCGAGATTCTCGCGGCGGTTTATGATGGAGAAGCCCCGCGATGAGCATCCTGGTCACTCGTCCACTACCGCAAGGAGAAGCGCTGGTCAGCCGTCTGCGGGCCATGGGACGCGTGGCCTGGAGCTTTCCGCTGATAGAATTTACGCCCGGCAGGGAGCTTCCCGCGCTGGGCGATGCGCTTGCCCGACTGGGGCCCGACGATCTGCTATTTGCGCTATCCCAGCATGCGGTGGAATTCGCCCATGCCCGTCTGCAGCAGCAGGGCCTGCCCTGGCCCACTTCTCCGCGCTATTTTGCCATTGGCCGCACGACGGCGCTGGCCCTGCATACGGTCAGTGGGCAGCATATCCATTACCCGTTAGATCGGGAAATTAGCGAAGTCTTGCTACAATTACCTGAATTACAAAACATTGCCGGGAAAAATGCGCTGATCCTACGCGGCAATGGCGGGCGGGAACTCTTAGGCGCGACGCTGACCGAGCGCGGCGCCAGGGTCACATTTTGTGAATGTTATCAACGTAGTGCAAAACATTACGATGGCGCAGAAGAAGCGATGCGCTGGCAATCTCGCGGAGTCACCACGCTGGTGGTCACCAGCGGCGAGATGCTGCAGCAGCTATGGTCGTTAATACCGCAATGGTATCGCGAACAGTGGCTCCTGCACTGCCGCGTTGTCGTTGTCAGCGAACGTCTGGCCCTTCAGGCCCGGGAACTGGGCTGGCAGGAGATTCAGGTTGCCGATAGCGCCGACAACGATGCGCTGCTACGCGCATTACAATAACTCTCAACATTGGAAGCCATAATGACGGAACAACAAAATCAATCCGCCGTGGTTGAAGAGACCAGGGAGGCCGTGGAAACCACACCACAGCCAGAGAACAACGATAAGAAGAAGGCGGGTAACAAAACCAGCCTGGCGCTCAGCGCGATCGCTATCGCCATTGCGATAGCCGCCGGCATCGGCCTGTATGGCCTGAACAAACAACAGGCCACGCGGCAAAACGCAACTACCTCTGAATTAGCAAGCCAGGTCGCGGCGCTGCAAAAAGCGCAGGAAAATCAAAAAAGTGAACTGGAAGGTGTTATCAAACAGCAGGCCGACCAGCTAAACGAAGCCAAACACCAGCAGGAGACGCTGGCCAAACAGTTGGATGAGCTGCAGCAAAAAGTGGCGGTGATTTCCGGTAGCGATGCCAAAACCTGGCTGCTGGCCCAGGCCGACTTCCTCGTCAAGCTGGCGGGACGTAAGCTGTGGAGCGATCAGGATGTCACCACCGCCGCCGCGCTGCTGAAAAGCGCTGACGCCAGCCTCGCCGACATGAACGACCCAAGCCTCATCGGCGCCCGCCGGGCGATCACCGACGACATCGCCATCCTCTCCGCGGTAAGCCAGGTGGACTACGACGGCATGATCCTCAAGGTTAATCAGCTGGCGAACCAAATCGATAACCTGCGGCTGGCCGATAATAACGATGACGATTCGCCGATGGACGCTGATAGCGATGAGCTTTCCAGCTCTATCAGCGAATGGCGCGTCAACCTGCAGAAAAGCTGGCAGAACTTTATGGACAGCTTTATCACCGTGCGCCGCCGCGATGAAACGGCGGTCCCGCTGCTGGCGCCGAATCAGGATATCTATCTGCGGGAAAATATTCGCTCTCGCCTGCTGGTCGCCGCGCAGGCAGTTCCGCGCCATCAGGAAGAGACCTGGAAACAGTCGCTGGATAACGTCTCGACCTGGGTACGCGCCTATTATGATACCGATGACGCCACCACCAAAGCCTTCCTCGACGAGGTGGATAAGCTCAGTCAGCAAAGCATTACCATGACGGTGCCGGAAACGCTGCAGAGCCAGGCGTTGCTGGAAAAACTGATGCAGACCCGAGTGCGCAACCTGATGGCGCAGCCTGCCGTTACCGCGGGCGGCGCGCCTTCGCCCGTACCTGCTGCGCCGGCCGCCCCCGCTGCGCCGCAAGGAGAGTAACGCATGCTGAAAATTCTTTTACTCTTCGCACTGTTGATCGCCGGGATCGTGCTTGGCCCGATGATCGCCGGGCATCAGGGCTACGTCCTGATCCAGACCGATAATTACAATATCGAGACCAGCGTGACCGGGCTGGTGATCATCCTGATCCTCGCCATGGTGGTGCTGTTCGCCATTGAATGGCTGCTGCGCCGCATTTTCCGCACCGGGGCGCATACGCGCGGCTGGTTTGTCGGCCGTAAACGCCGTCGCGCGCGTAAGCAAACCGAGCAGGCGCTGCTTAAGCTGGCGGAAGGTGATTACCAGCAGGTTGAGAAGCTGATGGCGAAAAATGCCGATCACGCCGAACAGCCGGTGGTGAACTATCTGCTGGCGGCGGAAGCGGCCCAGCAGCGCGGCGATGAAGCGCGGGCCAACCAGCATCTGGAGCGCGCCACCGAGCTGGCGGGCGATGACCTGATCCCGGTGGAAATCACTCGCGTTCGCCTGCAGCTGGCGCGTAATGAAAATCACGCTGCGCGCCATGGCATCGATAAGCTGCTGGAAATTACCCCGCGTCATCCGGAAGTGCTGCGCCTCGCCGAACAGGCATACACCCGCACCGGCGCCTGGCAGTCGCTGCTGGACATCATTCCGTCGATGGCGAAAGCTAACGTCGGCGATGAAGCGCACCGTGCGGCGCTGGAACAGCTGGCCTGGGTTGGCCTGATGGATAAAGCGCTGGCCGATGGCGGCAGCGAAGGACTACGCGAATGGTGGCGCAACCAGAGCCGTAAAACGCGGGCGCTGGTGCCGCTGCAGGTAGCGATGGCCGAGCGCCTCATCAAGAGCGACGATCACGATACCGCGCAGCAAATTATCATTGATGGTCTGAAGAAACAGTATGATGACCGTCTGGTGATGCCGATCCCGCGTCTGAAGACCAATAACCCGGAACAGCTTGAGAAAGTGCTGCGCCAGCAGATCAAAGCCGTTGGCGACCGTCCGCTGCTGTGGAGCACCCTGGGCCAGTCGCTGATGCGGCACGGCGAATGGCAGGAGGCCAGCATCGCCTTCCGCGCCGCGCTTAAGCAGCGTCCGGATGCCTTTGATTACGCCTGGCTGGCGGATGCCCTGGACCGCCTGCATCAGCCGGAAGAAGCCGCCGCTATGCGCCGCGATGGACTGCTGCTGACGCTGCAGAATAATCCTCAGCCATAACCTGGCATGGCTATCGCCTCCTGCGGGGCGATAGCCCTTCTCCCCCGCCTTCGCATTGACGGATCTCTGAAAGAAAAAAACGCCTGCGCTGAAATCAGGGCAGGCGTTAAAACAGGTCTGTTTAACAACAAATTGGGTGCTTCACTCAACGTAATGTCCATGGTGTTTGATGAGGCATAAATGCGACATCTGTCAGTGGACGATAAGCACCGTAAGAACGGCTCTGCATCATTCCGGAGTTTATGAGGCACGAAGGCGAACATAAGAGATGGAATGAGCATCTACCCGGTTATTATCGCACAGGATCCGGGGAAATTGCATCTACCACAGTGATGAATTGAGAGTTTTCCTGACGCGTATTCTTAAGCAAAGAGAAGATTTTTTATCAGCAAGATCAGAGAAATAAGAGATGGCGGACGGCAGCAGAAAACAAAAAACCCCGCCGAAGCGGGGTTCAAAATTGGTCGGCGAGAGAGGA
>ERZ506942.90-NODE-90-length-40943-cov-4.9979_pt1 | contig 40943 bp, 38 predicted proteins | sample MGYA00512900_ERZ506942 | MGnify/ENA metagenome assembly ERZ506942
GAAAGTGCTATTCCAATTACCGCACTTTCTCGGTCAATTATATTGTATCAGGAGGTAACTTCATGGAGCAGATCAATCAGTATCTTCCGCTCGTGATCGCGGTCGGCGTTATCGTGGTAATCGCGTTAATGATCGTGATCGCGCTGGGGCAGCGCAAGCTTTTCAAAAACATCATAAGCAATAAATTTTCCATGACCGACATCGAGGAGGTAAACATACATACGGGGAAAAAGACCTATGCCGTGATCGTGAGCAATAAGTCCATGAACGACGCGGGCATTACCGCCGTCGGCGTGGTTTCGGGGTTGAAATATTTCGATTTTAAGGATACATACAGGGAAATGAACGAGGTTTCGGGCGATACGCTCGTCATTATGCCGCGTTCGCCGATCAAACTCGTTTTGGAAACGGAAGACCTCGAACGGCTGATCTTTTCCAACCTGAAAAACGGGAAATTCCTGCCCGTAAAGACTTACGTTATCGACAGCACGGGCACGATCTTTTTACAGCGCGCGAAAAATTTCCATAAAATTCTCAAAGCGCATTACAGGGATTATCTCGCCCGCGTGAAGGCGGCGGCCCTCGCGGCGGAAAGGGAAAGAAAGCTTAAAGGCGATTATGAATTCGCAAAAACGGTGGAGGGAAACAAGGACGCCCCGCTTAAAGACAAAATCAAGATAAAGCTGCTCAAAAAGGTTTCGGAAAGCGATATTGCCGAGGCGGAAAAGGCCGCCGAGGCGGCGAAGAAACTGGCCGAACGTTATTCCGTGGAAAACGAGGCGGCCGAAACGTCCGTACAGCCGCAGGCGGAGAGCGCGGAAAACGAAACGGCCGCGGCGTCCGCGGACGAGTGTGCCTGCGGCGGGGAACCTCCCGTCTGCGCAGTCCCGCAGGAGGAAGAGCCCGAACGCGCGGAAAACGAAACGGAGGAACAGTTGCAGGCGGAAACCGCGGAAAACGGGGAGGCTGAGGATAACGAGGAGGCCGCGGAAGAAAACGGGCTCCCGCAGGAAAAAAATTCCGAGGAAGATGTGGTATACGCGGACGATATAGAAGAGGTGGAAGAAGAGCTTTTTGAAAGAAACGGGGAAAAAGAGGACGTCAAAATATAACAGAACGCGGACGGTTTCGGCTGTCCGCGTTTTTCAGTTATAAAAAAGAGCACAAAATTTTCACAAAAACACTAATTGCGCGCGCGGGGGACAAATTCGGGAAAAAACGCTTGAAACGCTCCTTTCTTTATGTTATTATAAAGAAAAAGCAAAAGAGGGGTGTTTTTATGGCATACGATTTCAAAAAAATAATCTCCCGTTTCGAAATCGAAGGCGAGCTCGTTTCCTGCGAACGCTACGGCGAGGGGCACATCAACGAAACCTACCTTGCCGAAGTGAAAAGCGGCGGGACGGAAAAGAAATATATTTTGCAGAGGATTAATTCCAATCTCTTCAAAGACGTGGATAAGCTGATGAACAATATCCGCCTTGTTACGGAGTTCAACCGCAAAAAGATCGCGGAGCGCGGCGGCGATCCCGACAGGGAAAGCCTGTCGCTGGTTTACGCGAAGGGCGGCGCCGCGTATATCTTTGACGAAGAGAGCAAGGGGTACTTCCGCGTGTATAAGTTCATTACGGACGCCATAGCGTATCAGATCGTGGAAAAGCCCGAAGATTTTTACCAGAGCGCGGTGGCGTTCGGCGATTTCGCCAACCTGCTGGCGCAGTTCGACGCGACGCAGCTTTACGAAGTTCTGCCGAATTTCCACAATACCGTAAAGCGTTTCAAGGACTTCGAGGCCTCTCTCGAAGCCGACAGGTTCGGCCGCGCGAAAGACGTGAAAAAAGAGATCGATTTCGTGCTGAAACGCAGAGATTACTGTTCTAAAATCGTGGATCTTCTGGCGAGCGGCGAAATGCCCACCAAGGTAACGCATAACGACACCAAGCTCAACAACGTCATGCTGGACGCGAAAACGGGCAAATACGTGGCGGTGATCGACCTCGATACCATCATGCCCGGAAGTATCTGTTACGATTTCGGCGACAGCATCCGTTTCGGCTGCAATACGGGCGCGGAGGACGAGCCCGACCTCGGTAAAGTCAATTTCGACATCAATCTGTTCGAGGCCTATGCGAAGGGCTATCTCGGCGCGCTCGGTTCGAGCGTAACGCAGACGGAAAGGGATAATCTCGCTTTCGGCGCCATTCTGATGACCTACGAATGCGGCATGCGTTTCCTCGCGGATTACCTCGACGGCGACGTGTATTTCAGAACGCACCGCCCGGGACACAACGTGGACAGGTGCAGAACGCAGTTCAAACTGATAGAAGACATGGAAAAGGCGATCGGTGAAATGAACGCCATCGTGAAAAAATATTAAAATACGAACGGGATCCTAAACGGATCCCGTTTTTGTATATCTGACGATAAAGAGCGCCGCCCGCAAATTATTTTCTGATTTTTTCGGAAAATCGGATTTTTTAAATATTCGCTTAATATTCGGGCTTTATAATACAGGTACAAAAGGCAAAGCCCATACATCTCCACTGAATATATATCTCCAACCGCAAACGGCGAAAGGATTTCCTTTCGCCGTTTGTGTTTTAAAAATCGTCCCCGAATAAATCGTCTATCGATACATGGAATATTGCGGCAAGGCGGGGCAGGTATTCCGTCGGCGGGGCGCTGACGTTTCTTTCCCACGCAGAAACACTGTCTTGACTTACAAATAATTTATCTGCAAGTTGCTGTTGCGTAAATTTATTTTCTTTGCGCAGTTTTTTAATGTTTTCGTTTAATTTCATGATAAACCTATGATTATTTTTAAAGAAGTATAGTGTTTTTTCAAAAATTATTACTTCTATGGAGAGATATTTTATAAAATTTAAGAAAAACTCGTTAATCTTGCCGAAAAAATTTTTTCGTAAAATTTATTTTTTTCAATATTCGTTTAACTTTCGCGTATTAAAATCGAAGTGTAAAAAGCAAAAGACCATAAATCTCCACTGAATATATATCTCCAACTTACGAAAGGCGGAAGGGTAACACCTCCCGCCTTTCGTATTTTTTTGCCTTTCCTCGCGGCGGGGCAATTTTTTGATTTTGCTTTGCCCGACAGATCCGACCGTCGGGCAAAGCGAACGGCGTGCGCGGCGTTTCGTTGCGTTGACGGAGCGGCTCGGCGCCCGCGCTTGTCCGTCGTTTTTTCCGTTTATCTTTTCTGTGCGGTGCGTTGTTCCGCCCGCCTCGCGTTCTGTCTTGCCGTGCAGGGCGGAAAGGTTCGCCCCCTCCGCGCGGGGACATTTCGCCCGTCTGTTTGCTGTCTGCCGCGCATGCGTCGCGCCCGTCTGCAATCTTCAAGCGCCCGCCCGCTCGTTTCGCCGTGCGCGGCGGGACCTCTCCCGCGCGGGCAAAACAATACAAGTCCTGCTTTTGGCTTGACTGCCGCTCTGCGCCGCTATGTGCCGCAGAGCGGCGATTTTTTATGTAAAGACCGCTTTTTTCGCGCCAAAAATGCCTTTGTACGGCTGTCGAACGGAAAAAAACGGCGTTTTTTTAAATTTTTCGCAAAATATATATAAAAATGTTTGACACGGTTAATCAAAATAAATATAATAGTGCTTGCTATTGCGGTTTAGTAAAATTTGACTTCCTGTTTACAAATATTAAACTTTTGGAAGATTTAGTAATTTTTAACAAAAAGTTTACAAATGCTAAACCGAAGGGCGGAAAACGCGGGGCGTTCCCGAAGAAAATCAGGGTGAAGAAACTACAATGGTCTTAGGTGAAAAAATCAAGGATCTGCGCCTCGCCTGCGGGCTGACGCAGGAGGAGCTTGCCGACAGATGCGAACTGTCGAAGGGGTATATTTCGCAGATAGAAAACGATCTGACAAGCCCTTCCATCGCAACGCTCGTAGACCTGCTCGCCGCGCTCGGCTCCTCCTTGAAGGAATTTTTCTCTTCCGAAGAGGACGACGAAAAAGTGGTGTTCAGCAAGGACGAATTCATCGAAAAGCAGGGCGGCGGCTACGTGCTGAACTGGCTGGTGCCCAACGCGCAGAAAAACGTGATGGAGCCCGTGCACATAATCCTGCAGTCGGAATCCTCCACGGAGGACGATTTCCCGCACGAGGGCGAGGAGTTCGGCTACGTGCTCGAAGGGGAGATCAAGATCGTGCTCGGCAAAAAGTCCTATAAATGCAAAAAGGGACAAAGCTTTTACTTCGTATCCAACAAAGTACATAAGATCGTCAACGAAAAGGCGAAACGCGCGGTATTCATCTGGGTATCCTCGCCGCCGAACTTTTAAGATAACCAACGGAGATATACTATGGAAGAACAGCTTTCTTTGAAGAACAGCGAAAACATCATCGAACTCGTGGATCTTACGCGCGTGTTCGAGGACGGCATGGTCGCCGTGGACAAGGTCAATCTCAAGGTGAAGAAAGGGGAATTCGTTACCTTTCTGGGACCGTCGGGCTGCGGAAAGACCACCACGCTCCGCATGATCGCGGGCTTCGATAAGCCCACGAGCGGGAAAATTCTGTTGAACGGGCAGGATATAAGCGGCCTTCCGCCGCACAAACGCCCCGTGAACACGGTATTCCAGCGTTACGCGCTCTTTCCCCATCTCAACGTGGCGGACAACGTGGCGTTCGGGCTGAAACTTAAAAAATATAAGGTTACTTACGAGCGCGCGGACGGCTCCCGTTTTTCCAGGATAGAAAAACTTTCCAAAAACGAGATCGCCGAAAAGGTGAACAGGGCGCTTAAAATCGTAGACCTCGAAGGGTTTGAAAAGCGCAGCGTTTCCACCCTTTCGGGCGGACAGCAGCAGAGGGTAGCCATCGCCCGCGCCATTGTGAACGAGCCGGAGATACTCCTTCTCGACGAGCCGCTGGGCGCGCTCGATCTGAAAATGAGAAAGGATATGCAGCTCGAACTCAAGGAAATGCATAAAAAGCTGGGCATTACCTTTATATACGTTACGCACGACCAGGAGGAGGCGCTCACCATGAGCGACACCATCGTCGTCATGAAGGACGGGGAAATCCAGCAGGAGGGCACTCCGCTCGACATCTACAACGAGCCTGCGAACGCGTTCGTGGCGGACTTTATCGGAGAAAGCAATATCTTTTCCGGCACGATGACGGGTAAACTGAAGGTGCGGTTCCTCAACAAGACCTTCGACTGCGTGGACGATTTTGCAAAGAACGAAAAGGTGGACGTGGTCGTCCGCCCCGAGGACGTGTTCCTGATGGACGAGGGCAAAGGTCAGGTCGACGGAAAAATAGAAAGTTCCATCTTCAAGGGCGTGCATTACGAAATGGTATGCAAAATCGGCAAAACGGAAGTCGTCGTGCAGGATACCAAGGAACGTAAAGTCGGCGAAAAAGTGAGCATCTTTATCCGTCCCGAAGATATCCACATCATGGCGAAAGAGTTCACCGCCAACAAATACGAAGGGTACATCACCAAGAAAAATACCGTCGTATTCGGCGACGGGGAATTCGCCTGCGACGTTACGCAGCTTTATCCCGGCAGTTTCCTCGACGAAGAGGGCTACCTCATCACCGCGGAGGGCGAGAAGATCGACCTCACCGACGCGGACGTCGAAGTGGAAGTCGGCCTGAAAGATATCGATCTCAACGACGTGGACACCGTGGAAGAAGAGGGCGGCGCCGTCGGCAATATCGTTTCCATCATCTATAAGGGCGATCACTATCAGGTAATCGTGCGCACGGACGAAAACGAAGAAGATTACGTATGCGACACCGAATATACCTGGAATGAAAACGACCGCGTGAGCGTTACCATCAAGCCCGAAGCGATCCGCATGAAACTCAAAGAGGAGGTCAAAAGATCATGACGTCTTCCGTCAAGGCGGTCGCGCGGGAGCCGTCGGAGGGGAAAAGGGGACTGCGTTCTCTGTTTAAGCGCAGTTATCTCGCCATACCTTACGGGCTTTTTCTCGCCATGTTCGTGGTGTTTCCGCTCTTTCTGATCGTGTATTACGCGTTTACCGACAAGAGCGGCGGCTTTACGTTCGCCAACTTTATAGAATTTTTCACGACGACTTCGTATATCAGCAACGTGCTCATCAGTATAGGCATCGCCTGCGTAACCACGGCGGTATGCCTGCTCATTGCCTATCCCGTAGCGTATATACTTTCGCGTTTCAAATCGGCGCGTTCTTATATACTCGTGTTGCTTTTCATCATGCCCATGTGGATAAACTTCGTGCTCCGCGCCCTGTCTTTAAGGGAGCTGCTCGACCTCTTGGGACTGCTCGGAAAGACGAATTTTCTCAATACGGTCATCGGCATGGTATACGATTTCCTGCCGTTTATGATCCTGCCGCTCTACACCACGCTCATCAAGATGGACAGGAGCCTGGAGGAGGCCTCCGCCGACCTCGGCGCGAACGGCGTTACCACTTTTTTCAAAATAACGCTGCCGCTTTCGGTGCCCGGCATCGTCAGCGGGGCGATGATGGTGTTTCTCCCGTCCATGAGCTGCTACGTAATCACCGATACTTTCGGCAACGGCAAAATTCCGCTTATCGGCAAGCTGATAGAATCGATGTTCGGCACGGCGGCGAACTGGAACATGGGCTCGGCGCTCGCCATCGTCATGCTGCTCATCATGTTTATCACCATGCTCGTTTCGGGCGGCTTCAAGGGCGATAAAACGATTTCGAGGGGGAACGCGCTATGACGAAAAAGATATTTGCCTACGCTTTCCTCGCGCTCGTGCTGCTCTTCGTATACGCCCCCATTTTCGTGCTGATCGTGTTCAGTTTTACGGATACGACCATCATCGGGCAATGGGACGGATTTTCGCTGGAATTGTACCGCGAACTGTTTACCGATCCGAAACTGCGGAGCATGATCGTCAACACCCTCGTGCTGGCGGCGCTGGCGGCGTGCATTTCCACCCTGCTCGGCACCGTGGGCGCGGTCGGTATGTTTTACAGCAAACGCATATGGAAAAAACTGCTCGGCGGGGCGTCCAACGTCAACGTAATCAATGCGGAAATCGTCATCGCGGTTTCGCTCGCGCTTATCTTTTCCATGCTGGCTTTCAATAAAACGTACTACTCCCTGCTTATCGGGCACGTGGCGTTCTGCACGCCCTTCGTGGTGCTTTCCGTCCTGCCCAAGCTGAAACAGATGGACGGCAGTCTGTACGAGGCGGCGCTCGATCTGGGCGCGACGCCGGGCAAGGCGCTCTGCAAGGTCGTTCTGCCCGAAATATTCCCCGGCGTGGTGAGCGGTTTTATGCTGGCGCTCACGCTTTCGCTGGACGATTACATCATTACGTCGTTCACGAAACCCGCTACGTTCGACACTATTTCGACCTACGTATACAACGCAATCAAGAATCCCACGCACTCCAACGTGCCCGCGCTCCGCGCGCTTTCGGCGATCATTTTCCTCGTCATCGTGGCGGTGGTCGTGGTGCTGAACTTCCGCGCTTCCAAAAAAAATAAACAGAATATATATATTCATAAGGAGAAACAATGAAAAAAATCGCGATACTTTTGGCGGCGGCCTTACTTGCCGCGGCGCCCCTTGCGGCAGGCTGCAACGGGGGCGAAAAAGCGGATCTGATCCTCAAAGTATGCAACTGGGAGGACTATATCGACGAAAACGTCATCGCCGATTTCGAAGAGGAAATGAGCGAGAAATACGGCAAGTCCGTGGCGGTGGAATATTCCACGTTCGGCACGAACGAAAACCTTTATAACGATCTTAAAATCGCGGACGGCTATTTGTACGACGTGGTCTGTCCCTCCGATTACATGATCGAAAAGATGGCGAAAGAGGGCATGCTCGAACCCGTTAACCTGCCTGCGGGCGGCGCGTACGATAAATACGCCTCCGACTACATCAGGGACATCTTTGAAAACAAGATAACCTGGACGGAGGACGGCGAAAAAAAGAGCCTTTCCGATTACGCGGTCTGCTATATGTGGGGCACGATGGGGCTGGTGTACAACCCCGAATACGTCAAGTCCGAGGATATGAAGGACTGGCTTTCGCTCTGGAAAGCGGATTACAAAAACAAATCTACCATTAAAGACAGCGTGCGCGATTCGTACTTTATCGGCATCGCCTATGCGAAAGACGAAGAACTGAGAAGTCTTAAATCGCAATACGAAGAGGGAACGCTTTCCGCAGAGGAGTATAACGCAAAGCTGACAGAAATCTTTAACGATACGTCCGCCGGAACCATCGCCGCGGTGGAAAAGGGACTTTCCGAACTCAAGGGAAACATCTTCGGCTTCGAAGTGGACAGCGGCAAAAACGATATCGCCACGGGAAAGATCACCATCAACTTCGCATGGAGCGGGGATGCGGTCTTCGCCATGGACGAGGCGGAGGATAAGTCGGGCGTGCTGCTCAATTATGCCGTGCCCGAAACGGGCAGCAATATCTGGTTCGACGGCTGGTGCATACCGAAAAACGCCGAACAGAAAGACCTCGCGCGCGACTTTGTGGATTTTCTGTGCCGTCCCGACGTCGCGGTGCGCAACATGGAATATATCGGCTACACGAGCGGCATTGCGAAAGGGGACGAAACTTTTTCCATCGAATATTACGATGAAGACAGCGGCGCGCTCCTCGAAACGGTGGAATACGAAGGCGTATTCGACTGGATGGTGCAGACCTACGGACTGAGCGAAACAGCGGGCGAAAATCTGACGGAGGTCGATTTGAGCTATTTCTTCGGCGACGGCAAAAAGGTCTATACCGACACCGTGGGCAGGCAGTTTTCCGCGCAGTATCCCGATACCGCGACCACGGCGCGCTGCGTCGTCATGAATTATTTTTCGGACGAGGCGAACGAGGCGATCAATAAGATGTGGGAAAACATCAAAGGCGATACATTCCCCGTTTGGGCGATCGTTCTTATCGTTGTCGGCGTGCTGCTCATCGTGGGCGCGGTGCTCCTCATCCGCTTTAAGGATAAGATTTTCAAGCGCAAGCGCGGCGGCAAAAAGGGCGTAAAAGTCGTCGGCAAAGAAAACGTATAACAAAAAGGCCTTCGTTGAAAGCGAAGGCCTTTTTCAGTCAATCCGCGCCGTCCATTAAATGCAGGGAACGGACGGAAACGTCTTTTATCTTATCCGTGATGGAATTCGCGTGCGTGGAAAGGTTGTTGCAGGTCGCGTCCGAAAGGCCTTGCGCGCGGTATTCCGCAATGATCACGGCGGCTATATCCTCTATCATTTCCCGCTTGCCCGAAGCCTCCGCGGGGGAGTTGCCCGTTTCCAGCAGGAAAGTGAGCGGCTCCTCGAGCGAGGACAGCAGGGGCAGATCGCGCATGCCTCGGAACGCCCATTTATAATAGGGCGTGTACCTGTTGTTCAACAGATATACCGTGCCGATTGCGTTTTTCACAAAGTCGAAAACGGCAAACTGCGCGGCGCCGTTTTCCTTTCTGTCGATACAGCGTGCGAAATTGTACTGTCCCGCCTGCGCCATCATGGCCGCCCGCGCCGCGAGTTTTTTCTTTCTCACGTCCTCGGGAAAACCGCGCAGCAGCGTTTCGCGCACCGCGGAAAAAACGCCGAGCTTATCCTCCCACACTTCGCCGTCCGACGCGGTCAGAAAATAATGTTCGGGGGTATACAGCCACTCCCGCACCGTTTCGGGCGCGTGTGCGCTCCCCAAAAATTTATTGTAGAAATCGTCGATAATCAGCACGCCGTGGCGGTCGCCTCCCAGCGGGGACATCATCTGGCGGCGGAAGCCCTTGAATTCTTTCGGCAGTTTCGCATAGGCGCGGGAAAGCTTAAAGCCGTACGCGCGTTCGTCCTCCTTGGTCAGCCACAGGCAGAAACCCGGTTCGAAATCGTGGTCGCGCGAAAGCTCGTCGTCAAACCCTAAACATTCCGATCCCTCGCCCGCAAGGCCGACGGCGATCCTGTCTTTGATTTCGGGAAACTCTTCCAGCATGGCTCTGCCGTAATTTTCAAAATATTCCCTGCAAAGTTCAAGCCCTTTCATAAATTTCCTTAGCCCTCTTTTTCAGATCGGCGTCCTCGAGAAAATAACCGAAGTAACCGAAACTCGGCGCGCACTTGGAACACACGAACGCATAGTAGCCGTTGCGCGGCAGCGAGGGGGTGTTCAGCAGGCCGATCGCTTGATCCATGCACCCGCAGACAAGGCTTTCGCTCTCTTCCTTCCACGCCTCGTACAGGTGCGCCATATTCACCCAGGTGATGGCCGCGTCGGCCTCGCCGTGTTCTGCTTTTGCCATGACGTCCAACGCTTTTTTGTAATAGCGTTCCGCCTCCTCATAGCGTTTCATGTCGACGAGCGCAAGCGCGTAATTGTTGTACAGGCCGCCGAAATTCGCGTCGTTCGGCTCCAACGTTTCGTCGTATATGCCCTCCGTCCGCTCGTAGAGGGGAATGGCTTCGTCCGCCCTGCCGAAGGATTTCAGCGTGGTCGCCGCGTTCAGCAGCACGGTCGCCGCGGACGCCGAGCGGCCGAGGTCGAGCTCTTTGACGAGTTCCAGGCCGCGTCCGACGCTTTTCAGTCCCTTCTCTTTGTCGCCTACCTTGCGGTAAAAGCCCATGAGTTCGCTGACGATGGAAAGTTCGCCGCGTTTATCCCTAAGCGCGACGGCCTCGCTTTCCCAGTTTTCGAGCAGACGTCCCGCCGAAACGTAGTCGTTTTTATCGAAGAGGGCGTCCGCTTTTTCGAGAATGCGGGCGACGGGCACCGTGCCCAGCGGCCTGTTCCGGTCGGGGTAATAAAACTCTTTGCCGCTGCAAAGCGCGCAGTGCGGCTCTTTGTAATCGAACGGATCTATGCTCATTTTAAAAGCTCCTCGGCAAAGCCGTCGAGAACGCCGTCGTCCTTGAGCGCGGATCTGATCGTGAGCGACGGGCCGAATTCGATATTCTTCATCGTTTCGAGCGCCGCGCGCATGACTTTTCCCGCCGACGGCGCCCAGGAACCGTTTTCAATGAGCGCGATCTTGCGGTTTTGGAAGTTTTTTGCTTTGAGGTGGTTGAGAAAATCTTCCATCGGGGGGAATACGCCCCCGTCGTACGAGCAGGCGGCGAGCACCGTCTTGTCGTAACGGAAGGCGTTTTCCACGGCCTCCGCCATATCGTCGCGGGTCAGATCGATGAATTCCGCCTTTTCGCCTTTCGCAGCGAGTTTATCGGCGAGCTTTTTCGCCGCCTCGGCCGTATGTCCGTGAATGGAGGCGCAGGCAATGAAGGTACCCTCGGTTTCCGGGCGGTAACTGCTCCATATGTCGTATTTTTCAATATAATGCGCGAGGTTTTCCGTCAGGACGGGCCCGTGCAGGGGGCAGATCGTTCTGATGTCGAGCGCCGCCGCCTTTTTCAAAAGCGACTGCACCTGCGCGCCGTATTTGCCCACGATATTGATATAATATCTTCTCGCCTCGCAATCCCAGTCTTCGTCGGCGTCGAGCGCGCCGAATTTGCCGAAAGCGTCCGCGGAGAAGAGGATTTTTTCCGACTGCTCGTAAGCGACCATCACTTCCGGCCAATGCACCATGGGCGCGAAAACGAAGGTCAGCGCGTGCGCGCCGAGGGAAAGGGTTTCGCCGTCCTTTACGACGACTTTGTTCGGAAAAATATCGCCGAAGAACTGTTCCGCGATCTGGAAGGTCTTTGCGTTGCCGACCACGGCCGTTCCGGGATAGGCTTTCAGAAAAGCAGCGATGGAGGCGGAATGGTCGGGCTCCATATGAGAAACGACGAGATAGGCGGGTTTTTTGTCCCCCAGCGCGGCCTTTACGTTGGCCAGCCATTCGTCCGTCCTGCGCTTGTCCGCGGTATCCATGACCGTGATTTTTTCGTCGAAAATGACGTAAGAATTGTAACTTACGCCTTTCGGGACGATATACTGACTTTCAAAAAGGTCTATCGTTTTGTCGTCCGTTCCTACGTATTTTACGCTTTTGGAAAATTCTTTCATGTCAAAACTCCCTTCGTTAGATTATATTTTACGGAAAAAGTATAGCATACAATCGGAAATCGGTCAATAAAAATAACGCCCGCGCTTTTCAAAAAGCGCGGGCGCGGACGCAATGCGGATTACAGCGGCAAATCTTTTTTCGTGAACCGCACCATGCCGACCGCATAGGTCGCGGCGGCGATGCCGAACAATATCACGAATTTCCAGATGAAAGCCGTGGACAGCGCCTGTATGGACGCGGTGTCGAACAGCGTGATTATGGTCATGTAGTTGAAAATGTTCATGGCCTCTACGCCCATGCCCATGTTGACGAACGCGGGGGAGCCGAACATGCCGAGTATCTTGCAGATGAGGAAGAATACCGAAATGCTGCCGCCCACGGCGAGCGCGTTTTTGGATAGCGAGAACAGGCAGGAGGACATAAAGCATATGCCGCTGATGGCCAGCATGGAAAGAAATCCGCCCAGAGACATCAGCGCGATCTGCCCGAAGTCGACCGTGCCGTAGCCGATCCAGGAGGTGAGGAAGTCGAAGAGCATGGTGAACACGAACATGCCGAAGAGGGAAAGGAGCATAAACACCGCCTGCGTCATGACGACGGAGGAGCGCTTGGTAGGCGTGGATAAAACGTAGGCCATGGAACCGCGGTCTACCTGCGCCGCCACCAGCTTATTGCCCGTAACGATTACGAAAATCATGCCTAAGAGCACGCTCGTCATGGTGTAATGCATGTCTTTGATAAAGAAGTTGATGTCCATGGAGGCGAGGTTCTGCATTTTTTCGTAATCGAGCCCCATCGCGGTGATGAGGTCGGGAATGGAATATTTGGAGGGATCGCCCTGCAGCGCTCCGGCCTGGTAAAGGATCTGCGCGTATTCGCGGAGCGCTTCCTCGTCCATGCCCTGGTTGAGATCGAGCGAGCCCATGATGAGGTTTATCACGGAGACGATGGCTATCATGCCCACGGTAACGGCAAGCCAGAGCGCCCAGTTTGCCTTTACGGATTGTTTGAACAGAGGTTTGCTAAACATTTTTTTTCTCTCCTTTGAAGATTTCGTCGAAATATTTTTCCAGGTCGTATTTCACTTCCGTAATGTACTTCACATCGTAGGCGGAAAGCGCGGCGAACAGTTTGTGCAGGTCTTCTTTCGGCAGGCTGACTTCTGTTTCCCCCCGCGCGCCGTCCGATTCCGCCGCGTTCATGCCGCATTTCAAAAACGCTTTTTTATCTTTGTCGTTTTTGAAGGCGACCTTGAAGGTCTTTACGTCGTGGTGGCGGATTTTTTCCATATCAGCCACGTCCACCAGCGTGCCGTTTTTCAAAAGCGCCACCTTGTCGCAGGTAGATTCTATTTCCTGAAAGATGTGGCTGCTCATGAAAATCGTCTTGCCCTTGGCTTTTTCCTCTAAAATGATGGAAATGAATTCTTCCCGCATAAGGGGGTCGAGCCCCGTGGTCGGTTCGTCCATGATGAGGATTGCGGGATCGTGCATGAGCGCCGCCACGAGCGCAGTCTTTTGTTTCATTCCCTTGCTCATGCGCTTTAAGTTGGCTTCGGTGTCGAGTTTCAGTTTGGATATGAGATAGTTGCAGTACGACATGTCGCTCACGCCGAGGAACTGCGCCTGCAGTTTCAGAAAGGTCGTGCCCGTCTTAACGTCGGGAAAGGATATTTCGCCCGGGACGTACCCCACGAATTTTGCGATCTCGCATGGGTTTTTCCAGGAATTGATGCCGTTGACTTCGCATTCGCCGCCGTCGGGCTGCAAAAAGCCCATGATGTGGCGAATGGTCGTGGTCTTTCCGCTGCCGTTGGTGCCTACAAAGCCGAACAGCTCTCCCTGCCGCACGTCGAAGGAAACGTCGAACACGCCGCGGCCGTTGCCGTAATCTTTGGTGAGATGCTTAACGCTGATAGCAGGTGTCATTTTACGCCTCCGAATTCTTTGTCCTCATAGTAAAACTGCATGAAATAGTCTTCCAGCGTGAATTTGTCTTCGGTGAAAGCCTTGACGGAAAGAGAGGAAAGCAGCCTTATGAGCTTGTTCGTGTCCGCGTCGTTCAGCCCGAATTTCACGCCCAGTTTGTTTTCGTCCGACGTGATGATGCCGAACCCCGCATGAAGGAAAAGATCGTAATCTTTCTTTTCCCCGAACGCGACGCGGAAAGTCTTGTTTTCGTTGTAACGTATGTCGTCCGCGACGAAGACGGACATGATCTTTCCGTCCTTGATGATTGCAATGCGGTCGCAGGTGGCGTCCACTTCGCTGAAGATATGGCTGGAAAGAAGAATGGTCTTGCCGCGCGCTTTTTCCTCCTTGACGAAGTCTATGAACTGTTCCTGCATAATGGGATCGAGGCCGCTGGTCGGCTCGTCCAGCACCAGCACGTCGGGATCGTCCATGAACGCCGTTACGACGGCGAGTTTTCTCTTTACGCCGATGGACATGCGCTTGGTGCTCCCCGCGGGATCGAGCTCGAATTTGTCCAGCAGGTATGTCAGCCGCTCTTCGTTGACGCTCTTTTTCAGTTTCTGCATCATGCGTATGAATTCCCAGCCCGTCAAGCCCTCCGGCAGGGCGATCTCGCCCGGAAGATAACCGAGGTTTTTCATGATGTCGTTATGATACGCGAAACTGTCCTTGCCGAAAACCGTCGTTTCGCCCGACTGCGGGCGGGAAAAGCCCATGATGTGGCGAATGGTCGTGGTCTTGCCCGCGCCGTTGGGGCCGAGAAAGCCGAAAACTTCGCCCTTTCTCACCTCGAAAGACACGTCGAACACGCCGCGGCCGCTGCCGTAATCCTTGGTGAGAGATGATACTTTGATGATATTGTTATCCATAACGACCTCCGTCAGACGTCCTTGGACGCCAGCTTGTAAAGCAGTTTGTAGAGCCTGCGCTTTTCGAAACCGTCGAGAGGGGACAGCACTTCGCCGATAAACGCCGTCATGCGCTCGGTGAGGGCCGCCGCGGCGGCAAGGCCGCTTTCCGTCAGGCGGAGCACGGACTTTTTCTTTTTATCCTCCGCTTTTTCTGCAAAACCTTTGTCGAGCAGCTCGTTCATGGCGCGCGAGGTGTTCGCCTTGTCGAGCTTGAGAATTTTGGAAAGCTCGGCCATGGTCAGCCCCTCCGCATGCGCGGCGAGCGTGGTCATGTAAGGCGCGTGTATGGCGGAAAGGGAATAATCTTCCAGGCTTTCCGCCTGCATTTTATGCATTTTTTTCAGAACGTCCGCTATGTAGACGGGGAAAATTTCAAAATTGACTTTATCGATCTTTTCCTGATTTTTCCGTATCGTCATTTTCTCGTTCTCCGTTTCGTTTTCTATATTTATTATATGCCGAAAAAGTTGACGTGTCAACGTGTTTATGCGTGTTTCAAGGTTAAATAATGGTTAAATTTTTACACCTTATCATATGTTTTTATTACAAAACGTAACGTTTTCACGGTACGGCGTTATTGACTTATGACGGGGGAAATTACAAAACTTTACGCGGCGGAGGGCGTTGTCTGCGCCGCAGCGTTTTACCCGTTTGACTTTTTTTCGGGAAAAAGATATAATAAGCGTATGATCAGGCCGACGAAACGAAATTATTTGAATGTGCTGAAAAACGCGGCGCTCACCGTGCTGGACTTTGCTCTCTGCACCGCGCTGTGCTTTCTGCTGGATTTTTTGCGGCTGAACGACCTCAACTTTCTCATTATATATATATTGGGCATTCTGCTTCTGGCGGTGTTCACGAAGGGGTACACTTATTCCTGGGTGCTGTCGCTCATCTGCGTGCTGGGGTATAATTTCTTTTTTACGGAACCGCGTTTCTCGCTGAAAATCAACGACAGCAATTATCTCGCGACCTTTATTTTAATGTTCGCGGTCGGCGTGGCGATCAGTCTCATCACCTTTCAGCTCAAAAAAAAGATGTCGCAGATCAACGCGCTCAATCTGGAAAAGATGAAACTCAAGACGGAAAGCGAAAAGGAACAGCTCAAAGCCACGCTGTTAAGGAGCATTTCTCACGATCTGCGCACGCCGCTCACCACCATCAAGAACGGCGCGGAACTGCTGCTGGAAAAGCCCGAGATCGGCGAGGAAGATAAGAGGGAGATACTCGGCGACATTTACGGAAAATCCGACTGGACCATACGGCTGGTGGAAAACCTTCTGTCGCTTTCGAGAATAGACAACGAAAAACTCACGGTCAAGAAAAAGCCCGAGGCGCTGGAGGAGATCGTGCCCCAGGCCGTCCGTACGGTGAGCGGAAAGCTCGGCGGCCGCACGGTGCATTACGATATGCCCGAAGAACTGCTGCTCGTGCCGATGGACGCCACGCTGATCATGCAGGTGCTCTGCAATATTCTGGACAACGCCGCCAAGCACACCGCGGAGGACGGCAATATCTGGATTAAGGTGTGGAACACGGGCAAGAACGCCGTTTTCCGCATCAGCAACGACGGTTCGCCCATGCGGAAGGAGGATCTCCCGCATATCTTCGAAATGTATTATACCGCGGGCGAGGAGGACAGCAACGGCGTCGGCCTGGGGCTGGCCATCTGCCAGCTCATCATAAAAGCGCACGGCGGCGGCATATCCGCCCGCAACGCCGACGGGCTGGTCGTGTTTGAATTCAATCTGCCCATGGAGGATCAAAATGGCTGAAATACTTGTCATAGAGGACGATAAGGCGATACAGAACCTGCTCAAGATCGCGCTCAAACAGGAAGAACACAACGTGAACGTGGTCGGCACCGCGCGCGAGGGCGTGGATTTTATCGTAAAGAATATCGTAGACCTCATCGTGCTCGACCTGGGGCTGCCCGATATGGACGGCATCAACGTTGTGGAAACGGTGAGGGGTTTTTCGGAAAAAATCCCCATTATCGTGGTGAGCGCGCGGAGCGACGAAAAGGAAAAGATCAAGTGTCTGGACGCGGGCGTGAACGACTATGTGCAGAAACCCTTTTCGAGCGCCGAACTGATGGCGCGCATCCGCTCGGCGCTGCGGCACAGCTCTTCGGGGGAAGAGCGAGGCTCCTTCGAAAACGGTTCTCTGAAGATCGATTATGTGGCGCACAGCGTGTATCTCGGCGGCAGCGAGGTGCACCTTACGAATTACGAGTATAAAATACTCACCCTGCTCGCGCAGAACGTCGGCAAGACGCTCACGCACAATTTTATCATTTCAAAGGTGTGGGGCCCCGGCGGGAACGACGCCAACGGGCTCCGCGTGTTTATGGCGGGGATCCGCCGCAAGATAGAAAAGGATCCGTATTCGCAGGAATTCATCCGCACCGACGTCGGCGTGGGGTACCGTATGAACAAGATATGAAAAAAAGTCCGGAAGCAACGGCTTTCGGGCCTTTTTTTATTTTAAACGCGGTCGGGCGCCGTCTTAATGCAATTTTAACGCGGCGGCGGGCAATCTTTATTCCAAACTAATTCATGTATGGGTATAATCAAACACAAGTGAGGCAATCATGCTGAAGGAGGGATCATGTCCGAACTTATATTCAAGGGCGTCGCCACGGCGCTCGTAACGCCGTTCGACAAGGAAAACAAGGTCGAATACGGCAAGCTGGAAGAACTGATCGAGTATCAGATATCCCAGGGGTGCGACGCGCTCCTCGTCGGAGGCACTACGGGCGAGTGCTCCACGCTGACCGACGACGAACTGTACAAGGTGGTGTCGTTCGCCGCGAAAACAGTCAACGGCCGCGTGCCGCTCATAGCCGGCGCGGGGTCGAACTGCACGGCGAAGGCGGCGGAGGAATGCGCCGCGATGGAAAAGGCGGGGGCGGACGCGCTGCTCGTCATCACGCCGTATTACAACAAATGCAACGAACGCGGGCTCTTTTTGCATTTCAAAGAGTGCGCGCAGAAAACAGGGCTGCCGATGATCGTCTACAACGTGCCGTCGCGCACGGGGGTGAACGTCAGGCCGGAGGCCTACGCCGGCCTTTTGAAGATCAAAAACGTCAAGGCGGTCAAGGAATGTTCCGGGCTGGTGGAACAGTCCGTGCGCATCAAAAGCTTGTATCGGGACGAAATCGCCGTTTACTGCGGTTCGGACGAACTCACGCTGCCCCTCCTTTCGGCGGGCGCGGCGGGCGCGGTGTCCGTGCTTTCCAACCTCTTCCCGAAAGCGGTGCACGAACTGTGCGCCCGTTTTTTCGCGGGGGATATAGACCGCAGCATCGCCATTCAGCAGCGCTTTTCAAAGCTCATCAAGCTGCTGTTTGCCGACGTAAACCCCATTCCGATCAAGACGGCCATGAATTTGGAAGGATTTTCGCTGGGCGGTTTCAGACTGCCCCTTTGCGAGGCGGACGGAGATTTAAAGGAGAAATTAAGCGCGGAACTCAAGGCCCTCCGCGCGGGCAATTGAAAAATGGATAACGAAAGATCTGTGGTATGTAAGTTCGGCGGCACGTCCATGGCGGACGTCGAAAGCGTCGGACGGGTGGAGAAGATAGTCAAGAGCGATCCCGCGCGCAAATACATCGTGGTTTCGGCGCCGGGCAAATGCAACGGCGGCGCAAAAGTTACCGATCTGCTCATTCAATGCTTTGAAGAGATAAAAAACGGGGGGAACTGCGATCGGACTTTCCCTTCCGTGGCGGCGCGCTACCGCGACATTTACGACTGTCTGGGGAGCGATATCCTCGATAAAACGCTTTTTTCCGTCAAAGACGCGATGGAAAAGAGCGGGCAATACGATTTCTGCGTTTCGCGCGGAGAGTATCTCTCCGCCTACTTTTTTGCCCTGAAAACGGGCTTCGGATTCGTGGATGCGGCCGAGCTTCTGCGGTTCGACAAGTACGACGGGTTCAACGCCGCCGAAACGGATAAGATATGCAAAAAACGGCTCAGGGAAACGGGGTATATCGTCATTCCCGGCTTTTACGGTTCGGACGAGAACGGGAATATCGTCATCTTTTCCCGCGGCGGTTCGGACATCACGGGCAGCCTGGTCGCGGCGGCGGTCAAGGCGGACATTTACGAAAACTGGACGGACGTGGACGGTATACTGAACGCCGATCCGCGCATCGTGCAATCGCCCGAGATCATCTCTTCCATGACGTACGGCGAACTGCGCGAGATGTCCTATCTCGGCGCGGCCGTCATGCACCCCGACGCTCTCGTGCCGCTCATAAAGACCAGAACGCCCCTCGCGGTGCGCAACACTTTCCGCCCCGAAACCGAGGGCACGCTCATTACCTCCTGTTTGAAGGAGCGGAGCGAAACGGGTTCGGGCGTTACGGGCATCGTGGGGAAAAAGGGATTTTCCGTGCTCTTCGTCCACAAGACGGGCATGAACGCGCAGAAAAACGTCGTCAGAAAAATCCTCTCCGTGCTGGAATATTACGGCATCGGGTTCGAGCACATGCCGTCGAGCATAGACGCGGTCAACTTTCTGATCCCCAAGGAAAACGTGAGCGAAGAAGTCAAGGCGGCGCTTGTGGACGAAATCAAAAAGAGCGTGCGCCCCGACGATATCCGCATGGTGGATAATTTCGCCATCGTGTCCATCGTAGGCAGGAACATGCGCAGCCGCCTGGGCGTGGCGGGCAGAATGTGCACCGCGCTGGCAAAGGCGGGCGTGAACATCAGAATGCTCATACAGGGGCTGCGCGAGATCAACATCATCGCGGGGGTGGACGAACGGCAGTACGAAACGGCCGTACGCGCGCTGTACGATGAGTTTTTGGCCGAAAAAGCGAAGGATTAAACGCGGTTTTCGCTATCTTTAATACAATCTTAATGTCCCCGCTGCAAGATAAAACGTTCTTTTAATGCGAAAGGCGTTATCATTATTCCCGAAAAAAGGAGGGAAATCTTATGAACGTACATACCGGAGAAAAAAACGCCGCCGACGTTACCCTTGCGGAATCGGCCGCGCAGGCGATACGTTCGGGAGAATATTCGCTGGCGCGCAGCATACTGCGGCAGGCGGCGGCCGTCGATATGGAGGATCCCGAGCTTTACAATCTCCTCGGGATTTCGTATGAAAAGGACGGGGACAGGCTGAAAGCTTCCAGATTTTACAGGGTGGCTTATTATATGGACCAGACGTTCAGACCCGCGGCGCTGAATTTAGAGCGCGTGTCCGAATTCGCCTATCAGGGGTCCCGCGAGATCGAGTGGGGCCTCAATATCACGGGAGGTAAAAAAGTATGACGGTCGTAACCATCGTGGCCGCGGTGCTCGCGGTCGGGTTGCTGGCTTATCTGTTCTATACGCTGTTTACAAGCGATAAGAACTGAAGGGCATCTGTGTAAAAAACTGACAACTATATTCTAAGGAGATAACTGTTATGACGGAAAGTATAATTTTCGCCGCATTGCAGGATATCGCCTACTTTTTGCTGCTGATCGGCGGAGGCTGGTTCTTCGGAGTCGCCTTTTACAAGATTTATAAAGGCCAGCCGGTGTTTGCAAAAAAGGCGTTCCTCGCGACAGAGCGCGGCATTTACAAGATCATGGGCGTAGACCCTGAAGAAGAGATGACGGCCAAAAAATATGCCCTCGGCATATTTTTGTTCACGATATTCAGCCTCATTCTCTTTATCGCCATCGTCATGCTTCAGGCATATTTGACGATGAACCCCGAAGAGATCGGGGGGATGAGCTGGCACCTCGCGTTCAATACGGCGGCGAGCTTCGTTACCAACACGAACTGGCAGGCGTATTCGGGCGAAACGGGGCTTTCGTATCTTTCTCAGATGCTCTGCCTCACGGTGCAGAACTTCCTTTCGGGCGCGGTCGGCATCGCGGTGCTTTACGCGTTGATGAGAGGCTTTACCAGAAAAGAATGCAGAACGGTGGGCAACTGCTGGGCGGACATCACCAGGGTAACGCTCTTCATGCTCCCCGTGTGCTTTATCGGCGCGGTCCTGCTCATCTCGCAGGGCGTGCCTCAGACCATGAGCGGCTCCGTTTCCTACGTGTCGCTCGAAGGCGCGGCTTCCAAGCTCTATCTCGGGCCTGCGGCCAGCCAGATCATTATAAAACAGCTCTTCACCAACGGCGGCGGTTTCTGGGGCGTCAACTCGGCGTATCCCTTTGAAAACCCCACGGCGTTCAGCAACCTCATCGAATGCCTGTCGCTGCTTTGGATCCCCGCGGGACTTTGCTTTACCTTCGGCAAAGCGGTGCTGCGCAAGGACGAAAACGGCGTGGTGCTCAAACAGAAGAACCAGGGCGTCGCTCTGCTGAAAGTCATGAGCATTCTTTTCATTGCCGCGCTCGTCGTCTGCACGGTGTTCGAATATATCGGCGGCAACCTTCCCGAAGGCGTGAGCGCCATCGGCAATATGGAGGGTAAGGAATCGCGTTTCGGCGCGGGCACTTCCGCGCTGTGGGCGGTAGCGACGACCTCGGCCTCCAACGGTTCGGTCAACGCGATGCACGACAGCTTCACTTCGCTCGGCGGCATGATACCGATGTTCCTCATGATGCTCGGCGAAATCGTCTACGGCGGCGTCGGCTGCGGCCTTTACGGCATGATCGCCTTCGCTATCCTCACGGTGTTCATCGGCGGCCTCATGGTCGGCAGAACGCCCGAATATATCGGCAAAAAAATCGGCAGTTTCGATATGAAAATGGTCTGCCTCGTCATTCTCACGCCGGTGCTGTGCCTGCTTTTGGGCACCGCGGGCACGGTCCTGATGACCGAAGCCCCCGAATGGCTTACGAACAGCGGCGCGCACGGGTTCTCGGAAATCCTGTATGCTTTCGCCTCGATGGCGGGCAATAACGGCTCGGCTTTCGCGGGCTTCAACGCAAATACGCCCTGGACGAACGTCGTCGGCGGACTGGTCATGCTGTTCGTGCGCTTCATTCCGATGTTCGCAGTCATCTTCCTGGCGGGCAGCCTGGGCAGCAAGAAGATCGTCCCCGAATCGGACGGCACGCTGTCCACGACGAACGGCATGTTCATGGGGCTTCTCATTGCGGTCATCCTCATCGTCGGCGCGCTCAGCTTTTTCCCTGCGCTCGCCCTCGGACCGATCGCCGAATACGTCGGTTAAGGAGATATGATTTATGAAAAAGAATAAAAACGATAAAAAAGACAATCTGATGCCTGAAAAAGGGCGTATGATCAATAAAAAGATCGTTCTCGATGCCACGCTGCAGTCGCTTGTGAAATTCAACCCGAAAACGCAGGTCAAAAATCCCGTTATGTTTATCGTATACATCGGCGCGATCTTCACGATGATACTGTTCTTCCTCTCGCTCGGCGGGATCAGGGACGGACAGGGCGGCCCGTGGTATATCTTCGCGGTATCCCTCATCCTGTGGTTCACTTCGCTCTTCGGCAATTTTGCCGAAGCCATCGCGGAGGGCAGGGGCAGGGCGCAGGCGGAAAGCCTTAAAAAGGCCCGCCGCGACGTCATCGCGAGAAAACTCGCTTCGGCCGATCCCGAAGCGGAATATGTGGAAGTCAAAAGCAACGAACTCAAGCCCGGCGACATCGTGCTGGTAAAGGCGGGCGAACAGATCCCGATGGACGGCGAGGTTATCGTCGGCATCGCGAGCGTGGACGAAAGCGCCATCACGGGCGAGTCCGCGCCCGTCATCAGGGAATCGGGCGGCGACAGAAGCGCCGTAACGGGCGGCACCACCGTAACGAGCGACTGGCTGATCGTCAAAGTTACGGCGGAAGCGGGCAAGAGCTTCCTCGACAAGATGATCGCCATGGTCGAAGGCGCGAGCCGCAAAAAGACGCCTAACGAGATCGCTCTTCAGATCCTTCTCGTAACGCTGACCATCATCTTCCTCGTGGTATCCGCCTGCCTGCTGCCGTTCTCGCAGTTCGCAGTCAACCAGGCGGGACAGGGCGAAGCCATCAGCCTCACGGATATCGTGGCGCTGCTCGTGTGCCTTGCTCCGACGACCATAGGCGCACTGCTCTCTTCGATCGGCATCGCGGGCATGGCCCGTCTCAATAAAGCCAACGTGCTCGCCACCAGCGGCAGATCGATCGAAGCCGCGGGCGACGTGGACATTCTGCTGCTCGACAAAACGGGCACCATCACGCTCGGCAATCGTCAGGCAAGCGAATTCATTCCCGTGGGAGACATCACCGAACGCGACCTCGCGGAGGCGGCGCAGCTCTCTTCCATCGCGGACGAAACCGCGGAGGGCAGGAGCATCGTCGTGCTCGCCAAGAACAGGTTCAATTTAAGGGGCAAGGAAATAGCCGAACTCAACGCGCAGTTCATCGGATTTTCCGCTAAGACGCGCATGAGCGGCGTGGACGTGGGCGACGAACATATCCGCAAAGGAAGCGCGGACGCCATCGCCGCTTACGTGAAATCGCAGGGAGGCGAATATCCCGCAGAATGCAAAAAAATAGTAGAACGCGTGGCGGGAGAAGGCGGTACGCCGCTCGTCGTCGCGAGAAACAGCAAAGTGCTCGGCGTCATCTATCTCAAAGACATCGTTAAAGAGGGTGTCAAAGAGAAGTTCGCCGATCTGAGAAAGATCGGCATCAAGACGATCATGATCACGGGCGACAACCCGATGACGGCGGCGGCCATCGCCGCGGAAGCGGGCGTGGACGATTTCGTGGCGGAAGCTACCCCCGAAACAAAGCTCGCGCTCATCAAAAAACTGCAGGCGGAGGGACACCTCGTCGCCATGACGGGCGACGGCACCAACGACGCTCCCGCGCTCGCGCAGGCCGACGTCGCCGTGGCTATGAACTCGGGTACGCAGGCCGCGAAGGAAGCGGGCAACATGGTCGACCTCGATTCCTCGCCGACAAAACTCATCGACGTGGTGAGAATCGGCAAACAGCTCCTGATGACGCGCGGCGCGCTCACGACCTTTTCGATCGCGAACGACATCGCAAAGTATTTTGCCATTATTCCCGTGCTCTTCGCGAGCATATATCCCGGGCTGAAAGCGCTCAACTTCATGGACTTAACCAGCCCCACGACGGCGATTTTATCTTCCGTCATCTATAACGCGCTCATCATCGTCGCGCTGATACCGCTCTCTTTGAGGGGCGTGAAATACAAAGAACGTCCCGCGGGAAAGATGCTCAAGAGCAATTTGCTCATCTATGGCGTCGGCGGCGTGATAGCTCCGTTTATATTCATCAAACTCATCGACCTGCTGCTTACGGCATGCGGCGTGATGTAGGAGGCAATAGGATGAAAAAGTCAATCAAGAAAAAGGCGGCGGAAGAGGAAGTTTCCGCGACCGAGGTCGAGGTCGGCGCCGAAGGCGCGGCCGTCAAAAAGAAAAAACACACCATGCTCCGCGCTTCTATCATGCTGCTTCTGGTGTTCACCTTTATCTGCGGCTTCGTTTATACGCTCAGCGTAACGCTCGTCGGACAGGTGGCGTTTCCCTACGAGGCGAACGGCTCGCAGATCATCGTAACGCTCCCGAACGGGGATCAGAAGATCTACGGCAGCGAGGACATCGGTCAGAATTACGAAGATCCCATTCACCTCTTCGGCAGAGTGAATTTGGGCTCGCCGAGCAACCTTTCGCCCGAAAGCGACGAATACCTCGAACTTTTGGAAAAGCGCGTTCAGGAGCGCAAGGATAAGCTGGCAGCCGTCGGCTATACGGAAGAGGCGGATATTCCTCTGGAACTGATCTCCGCGAGCGGCAGCGGCGTTGACCCGCACATCTCGCCCGACGCGGCTTATTTCCAGGTTCCCGCGGTCGTAGCCGCAAGGACGAAAGCTGGTTGGAAGATCGTTACGGACGCGGACGGCAACGTTACGCCGCTCGCTCCCGCCGCGGCGGCGACATATGAGCCCGCGAAAGGCGAAACGGTTTCCGACTTTACCGAAGATTACGTGAAGAGCGTGATCAAAAAGTACACGGAGGGCAGATTCCTCGGCATATTCGGGGAAAAGACCGTCAATGTGCTGCTCGTGAACCTCACCCTGGACGGGATCCTGTGATGGAACGGGGCAGATTAAAAATATTTTTCGGATATTCGGCTGGCGTAGGTAAGACCTACGCCATGCTTAAATCCGCCGGGGAATTGAAGGCCGCGGGCGTGGACGTGGTGCTCGGCTATCTCGAGCCGCACGACAGGCCGGAAACGCTCGCCATGGCGGAGGGACTGGAACGCCTGCCGCTCAAAGAGGTCAACTATAAGGGCATCGTCTTAAAGGAATTCGACGTGGACGCCGCGCTGAGCCGGCACCCCGAACTGCTGCTTGTGGACGAACTCGCGCACACCAACGCGCCGGGCTGCCGCAACAGAAAGCGCTACCTCGATATAGAAGAACTCGTGAACGCGGGCATAGACGTTTACACCACGGTCAACGTGCAGCATATAGAGGGGCTGCACGACCTCGTGGATTCCGCGACTTCCGTGGACGTGAGCGAATGTATTCCCGACGAAATATTCGACTACGCCGACGAGGTCGCCCTCATCGACGTGGAGCCTTCCGAGCTGATCGAGCGCATGAAGGAAGGCAAGATCTATAAAAAGACCAAGGCCGCGGCCGCGCTGGAAAATTTCTTCAACAGAGATAATCTTTACGCGCTCCGCGAACTGACCATGCGCCGCAGCGCCGACCGCATAGAAAAGCTCACCAACAACGGCGAACTGAAAAGCAAGGTGCTCGTGCTGATCAGCCCGTCGCCCTCCTCTTCCAAGGGGATCCGCGTCGCGGCAAGGCAGGCGGACGCCTATCACTGCAAATTTTCCGCAATGTACGTGGAAACGGGCGGGGAACTGAGCGACAAGGCGGCGGAAAACATCAAAAAACACATGAAACTCGTGCGCGATCTGGGAGGCGAAATGGTCGTCAAGTACGGCGAAAACATCGTCGATACCGTTGCGGACTATGTCAAGCTGGCGGGCGTAACGAACCTCGTGCTCGGCAAAACGTGGCAGTCGGTGGGAAAGAAGAACGGGCTGGAGGATCGGTTTATCGTGCGGCTTCCGAACGTGGAAATACTCATCGTGCCCGACAACGAACACCTTTCCATGCGCAGGAATACGCTGCTCGATTTCTTTTCCGTGCTGTTTTCCCGCAACAAGCTGCTCAGAAAATACAAGACGGCGAACAGAATTCTCGATATATCCAACCTCATTGCGCAGGCGGTCGCGGAAAACGACGGCAAAAGGGCGGTTTTGAGAGGCGTCGCCGAAGTGCTATCCCGCGCATTTTCCCGAGGAACAATGATACTGAGCGGTAAATTCCGCGTGGAATGTTCCTTTGAGGGCGAAAGCACGGCCGTATTTTCGGAAACGAAGGAATGCGCCGTGGCGGAATGGTGCGTAACCAACGGCAAGAGCGCCGGGCGCGGCACCGATACCCTGCGCGACGCAAAGGGAACGTACTTCCCGATCAAAGCGCGGCGGGGCTATTCCGTCGTGGCGTTCGATTGTTCCAAAGTCAAGCTCACGGTTACGGAAAGGCTGATATTCAACCAGCTCAACGACCTGCTCAAAATCGTTTTATAGATAAAAAGCTCCCTTTCGGGGGCTTTTTTCGTTTGTGCGGGGCGAACGCTTGAATTTATTTCCGATATTGTCTATAATAATAAAAAAGGAGGCGGGGAAAAGATGTTGGAACAGGGGACTATTTTCGAAAGAGAGAGCGTACAGCCGCTCGCGGCGCGGCTTCGGACGCAGACGCTTGAGGAATACTGCGGCCAGAAACATCTGCTCGGCGAAGGCAAGGTGCTCCGCCGCCTGATCGAGAGCGACAACGTCGGCTCCATGATCTTCTGGGGTCCGCCGGGCGTAGGCAAGACCACGCTCGCCCGCATCATAGCCAAACGCACGAAGGCGAATTTTATCGACTTTTCCGCGGTGACGAGCGGCATCAAGGAAATAAAACAGGTGATGGAACAGGCGGAAAAAAGCCGTCTGTTCGGGGAAAAGACCATTCTCTTCGTAGACGAAATTCACCGCTTCAACAAGGCGCAGCAGGACGCCTTTCTGCCCTTTGTGGAAAAGGGCAGCATCATACTTATCGGCGCCACGACGGAAAATCCCTCTTTCGAAGTCAACGGGGCGCTGTTGTCGCGGTGCAAGGTGTTCGTTCTGCAGTCGCTCAAAACCGAGGAACTCTGCGAACTTTTGCGGCATGCGCTCGCGGATAAGCGCGGTTTCGGCGGGCAGAATGTCGAGATCGCGCCCGAACTGATAGAAAATATCGCCAATTTCGCCAACGGAGACGCGCGGAGCGCCCTTTCCACGCTGGAAATGGCCGTGCTGAACGGCAGGGCGGAGGGCGGCAGGATCGTCGTTACCGCGGAAACGATAGAGCAATGCACGTCGAAAAAGTCCCTGCTTTACGATAAGACGGGGGAGGAGCATTACAACCTCATATCCGCGCTGCATAAGTCTATGCGCAATTCCGATCCCGACGCGGCCGTGTACTGGCTGGCGCGCATGCTGGAGGCGGGGGAAGATCCGCTCTATGTGGCGCGGCGCGTAACGCGCTTTGCCAGCGAGGACGTGGGGCTGGCGGATCCCCGCGCGCTGGAGATCGCGGTCGCGGCCTATCAGGCCTGTCATTTTATCGGCATGCCCGAATGCAGCGTGCATCTCACGCAGGCGGTGGTGTACATGTCGCTCGCACCCAAGTCCAACGCGCTGTACGTCGCATACGAGAGCGCCAAAAAGGACGCCCTCACCATGCTTGCCGAACCAGTTCCCCTGGTGATCAGAAACGCGCCCACCAAACTCATGAAGGAGCTGAACTATGGCAAAGGCTATCAGTACGCGCACGATACCGCGGATAAGCTTACGGACATGCAGTGCCTGCCCGACAGCCTGCTGGGCAGGGAATATTACCGTCCGACCGAAGAGGGGACGGAGGCAAAATTCAAATCCCGCCTCGACGACATCAAGGCGTGGAAACGGGACAGAAAATAAAAAACGCGGACAAACGGTCCGCGTTTTTATCACAGTTCCCCGTACACGGGGTAACGGTATTTGTCCGCTTCGGTGATTTTCCGCAAAACTCTGCATGGCACGCCCACGGCCACCGTGTTTTCGGGAATGTCCCTGGTAACTACGCTGCCCGCGCCGATTACGGAATTATTTCCGATGGTAACGCCCGCGAGCACGGTCGAACCCGCGCCGATCCACACGTTGTCCCCAACGGTGATGGGCTTCGCTATTTCCAGCCCCGCTTTGCGCTGTTCGGGGTCCGTGGGGTGTTCCGCCGTGGTAAAACAGCAGTTTGGCGCGATAAACACGTTGTTGCCGAAAGTAACGCGCGCGCCGTCCGTGATAATGAGGTTATGGTTGGAATAGAACTTGTCGCCTACGGCGATATTGTAGCCGTAATCGCACCAGAACGGCGGCGTGATCACGACGTCCCGTCCCATGGAGCCGAGAATTTCGGCAAGCATGGCCCGCAGTGTTTCCGCGTCGTTGGGATTCTGCTGGTTGTAACGGTAACATTTATCCTTGCATTTTCTTATTTCCGCTTCGTATACGGGGTTGTAACAGCCCTGAAACAGGCAGTTGAGCGGCACTTTTACTTTCGGTTCCATGCTTTCAGTATAGCAAAAGCGCCCGAAAAGCGCAAGCGGCTGAACGAAATTTGCGCGCGGGCCTTGAAATATCCGTGAATATGGTATACAATAAAGCGGGGAGGGCGGGCATGTTTTACTTTGTGGAAGAAATCGTCAGTTATACGCACCGCGCGGGCGACAACGTGCTGCCGCACAGACACGGCGGCGCGGAGATCATCGTGTACGGCGGCGGGGAGGGCGCGGCGACCGTCGAAAAGGAAGAATTCAATTACAGCGAAAAATCCCTGCTGATCGTTCCCGAAGGCAGGGAGCATTTCGAGCGCACGCTCGTCGAAACGGACGTGCGCAGCTGCGTGTTCCGCACCGATTATTTCGAGATAGGGGAGCCCGTGATGATCACGGGCGCAAAGTTCGCGCCGCTGATCGACAGGATCTACGAAATCCTCGGCAAAATGTCGGAAATTTTTCTGGTGGAGGGCGTGCGCGGCGGCGCCGAGCTCGAAAACGACCTTTCGCAGCTGCTCTATACCGTCCGTTACCTCAAGGAAGTGTACGACGGCAGCTTCGACACGCAGGCCGTTGCCCTCTGCAGCAATGCGAAAAAATACATTTTCGCCAATTTCGACCGCGAAATCGCCTTCGAGATCCTCGCGGAAAACGTCGGCTATTCGTACGACCGTTTCCGCCACATCTTCGTCGAGGTGGTGGGCATGGGCCCGAAGGCCTATCAGCAGGGCATACGCATGAGCAATGCGAAAAAACTGCTCACGTTCACGTCGAAACGCGTTCGGGAAATCGCCGCCATGTGCGGCTACGGCAACCCCGTCTGCTTTATGAATTATTTTAAAAACAGCATGGGCATTTCTCCGTCGCAGTACCGCAAGCTCAGCCGCAGCCAGGCGCGCAACAAGACTTTTAATTTCAAAGCGGAAGAATAAAACGCTTAATAACGGGTAAAAAACCGTATCCGAAAGGAAACGGTTTTTATTTTAGCCATAAAAGTGAGTAAATTTAACGATTTTAGCCACATTAGTGAGTTTTTATGGTTTAAGATAAAAATAGAAAGAACAAAAGGAGGAAAGCAAATTGAAAAAATTCGCGGCGCTCGCGCTCAGTCTGCTTTTTGTCGTCTGTTTTGCGGCGGCGGGCTGCAACAAGCGGGCGGATAATACCATCGTCTACTATATGTGGGGCAGCACGAAGGAGGTCGCCACGGCGCAGCAGCTCGCGGCCGACTTCGAAGTGCTGCATCCGGGCTGGCACGTGGAGGTGGAGCCGAGCAGCGGCTCGTATTACGACAATCTCAAGACCTATTTCGGCGGCGGCAACGAACCCGACGTATTCTTTATGGAGGGAGGCATGATAGAAAGCTTTATAAAGGACGGGCTCCTCCTCGACCTGCAGCCGTATATCGAAAGCAGCGAGGTGTTCACCGAGGCCGATTTATGGGATTCCAACGACTATTACCGTTACGACGGCGCAACCGACCGCATGGGAAGCGGCGATCTGTACGCCGTGGTGAAGGATCTCACGCCCGATTTCATGATGATTTATAACAAGGACCATATTGACGAATATGACGAAGAACACGCCGTTTCTCTGGCCGAAGAAGTCGGTTATCCCACGGGAACGGGGGAGAACGCGGCCTACCCTTCGGAAAACGTGGCGATGAGCTGGGCGCAATGCACAAAGATGTGCCGCCTGCTCACCGAATTTGACGGCAAGAACAACATCACGCGCTACGGCACCACGCTCGACCAGGTGCCGTGGAAACACGTGATGGAATGGATACAGATGAGCGGGGACACCCTCTTTACCGGGGACATGAAGCATCTCAACATTACCTCGCAGGCAGTGATTGACGCGTTTCAATATTTCGTGGATTTCCAGAGCGGCAGCACGCAGTCCGCGGCGCCCGTCGCCTCCGGCAGCATAGGCGGCGGCGAGGGCTTCAAAAACGGCGATATCAGCGTGGTGTGGAACGGCCGCTGGGCATGGCAGTCCTACGGCTGGTACGACGTCGATTTCGAAATAGGCGTAGCCCCGCCGCCGACGCCCGACGGCGGAGAAGAGATTTACTGCGCCACGACCATGATCGCGCAGTCGGTTTCCGCGACCACGAAATATCCCGAAATCGCTTGGGCGTTCCTCGAATATTATATGACGGCGGGCATGCGCAACTATGTGGAAACGGGATATAATATCCCCGGAAACAAGACCATTGCTTACGGCGATTTTCTCGAAGTGAGCGATCCGTATCAGAAAGAACTGAACGAATATTTTATCGAATATCTGGAAAACGCCTCGCCGCTGATCTACAGCTTTTATATCGACCAGTCGAGGGTGGAGGGCATCTTCGGCGATTATATACCGCGGGTGTGGGCGGAGAACGAAAAGGACCGCCTTACCCTTTCCCAGGCTTTGCAGAAGTGCGCGGAAGAGATAGATCAGGTGATCGCGGGCGTCGCCTGAGGGAGTGCTTATGAAGGGAAAACGCAGCAGACAATCGAAACGCTCGGCGAGAAATTTCTACCTTTATCTCTCGCCGTGGCTCGTCGTATTCGTCTTATTCACCGTTATACCGATGGCGTTCAGCCTGGTCATGAGCTTCACCTCGGCGAAGATAACCACGCTGACCGCAAGGCCGCTCGAATTTTTGGGATTCGGCAATTATAAACAGATATTCACCATGGATTCCCGCTTTCTGCGTTCCATCGGCAACACCATGATCTATTCGTTTGCAAAGGTGTTTTTCGGCACGCTGCTCGCATTGCTGCTCGCGCTTTTGCTCAATATGAAAATACCCGGGCGAAAGCTCTTCAGAACCATGATCTATCTGCCCGCGGTCATGCCCGTAGTCGGTTCCACGCTCCTTTGGAAACTGATGATATTCCAGGACAGAAACATAATCAATTACGTGCTGAGCCTGCTGGGGATAGAGGGCGTGAGCTTTCTTTCGCCCAGCCTGGTGCTGGGCACGGTTACCGCCATCAATATCTGGAACGGCTTGGGGCCGTCTATGCTGATACTGCTCGCGGGACTGCAGGGCGTGCCGCAGGATCTGACCGAGGCGGCCCAGCTCGACGGCGCGAACGCCGCGCTGCGCTTTGTGAAAATATCTCTGCCCATGCTGAGTTCCACGCTCTTTTTCGTGATTATAACGGGACTGATCGGCGCGTTTCAGGCGTATGCGGAGATCAAACTGCTCACGGGATCGATGTCGGAAACCGTTACCATGGCGATGATGGTCGTAAACAACGCCTTTTCCCTTGACGCCTACGGCATAGGCTACGCCTCGGCGCAGGGGTGGATCATCTTTGCGATCACGCTTGCGTTCACGGCGGTTTTCTTCGGTGCGAGCAAAAAGGGGGTGTACTATGCGGGGCAGTAAACTGTACGGAAAAAGAACGCGCCGCGGCGCGGCGGGGAGAGCGGTCTGCTTTGTCGTCGCGCTGCTTACGGCGGTGCTTTTCTGCCTGCCGTTCGTATACATGCTGCTTTGTTCTTTCCAGCCCGAGTCCGCGGATATTTTCGTGTGGCCGCCCGATCTCATTCCCGATCATTTCCGCTTTGCCAACTACGCGGACGCATTCGAAGTCATGAACTTTCCGCGGGCGTTCGGCAACACGATGCTGCTGGTGGTCAGCGTCATGGGGCTTTCCGTAACGGGGTCCGTACTGGTGGCCTACGGGTTCGCGCGTTTCGAGGCGCGGCTGAAAAACGCCCTCTTCGGACTGCTGCTTTCGACCATGATGCTGCCGTGGGTCATCACCATGATTCCGAGTTTCGCCATCTACAAATATATCGGCTGGATCGGCACGCGGCTGCCGCTCATTATTCCCGCGGTCGGCGGCAGCGCCTTCAATATCTTCATGCTGCGGCAGTTCATGTTGGGAATCCCGAAGGATCTCGACGAAGCGGCGCGCATAGACGGCTGTTCGTCGTTCGGCATATTGTGGCGTATTCTGCTGCCGAACATGGCTCCCGTGCTCGCTACGCTCGTGGTGTTCAGTTTTACGAACGTGTGGAACGATTATGTCGGGCCGAGCATTTACTTGCTCGATTCCGACCTGCATACGCTTTCGCTCAGCCTGTATAACTTTCAGGACGCGAGCGGCGTGATGGAATGGAACAAAGTCATGGCCGGATGCGTGATGTTTTCCCTGCCGATGGTGCTCGTACTCTTTTTGGCGCAGAACGCTTTCGTCCGCGGCATCGTTACGTCGGGCATCAAGGATTGACGGAGGAGGTATTTTATGAAAAAACTTTTGTGTTTGTTTTTTTCGCTTGTTTTCGCGCTCTCTTTCGCGGGTTGCGCGGACAGAAACGAAGAGGATGAAAAACTGGTCGTATCCCGCGTAACGACGGCGGAAAACGGGTATACGTACCTCGAAGTGGACGGCAGCCCTTTTCCGTATTTCGGCGTGGAATCGCGGCTGGACGCCTTTATGAACTGCGAGAAAAAGCCTGTGGAGGAGTTCGAACCGCATATGAAAGCGGCGGTGGAACTGGGCGCTACCGTCGTCGCGGTGCCGATCGACTGGCGGGATCTCGAACCGGAAAAGGACGATTACGATTTCAGGATGGTTGCCGCCGTGCTCGAATACGCGAACAAATACGACGTTAAGGTGGAATTTTTGTGGTATTCGGTGAATATGTGCGGCGACAGCAATAGCTATCAGATACCCGAATACGTTTGGTCGGATGAAAAAACCTATCCGAAATACGATTCCTCCAATAAAAACGCTTTCTGGGGATATTACGGTTATCAGGGGTATATGCAGGCGAGTGCCGCGCTGATGGAACGCGAAAGGCTGATGATAGAAAAGCTGATGGACTACGTATACAACTGGGATCTCAGCAACGGCGAAAAACATCCGCTGATCGGCGTACAGGTCTATAACGAACCGGACGGTTTCCCGCGCTGGCGCTTATCGCAGCAGAACGTTTCTCTGAACGGCAGGCGCATAACGGAAAGCGAGGCGTGGGCGGACGTGTACGCCCTGCTCGACAACGCAGGCAAGGCTTTCAAGTCGGCAAAATACAACGTATACACCCGCACGAACCTGACCACGCTGACGGAGGCGACGGACTTTGCAAAAAAGATCTACGAGCTCGACGGCATAGACGCGGTCGGAAACGATCCCTATGTGCAGAGCGTGGGTTCGCTGCGCGGCATGATCGGTAATTTCCGGGAAAATCTGCCTGGCAACTTCAATCATATCGCCGAAAACAAGGGAGTTTACACAAATACTCCGGGACTGCTGCTCACGGCGGCGTACAACGGGGCGGGATATATTGTTTACGATCTCGCCACGCCGCAGTATTTTATCGACAACACAGCCGATCCCTCCACTATAGACCACGGCGTGCTCAACGTGGATTTGAGCGACAAGGAGCACACCGAATCGGTGCGCAGAACGCTCAAAGCGCTCGCGGGGGCGGGCGGCGCCGTCCTGCTCGCGGACAGGGAAAACTTTGCGCTGTTCAACCTCGAAGGGAGCTATCCCGACGACGTATACGCGCACACGGAACAGCTCGGCGGCGCGGCGGCGGAATTTTCCACGGAGAGCGGCGCGGTGGGCTTTGCAATCCTTTACGAGGGGTACGTGTATCTGTTTGCGAGCGACGTATCGGAGATTAAGCTGACGGGCGGCTCGTTCGGCGAGGCCGAATTCGGCGCGTTTGATAACGGAGTTTGGAAAACCGCGGAGACAGTCGCCGCGCAAAACGGCGCGTATCTGTTGGACGGCAGACTTTGCCGCGTCAAGGCGGAATGAAAAGAGAAATAATTTTTAGGAGGATAAATGCATGAGTATGAAAAAGAGGCTGGGGCTCGCGTCGGTGGCGGCGGTATTGTCGCTGTCCCTCGCGGTCGGAGCAGGCGCAGTAGCGTCGGATCGGTCGGTGGAGGGAGACGCGTCCCGCATCGTTCAATGGGCGCAGTCCAGCGAATGGGTGGACGAAGGCCTCGCGATCTACGCGGGGCAATGGGCCGGCGGCGGTTTCCGCATGTTCTTCAACGTGGCGGACGGCGGGGAGTTCAGCATGAAGTTCAAGGTGCCCGTTTATGAAAACGACAGCGAAAACTACCTTTCCGAAAACGGCAACATGTACAGCAAGTATATTCTGGACGTAATCGTGGAGAGCTATACGAACAGCGGAAAAGCCGTTTTAAGACTGTGGGGCGATTCTGGCAAGGCGGTGAATTCCACCAACGTTTCGGCGCGCATAACCTCGGGGGATCTGCACGACAAGACGGCGGAAAGCAATCCGAACGAAGTCGCCGAGGGGATCTGGGTAAAGGGCGCCATGCGGGAAAACAATGAATTTTACGTCGCGTTCAATACCGAAGACTTTTTCAAAGGCTACTGGGGAGACTGGGATACCACGGGTCCGCTACTGACCGTTTCGGGTTCGGTGAAAAACGGGCAGGACGTAAAGAATACGCTTGACGCAACCTTCAATCCCGAAGGCAACGAGTGCGAAACGGTGCAGGTATATTTCCGACTGTCCGCCCAGCATACCGAAGAATTCGACGAGGACGAAAGCGCCTGCCCCGAACACGCGCCGAACGCCATGAGCAAGGTGATCGTTACCGAGGTCAACGGACAGTCGCTTGCGAACGAAGGCGGTGTCCTGCAGGACACCGGGGCGCCGTACGTGGCGCCCGTAAAACTTAAAAGCAATGCGGAAATATACATGGGCAGAGAATACGCGGTGGAGATCAAGGGAAGTCCGCGCGAGAGCGCCACGCAGCCGCTATACTGCGATTACGCGAGCGACGTGCTCTGTTATGAACGCCTGAGCTACAAAGTCAACGTAACCGCCCCGTCGGGTGCGGAACGGACTTTCGACGGCCTGGAAAATATCGTCTTTTCCGAAACGGGTAAAAATAAAATCTCCGTTACGGCGACCGATCTTGCGGGAAACAGCTACACCTCGGCCGAAACGGAAGTCGACGTAGTTCGCGGTTTCGTTCTGAACGTGAGCGGCGTGCCCGAAACGGGAAAAGTCGGCGGGAAGATAACCCTGCCCGCAGGCAGCGCGACGGATTCGCTCGGAAACGACTGCGCCGTAAAGATCGAGGTGGAGGATCCTTATACCAAGGATATAGTCCTTACCGACAACAGCTTTACCCCCGATAAAACGGGCGTGTATATCGTAACGTATTCTTCGCAGAACGAGGACGGCACGCAATCGGACAAAAAGACGTTCCGCATCACCGTGTCGGAATCGTCGGGCGGCAGAGGAGGCTGCGGTTGCAGCGGCAGCGTTGCGGGCGTTCTTCCCGTCGGACTGACGGCGGGTGCGGCGGCCGTTATCGGCTTGATACTGAAAAAAAAGAAGGAAGACCGAACTTAAATTGCAACGGGGATTTTATGTGGGATTTGATCATTGATACGGACATCGGAAACGACTGCGACGACGCGGCGGCGGTCGCTCTGGCTTGCCGGTACGCAGCGGCGGGGGATTGCGGCCTGCTGTGTTTCACCGTAAACACGGCGGACGCCTATGCTGCGGATTGCATAGACGCCATCGCGGCGGCAAACGGCGTTTCCGCGGATGTCGGCGTTTACCGCGGCGCGGGATTTCCCGCAAATCCCGCGTCCTACTGCCGCGCCGTTGCCGAACGTTTCGGCGCGGTCAGGGGTAAAAGGCGGGAAGAGGCCGTCGCGCTGATGCGGCGGAAGCTTGCGGAAAGCGCGGATAAAAGCGTGAAAATAGTCTGTATCGGCCAACTGAACGACCTCAGAGCGCTTTTGGAATCCAAAGCGGACGAGTTTGGAGCGGACGGCGCGGAACTCGTTCGCAGAAAGGTCGGCGAAGTTGTCGTAATGGGGGGCATGTTCGGCGAAAAGAGCATCATGTTCAACGGCGCGCCGTATACGGCGGAATTCAATATCGCCACGGCGGTTCCGGACAGCGTCCGCGCCCTCGAACTGTGTCCTGCGGACGTCGTTTTCTGCGATTTTCTGCTCGGTTACGATGTGATTACGTTGGAAAAACTGGCGGAAAAAGATAAAGAAGATCCCGTGGGATATGCGTATAAGCTGTTCTGCGGGGGCGGACGTCCGAGCTGGGACATACTGACCGTGATGTATGCCGTCCGAGGCGCGGGGAGTGAGTTTTGCCTTTCGCCGCGCGGGCGCGTAAAGGTGAACGGGCAAGGGCAGACGGAATTTAAAGAAGGGGGGAACGGCCCGCACAGAATATTGCGTGCGGCAACGGACAAGCGTTTGCTGAAAGAGAGAATAGACGCGCTTTTCGGCGTATGATCAAAGGCCTTTTTACAGAAAAAGAGCAGATGTTGTATACATCTGCTCTTTTGTTGGTGCACCCGGCGGGAATCGAACCCACAACCTTCGGCGTCGGAGGCCGACACTCTATCCAATTGCGCTACGGATGCGTTATGTGCGGCGGCAGACCTGCGTCTGCCGCCGTCCTTTTAATCCTGAGGTTTTTCGTCTTCGTTTTTGAAAAGGTGCAAAAGTTTTTTGTCGCTCTTTTTATCCGGTTCCGGCTTTTCTTCGGGCTTTTTTGTAACTTTTATCTCTAACACCTTTTTTACCGTGGACTTGGTTATCTCTATTTCCAAATGATTATATTCGAATTTTTTGCCTACCGCGGGTATGCCGCCCAGCTGCTCGATCACCCAGCCGCTGATGGTGCTCGCGTCGTAGTTCCTGTATTCGTCCGTGTCGATGTCGTAATATTCCAATAGGTCGAGGAGGGAGGTGTTCGCGTCGAATATCGTGGTGTTTTCGTCCACGGGGCGGCACCAGGTAACTTCCTCGTCGTGTTCGTCCCAGATCTCGCCTACGAGTTCTTCCAGAATGTCCTCCAGCGTTACTATGCCGCTCGTCCCGCCGTATTCGTCGAGAACGATGGCCATATGCGCTTTCTTTTTCTGCAGCTGTTTTAAAAGCACGGAAATTTTAATGTGCTCGGTCGTATAGACCACGCTCTGCAGAAAGGAAGAAATATCCTTTTTTCCTTTGAGATAGGCCTGGAAAAAATCCTTTTCGTGCAGTATGCCGACGATGGTGTCGATACTGCCTTTATATACGGGGATACGGGAATATCCCTCGTCGTCGAAAATATCCTTTATCTTGTCTAACGGCGTGCCGAGTTCGATCGCGGTAATGTTCACGCGCGGTATAAGAATGTCCACGACTTCCAGATCGTCGAATTCTATGACCGAGCGGATCAGCTTTGTTTCGTCCTGTTTCAGCGTTCCACCGACCTGCGCTTCCTCGACCATCGTCATGATCTCGTCTTCGGTAACGATGGAGTCGTTTTTCAGTTTGAACATCTTCGCCAGCAGCCATTTGTATCCCGAAAAAATGATATTTACGGGATATAGCAGCACCTTGAAAAACATTAGGACGGGATATCCCGCCATGGCGAATTTTTCGGGGTATACGTTCGCGATCATCTTCGGCGTGATTTCGCCGACGATCAGCACGGCAATCGTCGTGATCACCGTGGACACGGTGGCGGATGTCGCCTGGTTTGCGATAAGAAATCCGAACAATATGCCCGAAAGCGTAGAGGTCGTGATGTTGACGATATTGTTTCCGACGAGGATCGTCGAAAGCAGACTGTCGTATTTTTCGGCAAGGGCGAGCGTTTTTCCCGCGCGCTTGTTGCCGTTTGCGCTCATCGTTTTGAGTTTGAGCTTGTTGGAACAGGAATAAGCTGTTTCCATCGAAGAAAAGAAACCCGATAACAGCAGCAATACAACGATCGCTATCAGTAACGGAACGGTACTGCCGGGAGCCGCCAGCAGTAAATGGCCTGCGTCGTCAGGCATGATAAATAGAATTCCTCCTGAAAAATATATTTGTTTATTATTATATTATAAATACGGCAAAAAATCAAGGCTTTTTATCGATATGTGCAAAAAACTTGAAAAAAGGTACAGGCATTTGCCTTTCCCGCGCCTTCTTGCGGCGGACAAACGCTTGCCAAATATGCGCAAATGTATTAAAATAGAACAACAAAAGGAGTATATCATGAAAAAAACTGCGGTAGTCGGCATGAGCGGCGGGGTGGACTCGTCGGTCGCCGCGCTTTTATTGAAAGAACAGGGTTTCAACGTCATCGGCCTGTTTATGCAGAACTGGGAGGAAACGGACGAAAACGGCTGCTGCACCGCGGAGGAGGACTATGCGGACGTTCGCCGCGTCGCAAACCTGCTGGGTATTCCGTATTACACGGTAAATTTTGCCAAAGAATATATGGACAGAGTGTTTTCGTATTTTCTCAGGGAATATAACGCGGGGCGGACGCCCAATCCCGACGTGCTGTGCAACCGCGAGATAAAATTCGGGCCGTTCAAACGGTATGCGGAACGTCTTGGCGCGGACTTTATCGCCACGGGGCATTACTGCGGTATACGCCACGAGGGAGAAGTGCATTATCTTCTCAAAGCGAAAGACGGGAATAAGGATCAGACTTATTTCCTCAATCAGCTGAGCCAGCGTCAGCTCGAAAACGTGCTCTTTCCGCTCGGCGGGCTGGAAAAGGGGGAGGTGCGCAGGATCGCGGAGGAAAACGGCCTGGCGACGGCGGCGAAAAAGGACAGCACGGGCATCTGTTTTATAGGAGAAAGAAATTTCAGACAATTCTTGCAAAATTATATTCCCGCGAAAAAGGGGCTTATCAAAACTTACGACGGCAAGGTGCTCGGCGAGCATAACGGAATGATGTATTATACCATAGGACAGCGCAAGGGGCTCAATATCGGCGGGCAGAAAGGGGATGAAGGGCGATGGTTCGTCGTCGAAAAGGACTTGAAGGAAAATATTCTTTACGTGGCGCACGGCAGCGAGGAAAGGCTGTATTCCGCGGGACTGGAAATGAAGGAAACGAACTGGATCCCGCGTCCGCCCGAAAAAAAGGAGTTCCGCTGCACGGCGAAATTCCGTTACCGCCAGCCCGAACAGGGGTGTACGGTGCGTATTTTGCCCGATAAGATCGAAGTGGCTTTCGACGAAAAGCAGCGGGCCATCACCGAGGGACAGTTCGCCGTTTTTTACGACGGAGAAAAATGTATCGGCGGCGGCGTGATAGAAAAAGCGGTCTTTTCCTGAGTTTTTCCGCACGGAAAACATCCGCCGCGGGAACTCGCGGAGCCCGTTATATATATAATGATTATGTACGGGCAGGGGGACAAGTCGGCCGTACGGGCAGAGAATGTCGAATTTTAAAAAAACTTTGAAAATTTTGAAAAATTCGCTTGACATTCTTTGGCGTAATATGTATAATAGGCAATGTTCTGTGCGAAACGGAGCTTACAAAAAACCAAATTCCCAAGAGAGATCGGCCGCGTTGCTAAACGCGGAAAGGTAAGTTTTAGTATGTGAAAACATATGGAAAACGCTACATATTGTGGCGAAAAAACTTCCGAAAAAAATCTCGAAAAAAAGTTAAAAAACATTTGAAAAATGCTTGACTTTATGAAAAGGATATGGTAATATGAGTAAGCTGTCGCAAGGGACGGCACGCTGAACGATTTCAGCATTACGCAGATTAAAAATTGAATAGAAGGAAATAAGACAAAATACAAGCTATTTTGAAACGTTTCTGTCAATAATTTGAGTGCATTATGTACTTTATAAAAACAGTCAGTAAATGACAACAACAAAAATTGTTAGAGCGGTTGAACCGAAAGGTTCAGCTTTAAGAAATTAAACTCAAGAGTTTGATTCTGGCTCAGGACGAACGCTGGCGGTGTGCTTAATACATGCAAGTCGAGCGGACTATAGGGGCTTGCTCCTATAGTTAGCGGCGGACGGGTGAGTAACGCGTGAGCAACCTGCCCACATCTGGGGAATAACACATAGAAATGTGTGCTAATACCGCATAAGACCACAGAGAGGCATCTCTCAGGGGTAAAAGATTTATCGGATGTGGATGGGCTCGCGTACCATTAGATAGTTGGTAGTGTAACGGACTACCAAGTCGACGATGGTTAGCCGACCTGAGAGGGTGATCGGCCACATTGGAACTGAGATACGGTCCAGACTCCTACGGGAGGCAGCAGTAGGGAATATTGGGCAATGGAGGCAACTCTGACCCAGCAACACCGCGTGAATGATGAAGGTCTTCGGATTGTAAAGTTCTGTGATGGGGGACGAAAACAATGACGGTACCCCAAGAGCAAGCCACGGCTAACTACGTGCCAGCAGCCGCGGTAATACGTAGGTGGCAAGCGTTGTCCGGAATGACTGGGCGTAAAGGGTGCGTAGGTGGCTATTCAAGTTAGTAGTGAAATCCCGGGGCTCAACTCCGGTGCTACTACTAAGACTGTTTAGCTTGAGTGCAGGAGGGGCAAGTGGAATTCCTAGTGTAGCGGTGGAATGCGTAGATATTAGGAGGAACACCAGTGGCGAAGGCGACTTGCTGGACTGTAACTGACACTGAGGTACGAAAGCGTGGGGAGCAAACAGGATTAGATACCCTGGTAGTCCACGCCGTAAAC
>ERZ506942.93-NODE-93-length-37534-cov-9.45954_pt1 | contig 37534 bp, 20 predicted proteins | sample MGYA00512900_ERZ506942 | MGnify/ENA metagenome assembly ERZ506942
TTTCGGGCGCCTTGTAGTTCTTCTTCATTTTTCCTCTCCTTTTATATTAAATTTGTCGCCGCTTTGCCGGGCAACGTTTCGCCTTTTTCATAATGCGTGATTACGGAATCCAGCGTGATATAGCCGTAATCGGAAGTTCCGCGGTCCACGATTTCCATATATATTTTGCATCCGACGTATTGCGGATCGAAGGTATAATGATACTGGATAAGGTTTTGTATCTGCATGCCCTGCGAGAGCGAGGGAAAGCCCTTGTCGTTCCAGTTATCGTTGGAAAACCGGCCTATCTCCACGGCGCCGCCGTCCGATACCGCGTAAAAGCTGATATACACGAGTTCGGGATTTTTCGCCGCGCCGAGCTTAAAGGAAATGCTCGCGCTTTCGCTCAGCGTGAACGTTCCCGAACGCAGCACCCCGGTCTGTTCGTCCGTACTCGAAAAGAAATACAGTCCGCTCTTGTTATAGGGAATGTTTTCCGCCCAGAACGTTTCGTCCGAAAGGATATTCTCGGGCGCGCCTATGTTGCCTTCCGTTACCGTCCAGCCCTCCAGCGTTCCCTTTTCAAACGTGCCGTTATAGAGCTGATATTCGCTCGTTTCCTCCATTTCGTAATCAAACGTCAGCTGATAGGCTTCGGAGGCATACATGAAAGTCGGCCTCGTTTCGTGGTAAGTGATAACGCTGTCCAGCACCATGCAGCCCAGATCGTCTGCGGAATCGTTCATATCGACGGCCTCTATATACATCTTCTGCCCCAAAAACGCCGAAAAATCTGCGTAATACTGCACGAGATTGAGAAGTTTCATGCCGTTTGCGACGTAGGGGAACTGAAAGTTTTTGTATTTGACGTTGCTGAAACGCGCGATCTCCGAGGCCGTGCCGTCGTCGTTCGCGAGCATGATCCTCAGATATGTGAGCGACTGGTCCATACAGCCGCCGAGCTTGAACGAGATGTATCCGCTGCCGCCCAGGGTGAATACCGAAGAGCGCATCCTGCCCGTGGCCTCGGGGCGGTAATAACCGTAATGGTAGTCGCCGTCGCGGTCATAAGTGATATTCTCGTTCCACCAAACGTCGGAAGCGTTCACGCCCTCGTTGGAAAAAGCCAGCCCTTCGGTAACGGTCCAGCCCGCGAGCGAACCCGTTTCAAAGCCGCCGTTTGCGATCTGGTTTTCCGTACCCTCAGCCTCCGTTTCGTACACCTTCACCTTGTCGTATACGGCGCCCGCCGCCTGCTCGCCTTCCTCGCTGTAAGTGCGGATATCGTCCACCGAAATGTAACCGTAATAATAAGATCTGTCGTTGTCTACGATGCGGATATACATTTCCTGACCGAGGTAAGCGCTGAGATCGAGATAATAGGTATAGTAATTATCGGTATTATAGACGTTTGCCGCATACTGCGACGGATTGACGTAAGCCGTGGTATGCTTGAGGAAATACTCGTTTTCCTGCTTGGCGATCATTTTGTCGTTTTCCGCGAGATACACGCCCACATAACAGCGTTCGCCCGCGGGTTTTACCGCGCCGTTGTCCCCTTCGAGCCGCGTGGCGCCGCCCGCGATCTTCATGGACACGGTGCCCGTGCCGCCGAGCACGAAGTTAGAGGAGCGCAGCACGCCCGTAAAGGAGTTAGGCACGCCGTCGTAAAAACCTTTGCCGTACAGGTGCCAGTTACCCGACTGGTTGATCGCGATCTCGTTGTGATTTTCGTCCTCTTCAAAGGAAAAGGTGCTCTTTGTGGTAACGTTGTCCTCGCTGAAGGCGTTGCCGCTCTCCACCGTCCACCCCGTGAGGTCGCCCGTTTCGAAACCGCCGTTCACGATGCTGAATTTGCTTTCGTCCGTCTTTTCCTGTTTTTTGCAGGCTCCCAGCCCGAAGGCGAGGAGTACGCACATGAAAAGCGCTATGAATTTTTTCATTTCACTCCCTCCTTACGCGTCTTTGATGCTGCCCGTGTTGCCGTAATACGCGGGGGTTACCGTATCGGAATAAGCGGAGCCGAGCCTGTATATCGTGAGGTCGGAAACGCTCAGCACGCAGCCTTCCGCAAAGAAGCTGAGATAATCGGAATCTTCGTATTTCGGATACATGCGCGAGGTGAAACTCACTTTGCCGTCGATATATATTTCCAGCATGGAGCGGTCGAGATAAACGATCACGTCATGTTCTTTTTCCGTATTTTCCCATACGTGGGAATTTTTCAGTCCCTGTACGTAAAGCGAGGTCTGCGAACGGTCCACGTACACGCCGTTTTCCGCAAAAACGAGGGCGGTGCGCTCGGTCTGGTTGAGGGAATTGTTATAGGGATTATAGCGCACGTACAGCCCCGCCTTGTAATTCGAGGCAGTTTCCGAAACGGTTATTTTCGCCCGTATTTCCAGCAGATCGCCGCGCACCTGCCCTATCGCCGCGTTCGCCTGTTCCGCCGACATGGATGCGCCGTTTTCATAAAGCGTTTCCTGCCGTAAGGCGGTGAGTTCGGGAATCGGCTCCACGTTCAGGCTGTGTCCGTCCTCCGAAAGGAACAGTTCCACGGGCAGGCTGGCGTTGTGCGCCCAGCCCGAATAATAGTTGTGCGTGGTGCCGGCTTCCTTTCCCTGCGCGATGGCGAAGAGCACGGTGCGGCCCTGCGTATACGTTTTGCCCGCAGCCGCGTCCTCCTCCGTGAGATAGGTGAACCCCGTCTGCCCCGTGAAGATACCGTAACCGTAATCGAGCAGGCGGGGCGATTCGTACCCCGCGTCGGGAACGAATTTTTTCGCCTCTTTATCGAACGTGCCTATCCAGTAATAACATTCGACCGTGCGGGAATCGTCGGCATATTGCGGAGTGAGAAAGAATACGTATTTCTGCTGACTGCCGTCCTTCGTGCTGACGGGCAGGAGCTGAATACATTCCCAGTGGATGCCAGCTTCCTCCGCCGCGGATTCGAACACGTAGCCGTGGTATTCCCAGTCGCGCATATCCGAGGAGGTGAAAAACAATGCGCCGCCGCTCGACGCGCCCTCCTTTCCGGAACCGACCATCATGTAATACACGCCCTCGTCCTGCCATATAAAAGGATCGCGGAACTGGTTAATCTTGCCCATGCCCGCTTCCTGGGTGATCGCGACCTTATCCTCCACTACCCATTCTTCAAGATAAGGATCGGTCGGATCGGCGCAATGCGCGAAGGCGATGTTCTGCCCGCTGTACGTCGTCGTGGTCGTGCCCGCGGTGATGACCAGCCACGGCGTGCCGTCCGGTCCGATAACCGCGCCGCCCGTCCACACGCCGTCGGGACAGATATCCTTTGTCGGCACCACGGCCTCTTTCACGTACTTCCAATGCACCATGTCCTCGCTCACCCAATGCGACCAGCGGATCTGCGCCCAGTACGGGCCGTTGGGATTGCTTTGATAGAACAGATGATAATAACCGTTGTAATAAAACGCGGCGTGCGGTTCGTTCATCCACATTCCCGGCGGAATGGCGTGGTACTGCGGGCGGTATCTGTCGCCCTCGTAAACGGAAGAATCCAGCATGACGTCCGCATAGTCGCACGCGGGATGCCCCGCCGCGTCCTTATCTTCATAAAGCGCCTTAACCTGCGCATGGGAAAGTTCGGTTTCGTAGATATAAACTTCGTCCAAGAGCCCCGCCACGAGGTTACAGTCGATGCCGTACACCGACGCGGGGTCGATGTATTTGCCGATACGGAGCGGATCGGAAGACGGCACGATCTCGCAGCCGGCGTATTCGTTGTATATCTGTTCGTAAACGAGTTCGCCGTTCAGATACAGGCATACCCTGCCGCTCGACGCGTCGTACGAGGCCGCGACGTGGCTCCATTCGTACAAGGGCAGGTAGTTCACGGGATCATAAAACGCCGCGGTGAAAGTATTGCCCGTTTCGGGATCCTGCAGAGCGACTTTTAATCCCCATGTGCCGAGATAGCCGTAACCGAGCAGCCAGCCTTCCTGCAAGCCGACGTCGCCCTTGCCTGCAATACAGGTAAGCCCCTCCGTCTTGAAGTTGTTTTCAAACACGCGCGGCGCCACCCATGCGCTGAGCGTGAGCGCCCCCGTGCTCAGGTTTTTAAAGCTGTCGTCCTCGATATAGTTAGACACGCCGTCCATGTAGAGGCAGCTGCCCTTCACGCCCTCGCGCCACAGCGGTTCGCCGGAAGGTTTCATGAGGTTCTGCTGGTTGGAGGCGGCGTAAACGTTATATATTTCGTGCGTTTTTCCGCTCACCTTTTCCTTTGCGTAAGAGCCCTCGCCTTCATCGAAAGAATAATACGCCGCGAGTCCGTCCGACACCGCGCCCTTTTCGGCGCAGCCCGCCGTGCCCGCCGCGCCGAACGCAAGCGCGCACGCCAGCAAACAAGTTCCCGCTTTTTTAAAAAATCCTCTCTTCATATATTTCCTTTCCTTAAATTTTCAATCCCCCCGCGCCGATTCCTTCCACGATGTATTTCTGGGCGAAAACATAGATGAGAAAGATCGGTATGCTCGTGATGACGAGCGACGCCATGACTTCGCCCGTAGTTACGCCCTCTATGCTCTGAATGGTGGTCAGAGCCGCCTGGATCGGATACAGCGGCCACCGCCCCGCCTGCGGGCTGGGCAGCACCATGGTCGGCCAGATATAGTCGTTCCACACGCCGATAAAGGCGAAGGTCGCCACCGTCGCCACGATTGGCGCGGAAAGCGGCATCATGATCACGAAAAATATTTTCAGCTGAGACGCCCCGTCGAGTTGCGCCGCCTCGATATATTCCTTCGATATGTTCGTAAAGAACTGCTGAAACAGGAATATATTGAACACGCTGACGAGCGGCGGAAGAATGACCGCCAGCACCGTGCCCGAAAGGCCGAGGTTATGCACGATGGAATACAGCGGGATAATGGTGGTTTCCACGGGCACGATAAGCAAAAACATGATGAGAAAACTGACGAATCCCTTGCCCGGAAAATTGAATTTCGCCATCACGTATCCCGCGAGCGCGTTGACTAAGATATTCCCCGCCACGACGGCGAGCGCGTAACCCATGCTGTTGAGGCCGTATTTCCATATGTCGTACTGCGTGAGCACCCTGGCGTAATTGTCGAAAAAGGTGCTCAGATCCTTCACATACGGCAGAAAGGTGCGGAAAGAACCGAGATCGTTCGCGTACTGCAGTTCGGTCTTGGTGCTCGTTACGATCATCCATACGAGCGGAAAGACGAAGAATACCGCGATAAGCGCGCAGCACACGTAAGTGATCGTGTGCGCCGTTATTTTTTTCGCCCTGCGGGCGCCGCCTTTAACGCGCATTTCAGTCCTCCTCCTTCAATAGATATCTTTGCAAAAACGTGATGGCGCCGATAACGATCGTCATCAGGAGCGCTATCGCAGAGGAATAACCTACCCAGCGATAAGTATAGCCCTCGATATACATGAGATAGTTCAGCGTGATGGTGAACGATTGTTTCCCCGTCATTAACATGGGCTGCACCATGATCTTGCACGCGCCGATAAACACCGTGATGATGACGAAAGTTACCACCGAACGCAGCCCGGGCACGGTAACGGAAGAAAATTTTCTGAATACGTTGGCCCCGTCGAGTTCAGCGGCCTCGTACAGCGTTTCGTCTATGCCCTTCAGCCCCGAAAGGAAAATGAGCATCTGGTAGCCGCATCCCTGCCAGGCGGAAACGAGAACGATCCAATACATCGCCCCCTGCGGGTCGTAGAGAAAGCTGACGGGTTCCATGCCCAGCCGCACGAGGAAGGAATTGAGAAGCCCCGTTTCCCCTCCTCCGAGGATACGCACCCACAGAAAGGACGTTACCGTGAGAGAGATGACCACGGGCGCGAAGAAAAGCACCTTGAATATGCCCATGCATCTAAGCCGCTTGTTGACGAGGAGCGCCAGCCCCAGCGCCATGCCGATTTGCAGCGGCACGACGAATACCACGAATTTCGCCGTATTGACGATGGCGTTGTACATATCGCCTTTATTCGCGATATTTTCTATGATATCCTTGAAATTTTTCAGCCAGACGAACTCCGTTTCGTCGGGTTTCAAAAGATAATAATCGGTAAAAGCGTATCCCAGCGAGTAGACGATGGGCAGCAGCACGAATACGCATATGAGCGCAATGGCCGGCAGCAGCATCAAATAGGAGCAAACGCTTTCCTTTGCCGAATATCGGATATTTTTGTGCGGCGATCTGCGCGCGGCGACGATATCTTTGGCGATAAACGCGCCGAAGACGAGCAGAAACGCGCCGACGATCGCAAGGCTTGTCAGTATCATGATTTTCCCTCGCTCTTATTTATAGCGGTCGAGATTGTTTTGCAGAGATGACGTCTGCGTCGAAACCACGGCGTTTACGTCGTTGTTGTTCCTCAGGTCGTTCACGATGCTCTGGAACGCGCTCGTGAATTCGGGATAAGCGACCGTACCGGGACGCGTCTTTCCCGTTTTGATCAGCTGATCGTAAAGGATATATTCGGGCGAACCCGGCTGATAGGCCTTTTTGTCGATCGCGCTCTGCCGCGCGGGAATCATGCCCGTGGCGTTGGTGATCGTAACCGAGCTGTCCGCAGATACCAGCCATTCGAGCACGATAGCCGCCTTTTCCGCGGATTTGGTCTGTGTTGTCATGCCGAACGACCAGCTGCCCGTGGCAGAGGCGGAAGAGGTTCCCTTTGGATAGGGAAGTATACCCCAGTCGTCGCCGAGCTGCTGGGAATACTGGTTTTCAATTTCGGGGATAGACCAGCCGCTCGAAAGGTACATGGCGTATTTGCCCGTATAAAAACCGACGTCGCTCGCGTCGTAAGAGGTATACCCGTTGTTCACCCAGTTTCTGATCTTCTGGAAAGCGGCTTTTGTCGCCTGGGAATCGAGATAGCCCGTTGCCGTCATGCCGTCGGCGGAGAGGAAAGAACCGCCCTGCGCCAGAATGAGGGGATACAGCAGATAAGTGGCCGTTTCGTCGCTCGCCTTGTAAAGCTGCAGATCGATTGGCAGGTCGCATTGCGATTTCAGTTTCTGACAGATACTTTCGAATTTCTCGAACGTCCAGGCGTTGTCCGCCGTCATGCCCTCCACTTCGGAAAGCACGCCCGCCTTGCGGAAAAGGGCCTTGTTATAGTAAATGCCCGCGCTCGATTCCTGAATGGGCAGCCCGTATAACCTGCCTTCGTAAGTATTTTTGCTTATTTCAAAAAAGTCCGACTGCGTATCTTCCGAGATAAGTTCGGTAATGTCTTTCAAAATGCCCGCGTCCGCATAGCTCCAGGTGTTGGGCGCGTCGAACGTGATGATGTCGGGAAGGTTCCCGTTGTTCATCATGTTGATGAGTTCGGTTTCGTAGCCCGTCGCGCTGTTGGAGCGCGGCTTGTATTCCACGCGCACCTTTATCTTGTTGCTCTTGGCCGTTTCGCTCACGTTGAAAGAATCGGTAACCTGTTTATAAGCCTTGCCCTCCGCAGACTGTTCCGCCACGTGCACCATGATCTTGACGATTGTGTTGCCGGAAGCGTCCGTTTCCGGCTCGTCGTTCTTCTTGCACGCGAAAAACGTAACGCTCATTGCCGCCGCCAGCAGTACGGCCAGCGCGCTGAAAAGTAATTTTTTCATAAACTGCCTCCTTTTATTTATCTGCGCCGTATTGCACGAATCTCGCTTTCAACACGGTCTTGATCGGAACTTTTTCGTTTCTGATTTTGCCGAGCAGAACGCGCACGGCCGCCCTGCCGAGTTGTTCGACGGGCTGTTCCACGTACGCGATCTTGTTCTTCAGCTCGCCCGTCTTGATCTGCACGCCGTCGAAAGAAACGACTTTGAGGCGGCTCGGTATATCGATGCCGCAACGTTCGCAGTGCGTAAAGATCATATTGGTCATCGCGTCGCCGGAAACGAACACGCCGTCTATATCGCCGTATTCTTCAAACAGCGATTCCACGAGCGGCTGTTCCTCCCCGTGCTTGATAACCTCGCTCTTGACGACGACGGGCAGGCCGTTCTTTTCCATGACCGCGCGGTAGGCGCGTTCCCTTTCCATGACCTCCGAGCCGACCAGCGTTTTGCCGCCGATATAGGCGACCTTCCTGCAACCCTGCGCGAGCAGCCATTCGCACGCCTTTACGGAAGAGTCGAAGTTATCGCTCGTAACGAAGGGCACGTTGTCGAAATGTCTGTCCATGGAAACGATGGGCAGGGAGGATAAATCCTCGTCTTTATAGTCGTAATGCGTAATGAAAATAATGCCGTCCACGTCCTTTTTCTTCAGCTTTTCTATCATGGCGTATTCCTTGCTCTGGCGGCTCTGACTGCTTGAAACGAGCAGAGAATAGCCGTTTTTATCGAGTTCGTCCTCGATATAATAGGCTATTTTGGAAAAGAACGGGTGATCGATGACGGGCACCAGAAGCGCCACTATTTTATTTTCCTTTTTTCTGAAACTCACCGCGAGGGAATTTCTCTTGTAATCGAGCGCGCGGATGGCGTTGAGCACGTTTTCCTTCGTTTCCTCGCTCACGCCCTTTTCGTCGTTGAGCACGCGGGAAACGGTGTCTAAGCCCACGCCGGCGTAGCGCGCCACGTCTTTAATGCTTGCCATATTATTTCTCCTTTTTGGCCCGCGTCCTCTTGACGACGACGAACGCGAGCACCGCGGCGATAAGCGCCGCCTCTATGCCGCCGACCACGTAGAAGAGCACGTCGCCCCAGCCCGCTTTTTTCGTCGGGGGCGCTTCTTCGTGCGTTTCGGGCGCCTTGTAGTTCTTCTTCATTTTTCCTCTCCTTTTATATTAAATTTGTCGCCGCTTTGCCGGGCAACGTTTCGCCTTTTTCATAATGCGTGATTACGGAATCCAGCGTGATATAGCCGTAATCGGAAGTTCCGCGGTCCACGATTTCCATATATATTTTGCATCCGACGTATTGCGGATCGAAGGTATAATGATACTGGATAAGGTTTTGTATCTGCATGCCCTGCGAGAGCGAGGGAAAGCCCTTGTCGTTCCAGTTATCGTTGGAAAACCGGCCTATCTCCACGGCGCCGCCGTCCGATACCGCGTAAAAGCTGATATACACGAGTTCGGGATTTTTCGCCGCGCCGAGCTTAAAGGAAATGCTCGCGCTTTCGCTCAGCGTGAACGTTCCCGAACGCAGCACCCCGGTCTGTTCGTCCGTACTCGAAAAGAAATACAGTCCGCTCTTGTTATAGGGAATGTTTTCCGCCCAGAACGTTTCGTCCGAAAGGATATTCTCGGGCGCGCCTATGTTGCCTTCCGTTACCGTCCAGCCCTCCAGCGTTCCCTTTTCAAACGTGCCGTTATAGAGCTGATATTCGCTCGTTTCCTCCATTTCGTAATCAAACGTCAGCTGATAGGCTTCGGAGGCATACATGAAAGTCGGCCTCGTTTCGTGGTAAGTGATAACGCTGTCCAGCACCATGCAGCCCAGATCGTCTGCGGAATCGTTCATATCGACGGCCTCTATATACATCTTCTGCCCCAAAAACGCCGAAAAATCTGCGTAATACTGCACGAGATTGAGAAGTTTCATGCCGTTTGCGACGTAGGGGAACTGAAAGTTTTTGTATTTGACGTTGCTGAAACGCGCGATCTCCGAGGCCGTGCCGTCGTCGTTCGCGAGCATGATCCTCAGATATGTGAGCGACTGGTCCATACAGCCGCCGAGCTTGAACGAGATGTATCCGCTGCCGCCCAGGGTGAATACCGAAGAGCGCATCCTGCCCGTGGCCTCGGGGCGGTAATAACCGTAATGGTAGTCGCCGTCGCGGTCATAAGTGATATTCTCGTTCCACCAAACGTCGGAAGCGTTCACGCCCTCGTTGGAAAAAGCCAGCCCTTCGGTAACGGTCCAGCCCGCGAGCGAACCCGTTTCAAAGCCGCCGTTTGCGATCTGGTTTTCCGTACCCTCAGCCTCCGTTTCGTACACCTTCACCTTGTCGTATACGGCGCCCGCCGCCTGCTCGCCTTCCTCGCTGTAAGTGCGGATATCGTCCACCGAAATGTAACCGTAATAATAAGATCTGTCGTTGTCTACGATGCGGATATACATTTCCTGACCGAGGTAAGCGCTGAGATCGAGATAATAGGTATAGTAATTATCGGTATTATAGACGTTTGCCGCATACTGCGACGGATTGACGTAAGCCGTGGTATGCTTGAGGAAATACTCGTTTTCCTGCTTGGCGATCATTTTGTCGTTTTCCGCGAGATACACGCCCACATAACAGCGTTCGCCCGCGGGTTTTACCGCGCCGTTGTCCCCTTCGAGCCGCGTGGCGCCGCCCGCGATCTTCATGGACACGGTGCCCGTGCCGCCGAGCACGAAGTTAGAGGAGCGCAGCACGCCCGTAAAGGAGTTAGGCACGCCGTCGTAAAAACCTTTGCCGTACAGGTGCCAGTTACCCGACTGGTTGATCGCGATCTCGTTGTGATTTTCGTCCTCTTCAAAGGAAAAGGTGCTCTTTGTGGTAACGTTGTCCTCGCTGAAGGCGTTGCCGCTCTCCACCGTCCACCCCGTGAGGTCGCCCGTTTCGAAACCGCCGTTCACGATGCTGAATTTGCTTTCGTCCGTCTTTTCCTGTTTTTTGCAGGCTCCCAGCCCGAAGGCGAGGAGTACGCACATGAAAAGCGCTATGAATTTTTTCATTTCACTCCCTCCTTACGCGTCTTTGATGCTGCCCGTGTTGCCGTAATACGCGGGGGTTACCGTATCGGAATAAGCGGAGCCGAGCCTGTATATCGTGAGGTCGGAAACGCTCAGCACGCAGCCTTCCGCAAAGAAGCTGAGATAATCGGAATCTTCGTATTTCGGATACATGCGCGAGGTGAAACTCACTTTGCCGTCGATATATATTTCCAGCATGGAGCGGTCGAGATAAACGATCACGTCATGTTCTTTTTCCGTATTTTCCCATACGTGGGAATTTTTCAGTCCCTGTACGTAAAGCGAGGTCTGCGAACGGTCCACGTACACGCCGTTTTCCGCAAAAACGAGGGCGGTGCGCTCGGTCTGGTTGAGGGAATTGTTATAGGGATTATAGCGCACGTACAGCCCCGCCTTGTAATTCGAGGCAGTTTCCGAAACGGTTATTTTCGCCCGTATTTCCAGCAGATCGCCGCGCACCTGCCCTATCGCCGCGTTCGCCTGTTCCGCCGACATGGATGCGCCGTTTTCATAAAGCGTTTCCTGCCGTAAGGCGGTGAGTTCGGGAATCGGCTCCACGTTCAGGCTGTGTCCGTCCTCCGAAAGGAACAGTTCCACGGGCAGGCTGGCGTTGTGCGCCCAGCCCGAATAATAGTTGTGCGTGGTGCCGGCTTCCTTTCCCTGCGCGATGGCGAAGAGCACGGTGCGGCCCTGCGTATACGTTTTGCCCGCAGCCGCGTCCTCCTCCGTGAGATAGGTGAACCCCGTCTGCCCCGTGAAGATACCGTAACCGTAATCGAGCAGGCGGGGCGATTCGTACCCCGCGTCGGGAACGAATTTTTTCGCCTCTTTATCGAACGTGCCTATCCAGTAATAACATTCGACCGTGCGGGAATCGTCGGCATATTGCGGAGTGAGAAAGAATACGTATTTCTGCTGACTGCCGTCCTTCGTGCTGACGGGCAGGAGCTGAATACATTCCCAGTGGATGCCAGCTTCCTCCGCCGCGGATTCGAACACGTAGCCGTGGTATTCCCAGTCGCGCATATCCGAGGAGGTGAAAAACAATGCGCCGCCGCTCGACGCGCCCTCCTTTCCGGAACCGACCATCATGTAATACACGCCCTCGTCCTGCCATATAAAAGGATCGCGGAACTGGTTAATCTTGCCCATGCCCGCTTCCTGGGTGATCGCGACCTTATCCTCCACTACCCATTCTTCAAGATAAGGATCGGTCGGATCGGCGCAATGCGCGAAGGCGATGTTCTGCCCGCTGTACGTCGTCGTGGTCGTGCCCGCGGTGATGACCAGCCACGGCGTGCCGTCCGGTCCGATAACCGCGCCGCCCGTCCACACGCCGTCGGGACAGATATCCTTTGTCGGCACCACGGCCTCTTTCACGTACTTCCAATGCACCATGTCCTCGCTCACCCAATGCGACCAGCGGATCTGCGCCCAGTACGGGCCGTTGGGATTGCTTTGATAGAACAGATGATAATAACCGTTGTAATAAAACGCGGCGTGCGGTTCGTTCATCCACATTCCCGGCGGAATGGCGTGGTACTGCGGGCGGTATCTGTCGCCCTCGTAAACGGAAGAATCCAGCATGACGTCCGCATAGTCGCACGCGGGATGCCCCGCCGCGTCCTTATCTTCATAAAGCGCCTTAACCTGCGCATGGGAAAGTTCGGTTTCGTAGATATAAACTTCGTCCAAGAGCCCCGCCACGAGGTTACAGTCGATGCCGTACACCGACGCGGGGTCGATGTATTTGCCGATACGGAGCGGATCGGAAGACGGCACGATCTCGCAGCCGGCGTATTCGTTGTATATCTGTTCGTAAACGAGTTCGCCGTTCAGATACAGGCATACCCTGCCGCTCGACGCGTCGTACGAGGCCGCGACGTGGCTCCATTCGTACAAGGGCAGGTAGTTCACGGGATCATAAAACGCCGCGGTGAAAGTATTGCCCGTTTCGGGATCCTGCAGAGCGACTTTTAATCCCCATGTGCCGAGATAGCCGTAACCGAGCAGCCAGCCTTCCTGCAAGCCGACGTCGCCCTTGCCTGCAATACAGGTAAGCCCCTCCGTCTTGAAGTTGTTTTCAAACACGCGCGGCGCCACCCATGCGCTGAGCGTGAGCGCCCCCGTGCTCAGGTTTTTAAAGCTGTCGTCCTCGATATAGTTAGACACGCCGTCCATGTAGAGGCAGCTGCCCTTCACGCCCTCGCGCCACAGCGGTTCGCCGGAAGGTTTCATGAGGTTCTGCTGGTTGGAGGCGGCGTAAACGTTATATATTTCGTGCGTTTTTCCGCTCACCTTTTCCTTTGCGTAAGAGCCCTCGCCTTCATCGAAAGAATAATACGCCGCGAGTCCGTCCGACACCGCGCCCTTTTCGGCGCAGCCCGCCGTGCCCGCCGCGCCGAACGCAAGCGCGCACGCCAGCAAACAAGTTCCCGCTTTTTTAAAAAATCCTCTCTTCATATATTTCCTTTCCTTAAATTTTCAATCCCCCCGCGCCGATTCCTTCCACGATGTATTTCTGGGCGAAAACATAGATGAGAAAGATCGGTATGCTCGTGATGACGAGCGACGCCATGACTTCGCCCGTAGTTACGCCCTCTATGCTCTGAATGGTGGTCAGAGCCGCCTGGATCGGATACAGCGGCCACCGCCCCGCCTGCGGGCTGGGCAGCACCATGGTCGGCCAGATATAGTCGTTCCACACGCCGATAAAGGCGAAGGTCGCCACCGTCGCCACGATTGGCGCGGAAAGCGGCATCATGATCACGAAAAATATTTTCAGCTGAGACGCCCCGTCGAGTTGCGCCGCCTCGATATATTCCTTCGATATGTTCGTAAAGAACTGCTGAAACAGGAATATATTGAACACGCTGACGAGCGGCGGAAGAATGACCGCCAGCACCGTGCCCGAAAGGCCGAGGTTATGCACGATGGAATACAGCGGGATAATGGTGGTTTCCACGGGCACGATAAGCAAAAACATGATGAGAAAACTGACGAATCCCTTGCCCGGAAAATTGAATTTCGCCATCACGTATCCCGCGAGCGCGTTGACTAAGATATTCCCCGCCACGACGGCGAGCGCGTAACCCATGCTGTTGAGGCCGTATTTCCATATGTCGTACTGCGTGAGCACCCTGGCGTAATTGTCGAAAAAGGTGCTCAGATCCTTCACATACGGCAGAAAGGTGCGGAAAGAACCGAGATCGTTCGCGTACTGCAGTTCGGTCTTGGTGCTCGTTACGATCATCCATACGAGCGGAAAGACGAAGAATACCGCGATAAGCGCGCAGCACACGTAAGTGATCGTGTGCGCCGTTATTTTTTTCGCCCTGCGGGCGCCGCCTTTAACGCGCATTTCAGTCCTCCTCCTTCAATAGATATCTTTGCAAAAACGTGATGGCGCCGATAACGATCGTCATCAGGAGCGCTATCGCAGAGGAATAACCTACCCAGCGATAAGTATAGCCCTCGATATACATGAGATAGTTCAGCGTGATGGTGAACGATTGTTTCCCCGTCATTAACATGGGCTGCACCATGATCTTGCACGCGCCGATAAACACCGTGATGATGACGAAAGTTACCACCGAACGCAGCCCGGGCACGGTAACGGAAGAAAATTTTCTGAATACGTTGGCCCCGTCGAGTTCAGCGGCCTCGTACAGCGTTTCGTCTATGCCCTTCAGCCCCGAAAGGAAAATGAGCATCTGGTAGCCGCATCCCTGCCAGGCGGAAACGAGAACGATCCAATACATCGCCCCCTGCGGGTCGTAGAGAAAGCTGACGGGTTCCATGCCCAGCCGCACGAGGAAGGAATTGAGAAGCCCCGTTTCCCCTCCTCCGAGGATACGCACCCACAGAAAGGACGTTACCGTGAGAGAGATGACCACGGGCGCGAAGAAAAGCACCTTGAATATGCCCATGCATCTAAGCCGCTTGTTGACGAGGAGCGCCAGCCCCAGCGCCATGCCGATTTGCAGCGGCACGACGAATACCACGAATTTCGCCGTATTGACGATGGCGTTGTACATATCGCCTTTATTCGCGATATTTTCTATGATATCCTTGAAATTTTTCAGCCAGACGAACTCCGTTTCGTCGGGTTTCAAAAGATAATAATCGGTAAAAGCGTATCCCAGCGAGTAGACGATGGGCAGCAGCACGAATACGCATATGAGCGCAATGGCCGGCAGCAGCATCAAATAGGAGCAAACGCTTTCCTTTGCCGAATATCGGATATTTTTGTGCGGCGATCTGCGCGCGGCGACGATATCTTTGGCGATAAACGCGCCGAAGACGAGCAGAAACGCGCCGACGATCGCAAGGCTTGTCAGTATCATGATTTTCCCTCGCTCTTATTTATAGCGGTCGAGATTGTTTTGCAGAGATGACGTCTGCGTCGAAACCACGGCGTTTACGTCGTTGTTGTTCCTCAGGTCGTTCACGATGCTCTGGAACGCGCTCGTGAATTCGGGATAAGCGACCGTACCGGGACGCGTCTTTCCCGTTTTGATCAGCTGATCGTAAAGGATATATTCGGGCGAACCCGGCTGATAGGCCTTTTTGTCGATCGCGCTCTGCCGCGCGGGAATCATGCCCGTGGCGTTGGTGATCGTAACCGAGCTGTCCGCAGATACCAGCCATTCGAGCACGATAGCCGCCTTTTCCGCGGATTTGGTCTGTGTTGTCATGCCGAACGACCAGCTGCCCGTGGCAGAGGCGGAAGAGGTTCCCTTTGGATAGGGAAGTATACCCCAGTCGTCGCCGAGCTGCTGGGAATACTGGTTTTCAATTTCGGGGATAGACCAGCCGCTCGAAAGGTACATGGCGTATTTGCCCGTATAAAAACCGACGTCGCTCGCGTCGTAAGAGGTATACCCGTTGTTCACCCAGTTTCTGATCTTCTGGAAAGCGGCTTTTGTCGCCTGGGAATCGAGATAGCCCGTTGCCGTCATGCCGTCGGCGGAGAGGAAAGAACCGCCCTGCGCCAGAATGAGGGGATACAGCAGATAAGTGGCCGTTTCGTCGCTCGCCTTGTAAAGCTGCAGATCGATTGGCAGGTCGCATTGCGATTTCAGTTTCTGACAGATACTTTCGAATTTCTCGAACGTCCAGGCGTTGTCCGCCGTCATGCCCTCCACTTCGGAAAGCACGCCCGCCTTGCGGAAAAGGGCCTTGTTATAGTAAATGCCCGCGCTCGATTCCTGAATGGGCAGCCCGTATAACCTGCCTTCGTAAGTATTTTTGCTTATTTCAAAAAAGTCCGACTGCGTATCTTCCGAGATAAGTTCGGTAATGTCTTTCAAAATGCCCGCGTCCGCATAGCTCCAGGTGTTGGGCGCGTCGAACGTGATGATGTCGGGAAGGTTCCCGTTGTTCATCATGTTGATGAGTTCGGTTTCGTAGCCCGTCGCGCTGTTGGAGCGCGGCTTGTATTCCACGCGCACCTTTATCTTGTTGCTCTTGGCCGTTTCGCTCACGTTGAAAGAATCGGTAACCTGTTTATAAGCCTTGCCCTCCGCAGACTGTTCCGCCACGTGCACCATGATCTTGACGATTGTGTTGCCGGAAGCGTCCGTTTCCGGCTCGTCGTTCTTCTTGCACGCGAAAAACGTAACGCTCATTGCCGCCGCCAGCAGTACGGCCAGCGCGCTGAAAAGTAATTTTTTCATAAACTGCCTCCTTTTATTTATCTGCGCCGTATTGCACGAATCTCGCTTTCAACACGGTCTTGATCGGAACTTTTTCGTTTCTGATTTTGCCGAGCAGAACGCGCACGGCCGCCCTGCCGAGTTGTTCGACGGGCTGTTCCACGTACGCGATCTTGTTCTTCAGCTCGCCCGTCTTGATCTGCACGCCGTCGAAAGAAACGACTTTGAGGCGGCTCGGTATATCGATGCCGCAACGTTCGCAGTGCGTAAAGATCATATTGGTCATCGCGTCGCCGGAAACGAACACGCCGTCTATATCGCCGTATTCTTCAAACAGCGATTCCACGAGCGGCTGTTCCTCCCCGTGCTTGATAACCTCGCTCTTGACGACGACGGGCAGGCCGTTCTTTTCCATGACCGCGCGGTAGGCGCGTTCCCTTTCCATGACCTCCGAGCCGACCAGCGTTTTGCCGCCGATATAGGCGACCTTCCTGCAACCCTGCGCGAGCAGCCATTCGCACGCCTTTACGGAAGAGTCGAAGTTATCGCTCGTAACGAAGGGCACGTTGTCGAAATGTCTGTCCATGGAAACGATGGGCAGGGAGGATAAATCCTCGTCTTTATAGTCGTAATGCGTAATGAAAATAATGCCGTCCACGTCCTTTTTCTTCAGCTTTTCTATCATGGCGTATTCCTTGCTCTGGCGGCTCTGACTGCTTGAAACGAGCAGAGAATAGCCGTTTTTATCGAGTTCGTCCTCGATATAATAGGCTATTTTGGAAAAGAACGGGTGATCGATGACGGGCACCAGAAGCGCCACTATTTTATTTTCCTTTTTTCTGAAACTCACCGCGAGGGAATTTCTCTTGTAATCGAGCGCGCGGATGGCGTTGAGCACGTTTTCCTTCGTTTCCTCGCTCACGCCCTTTTCGTCGTTGAGCACGCGGGAAACGGTGTCTAAGCCCACGCCGGCGTAGCGCGCCACGTCTTTAATGCTTGCCATATTATTTCTCCTTTTTGGCCCGCGTCCTCTTGACGACGACGAACGCGAGCACCGCGGCGATAAGCGCCGCCTCTATGCCGCCGACCACGTAGAAGAGCACGTCGCCCCAGCCCGCTTTTTTCGTCGGGGGCGCTTCTTCGTGCGTTTCGGGCGCGATCACGCTGAACGTTACGCGATCTTCCCCGAAGATCACCGTAACCGCGTTAACTCCGCCGACAAGCGTTTCCGCACCGATGGTGAGCACGCCGTTTTGCACCTCGTAACCCGACACGGCCGCGCCGTTAACCTCCACGCCCGTAACCTCCGACGAACCGATATTGACGTGCACGTCGGAAAGAATGTCGAGCGTTACGTCCCCGACAGCGGGCAGAGAGCTTTTCACGTTTATCACAAATTCGTCCGTGCCGCTCTCCGATACCGCGACGAACGCATGACGGCCCTCCCGCAGGGTGTTCAGATACGCCGCGGAAAGCACCAGCTCGTTGCCGTTCTGCCGATAAAATTCCCTGCTCACCAACGTGTTCCCCAGGGTAAAGTCGAACAATTCCTCCACATAGCTGTCGGACGAAAGATAAAGCGTTACGTCCCCGCCGCCGAACTCGTAGTCCCCGCTGTGCGCGGCGAAGTATTTCACCGAACGGAACAAAGCCCTGCCGTTAAACACGTTGAGACCGAGCAAACCGCTTTCCGGGGCGTTTTCGTCCGTAAAAGAGCCCGCGAGCGAACCGTTGAAGTAATAGGTGAACGTATTGCCCTCCGCCTTGACGCGGAGCGTTACCTCGTCGAACACGCCGACGGATTTTTCAATGAAAGACCTTTCCGCAGACCACACTTTCACGATGCCCTGTTTGCGGTCGTAATTCGCGGCGTAATAAAAATCCATGTTTTCGTCCGCGCGGAAAATGAGCGCCGCAGCTTCCGCGCCCGCCACCGAAACGGTGGTTTCCAGCGTGAAATCTCCCGCCGTTTCCTCCGCGAGGATAAAGCCGTCGCCCGTCATCTCGCCGCTGATGCCCTCCGCCTGCGAATGCCAGCCGCCCGCCGTTATCCCCTCTTTTTTGAAAGTGAGATTGCTCGCCGAAGCGTCGCCCTGAAGCACGCTGACCTCCAGCGTCTTGCGGTCGAGCGCCTCTCCGTCGGCGCCCAGCAGGGTTACGGTTATTTCCGTCTGTCCGCTGCCGACCGCGGTGAGTTTCGCGCCGTTTTCGGTAGGTTCGACGGCAACGATCCCCTCGTCCGCGGCAGACCACTGCAAAGTTCCCTCGCCGCTCACGTAGGCGGAAATTTCCGTTTCGTCGGTAATGAGCGTATCGAGCTCCGCGCTTTCCGCCGACAGCGTGAGTTTGGCCTCTCCCGACTCCTCTCTGTAAACAGAAGCCGTTTCCTCGATCGCAACGTTCACTTCCGCCGTGCCGCCCTCCACGAAAAATTCCATGCCGTCCGAATAGTATCCCGCGTAGGTGTTCGCGTAAAAGGCCTGCGTAAAGTCTTCGCAAAACATTTCAAGGCTGCCGCGATCGAGCAGAATGGTAAAGTCGTAGACGCCGTCCGCGCGCACGAAATCGTGTATGCCCGTGGCGTAAAGACCGGAATAATTCGCGATGACGGTATTGCCCGAAGAGGTATGCCGCCTGTCGAGGTAATACCCGTTTTCCTTGTCGAAACCGACTTCGGTGTATTCGTCCTCGCCGATAAAGACGCGGAACCCGAATTTATCGGCTTCGGTCTTTACCTCCGCGGTGATCCTGAGCGTATTGCCCGAAACGCCCGCAAGGATATTCTCCCCTTCTTTCACCGTTGTTCCTTCCGCGCGGAAGATCTCTTCGGAAATGCTGTCCGCGGAGATCGGCGTCTGGCGCAGAAGGTAAGTGCCGCCGACGTTTTTCAGCGAATATTCCACGGGGAACGTGAAACCGCAGTTCCAGATCGAACGGTTGTTCGCCTGCGCGCCCGTATCGGGGCCGACCGCCTGTTCGCCGAACACCCACTCGTGTCCGTCCATGGGCGGCTGATACCCCGGCTGGCCCGCGAACCAGCTGACGCCCACGACCCTGCCGTTATACGCGCTGTTTTCGCTGTCGATATAAAAGGTCTGCGTGGCATACGAGCCGTTCGCGTTGTCGAGGTCGAACACCTTTACGTCGGCAGCCTCGGTCGCGGGATCGGTCAGTTCCACGCCGAACTGATCCACAAATTTGATTTTGCCGTTTTCATAGGAGAGATCGCCCACGATATAGGCGATGCCGCTGACGTTGATCACCCATTTTTCACCGCCGTCCGCGGGCAGTTTATATACGTCGGGACATTCCGCGTAAACGGGCGTCTGCGAACTGAGCGTCCAGTTCACGAGATCGGTGGAAACGTAAAAACGGAAACGGCCTCCGCCCACGATTATGCCCCACACGCCCTCTTCCACTTCAAAGACTTTCGGATCGCGAAAAGTGATGCCGTTTTCCACCGTGGCGCCGTCTATAATGCATTTGTGTTTGATGAAGGAAATGCCGCCGTCCAGGCTGTACGCCATCCATTGATCCTGATCGGGTCCTCCGTCCGCCGTGTAGTAGATGAGAATATTAGCGGAACCGTCGTATTCGGGACTTTCAAGACTGTCGAACAGTCCGCTGACGTTATCCTTATCGATAATGGCCGAACCCGACCACATGAAACTGCCGTCGGTCGGCAGCAGGGCGATCGGCAGGTTTTCCCAATGCAGCAGATCTCTGGAACGGGCGTGCCCCCAATACATGTCGCCCCATGTCTTCTGAAAGGGCTGCGTCTGAAAATACAGATGATAGTATTCGCCGTCGAACACCAGTCCGTTGGGGTCGTTGTTCCACCCGCTGAACTGCGAATAGTGGTACTGGTTTCTGTAAAGTTCGGTGTAATGCGTGAAGTCACCCTCGCCGTAATATATCTCGCCGAACTCCGCCGTCGCGTTGTACACGTTCAAACCTATCGCGCCGCCGTCGTAAACGACGCCCCCGGCAAGGGAGTTGAGTGAAAGCGCGCCGTCAAAGCAAAACCGAAGAATATCGTCCACATAACATTTCACCGAAGGTTCCGCGCCGCCCGTTATTGCAACTTTGAGGTAAAATTCCCCTTTTTCGGCCACGCGGCTCTGCACGCGGGCAAGCTCTTCGTCGGTGCTGTTCGCGTTGCCGATATAGTAATCCTCCGCGAGCACCTGAGCGGAAAGGCCCTCTTCCGTTTCGGAAAAATAAATGAGCTTTGTGCGGTTGTCCTTTCTGTCCACGTTCAGCACGAAAGCGCCGTCGCCGTCGATCCCGAACGCGACGCCTGCCGCCTGCCCGTCGGAAAAACGCGCCCGCGCAGTATATACGAAAGAATCTTCCGCCGTGAAAGACACGTCGAAAGAGCTGATCTCGTCGCCTTGCGCGGAAAGCGTTACGTCGGTCTGCGTGCCGGCGTGCGCCTCGCGCAGGGCGAACATGCAGACGCTGAAAAACAGCACCGCGGCAGCCAGGATAAGATAAGTACTTTTCAACTTTTTCGTCATCGCCCGAATTCTCCCTTTTTTCCGTTAAGCCGCCTTTTGCGGATATTTTATCCGCAAAAAAAGGACGTCCTTTTTTTAATTTCTGAATATTTTATTTCCCGCCGTCCGCGGAAAACGGAACGGCCGAATATTTCCCCGACGAATGCAGGCCGGCGGCACTGCTTTTTGGAAACGTTTCCAACCATATAAAAAACGAAACGGAAACGTTTCCATTCGTGAATATATTAACACCGGAAATTTATTTTGTCAATAGGTTTTTTAAAATTTTTCAATCTTTGTTCCAATTTCGCAAAAAAGCAAAAAACGGGCGGAAACGTAAAAAAGGGCCTTAACGCCCTTTTTTAAATATCATACTATGTCGAGGATATCGGAAAATCCGCGCAACACGAAGTCCGCTTTTCCCGACGGCGCGGCGTCTCCGCCGAGCGCCGCGGTGGAAAATCCGCCGCGCCTGCCGGCCTCGATCCCCGCGAGCGCGTCCTCCACCACCAGACATTCGGAGGGAGGACGGCCGAGCATTTCCGCCGCCTTGACAAACACTTCGGGATCGGGCTTGCTGCGGACGATATTGTTTCCGTCGCTCACCGCGTCGAAATATTTTTTCGTATCCGTCCGCTCCAAAATGAGCGGAGTGTTTTTGCTCGACGAACCGACGGCGAGCCTGTATCCCCTCTTTTTCAGTTCTTCCAGCGTGCCGCGCACCTCTTTTGTTATGTCCGCGGGCGACATCGCCGCCAGCAATTTTCTGTAATTTGCGTTCTTTTCTTCCGCAAAGGCCTGTTTTTCCGCCGACGTATAGCTTTTTTCGCTCCTTTCCAGCACGATTTCCAAACTCGCCATACGCGAAACGCCGCGCAGTCTGTCGTTGATCTTTTCGTCGAAATATATGCCCAGCCTGTCGGCAAGCGCCTTCCACGCGGCGTAATGATATTTATCCGTGAAACAGATCACGCCGTCGAGGTCGAATATTATCCCTTTGAATTTCATTTCAAACCTTCCTCTTTCTTTCGGCGTAGGCGTCCGTCCGCGGCAGCCAGCGCATAAACCTTTCCAGCGCCAGATCCCAGAACCGCCATTCGTGCGAGAAATGCGGCGTGCTCTCCCATGTGTGCGGCAGGCCGAGCGCGCGCAGCTTTTCCGCCAGGCGCAGGCTGTTGTCGTATATGAAATCGTCCTCTCCGCAGGTTACGTACACGGGCGGCAAGCCGCCTTTTTCCGCGGCCTTTTCCAAAAGTTTCGCTATCTCGTAGCGCGCCGCCTCCTCTTTGGGGAACTCGGCCTTTTCCACCGCGCCCGAAAAACAGCCCGCCGCGCCGTAGCGGCGCGGCTGATGCAGAAAATGCAGCATTGCGCCGTAACCGCCCATGGAAAGCCCCGCGATAAAAGTATCTTGGGGACGGTCCGATACGGGAAAATACCCGCAGACGAGTTCGGGCAGCTCCTTTTCCACGAACTCTTCCCACTTTTCGCCGCCGTGATCGATATAAAATTTGTTTTCGCCGCCGAACGTAACGAGGGCAATGTTGTTTTCCTCCGCATACAGTTCCGCGCGGGAATAGCCGAGCCAGCTGTTTTTATCGTTGCCGACGCCGTGCAGAAGGTAAAGCACGGGATATTTTTCTTTCGGCGCATAAGAGGCCTCTTCGCCCGAAACGCCAAGCACGTCGCAAAACACGGGCGACGGCAGCACGACGGAAATTTCCACGGCGCGGCCGAGCGCGCGGGAAATAAAATTACAGTTCAGTTTCATTCTTCCATGCTCCTTTTTGCATCCCATTTGCCGCAGAAGGGATCTACGGGCGAAACTCCCGAAAAAGCGCTGCGCCCCATGAGCTTATCGACCAGGCAGGGCAGCGTAAATTCGTTTACGCCGTAAGTATTGATATAAGTTTTCACCATCGGCACGTCCAGCAGATGATAGGGATTTTCCGTCGAAACGAAGATCGTGGGAATGCTGCACACATAGCGCGGCACGTTCACCCCCATCGGATTGAGCCACTCTATGCGGACGGTCGTCTGGTTGGATTTGGTGGCGAGATTGCAAAAATACAGTATGAGGTCATATTTCCCCGCGTAATCGTAAAACTTCGCCGTTTTGCCCTCGTTGCCCTCGGGCGCGGCAAACCTCGTTACGCAAAAACCTTCTCTTTCGAGCAGCGGGGCGACCGTTTCGTATATGCCCGACGCGCGCGCGTAGCCGAGCGCGTTTTCGCCGCTCTCTATATCGTAGACCAAAATATTCTTTACCTTTTTCTTGTCGAGCGGCAGAACGCCCTTCTCGCTCTTCACGAGGGTGATGCACCGCTCCGCGACCTCTTTCGCGTATTCTTTGTGTTTTTCGCATCCAAGCACGCGCGCCGCGCGCGCCGCGTCGGGTACGTTGTTCTTTCTGTGCAGTCCGAGCGAGGCTTTCAGCGCGAGTATCCTCCACACCGCCTCGTCGAGCCGCTCGCGGGTGATAATCCCCTTTTCCACGCCCCGTTTCATAAAGGCGTAATCCTCGTCGAGATTTTTCGTGAAAAGGAACATGTCGCAGCCCGCGGCGACCGCGCGGGGAACGGCTTCGTCGCGCGGCATGGCCGCGTCGAACCCCGCCATGGTGGTGGCGTCCGTAATGATAAGTCCGTTGAATTTCAGTTCCTGCCGCAGCAGCCCCGAAAGCAGTTCTTTTGAAAGGGTGGCGGGCAGAATGTCGGCGTCTTTCAACGCGCCGTCGAGCGCCCGCGAACAAGCGGGCTGCATGATATGCCCGACCATGACGGTTTTCACGCCCTCGTCGATAAGGCGGCGGTAAATCCTGCCGTAGGTCGCTTTCCATTCCTCGACGGAAAAGTCGTTGACCGTGGTGCAAAGGTGCTGGTCGCGTTCGTCGCGCCCGTCGCCGGGGAAATGTTTTGCCGAACACGCCACGCCCATTTGCTGACAAACTTCCGTATACGCGCTCGCAAGGTCTGCCACCTTTCCGGGGTCGGAACCGAACGTCCGCGTGTTGGTGATGGGGTTTCTGAAATTATAATCTATGTCCGCGACCGGCGCAAAGGAATAATTCGCCCCGACCGCCAGCCCTTCGGCCGCGCACACTTCGCCGAGATACCGCGCGTATTTCGCGCCGCCCGCCGCCGCGATCATCATCTGAGAGCCGACTTTCGTCCCCTGGTCGCTGATGCCGTTGCCGCCTGCCTCGAGGTTGGCCGAGATCAGCATGGGGATTTTGCTCTTTTTCTGCAAAGCGGATACCGTCGCAACGACGTTTTCCGTCGGCATGGCGCGGCACATCGCGCCGCCCGCGCCGATTTCTTTTGCGATCTTGTCTATCGTTTCGGCATCGGGACCGTACACGATAAGAAAGAACAGCTGCCCTATCTTTTCTTCCGTGGTCATGGAGGAAAAGGTTTCCTCCGCCCACTTTACGTCTTCATCCGATAAATAAAACGGTTTTCCTCTCAATATCTCCGAATCCATATGCAGTTACCCGTTTACCCTTCTTCTCGGAAACAGTCCTCCGATCTTTTTCGCAAGCCAAGCCTGGTTTGCGGTGTACGCCATGATGAGTACGATGACTACGCCCGTTACCACCATCTGCATGGAAGAATCCAGCCCCGAACACACCATGCCGTAAGTCATGGTCTGCATGCCGACCGCGCCGATCCACACGCCCCACGGCATACAGGTGAAATCCGCGAGAAATAACCCCACGAGCACCGACCCCATGGACGAATACATCAGCGAAGTGGAACCGAGGTTGGAAACGGGCGTGATGTTGGTCTGACAGGCGTTGAGCAGCGCCGCCACGCCGAGGAGCGCGCCCACCAGCAGATAGGTGAGCAGAATGTTCTTTTTCTCGTTCACTCCCGAATTGATGGACAGCGGCGCGTTCCTGCCCAGCGACTTGACGTCGCAGCCGAACTTGGTGCGTTCCAGCAGAATATAGGTCGAAACCAGCACGACGGCGAGCAGGATATAGCACCAGGGCGCCTGCGTAACGGCGAGGATATTGTCGTAGCGGTTGAGCCGCACGCCCTGCCCGTCGAACAGAACGGAGGTGAGCGATTCGTATACCATGACGATACCGAGGGAAACGATCATGTTCGGCACGCGCAGGAATACGTATATCACCCCTTCGATCAGCGCCAGAACGATACAGGAGGCGATGCAGCAGAGCAGTACGACAAAGACGTTCTCGCTGATCATCACCCCGATATTGCCGCCTATGATGGCGCCCAGCACGGCGATGGTGCCCGTGGCGAAATCCCACCTGCCGCCCGAAAGCGGTATGGCGATCGCAAGGCCGACCACGGTTGGCAGAATACTCTGACGGAAAATATAGTCGAACCCGTTCGCGCTCACATAAGTGCCCGCGTTGCCGCCGCAGGCGGTGATGACGAGAAAGAGCAGCCACATGATGACGGGAAACAATAAAGTTTTCAGATAGCCCAAGGCCGTGCGCTTCGCTTTTTGCGCGTTGATTTTCATTTCGGATCCCCTTTTCGCCCCCGCCCCCTTTCAAAGAGGGCGGAAAGCGACGCGTTTTTTATCTTTCTGTCAGGCGGCCGTTCTCGCCGCTTTGATCTGGCCGAGCGTTCTCGTGGTGAGTTCGGTCAGCTGCGCCCAGGTCGCGTCCTCGTTGAAGGACAGCATACATTGTTTGAGTTCTTCGTTGGTGATAGGTCCGTTGCCCTTGTCGTCGCAGACGATATAGTTTTCAAAGTCCTCCACTTCGGCAACGCTCGTCATAATGGTGTAGTCGGCCGCGCCGTCCGCGCCGTTGTACTGATAATTTTCGGCGGTCGCGGCAGGTCTGTCAGAATACCATGCGGCGCCGTCCGATTCGAGGGCGTCGTAGGCGCGGGCAAACATGCTCGCCATGCACTGCACGTAGTTGTTCGTGCCCGCGGCCAGCAGCGTGCCGTCCTGCATATACTGCATGGTGTCGTCGTTATAGCCGAGGCAGAGCATTTTCACGTCCGTGTGGTTGTACTGACGGAGCGCGGGAAGGATATAGTCCATGCCCGACCCCATGGCCACGAGCACTTCGATGTCGGGATACTTCGAAAACATCTTCTGCACCTCCGCGTTGCAGGCGTCCGCCGTGAACATGAAATAGAAGTAATCGCCCTTATAGTTGAACGGGAAAGGCATGGCTTCGTTTTCCGCGCTCTTGATTTGCTTGCCCTCGCCGAGGTCTTCGACCATGGCGTTCCAGAGCGTGGTACCGTCGATAAACGCGAACGGCGGGAAGGAAAGCCCCGCGATTTCCGTATATTCCGAACCGTTGAGGAGTTCGGCGAACTGCTTGCCGACTTTGGAGGGATCGCCGGAGAACTGCTTGACGCCGCCGAGATAATACTTGCTGGTCAGCGTTTTTTCGGAAAGTTCGGTCGTCTGCGTGTCGCCGAGGATCAGGCCGTAGTAAACGCCGGCTTCTTCGCACATTTCCACGCAGGTGTCGATGGCGGTGTTATAACCGCTGAAAACGGCGTTGCACCCCTGGTTGAGGCAGGATTCAAGCCCCTGGATATGCGAATCGTCGTCCTGTCCGACGGACACCTTGACGAATTCCACGTCGAAGTCCTCTTCGAGGTAATCGGCGTAAGCGGAAATTTCCTGTCCCTGGATATCCGTAAAGTTGTAAAGCAGGATACCGATCTTGTACTTCGCGCTTTTGCCGCAGCCGGTAAACGCGGAAACGCACCCGATCAGCATGGCCGCCGAAAGAACGGCGACAAGACACTTTGTCAATAATCTTTTCATTTTTTTCTTCTCCTTTTTTGTTTTATATCATCTCGGCAGCGCCTTCACGGAAGACTGCCTGCGCAAGGTAGCTCCTATCATGACGAGGAAGATAATCCCCTTGATGAGGGAAACGTACATATCGGCTATCCCCAGCTGGGAAAGCCCGTTGGTGAGGATCACGTAGGTAACGGAACCGACGATGGCCGCGCTCATGCGCGATTTGCTGCCGCCCGAAAGGTACATGCCGCCGAGAATGAGCGCGATCATCACGTCCATTTCCCTGCCCTGCCCGAAGTTCTGCGTTACGCTGCCCGTGCGCGCCAGATAGAACATGGAGGCGAGCGCCACGCAGAACCCCGCGATGGCGTAGCATACGTATTTGACGGCGTTCACGCGCGCCCCGGACTGTTCCGCGGAAAGGGCGTTGTCGCCGATGGCGCGGTCGTATTTGCCGAGTTTGGTATAGGTAAACGCGAACCAGCCGACGACCGCGACGAGTATCATGACGAGCAGCATGAACCACTGTTCGCGGAAGATCGCCACCGAAGCGGTGGTGTTCAGCTTGAAACCGCTCATGGTCTGCGAAACGAAATACGTTACGAGGCCGCGCGCGGTGAACATGATGGCCAGCGAACCGATGGTACTCAGTATGCGGAACTTGATTGAAATGACGATATTCCCGATATAGAGCAGTTCGCAGATGGCGACGCAAACGAGAAAGGCCAGCAGCACGCCGCCCGCCGAACCGCCCAGCGCGTTGACGATCTGTATGGAGGTGAGCGCGCAGACCGCGAGCACAGCGCCCTCCGCAATGTCGATATTGCCGTGCGCAAACACGAACATCAGCCCCACGCACATGATCATCAGCGGCGTGAGCTGGCTGATGATGGAGGACACGCTGAACCTGGAAAAAATTCTGCCGTTCGTCGAAACGGAAAACACCAGCAAGACGGCGATCAGCAGTCCGTAGCGTATCAGCGAGTTTTTATTCTGTTTTGCGAATACGCTCAGCTTTTCGAGCTTTGCGTTTTTCTTTTTTGCCTGACTTTCCATAGAAACCGCCTTATATCATATAGTTTATAATGTCGGTGTCGCGCAGGCTCTCGCTCCGCACGAATTCCTTTGCGATCCTGCCGTCCTTCATGATCTCTATCCTGTCGCTCATGCCGATAAGCTCGGACAGCTCTTCCGAAATGATCACAATGGCGTAACCCTGTTTTTTCAGATCGTACAAAAGCTGATACATGGTCGTTTTAACGCCTACGTCCACGCCGCGGGTGGGCGAATCGAGCACGAGTATTTTCGATTTGTTGCCGATCCACTTGGCGAAGGACACCTTCTGCTTGTTGCCGCCCGAAAGCTCGCGCACCTCCTGGTTGACGGAAGAACATTTGATGCGCAGATTTTCCGCCTGCACGCGGGCGAGTTCTTTTTCGCCCGACGTCGGAATGACGCCGTAGGCACTCAGCATATCCGCCGCCGAAAGACAGATGTTGTCGCGTATGCTCGCGGGCATGACGAGCGTTTCCTTATCCCTGTCCTTGGATATATAGCCTATGCTCGCGTCGAGCGCGTCGCGTATGCAGCATATCTTATATTTAGCCATTTCCCCGCTCCTGACGAATTCTTCGGGCGTTTGCGATTTCGGTTTCTTTCTGAACAGTTTCATGACGTCCGCCGTGAACAGCCTCCACGCGCGGCGGGCCTGCACCCTGTTCTTTTCCGCCCTTTCTTTCCGCGTGAGCGGACGGGGTGCGTAGGCGTTCACTTCGCCTTCCTTGATGCGCTCCATGCCGAAAAACAGCCTGCCGAGTTCGTGCATGCCGCTGCCCGACAGGCCGCCTATGCCGACGATTTCGCCCTTATGCACTTTAAGTTCTATTTCGCTGAGCCCGTCCGTGGAAACGTTCACCGCTTCGAGCGCGACCTCCTCCCCGCAGGAGGGATCGAAATCGGCGCGGTAGTAGTTCCCCTCTATCCTGCGGCCGACCATGGTCTGTTTTATCCTGTCTTCGTCGAAGTCGGCTTTCTCTATGGTGGCGATGAGTTCTCCGTCGCGGAGGACGGTGAGATCGTCGCATATTTCCATAAGTTCGGGCAGGTCGTGCGAAATGAAGAGAACCGCTTTTCCCTCTTCTTTCAGCCGCCGCATGATGCCGTGTATCTTTTCCCTGCCGTCCTGCGAGAGCGCCGTGGTCGTTTCGTCTACGATGAAAAGCCGCGGTTCGTAGTAGAGAGCCTTCGCTATTTCCACGAGCTTGCGCGTTTCGAAATCGTAGTAAACGGCGGGGCGGGCGACGTCAATGTCGAGGCCGACGGCGGCGAGCGCCCTGCGCGCTTCCTCCTCCATCTTTCCCTTGTTCACGAAACCGTGCTTCGCAAAGCGCTTTTCCTCGCCGAGAAAGATGTTCTCGGCCACGGAAAGATAATCCACCGTGCCCGATTCCTGCACGATCATGCCTATCCCGTGTGCGCGCGCGTCGCTCGGATCGGCGGGCTTATACGGCTTGCCCTGCAGAACGATCTCGCCCGAAGTGATAGCGTGGATCCCGCAGATCATCGAAGAAATCGTCGATTTTCCCGAACCGTTTTCCCCGATCAGCCCGCGGATTTTTCCGAGTTCTACGCTAAAATCGACATGATCGACGGCAAGCACTTCCCCGAAGCGCTTGGTGATCTTTTTCGTTTCAAGAAAAATTTCGCCCATCCGTTTGCTCCTTTCTTTTCTTTTCGCAACAATTTTAACATAACCCATTCCGTCCCGCAAGATACTTTTTTAAAGGATTTAATGTTATTTTTTAAACTAAAACGAGCCGTATTAACGACGTTTTTTAATTTGCATTTACAAAAACTGTAAAATATTGTATTCTATAAACACAAAATGTTAAAATTTTAAACAAGGCAGGCCCCGCATGGAATACAGGCACGAAATAATCGAATTTCCCGACAATCTACCCATCAAGATATTCATACACCGCATAGGCGACGTGAACATGCACTGGCACCAGTCGCTCGAACTTTTATATATCGTGAGCGGCACGGTGCGCGTCACCGTCGGCAAAGACGTTTATTCCCTGCGCGCGGACGATCTGTTTCTGATCAATTCCAACATTCCGCACGCGCTCGAATCGGAGGACGCCACCATGATCGCCACGCAGATCAAGCCCGACCTGCTGGCGAATATCCCGGACGATCTGCGCTACCACAGCTTCGAATGCGCAAATTCTGCAGATTCGGACGACGTGAAATTCGCGGGCCTCAAACATTCCGTCGCCTCCCTTCTGAAACTCAATATCGAGGGCGGAAAATACATTTCCCTCATGAACACCTCGCTCTGCTACCGTCTGATGTACGAACTTTACGTACACTTTTCCAGACCTGGGCTGAAACAATCCTCCGACCGCAGGGAACAGCTCAACCGCCTGAACGTCCTGCTCGAATACATCAACGCGAACTATAAAAGCGAACTGCCGCTCGAAAAGCTCGCTTCGGTCTGTTACGTTACCGTGCCCTACCTTTCCAAGATCTTCAAAAACCACATGGGTATCACGGTGAGCGAATACATCAAGGGTATACGGCTGCACCACGCGGCGAACGCGCTTTCGGCGTCTTCGGAATCGGTGGAGCGCATCAGCGAAAACTGCGGTTTTCCGAACACGCATTCCTTTATAGAGGCTTTCAAGGCGAAGTACGGCGCCCTCCCCAGTCAATGGAGAAAGAGCAACCGTCAGAACAAAGTTCTGCCCAACGCGGGCGAAAAGGAAAAGACCATCGGCTATTACAGCAGCGATTCCTCCATTCTGTACAGTTCTGTTTCCGATTTCATCAAAAAGTACGCCGACGATTCCATTTCGGTATCGTCGGCTCCGATGCAGACCGGATCGGAAGAAAAAATATCGGTCGATCTGCACGCCGCGCCGAAAACGCCGCTGCGGCACGCGGCGCGCACCTTTATCGGCGTGAGTCGCGCCAGGGAACTTTTATACGAGGATATAAGAAAACAGCTCGCGGAGGCGCAGCGGGAAATCGGTTTCCGCTTTGTCAAAATGCATTCTCTGCTCGACGACGACATGATGGTATACAACGAGAGCGGCGGAAGGCCGATATACAACTTCGCGCTCGTGGACGACGTTTTCGATTTTCTTCTTTCCATCGGGCTGAAACCTTTCGTGCAGATCTCTTTCATGCCGTCCGCGCTGGCGAGCGATCCGAATAAAACGACCTTCTATTCGGGAATCATCACCTCGCCGCCCAAAGATCTGCAAAAATGGCGCGAACTTATTTTCCGCTTTGCCCGGCACCTTCTGGAACGCTACGGCAGAAAGGAAGTGCGGCAATGGCCGTTTGCCGTGTGGAACGAACCCTTTACTTCGGAAAAACTGTTCGGGTTCCGCACGGAAGAAGAATATTTCCGCCTGTTCGCAGCCACCTATGAGAGCTTGAAAGCCGCGGACGGGCAAATCCGCGTAGGCGGTCCGTCCTTTTTCTCCGCTTACGGAAAGGCGGATTCCAATCTGCTTTCCTTTCTCAAATGGACGCGCGAAAAAAACTGCCCGCCCGACTTTATAGACATACATTATTACGATATCGACATGACGTCGCCGTACGTGGACAAAAACGGCATAAAGATATGCACGCCCCTGTCGCCCCGCGCCGACTCCTTTGCTCTTTTCGCGCGGAATCTGAAAGAAATGCTGCGCGGCACGCCTTACGGAGGCATTCCCGTGTATCTGACGGAATGGAATTCAACCACCTCGCACCGCGACGTTCTTTCCGACACCTGTTTCAAGTCGGCATATATCGTGAAAAATCTGCTGGAAACGTACGATATGTTCGACGCGAACGGATACTGGCTGCTTTCCGACCTGCACGAGGAAAACCTGCTCAACAACAAGGTCTTTCACGGCGGACTCGGCATGTTCACCTATAACGGCATAAAAAAGCCCGCGTTTTTCGCTTTCCGTTTTCTCGCGGGGCTGGGAGATATCCTCCTCAGCAAGGGCGACGGCTATTTCATCACCGAACGGGAAGAGGGGTACAGCCTGCTCCTTTACAATTATCACCATTACTCGAAAGCTTATTCGGAGGATGTGGGCATCAACACTTCCTACACCGACAGGTATTCGGTATTTCCCGAACAGGCCGACAGGGAATTCTGCTTTGAATTTCCCGACCTCACGGAAACATACAGGATAACCCACCTGCGCGTCAACCGCGAAAGCGGTTCGGCGTTCGACGAATTCGTGCGGGCGGGCGCCGTGGAACCGATGTCCGCCGAAGATGTACGACACTTTTGCGCCGCCGTGGAACCGAAGATGACGAGTTCGGTCGAAACGGGGCCCGTCAGGATCTCCGCGCTTTTAAAACCGTTTGAAATAAGACTGATCACGTTAACCCCCGTCCGCGGAGAAAGAGAATAAAAAAAGACCGATCTTCCGATCGGTCTTTTCATTATTTTTCACCCTCGTCTTCGGGAGGCGTTTCCGTTTTATCGTCCTTTTTTTTGATCTGTTTTATCGCCTGGTGTACGCCCGTTGCCGACAGGCCGCTCGCGCCGCCTATGACGAGCGCGACCACGACGTTTTCCGTCGGCATGATTTCGGGAACGGCGAAGTACGCAACAACGCCCAACGCGACGCCCAGCACCGCCGCAATCAGGGGCACGAAACGGTCGAACGTTTCGTTTTCCTTTACCGCATAGCGGATGGCGAATATTACCCAGTAGACGATCAACGCGATCGCCGGCACGCTGATGAGTTCGAGATATTCTTCCATAATCCTTCCTCTGTAAAACGTTATATTACATAATATGCCGTCCTTTCCGCCGCCGTGAAATCCGCGCCTTCAACTTTTCGGAAACGGCGTCATATAATGCTATATAGTCCGGATGGACTTACGATCAGAGGAGTTTTATATGGCAAAAGTCACATTGGTAAACCAGGCTGACTTTGCAGGTACGTACGGCACGGAAAACCAGCCCGTAACGTTCGCCTCCAACGAAGTCAGCACCACCATCATCAGGGGGCTCACCGCGGTCAAGACCGCCGACCAGACCTACTGGGTCAACGGGCCCCTCACCTATCAGGTAAAAATAACGAACAATTCCGGCGATACCTTCACGAAGGGCGTACTGACCGATAACCTCGACACTGCCCTCGTCGCGTTCAACACCGCATACGGGGTGAAGATAGACAACTCACCTACGTCAAGTTTTACGTATTCGAGCGGCGCCCTTTCGGTAACTCTTCCGGATATGGAGGACGGTGCGACAATCACCGTTTCGTTTCAGGTTACGCAAGTACCCTGAAAAAATCGATTATTATTATCGCCGCTGTCTCGCCTGCGGCTGGATATGCGAAAAACCAAAACAATACAGAACCGAATACTGGCATCATTTCGGCAGTTTCGCGCACGTGGAATTCGCAAACGGCATCGGCAGGGATACGAATTACGTGGGTATGCGCATGCGGCGCTGAAACAAAAAAAGTTTCGTAATTTTACGAAACTTTTTTTGCATTTCAAAGCGGGCTTTCCGTAACCTGCCAGGATATTTCCGTTTTATAATTTCCCGCCTCGTAAAGAAAGTCGGGCAGAACGCTCAAAAGCAATCCCTCCACTTCCGTCCAGACGATCTTCGTAACTGCGGGCGGCGCGGACCAAACGCCCTTTCTTACGAGCACGGGGACGGCCGAAAGACTTTGTTTTTCCCCGCCGCCGAAGAGGGAGAGCGCGCCGTCCAAAGATGCGGAGGACGAATGCATCGGCTGCGAAACCGAGGCGTATAAATACCATTCCCCGCCGCTCGTCCGCGTATCGGTAACTTCGATATGCCAATCGGGGTCGGCGCGCGGCACCACGCTCTTTCCGTAGGGCGCGGCGAAAGAATAAAAGCGGAGATCGGGCAGGTAGGTTACAGAAACGCTGCCCGTCGAGATCACCGTAACGTTTTTTATCAGGAAATCCCGATTTACCGAGATCTTCACCGCCGTTCCCACGGGCAGACGCGAGGCCAGAGGCAGGGAAAAACCGCCGGCGCCGTCCGCCGTGCCGTTCAGAGTATTTCCCGCATACGCCGCCCTGACGGCGGACGCGGCGTCCGTAACGCCCGAAATCGCGGCGGAAACGTCCGTGATCCCGTTCACCGCGAGCGGTATGTTTCCCATGCTGAGCGCCTTTGCCGCAAAGATATTGAAGGTATCGGCGTTCATGGGATAACCTCCGTCCCCCGAAACGACGTTGTTCGTATTCGAGAGAACTGCGCTGCCGCTCGCCGTGATTTTTGCCGTTACGTTCGAGGCGTAATCCTTTTTATAAAAGGCTGCGGCGGGCAGATCGTCGAATCCTCCCGCGGCGGCGTAGGGCGTTTTCACGGTCTTCCATATATTCACCATCTCCGCGTCTATGGCGATCGCGTTGGGCGCGGCCGAAGTACCCGCCGCAAAGGAAAAGACGTTTGCTCCGTTTGCGTACAGGAGCACGCTTTTCGGCTTCGTGAAACCGATCGACGCCGCCGCGGCGAAATACAGCAGCGGCGAGGAACCCGCAGCGGGCGAAACGATCTGCAGCGAACCGCCCTCCGCCACGCTGAGCGGCCCCGCGCATTTCAGAACGGGCACGCCGTTGCTCGCCGCCGACACGGCCTTAAACGAGGCCCCACTTTCCACCGATACGGAGGCGGCGATATGCGCGCTCGTCCCGGCACCGTAAAACAGGCCGTTCTTGGTGGAAATCACCGTCTTTGAATTCTTCGCGAACCTGATCGCGGGCGATGCGCCCCAATCGGTATACCACATATACGTGGAGGGCGCGGACAGATCGAGCGAAGCGTTTTCCTCCACCGTAAACGCCGCGCCGGAAAAGGCGTACCAGATCACGGCGTTCGCGCTCGTCTGCGAACGGACGGTAACTTTCCCCGCAAAAAACACGCGGTTTGCCTCGCAGAGTTCCTGCGGCGCCGAGGCCGAACCATTCTGCTCTATGCTGATAACGCAGTCTTTAAAACGGACGGCCCCGTAGCGGTTGAACATACATTCGGGGCCGGTATAAGTTACTTTATCCAGCGTAAGCGTAACGTTTTTATTGTTCGACGAATCGTACGCGCACAAAACGCCGTAATAATTGCGCCCCGACCACACGGCGTTTTTCAGCGTAACGGTGAGCGCCGCGTTGCCCGCGTCGGCTACGTGGATCGTATCCCCCGCGCCCAGCGAATTGTAATCCGTGATCTTATATCCGCCGCCGTCGATGGTTATATCGCCCTTGTTTACGGGCAGATTCACGCCGCCCGCGCCCATGGCGATGTCGTTTGCAAGCAAAATTTCCGTTGTAGAAGCGTCCTCTGCCGCGCTTTTGAAGTCCGCAAAGGTTTTAACGATTTTCTGTGCCATATTTTTTCATACTCCGTATATTTATCATAATATGAAAAACAGACCGCCTATGTTTCCGTCAAAATCACGCCTTTGTATATCCGAAATCGCGCCTGCCGCAAAGAGCCGCGCGGGATATGCGCGGCTCGTGCAAGCGTTTATTGTTTTCTTTTTCTGACGGCGAAACATATCGCCGCGGCGATTGCGGCGGCGCCTGCCACGCTCCCCGCCGTTATCGCGACGATCGCCCCCGCGGGAAGTCCGCCTTCGGGTTCGGAGGGCTGTTCGCCCTGGCCGCCCGCCGCGGTCACCCTGACGGTTGCGGCGGCGTTCTTTCCGCCGTCTGCAACGGATACCGCCGTTACGGTCAAGGTTGCCGCAGTTTCATCTGCGGCAACGGTCAGCTGACCGTTTTCGTCGATCTTGGTCGCAGCGCTCTCAGCGCCCGTTACGTTCCACAAAACCGAAGTGTCGAAAGTACCCGTTCCCTTTACTTCGGCTGTGAATTGCAGCGTTTGCCCCCTCTCTGCCTCCGCCGAAGAGGGCGCGACCGTTACGGATAAAATGCGGCCGCTTTCGAATTTCAGATATTTATACGAATGGAAATTCTGCGGATCGTAGCCGACGATGTTTTCGCCAGCCTCGTCGGTCGCCGCGGTAATGCTCACGCCCCGGCCGCCGTAAGGCGCCGTGCCGTCTACCGCGGCAGTCCCGCCGCAGGCAACGAACGTTCCGCCCGTAACGTAAATACCGTCGTCCGCGTTTGCGCCGAACGACGAACCGTTTGTGTTCGTCCCGCCGGCATAAAGTTCGCCGCCTTCGATTTTCAGGTAGCGGTCGGCATAGACGCCGATCGAAGCCTGCGCGTTGCCGCCGCCGGAAACCGCCCTGACCGAGCCGCCTTTCAACAGGATATCGCCTTCATCGCCCTGCGCATAGAGCGCCGCCGCCACGTTCTGCGTGCTTTCGGGAACCGTAACGTCCACGCTGCCGCCCGTAATTTCGATCTGTCCGCCGGGATCGGAAGAAACATGCTGCGCAAACACGCCGATAAACCGCACGTTGATTTCGGTGGTTCCGCCTTGAAAATAAACGTTGCCGCCGCTCTGCGTTTCGGGCCTGCCGTTCCCCATGTCCCCGCCGCTGATCCCGACCGACGAGGGGCGGACGGAACTGGAAAAAAATACGTCCGCGGAGCCGCCGACCGTTACGTCGCCGCGGCGGGCATACAGGCCGTACTCGTTGAAATTTTCCGCCCGTATCACGCCGCCCGAAAGCTCGATATCTCCGTAGACGGAATACACGCCCGCCATCTGCCCGTACGTTTGCAAACGTCCGCCGCAAACCGCAATGCGATTGCTGACGGTCAGACTGCCCTGTCCGATAGAACCGACGCCGTTTATAGTAAGCGCGCCGCTTTCCAGCGTGAAGTTTCCGCTTTCGGCAAACGCTTCGTCGGCCGTATCCGTTGCGTAATTACCCATGATTTCCGCGGGATGCGCGTTGATATTCGCCGACGCGCCCTCCCGATAGCCGATAGACAGCGAGCCTTCGCCCCTGACAGTTACGTTGCTGTCATAAAACAGCAGCGCCGTATTGCTGCCGCTCGGCCGCATATAGATTTTGTTCTCTCCTTTCAGCACAAGTTCAGCGTCGCCCTTTGCGGCGAGCGCCGCATAGGTGCTGTTGCCCGGCGAATAATTTACTTTCGCGCCCGAAAAGATCTCAGCGTTTTCGAGGACGATCTGCGCCGCGCCGCCGTCCTCCGCGGGAATATAGACGAGCGTTCCTTTTCCCGCCTTATATTCCGTTTCAGCCTGCGGGGCGGAGGCGATAAAATCCACGCCCGTTTCCGTAATGTCCGTCGGACCGCCTGTTTCGGCGCGGGCGCTTTTCACGCCGATCCCCGCCGCGAAAAAGGCGCACGCGGCGAAGAACAACGCCGCGAGAAACCGCAAAGCCCGTCTTTCGGTATTCATACTAAAATCCTCCTGTGTTTCGGTAATAAAAAAGAGGGTTTCGAAATACGAAACCCCCTTTTTCAATTTTATTTTTGTTATTTTTTCATGCCTTCTTCCACGGCGACCGCGATGGCGACCGACGCGCCTACCATCGGGTTGTTGCCCATGCCGATCAGCCCCATCATTTCCACGTGCGCGGGAACGGAGGAAGAACCTGCGAACTGCGCGTCCGAATGCATTCTGCCCATGGTGTCCGTCATGCCGTAGCTCGCGGGGCCCGCCGCCATGTTGTCGGGGTGGAGCGTTCTGCCCGTGCCGCCGCCGCTCGCGACGGAGAAATATTTCTTGCCGTTCTCGACAGCCCACTTTTTATACGTGCCAGCAACGGGATGCTGGAATCTCGTGGGATTGGTGGAGTTGCCCGTGATGGAAACGTCCACGTCCTCGTATCTCATGACGGCGACGCCTTCGTTGACATCGTCGCAGCCGTAGCACTTGACCTTGGCGCGGTCGCCGTCCGAATACGCCGTTTCCTTGACGATATTCAGCTTGCCCGTGTAATAATCGTACTTGGTCTGCACATAGGTGAAGCAGATCGGAAGAGCACACGTCT
>ERZ506942.104-NODE-104-length-33633-cov-4.63619_pt1 | contig 33633 bp, 20 predicted proteins | sample MGYA00512900_ERZ506942 | MGnify/ENA metagenome assembly ERZ506942
CCTGATGAAGGTGTTGTCTATCGTCGGGACGCTGGCCATGTTCCTCGTCGGCGGCGGGCGACGAGAACGTATATTTTCTGGATGGGCGGGAACTGTTCGCAAAAGAGGACAGGGTAAACTGCACGGTGGACGGCACGCACCCCAACGATCTCGGGTTTTACCGTATGGCGCAGGCGATCGGCGGCGCGCTTGAACGGATTTTAACGAAAAAACGCCGCTGATATTTTCCAAAATTTACCGAAAATATTTACAAATCCGCAAATCGGCGTTATAATGTACATATGTACATAGCAGATCTGCATATTCATTCGAAATATTCGAGAGCAACGAGCAAGAACGGGGACGTCCCCAACCTGGATCTTTGGGCGAGGCGCAAGGGCATAGGCCTCGTCGGTACGGGCGATTTCACCCATCCCGCCTGGCGGGAGGAGCTGGAAAACGCGCTCGAACCTGCGGAGGAGGGACTTTACCGCATTAAGGAAAGCTGCCGCCTGCAGGATTTCTGCGGGTTTCCAGTTTCGCCGCGGTTTGTCGTTTCGGGGGAGATAAGCTGTATTTACAAGCAGGACGGCAGGGTGCGCAAAGTACACAACGTCATTCTGCTCCCGTCTCTGGACGCGGCCGAACGCCTTTCTCTGAAACTGGAAGCCGTCGGCAATATCCGTTCGGACGGGCGGCCGATCTTAGGTCTTTCTTCAAAGGATTTGCTCGCGATCACCCTCGACGTCTGTCCTGAGGCGGTGTTCATTCCCGCCCACATCTGGACGCCGCATTTTTCCATGTTCGGAGCCTTTTCGGGTTTCGACTCCGTAGAGGAGTGTTTCGGCGACCTTGCGGGGCATATCCGCGCGCTGGAAACGGGGCTTTCCTCCGATCCGCTGATGAACAGGCGGGTAAAACAGCTCGACGGTTACGTGATGGTATCCAACTCCGACGCGCACTCGCCGAACAAGCTCGGCAGGGAGAGCAACCTTTTGGATACCGACCTTTCCTATCCCGCGCTCAAACGCGCGCTCGACATGGGGGAGGGCTTTCACGGCACGATAGAGTTTTTTCCCGAAGAGGGAAAATACCATCTCGACGGACACAGAAACTGCGGTCTGCGGCTGACGCCCGCCGAAACGCTCGCGTACGGCGGCAGATGTCCGATCTGCGGCAAAAAGATTACGGTGGGCGTGCTGAACCGCCTGGAACAGCTCGCGGAACGCGGCGAAGATTACGTTCCCGCGAACGCAAAGCCTTTCGAGCATCTCATACCCCTGCCGGAGGTCATTTCCGCCTCGCTCGGCATAGGAGAAAACGGAACGAAAGCGGAGCAGGTCTATAAAAAGCTGCTTTCCTCGCTGGGTACGGAAAGCGATATACTGCGCCTTGCGCCGACGGAGGAAATCGCCCGCGCCGGCGGCGTGCAAATCGCGGAGGGCATACGGCGCCTGCGCGAAGGGCGCGTCATCAAAAACGCGGGGTATGACGGCGAATACGGCACCATATCGCTCTTTACCGACGACGAATTGAAGGCGTTCGGCGGACAGCTGAATTTTTTGAACGAACTGCCTGTCGCCGCGACGGCCGCGCGAGAGCCGGCCGCCGCGCCTGCGGAGGAAGAAAAAGAGGCGCGGACGGAGGTCCCGCGCGGGTTGAACGAAAGACAGCGCGCGGCGGCGGAGAGCGGCGCGCGCATAACCGCCGTGGTCGCAGGTCCCGGCACCGGCAAGACTTTCACGCTGGTCGAACGCATCTGCAAACTGATAGAAAGGGGAGCAAAACCCGAAGAGATCACCGCGGTAACGTTTACCGTCAGCGCGGCGGCCGAGCTGAAAGAGCGGCTTTCCGCAAAGCTGAAACGGGCGGCGGAGAAAATAACGGCGGGCACGTTCCATTCGATCTGTTACGGATTTTTGAAAGACGAATTCGCCCTCGCCGACCGCGCTTTCTGTCTGCGGACGGCGGAAGAAACGGTCAGAGAATACGGCGTGAACATGGCGCCGCGTAAATTTCTGAACGCGGTATCCGCGCATAAAAACGGCAGAAAGGCCGACTGCGCGCGGGCGGTCGAGGCTTATACGGAAAAACTGCGGTCGGCGGGATTGCTCGATTTCGACGATCTGATTGCGGAAGCGCTGTCGCTGGGCGTGGGCGATAAGCGTTTTACCAACCTGCTGGTGGACGAATTTCAGGACGTCAACCCTGCGCAGTACGAACTCGTGCGCATGTGGACGGGGCGCGGAGGAACGCTGTTCGCCATCGGCGATCCCGACCAGGCGATCTACTCTTTCCGCGGCGCGGCGGCAGACTGTTTCGGACGGCTGACGGCCGATTTTCCCGAAACGCTTACCGTGCGGCTCAAGGAAAATTACCGTTCCACGCCCGAAATTGTCGGGGCGGCGAAAACGGTCATCGCGCACAACGGCGGCGAACGCGAGCTCGAGGCGGTCGGCCCGTCGGGCGCGGCCGTGCGGCTGGTGCGCTGCGCCTCCGAACTGTCCGAGGGAATCTTCGTGGCAAAGGAAATCGCGCGCATGGCCGGCGGGCTGGATATGCTCGGCAAGGGGAGAGAGGAAAAACTGTTCACGTTCGACGATATCGCCGTCGTGGTGCGCACGCACAGGCAGGCGGAGGCGATAGAGCGGTGTCTCAGGCACGACGATATCCCGTGTTCGGTAACGGGAAAGACCGATTTTCTGGAACACGCGTCGGTGAGCGGCGCGCTCGCGTTTTTCAGCGCGCTGCTGAGCGGGAACGAAGGGGCGGAAACGCGCGCGGCGGAATACCTCTGCGGGCGGGACAACTTCGAACGGGCGAAAGAAAAATTCCTTCCGATGATGAAGGGGCGGCCGCGAAAGATACTCGCGGCGTGGAAGGAGTACATGAAAATCGGCGCGGCCGAGTTCGATAAACTCATAGAAGCGGCGCATTTTGCCGATATGCCCGAATTTCTCGCCGCTTTGCTGGAGGGCAAGGACGGCGACGTGCGAATTTCGGAAGGAAACGCGGCGGGCGCCGTGAAAATATCCACCATGCACGGCGCCAAGGGACTGGAATTTTCCGCGGTGTTCGTGTGCGGACTGAACGAAAACGCCCTGCCGCTGACGGTCGGCGGGGAAACGGACGAGGAAGAGGAGCGGCGGCTCTTTTACGTGGGCATGACGCGCGCGAAAAAAGAACTCGTGCTGACCGCGGGGGGCAGACCGTCGCCCTTTACGGAGGAACTGCCCGACGGCGTAAAGCGTGAAAAAGCGTTCGAGAGGGCGCAGTATCAACAGGTGTCCATGTTCTGACGGCTGAAAGGCCCGCGGGAAAATCCGCGGGCTTTTTTCTTGCGGGTAAGAAGTTCTCAAAGTGGAAGGCGCGGGGCGATCGGTGGTAGAATATGTAAAAACCCACAGGGAGAACAAAAGATGAAAACAAAAGAATGGATGGATTTCTGGCTCGCGAACTGCAAAAAAAATACGGTAAAGTATCATACGTACGTGCAATACCGCGACATCGCGGCCCTGCACCTCGTGCCCGCGTTCGGCGAATACGGGCTGAACGAACTCACGGCGGAAAAGATACAGATCTTTCTGGCGGAAAAGCGCAGGCGGGGAAATCTCAGAACGGGCGCGGGGCTTTCGGGGCGAAGCGTCAATCTGCTGTTCGGCGTGCTGAAAAACGCGCTCGACTGCGCCGTCCGTTTCGGGCATATAAGCGTAAATCCGTGCAGCCGCGCGGTGCGCGTGAAGGAGGAAAACCGCGAAACAGCGGTGTTTTCCCGCGCGGAACAGCGGAAGATAGAACGTATCTGCATGGAAAAAGGCGGTATCTACACGGGGATCGTGCTCTGCCTGCATACGGGCATCAGGATAGGGGAACTGCTGTCGCTCACCTGGCGGGACGTGGATTTCCGCAGCAACCTGCTCCGCGTGGAAAAGACGGTGGTGCGGCTGCGCGCCGAGGACGGGGGATACACGGACTATATCGACCGACCGAAATCGCCCTCCTCCCGCCGCGCGATCCCTTTGTCCCCGAAAGCGGCGGAGGCCTTGAAAGAGATGAAAAAACATGCCGGGGGCGAATACGTGTTCTGCGGCAGAAAGGGGCGCGTTTCGGTGCGGGCCTATCAGCACCGTTTTGAAAACCTGCTGCGGAAAAACAACATACGCGTACTGCATTTTCACGCGCTCAGGCATACGTTCGCCACGCGGGTAATGGAATGCGGGGTGGACGTGAAAACGCTGAGCGAACTGCTCGGACACAAGAACGCCGCAATCACGCTCAACCGCTACGCGCACAGCATGATGGATACCAAGCGGAAAGCGCTCCGCCGTATGGAAAAATATATCGGAATGTAAAAAAGGCAGGCCCGCGGGGCCTGCCTTTCCATTATTTCACCGTCATCACGATGGCTTGCGGATAATCGCCGAAATTCTTGCCGAAGAGATTGAGCCCGCCCTTATGCAGCGCGTCCTCTTTGACGCCTATTTTGAATTTTATGCCGCTGCCGTCATACAGTTTGAGGTCGTCGAAGGTAACTTTGCCGTGGAGAAACACGTTGTCTAAAAACACGCCGTTCCCGTTGACCGTAACCTTTTTCCAAAGCCCGAACTGCGTGCTCGTAACGGGCCAGTAGTCGGGCGTATAGCGCCCGCGTCTGCCGCCGAAATCGCTCGGCGAAGTGAAGGTCGCGATCTCCGCTTCGTTGATATATACGGTGATGTCGCTTGGCCAGTTGTTGTTGTAAAAAAAGGTTTCCGAGCAGATCTCGAAGCCGAAGGTGATCTCGCGGCACTCGTGGTGCGAGAGCGGATAGGCGGGAAAGGTGTAGCTGATAAAGCCCGTGTCGAACCAGATGCATTCCGCCTTGATGCGTTCGGGGGAAAAGAATGCGCTGGGATCGTCGAACGGGGCGATGAACTCGTCGGTTTTGCCCGCCATGCCGCAGGGCGGTTTGATATGGCAATGCGAAAACATGCCCACAGGCATTTCCACGGTGTACTCCTTTTCCTCGGTTTCTTCCTGCGTGGGGGCGTACAGCGAAACGGTGTAGTCTGCGGCGAGCTGCGTGCAGAATTTGGTATGGCCTTTCAGACCGGGCTGATAGTTGACGAACACGAGCTGCGCCTCCGCGAGCGCGTCGATATGGCGCGAAACGCTGGAAACGGGGATGCCCAGTTCCTGCGAGAGGTCCGAAAGGTATTTCGGGTGGTTGAGCAGGCTTTTGAGAATACGCACGCGGTCGGGCGAGGCGAGCGCGCGGCTCACTTTGCAGATCATGTCGTGATCTTTCGGATTGTTCACGTAAAGCACGATGTTTTTCTTGAAACTGACTATATCGCTCACGGTATTTACTCCTTTTCCAAAAGTATAATAAAAATATCGGCAAAAGTCAACCGTAAATTATTCATGCTTTCCGAAAATTGGAAAACCTGCGGGGTGAAATCGTCGGAAATCGGAAAGCTTACCCATATTGACATCGTTAAAAATGTATGTTAATATGAAATCGACAACGAGGGAAAGGGCGTTTATTATTCGACCGATGCGAGAATAAGGGGCCCCTTATTCTGTTTGCGCCGCAAACAGAACCGACGTTAACGGAAAACAAAACGAAAGGAGAATTTCGCATGAAAAAATTATTGAGTTGTATTCTGGCGGCGGTATGCGCTCTATCGCTTTTCGCCGTTACGGCCTGCAACCGCAAGCCCACTATGAGCAACGGCGAAGAGCTGGATCCCAACCGCGTTCAGCTGTACGTGGGCAACCTGTACGGCGGCTACGGGGACGGCTGGCTGTACGAAGTCAAAGAGCGCTTTGAAAAGGCGTATGCCGACTACGAATTTCCCAACGGCAAAACGGGCGTGCAGGTGTGGATCAATTCCGACCGCGACAAATACTTCGGCACGACCATGATGAACACCGTCGGTGGCATGACAGACGAAGTGTTCTTTTCAGAAAGCGTGTATTATTACGACTGGGTTGCGCGCGATCTGGTGCTCGACATCACCGACGTCGTTACCGAACCGCTCTCCGCCTACGGCGAAACGCGCAGCATCGAAGACAAAATGAGCGATCAGCAGACCGATTACTTCGGCATAGAGGACGGAGGCGAAAAACATTATTATATGTTGCCGTTTTACGAAGCTTACAACGGGCTGAGCTACGATATCGATCTTTTTGAAGAGGAATTGCTGTACTTTGCGGACACGGTGTCGGACGGCACGCGCGACTTCGTTTCTTCGCTCAGCGACAAGCGTTCCGCAGGTCCCGACGGGATTTATTGCGAGGTGTGCGCGGCCAACGGCTATGATTACGGAAAACATACCTGCGACGACGGCCTGCCCGCCACCTACGAAGAATTTTTCCAGCTCTGCGACTATATGCAGGTCTACGGCATCACGCCCGTGATCTATGCGGGCATGTTCCAGGAATACATCAATAAGTTCCTGCCTGCGCTCGCCGCCGACCACGACGGTTATGAAAATACCGTTATATCCTATACGTTCGACGGCACGATCGACAACTACGTAACGGGGTTCGACGGGGACGGAAACCCGATCGAGGGAACGAAGGAAATCACTTCGCGGAACGGTTACGAAGTGTTCAATACTTCGGGCGCGTATTACGCGCTTTCGTTCTACGAACGGCTGATCCGCGGGGGATATTTCGATTCCCGTTCGTTCAACGACGCGTACACCCAGACGATGAGCGAAGAAGCCTATCTGCGCAGCAAAAAGGACAACAAGCCCATCGCCATGATCATAGACGGCAGCTGGTGGAACAACGAGGCTTCCGAAATATTCGTAAACATGGTGCAGGAGAGCAACAACGAGGCGTATTCTCAGGAAAACCGCCGTTTCGGCTTCCTGCCCTACCCGAAAGTTTCCGCGGAGAAGACGGGCGCGCCCGTGCTGATGGACTTCAACTATTCGGCGTGCTTTATCAGAAAGGGCATTGCCGAAGAAAAGGTGGACATTGCGAAAAAGTTTTTGCAGTTCTGCCATACGGACGAGTCGCTCGCGGCGTTCACGATGGAAACCTCCACCACAAAGCCCTACGATTACGATATGTCGGAAGAACAGCTTTCGTCGATGACCGAATACGGCCGCAGCCTTTACAACCTGCATACGACGGGAACGGTGGTCTTTCCCTATTCGGACAACGAGATCTGGAGGAGCGCGGTCGCCATGCTCGACATGACCAAGCGCTATGAGGCGGAGATCAACGGCATCACCTATCCGAAACCCGCCACGGTGTTCAAAAATCAGACGGACATGACGGCCCGCACGTATTTCGGCGGCATCGTAGCGAAGTACGACGCGGATTGGTGGGAAAGCACTTTCAAAAATTACTTCGGCTGAGATCAGGGGAAACGAATGAAAGAGAGCAATCGTAAAAACGGCGTATCCGCCTGGTTTTCCAAAACGGGAAGATCGGTTTCGGATTTTTTCTACGGCGTTTCCGTAAAACTTCACAGAGAGCCGAAAAAGGAAAGTTCGGTCGCGTCGGTAAAGGCGCGGGATATGCTGTTTTACATAATCCTGCTAGCCTTTCCCGTGGCGCAGTTCTGCGTGTTTTATTTAGGCGTCAACCTCAATTCCATACTGCTGACTTTCAAGGAATACGACGGGGTGAGCGGCGCCTTCCGCTGGAGCGGGCTGGAAAATCTGGCGGAGGTTTTCAGGGTGTTCGGCAGCAAGGAATTTTCCTACGCATGGAAAAACACCTTTATCGTGTATTTCACGGGGCTTATCGTCGGAACGCCTCTGGCGCTGTTCTTTTCCTTTTACATCTATAAAAAGATGTTCGGCCACGGATTTTTCAAGGTCATTTTATTCGTGCCGTCCATTATTTCCGCCGTCGTCATGGTCATGATCTTCCGCAACTTTACCGAACTCGTGATACCCGATATCGCGAAAAAGCTGTTCGGGGCGGAGATGAACGGGCTTTTGTCCGATCCGAAAACGGTGTTCGGCACGCTGCTCTTTTTCAGCGTATGGGTGGGCTTCGGCACGGGCATTCTGATGTATTCGGGCGCCATGAGCGGGATTTCGGATTCCGTGGTGGAGGCGGCAAAGCTCGAAGGCGCTTCCTCGGTCAGGGAGTTTTTCAGCATCACGCTGCCGCTCATCTGGCCCACGGTTGTTACCTTTCTGGTGGTCGGGGTGGCGCAGATTTTCGTAAACCAGTTCAACCTGTACACCTTTTACGGCGACACCGCCGAACCGGAGATCGTAACCATCGGTTACTATCTGTTCGCGCGGACGGCAAACACCGCAAATCTTATCCAGTATCCGTTTTTGGCGGCCATGGGCGTGGTGCTCACGTTCATCGCCGTGCCGCTCACGCTGGGCGCGCGGTTTCTTCTGGAAAAATTCGGCCCGAGCGCCGATTAGAGGAGGGAGCGATGCACGGAGAAAAGACAAAGGAAAAATTCAAAATCACGCCGTTCGGCGTCGTTCTGTTTATCATACTGGCGCTGTACGCGGCGTCGGTGATCTATATCTACGTATGGGCGTTCCTCAATTCGTTCAAGACGTCGGGCGATTTTTACTACGATATGTTCGGCTTTCCGAAAAAGTGGGTGCTCGAACACTACGTCAACGCTTTCAAGTACCTGAAAGTTCCCGTTTCGCTCTCCACGGGCGGCTCGTACGACGTGCTTTTGGGGGAGATGTTCGCCTACTCGGTGCTTTACAGCGTGGGCGCGGCCTTCTTTTCCACACTGGTGCCCTGTATCGCGGCTTACGCTGCGGCGCGGTATAAATACAGGTTTTCCAAGGTGATTTACACCGCGGTTATCGTTACGATGGCTCTGCCCATCGTCGGCAACCTCCCGTCGGAAATCCAGATGGCGAAGACACTGGGTATCTACGACAGCATACCGGGGTTGTGGCTGATGAAGGCGAATTTTCTGGGGCTTTATTTCCTGGTGTTTTTCGCGGCGTTCAAAAACATGCCCGCGGCCTATGCCGAGGCGGCGAAGGTGGACGGCGCCGGCAATTTCAGGATCATGATAAACGTCGCGCTGCCGCTTATTCGCACCACGTTTACGACCATTCTGCTGCTCAAATTCATAGAACACTGGAACGATTACCTCACGCCCATGGTCTACCTGCCCGGCTTTCCGACGGCCGCCTACGGCCTGTACAAACTGCAGAACATGACCACGGGGGAAATGTCGTTCACCCCCGCGAAACTCGCGGGCTGCATGCTCGTTCTGCTTCCCATTCTCGTCGTGTTCCTCATTTTCCACAACAGGCTGCTCGGCAACATCACGATGGGCGGGATCAAGGAATAATCAAAATAAGGAGAATCAGATGAGTAAAACCGTAAGAAAAATACTTCTGGCTGCGTTCACCGTCCTGTTTTTTGCGGCGGCGGCCGTCTGCCTGTTTGCGGCGCGTCCCGTCCGTGCGGACGGCGGCTTGCAGGAAGAATACCGCGTTGGGGACAGTTTCACCCTGCCCGAAGGAACGGTAACGCATGAGGGCAGAGAATATCCCGCGTCAGGCGCGCTCTATCTTCCCGACGGCACGCGTTCGTCGGAAAATAAGATCGTGTTCGAGGAGGCGGGCAGATATAAGGCGGTATACAGCGCCAAGATCGGCGGAAAGACCGTCCGCGAAGAAAAGACCTTCGACGTGCTGGACGATCTTTATACCGTTACGAAGGACGCTTCCTCGGTATCCTACGGGGCGCACGCCTACGCGCCCGAAGAAAAGGGGCTGGTGGTCAGCCTAACCGCAGGGGCGGCCTTCGAATACAACGAGGTGATCGATCTTTCCGAAATGACGAAGGACGACGTTCTTCTTTCGCTGTTCCTCACGCCCGAAAATATCGGTTCGCGCGACTTCAAGCTCATCAAGGTAACGCTCACCGACGTTTACGACGAAAAAAACACCGTTACCGTAACGGCGCGTTCTTCGGAAGAGGGCGTCAATCACCCCGTGTCCTACATGATGGCGGCGGGCAGCGGCCAGCCGATGACGGGATACGAATGGGGCTGGAACAAACTGCACCAGTCGAACAATTTCGGCTATGCGTTCAATTTTTCCTATTACGGCTTAAATTCGGGCAAGACGGTGGACGAGGCGCCCTTTGAAATTCGTTTCGACTATGCGGAACGCGAAATTCACGGCGCGTTGTTCAACACGGAGCAAACGCTCGTCGCCGACCTCGATTCCCCGCAGTTTTTCGACACGCTGTGGGGCGGTTTCACCACGGGCGAGGTGCGGCTGAAGATAGAGGCGGACGGGTTTTTGAAATCGAGCGCGAATTTCGTCATCACACAAATTGCGGGACAGGACCTTTCGAGGGACGGCTTTTACGACGAGGGCGCGCCCGAAATAAACGTCGACCTCGGCGGCTACGGGGAGGCGGACGTGCCCGACGCGCTGGAAAATGCGCCTTACGCTGTTTTCCCCGCCGTTTCGCGCGATCCCTACTGCGGCGAACTTAGGACGGACGTGCAGGTGTTTTATAACTATCGCAGCGAAAACAGGTACAACATGCCGATCTATGACGGCGCGTTCGTGCCCGACAGGACTGGACGGTATACCATCGTGTATACGGCGACGGATTATTCGGGCAACCGTACGGAAAAATTGATTGATGTATACGCCGTTGTTTCGGCGGACGCGCCCGCGGTGAACGTGATCGGCGGCGCCGTGCAGACGGCCGTTGTCGGGGAGAGCGCAGCGCTCAGGGAGGTAACCCTCAGCGGCGGCACGGGCAGGCTCGATCTCTCGGTAAAGGTGATGTTCGACGGGGAAGAGATCGCCGTGGAAAACAACGCCTTTATCCCGACGAAAGCGGGGACGTACACCGTGGAATACACCGTTACCGACTATATAGGCAGAACAGCGGTAGCGAGCTACGAAATCCGCGCGGAAGTGGGGGACGATCCCTTTATCTACGGTTCCGTCAGCCTGCCGAGATATTTCATCGCGGGCAAGACCTATAAACTGCCGCAGCTTGCCTTCACCGATTACGCGAGCGGCGCGGCGGAGGTGAAAAACGCTTCCGTCAGCGTGAACGGCGCGGCGGCCGCGGACAATACGTACACCGCGGCGGGCAGCAAGGCCGTCGTCGTTTACCTGGCCGAGAGCGCCCGCGGCGGTACGGCGAGCCGCACCTACGAAGTGCCCGTCGTCGATACGAAGGACGGCGGCGGAATAGATCTTTCCAAATACTTCGTTTCCGCGGACACCTCCGCTTTTGCTACCAAAAATTACGTAACGTATACGACGGATAAGGACGACGCCTCGATGAGTTTCGTCAACGCGCTCTTCGCCGACGGCTTTACGCTGGAATTCAACGTGAACGCCGCCGCCAACAGGTTCACGGGCGTGGACGTCGTTTTGGAAGACTATGACGATCCCGACGCCCGCCTGACGATTTCGTTCACGGGGAGTTCCTCCTCTGGCACGAGCGTTTTGAAAGTGAACGGCGGCGAATCGTACAACGTGAACGCAGGGTTCAACGGCGGCGGCGTGAACGACTTCATGCTCAGATACGACGCCGAAAATAATATCCTCTACGCGGACAACGACAAAGTCGAGATCAAGCTGAACGGCTTCGGCGGCTTTGAAAGCGGCAGGGTGTGGCTTACGCTCGTTTGGCGCGGCGTGAGCGGCGCGGCGGCGATAGACATGAAAAACGTGTGCGGACAGCCGATCACTTCCATCGGACGGGACGCCATCAAGCCGAACATACAGCTGCCCGAAGATTCCGCGCGCCGCGAGATCGGCGAAACGTATATCCTGCGCCCCGCGCTCGCCTACGACGTGCTCGATCCCGAAGTGAAGTTCACCCTCACGGTGAAAACGCCGTCGGGCAAGATCGTTACGGCGAAAGACGGCACCGCGCTGGAAAACGCCGACCCGACGAAGAGCTACGAAATAGAACTGACGGAGTACGGCGTGTACAACGCGCAGTATACGGCGGAGGATACTGCGGGGCGTTCGCTTACGTCCGAACTTTATGTCCGCGTAACGGACAATGTGGCGCCCGTGCTCGAACTGGACGGCAAAATGCCTGCGGCCGCCGAGGTCGGCGACGTCGTTGTCGTGCCTTACGCGAAGGCGAGCGACAACGTTACCGCCGCGGATTCGCTCGCGGTATATATGTATCTCGTGCTGCCCGACGGCACGATAGAACAGATGAACGGAAATTCCTTTGTGGCGGACAGAGCGGGCGTTTTCGCCGTGCGCTATATCTGCTGGGACGAAGAGGGGAACTTCACCATGCTGAGCCGCGAGATCGTTGCGGCGTGAAGGGAGGACGGAGATGAAAAAATATTCCATCAAAAAATTATTCTGCGTTATGCTTTCGGGAACCTTTCTCGTCTTTGCGGGCTGTAACAAGCCGAAACCCGAAAACACCCTCGTGCCGCCCGCCGTCCCCGACGTGGAGGACGGCGTGCACGACTTCGAAGTGGGTGCGACCGAGTACGACCTCGTCAAAGACGGCGCCACCGATTACGTGATCGTGGTGCCCGAGGACGCGGGCGAGATCATTGAATTCGCCGCGGGCGAACTGCAGTATTTTCTCGGAGAGGCGACGGGCGCCTCCTTCGCGGTGGAAACGGACGCGGGCAAGAGCTATTCTGCGGCTTCGAAATACCTTTCCCTGGGAAACACCTCGCTCGCCGAAAGCGCGGGCGTCGCGGCGGCCGAGGCGGAATACACCGTTTCGGGCTACCGCATAGATACCGAGGGGCGCAGCGTGTTCATGGTCGGCGGCGGGGACTACGGTTCGCTTTATGCGGTCTACGAATTTCTGCGCCATTCCGTCGGCTGGGAAATTTACGCGCAGGACGAGATCGTCTACCAACGCGCGCAGTCGCTTAAACTGCCCGATTTCCGCGTGAAAGACGTGCCGGACATCGCGCTCCGCGTGGGCAATTACGGCGTGTTCGAATTCGACTCTTCCTACACTTACCGTATGCGCATGATGAACAAGACGGAGATCTGGCTGCCCGTCGGGCCGAACAACAGCCTGTGGCACAACTCCTTCGACTATGTGGACGAAAGCCTTATCGACGAACATCCCGACTGGTTCAGCGGCGACGGCAGGCAGCTTTGCTATTCCAACGACGAGATGCGGCTGTATCTTACGGAGCAGCTCAAAAAGGAACTGCTCGAACACCCCGAATACGACAACGTTACCATCACGCAGGAGGACGCCAACACGTGGTGTACCTGCGAGGACTGCGCTGCCTCCTACGAAAAATACGGCACCGATTCCGCGGTGATGATCAAGTTCGCCAACGAAGTCAGCAGGGACATCAAGGCTTGGCTTAAAGACGAACAACATTCGGACAGGATCGTGAGGATATGCTTTTTCGCCTATCACAAGACCGAACAGGCGCCTGCAAAACTGAACGCCGACGGCGAATACGAGCCGATAGACGACAGCGTGGTGTGCGACGAATACGTCAACGTGTTTTACGCCCCGATCTTCGCGGACTACAACGAAAGCGCGTATTCCGCGGAAAACACCGCGCTCTACAATACCATGAAGGCGTGGACGTGCATCACCGATAAATATTATCTGTGGACGTATTCGACCAACTTCTATCATTATCTCGCCTTTTTCAACAGTTTCGAATCCATGCAGTCGGTCTACCGCCTTGCGAAGGAGTGCAACGCCTATTACATCTACGATCAGGGGCAGTTCAACAACGGCGCCTCCACGGGATTCAGCGTGCTGAAAAATTATCTCAACGCCAAACTGCAATGGAACGTCAACGCCGATATGGAAGAACTCACCGACGACTGGTTCGCAAACTATTTCAAGGGCGCGGCGGAGCCGATGCGGGAACTGTACGATCAGATCCGCACCTGGTACGCGTACCTTGCGGAGAATACCAACATGGCGCACAGCGTGTACGCCGAAATAGAAAAACGCGAATATTTTCCGAGCGGACTTCTGCGCAGCTGGCAGAAACTCGTCGACGAGGCGTACGCCGCCGTCGAAGGGCTGAAAGAAACGGACGAAGCGGCTTATGATACGGTCTGCGACCGCATCTGCCTCGAAAGCATATTCGTCCGCTACATGGATCTGCAGCTCTACGCGAATACCTATCCGCAGAGCGAACGCCTCGCTTTGATGAACGAATTCAAAGACGACGCAGAAAGACTGGGAATAACCAACTTCTCGGAGCAGGGCAGCCTTTCCGAGCTTTGGAGCAGTTGGAATATCTGATAAAATAAGGGAGGATTTTATGAAGAAAAAAGTTTTGGCGCTTCTGTGCGCCGCGTTTGCCGCGTTCTTCTGCATGGGGCTCGTCGGCTGTGCGGAAACGAAGCTCGAACTCGACCGCGGCTCGGTGAGCCTCGGCAGATTTGAGGAAACCGTTCTTACCGTTACGGGGGCGGACGCCGCCGACGTAACGTGGACGAGTTCGGACGAGGCCGTCGTCGTGGTAACGGGCGGAACGCTCAGCCCGCGCGGGACGGGCAAAGCCGTCGTTACGGCCTCGGCGGGCAAGGCCTCGGCGACCTGCGACGTAACCGTTCTGGAAGTGAGCGAAACGCCCGTTCTGACCGTTTCGCCCCTCAACGTGGAACTCTCCGTCGGGCGCACGCAGAATCTGAGCGCGTCGCTTTCGCTCGCGGGCAAAAGCGTGCAGGGCGGGGTAAGCTACGCCTCGCACGACGAAACCGTCGCCTCCGTTACGGAAAGCGGCGTGATATCCGCCGTCGGAAAAGGGGAAACCAAGATAGAGGTTTCCGCCGTCTACATGGGCTACGAAACGGAGGAACTCGTTTCCGTAACGGTAAAGCCCGACATTCACGTTCTGCTTTCCGAGTCCGAACTCGAACTCGCGGCGAGCGCGCAGGAGGGGCACGTAAACGAGAAACGGGTAACGGCGACCGTTACCGAACAGGGCAAACCCGTGGAGGGCGCGAAAGTCGAGTGGAAGAGCGATAACGAAGCGGTCGTTTCGGTTACGGCCGACGGTCTGATCACCGCGAAATCGATGGGCACCGCCACCGTAAGCGCGGCCTATTCCGCCGAGGACGGCGGCGACGTCGCCACCGTAGCGGTTACGGTATACCGCCCCGTGATAGAACTCGGCGGCGCGACTTACGACGTTTCGGAAGAAAAGCCCGATCTCGCCCTTGTCGGCGCGGAGGCGGCGTTTTCCGAAGTGCTGGGCATTTACGACATAACTTCGGAAAAGACCGAAATAACTTTTGAAGATGCGGAGGGCGGCGTGAAACTCGTGTCCTCTTCCATGAAGATGGGCGAACGCAGATACAGCGTGGTGCTGGCGGGCGTGGAATATCGGTTCGACGCCCTCGTGCAGCGGGTGATCCGCACGGCGGAGGAGTTCAAGAACCTCGAAAGTTATCTCGAAGTTTCTGCGGACGGCAAGACTTCCTCGGGATATTTCGTGCTCGGCGCGGATATCCGTTTCGGGGCGCAGGATAATTTCGACGTGATCGGCACGTGGTCGGACGACGACGGCGGGTATTTCTCCAAGTCCTTCAACGGCGTATTCGACGGCCGTGGCCACGTTATCTACGATTTCCGCCTGGACGGCAATCAGGTAACGTACGGCAACGGCGGCATATTCATGGAGATCGGCGAACGGGGCGTATTCAAAAACGTCGCCTTTATAGACGCTTACGTGAATACCAGTTCCGCCATCATAACGACTAACTTAAAGGGTACGATAGAAAACGTGTTCGTGCACGGCGAGATCGGATCGAGCGCGGCCGGCTGGGCGTGGAACGCGCTCATCGCGGGCAGGCTCGGCAGCGATAAGTCGCTCGTGAAAAACTGTATCGCCTACGTGAAAAACGATATCTCTTCCGTGCAGTACGCGAGCGGCGCGGTGGGGCATCTCGGCAGCGGCAAGATAGACAATTTGCAGAACGTGTACGCGATCGGCACGGAACGCGCCGTCGGGCAGGCTTCCGACAAGCCCGGTTCGAGCGTAACCGGCGTGAACGCGGCGGGCTATCTTACGATCGAAGCATTCAAAGAAGGCGTGAAGGACGTATCCGCGTTCGGCGGGGATTTCTGGAAAAACTGCGACGGTTTCCCCGTTGCCGTATCCGTCGTTTCGCACGTTGAGGAAGTGCTCGGCGGGCTTGCGGGCGACGCGGAAATCCTCGTCGGCACGACCGCCTTTGCGGACAGGATAGAGGACGAATTTACCGCGGCGTGGCTGAGCTTTTCCCTCAAAGAGGAAGTGGACGGCGTAACGGTTACGGCCGCAGGCGAGATCGTAATAGAAAATACGGTTGCGGACGGCGCGAAATTCACCCTCGTGGTGAAATCCGCGCTGACGGGCACGATCGCGGAAGTGAATTACACGGTGAGCGCGCCGATCGATCTGACCGATACGCTCTTTGCGACCGTCGATCTTTCGGAAGAATTCACGGCGTTGGATTTCGCCTCCTTCGGCATAGAGGGCGCAATCGTTTCGGTTGCCGATATAAACGGCAGAGCGCTCGCGCTGACCGAACGGGACGGACAGAAGGGCCTGGCTATGGCGGAGGCGGAAAAGCTGGCGCTCGGCGAAAACAAGTTGGTGGTCAAAACCGACGCAAAGGAATATATCGTCAAGGTGAACGTACTGCCTAAGCTCTCGGTCAAGGTTTTCGACGCGAACAGCGCGGAATCCGTCGCCACGCTGGGCTACGGCTGGGGATACGACGCCAACCATAAATCGCTTTCCTACGATCCCGGCAAGTCCTACGACGGCGGCGATCCGCTGATGGCGGACGAAGGCGAGGGAAGCATTAAGGTCGTGGCGACGGGCGCGGGCGAACTCGCGCTCAAGATTACGTCGCCGCTGATCAACGACGTAAGCGCTTACGACGGCCTGTTTTTCTACGTATATACCGATGCTGCGAACGCGATGGCGGGCACCTGGTGGTTCGGCGACACTTCGCTCACCGCGGGGCAGTGGACGAAGATAAAGCTGCCTTTCCTCAGCGCGGGCGGAGAGTTGAACCCCATTACGGACGAAAACGGAAATAAGATTTACGAAAGGGGCGCAAACGGATTTATCTTCCGTATCATGAAGCCCGCCGCGGATTCCGCGTTCTGGATTTCCTCGCTCTATGCGTACAGCGAGCGGGAAACCGTTGTGCCCGAAAATCAGATATTCACCGCAAACAGCGAAGATTCGGTCGGCAACATCACGGGCGCTTACGGCTATACGACGAGTTTCAGCAGTCTCGGCTACGACGCGACGAAGAGTTACGCCGGCAGCGACCCGCTGATGGCAAAGGAGGGCGTCGGTTCCATGAAGATCGTTGCTGTCGGCGGCGAGATAGCTTTGAAGACGAAGACGGCGAACATTGCGGACGTAAGCGGATACGACGGCTTGTTCTTCTACGTATATACCGAAGCGGAGAGCGCGATGGCGGGCACCTGGTGGTCGGGCGATACGCCGCTCACCGCAGGGCAGTGGACGAAAATCACGCTGCCTTTCCGAAATGCGGAGGGCGAACTGAACAACATAACGAACGAGGCGGGAAAGTACGTTTACGAAGTCGGCGCGGGCGAATTCATATACAGGATCATGGGCGCGCAGGGCGGCGACGTTTTCTGGATAACTTCGCTTTACGGCTATAACGATTAGGCAGAAAGAACGGGCGGCGGCTCTTGCGGGCGCCGTCCGTTTCCATAATTTGAAAATTGCGGCGGGATAAATCGCCGATTTTCGGAAAGGCTACGGGTTGACTTTTACCGCCGATATGTTACAATATTAGCATAAACTATATTTAGGTGGACTTTTATGAGGAGAACGGAATTTCCCGATCCGCAGAAGAGGCGGGCGGACTGGCAATGCCTGAACGGCGCATGGGAATTTGAGATCGACAACGAAAAAAGCGGGTTTGCCCGCGGCCTTTTACATAACAGACTGGCGTCTTCGATAGAAGTGCCCTTTTCGCCCGAATCGAAACTTTCGGGCGTGCATTACACCGATTTTATCCGCGCATGCTGGTACAGGCGCCGTTTTACCGTTCCCGCGGAACGGCGGGCGGGGCGGGTGGCGCTCTGTTTCGGCGCCGTGGATTTCGAGGCGAAAGTATACGTAAACGGCGTTTTCGTCGGCGCGCACCGCGGCGGATATTTGCCTTTTTCCTTCGACATAACCGCCGTTCTTACGGACGGCGAAAACGAAGTTACGGTCTATGCGGAGGACGACGTTTCCCTCAATCTGCCGAGCGGCAAGCAGTCGCCCCGCAGAGAATCGTTCGGGTGTTTCTACACGCGCACCACGGGGATATGGCAGAGCGTTTATCTCGAATACACTCCCGCGGAATATATTCGCTCTTTCCGTTTTTATCCCGACGCGGCAAACGCCCGCGTGGAAATAGAAACGATCACGGCGGGCAGGGGAACGGTGAAAGCCGAAGTCTTTTACCGCGGCAGGCCGGTCGGCAGCGCGGAGGGAACGGCCTATTTTAAAAACAGGCTTTCCGTCGCCCTTTCCGAAAAACACCTTTGGGAGCCGGGCGAGGGCAGGCTGTACGACGTGCGGCTGACGTTCGGAAAAGACGTTGTCGAAAGTTATTTCGGCCTGCGTAGCGCGGAATACGCGGCGGGCAGGTTCCTGCTCAACGGCAAGTCCGTGTTCCAGCGGTTCGCCCTGGCGCAGGGCTATTATCCCGACGGCGTGTACACGCCCGCGTCGGCGGCGGAAATGGAGCGCGACCTCGATATTGCGGAAGAGTTCGGTTTCAACGGACTGCGGCTGCATCAGAAAGTGTTCGATCCGTATTTCCTCTACCTCTGCGACAGGCGGGGCCTCATGGTGTGGGGCGAGTTTCCTGGCTGGGGCGTGCGGTATTCCGATCTCGACGCGCTCGGCGAACTGCTTTCGGAATGGCGGGAGGCGATGGAACGCGACTTCAATCACCCCTGCGTGATCACCTGGTGCCCGCTCAACGAAACGTGGGAGGATCTCGACGACGCGGGCAAAACGCGCGACGTCCGTTTCGTGGATATCGTGTACCGTTTCACCAAGGCGCTCGATCCCGCAAGGCCGTGCGTGGACGTTTCGGGCGGATATCACGGCGCGGAAACAGACCTTTTCGATTACCACGATTACGGCAATTTCGAGGGGCTGAAAAAGCGCGTGGAGGCGTTGGAAACGAAGGGCGAACTCTTTGTGGACAAGCTTTACGCAAAGGGGGAAACCCGTTTTTACAAAGAGGGCGAGGCCGTGAATTTAAGCGAATACGGCGGCATGACGATCGGGGACAACGCGAAGACCGAAGTTACCGACTGCGTGCAGGAAAAGAGCGCCTGGGGGTACGATACTTCCTCGAGCGAGGACGCTTTCACCGAAAGTTACGTGAAGATGACGAAACTTCTATTGAACTGCAAAAAGATTTCGGGCTGCTGCTATACCCAGCTTTACGACGTGGAACAGGAGCAGAACGGGCTCGTTACCTATGACAGGAAACACAAACTGTCGGAAGAAAACAGAAAAAAGATAGCGGCCTGCAACAGGAGCAGAGCGGCGATCGAAGAATAAACAGACAGGCGAAAAGGCCGTCCGAGATTGAAAAGCACCGCCCGAGTTTTTCCAAACTCGGGCGGTGCTTTTTTTCTACTGCATATATTCCGCTTATGTCCCGCGTTCGAACAAAACGAAAATTATTACGGGCAATGCGGCGCATAAATCGTTTGATTTTATCGAAAAACTTCCGACTGCGGAACAGATTTCCGCAAAATCTGTAAACGTTCGGGAGCGGATGGCGCGCGGCCGAGCAGGCACAGTTGTTTGTCGTCGGGTTCGGTCATAACGGACAGCGATATGCGAGAATTTTTATGCAACATAAATTCACCTGTTTTGAAAAATTACGTTTGTAATTCCAAAAAATTGTATCATAACCGATGCGCAAAGTCAACTAATCCGATTGCTTTTTGGTATTGACAGGCGGGCGTAACGGGTTTATCATAAAAGCGTAAGGAGGAGCGCGGGATGCACTTTTCTGTAATCGTACTGCTGTTTATCGTTTCGGTTACCGCCAGCGGCGGCGCCGGGTTCATGTATAAAAAAATAACGGCATTGCATGAAACGGGCAGCGATATACCGACGGTATTGTTTTTTGCGCCGATGCCGCTTGTCGTATTGTTCGCGGTGCTTGCGACCGTTCAAGGCTGGGCGTTTACGACGGTCAACGTTTTGTCGGGAATCGCCGGGGGCATATGTTTTGCTGCGGCGGTGGCTATGCTGCTGACTGCCGTCACGAAAGGCGATTACAGCGTATCGGTTATCATCATCAATCTGTCGTTCGTGATACCGATTATCTTTTCCGCAGTCGTATTGAAGGAACCCGTCGCGCCCTTGCAGATAGCCGGAATCGTTATCTTGATGTTCGTAATCGTGTTTGCAAACATCAGCTGGAAGCGCCGCGCGGCGGCGGACGGAACGCGCGGAGAAAGTTTCGCGCAGGCAAAAGAACAAACGGCCGAAACTTTTAGCGGCTCAGCGGGTAAACAGGTCGGCGAAACCGTGCCGAAGTCGGAAACGGTTCTGTCGGAGAGCGCGGCCGGTACAGGTGCATTACGGACGACAGCCGCAACGCGCCCTGCGGGGCGCGGCAACGCATGGATCGCGTATGCGCTGCTCGCCTGTCTGTTCAACGGTTCGGTCAACACTTCGCTCAAAGTACAGGAATATTACGCGTCGGCGGGAGAAAATACGTTTTATTTCGTCATGTACGTAACGGCGCTCGTTATCGGCTTGGCGGTATATATGGCCGTGCCGTCGGCGCGGGTAAAGCGTTCGCATCCGCACCGAATACCGACAGCCGCCATGTGCCTGGGCGCGTTCGTAGCGTTCAACTACTATCCTTTGAGCCTGATCGCCCCTTATGTGAATGCGTCGATGCTGTTCGGTATTTCCACATCAGGCGCGATCTTCGCGAGTCTGCTGGCCGGCTGGATTTTCTTTCGGGAAAAAGTTACAATAAAAAGCGCGGTCAGTCTGTTGTGCTGCGCGTTGGTGATCGTATTGCAGATCGTAAGCGTATAATAAACGAAAATCGGAGAAAAAAAGTATGAAACCGAAGCATGCAAACCCGCAGTTCGCGCGGGAAGAAATTCAGTCTTTGGACGGCGAATGGACATTTGAAATTTTGAATGATCCTCTGTTGCACGGCGTGCCCGACCGTCCGTTGAACGGGACGATACAAGTGCCGTTCTGCCCCGAAAGCCGGCTTTCGGGCGTGGGATATACGGACTTTATCAGACATTGCGCGTACCGCCGCGCTTTCCGGCTGGAAGCCGGCCGACTGACCGGCCGCGTGCTCCTGCGTTTCGGCGCGTGCGATTATCAGGCGACGGTATACGTAAACGGCGTCGGAGTCGGCGAACATCGCGGCGGATACGCGTCATTCGCGCTGGACGTTACGGCGGCCGTAAGGGCGGGGGACAACGATCTGCTCGTACTGGTGAACGACGACGTAACGGCAGACTGTCCGTCCGGCAAACAAAGTTTCAAACGGGAATCGTTCGGCTGTTTTTACAGCCGTATAACGGGCATCTGGCAGTCGGTGTGGCTGGAATTTGTACCGGAAAATTATATAAAACAGATACGTTTTTATCCCGATCCCGCACACGCGTCGGTGCGCGTGCATGCGGACTGCGAGGGCACAGGCATGCTCAAGATACGCGTATTGTACGAAGGGCGCCCCGTAGGCGAGGCGCAGGGGGAAATATCGCAATACGGCGATATAACGTGCGCCTTGCGCGAAACGCATCTCTGGGAACCCGGGCACGGACGTTTGTACGATGCGGAACTGTTTTTCGAGGGGGACGCCGTGCGCTCGTATTTCGGGCTGAGAACGATCGGTTTCGAAAACGGTCGGTTTATGATTAACGGACGTCCGTTGTTTCAGCGGCTCGTGCTTGACCAGGGATATTATCCCGACGGTCTGTATACCGCGCCCGACGCCTCGGCGATCCGTCGGGATATCGCGCTGGCGACCGACCTTGGGTTCAACGGCGCGCGCCTGCATCAGAAAGTTTTCGAACCGATTTTTTTATATGAATGCGACCGCGCAGGTTATCTCGTATGGGAAGAACTGCCTTCATGGGGTATAGACTATACCGATCTGTCGAATATCGGCGGGGTGCTGGAGGAGTGGTGCGAGGTGATCGAACGCGATTTCAATCACCCGAGCATTATTACCTGGTGCTGTGGCAATGAATTCTGGACGGACGAGTTCAAGGAAAACAGATACGTCCGCGTATGCGATATGCGGTATGTGCGCGCGCTGTACGAGTTTACGAAAATGCTGGACGAAACGCGGCCGTGCGTGGACGCGAGCGGGGGATATCATACGGACGCGACGGATATATACGATTTCCATATTTACACGGACGAACGGACGACGGCGGACTATATCGGCCGCCTGGAAAAGGACGGCGTTATCGATATAGCGAACCTTACGCCGCCGCGCGCAGCCTGCGCCGCCGCGGCATACGGCGGACAGCCCGTACTGGCCAGCGAATACGGAGGGATAAGTTATGACGCCGCGCCCGGCGGCTGGGGTTATCGGAAGGCGGCCACGTCGGCAGAACTTGCGGATATCGTGATCGCTCTCAGCCGTCTGCATATGAATTGCACGAAACTGACGGGCATGTGCTATACGCAGCTGTACGACGTGGAGCAGGAAACCAACGGTCTGTACTATTACGACCGTTCGCCCAAGATGACGGACGGGCAGCGCGCCAGGCTGCGCGCGGCGTTGTGCGCCCCGGCCGCTATAGAACTCGATTTTTTCAATAAAAAATAAACGGAAGAAATTACGCGGGCTTTCGCGTTAAGTAAAGTTTATAAAATACGGAAACGCAGAAATTTTATCGGTAAAGGAGAATACATATGAACCGAAAAAATGGTATGAGTCATGAAAAAAAACGCAGATATCTATTTGTGTTCGGTATGCTCATACTTCCGTTGACTCAGTTCGCGATATTTTATGTTTGTCTTAACTTCAATTCTGTGCTAATGGCTTTTCAGGTCGGCCGCAAAATGGATTGGAGCAGCGGCTTTCCCATGTATACAGATGAAATTTTGTACGGTTGGGGAAATTTCCGCGCGATTATTACCGATCAAAACGGTATATTGTCCGAATCGTTGGTGAATACGCTTAAATATTTTGCGCTTAACCTATTGATTTTGCTGCCCGGATCATTGTTTATTTCGTTTTTTTTGTTTAAGAAAATACTCGGATATAAATTTTTCCGAATTGTGTTTTTTCTGCCGTCTATTATTTCGGCGATCATATATGTAACGGGATTTACAGAAACAATCGGTATGTACGGGCCGATTTATGAAATTATCGAAAAAACCGGGGGAAAATGGCGTAACTGGCTGATATATCCGGAAACGGCGACCAACACCATACTGTTTTATTCGTTCTGGACGGGGTTCGGCATAAATATGCTTTTATTTCAGAGCGCCATGTCTCGCATACCAGCGGAAATTCTCGAATCGGGATGTATTGACGGCGCCGGCTGGATTCGCGAAATGTTTGTGCTTGCCATGCCGATGATATGGCCGACAATTTCTATGACCGTGCTGCTTGCGTTTACAGGAATCTTTACGGGCGGAAGCATTGTATTGCTTTTTGTTACGCAGGGAGGCGAATCTGCCGGTATTTCAACTATTTCTTACTGGATATTCAATAAAACGCAGAAAGAAAGTTCGGGGTTGCTGGGCGACGCCGCTGCCGCAGGATTGTTTTTTACCGTCATAAGCATGCCGCTTATTCTGGCGGTTCGGTGGTTGCTTAACAAAATAGATCCCGGGGTGGAGTATTGATGAAGGAGGCGTGTATGATTTCGAAAAAAATGAAATTAAATCGTTACAGGGACGGTTTATCGTTTCGGATAACAAAAGCCGTTATGTTTGTGCTGTTTGTTATTTACGCCGCATCTCTGCTGTATCCGCTGGCATTCACTTTTTTATCCTCGCTGAGAAGCAACGCCGCATACGAAGCAAGGCATTTTTCCTTTTCCGGTATTATAGGTTTTGACAATTATGTGTCGGCATTCAAATATCTTCCTATGACTACCGCTTCCGGTAAACAACTGACGTTGTTTCACTTGATTTTCAATTCGTTATGGTATACGTTGCTGGGTTGCGGTTTACAGCTGACCGCGTCCTGCATGACGGCATACGTTATTTCCAAATATAAGTTTCCGGGACGTTCCGTATTGTATGCGGTCGCGATTATCACGCTTACGCTCCCGATAGTCGGGCAGATCCCTTCGCAGTTTAAAATGTACGATAAACTGCATATTTTGAATTCACCGCTGCTGGTCGTATCCTTTTTCAGCGGTTTCGGTTTTAGCTTTATTGTTTTGTTTTCTTTCTTTCAAAATATCAGTTGGCAATATGCGGAGGCTGCGTTTATCGACGGCGCCGGTCATTTATGTGTTTTTCTGCGTATTATGCTGCCGCATGCAGCAGGCATTATCGGGGCGCTGTTTATCGTAACCTGCGTCAATTACTGGAACGATTATTTGGGACCTGTATTGTTTTTGCCTGACTATCCGACTTTGGCCAGCGGTCTTTATAAATATAAAGTGTTATCCATACGCGACTATAATATGGGCGGCGTAAATATGCCGATTTTGTTCGCGGGGTTGCTGGTCAGCATGCTTCCCGTTGTCGGAGCATACATAGCGTTCAATAAAAAAATGCTCGATATGAGCTTCTCGGGCGGACTGAAAGGCTGAAAAGAGTGGAGGAAAACGATGAAAAAAAGTACGGCTTTATTGTTGGCTTCGTTAATGTGTTTTGCGGCAATATGCGCAAATGCCTGCAATATTTCTTCAACAACCGAAAAGCAGTCATGGTTGCAGGTGGTCAACTCTTATGAAAATAACAAACAGAGCTATATCGGTGCGCACGGTCAACCTTCGACAACCGCTGCAAGTTACGCTACGGCCAAAGAAATGGGGTTGGATTTTTTATTTTTAACGGACGACCGTTCGCCGCTTGCGTTTGAAATGGCTGATCAGGCAGGACTTAAAACGATAGTGAGCATGAAAAATACTTTGTATACTTATACGGGCGTAGACTGGCGTAACGACTGGTCGCAATACCCGATCAACATCGCTGTCGATTATTTCGATGAGCCCGATGTGAATTATTTTGAACGTATCGCAGGCTGGGTAGATTTGCATAACGAAAAGTATGCGGAATCAAAAGGCGCGAACCCGCTCTTTTGGGTAAATCTGCTCCCGCTTGACACGCCGGATACGGGACTTTCGCAAGGCGATGACGGACTGGCTGTGGATGAAACATATATTAATCGATATTGCAGGCAGGTTATGTCCAAAATTGCAGGCGAACCGATCTTGTCGTTTGACTATTATCCGTTACAGGCTCGCTATAAAAGCGGGGCGGTATTCGATTACAATTATGTGGCGACAGGATGGTTGCGTTCGTTGGAACTCGTTGCAAAATATGCAAAACAATACGGCGTAAATTCGCACGCTTACATTCAAACATGCGGTTTTTACGAGCCTAATCCGAATGCGAATTCATGGATTTGCCGCCGCGTATCCGAGGAAGATCTGCGATTTCAGGTGTATGTTTCCATGGCGTACGGTATACGGAATTTTACCCATTTTACCTATACGACAAGTACGATCAAAGGCTATACGCAATCTTGTATCGATAAGAACGGCGAGAAAACCGAACTATGGTATCAGGCGCAGGCCGTAAATAATGAAGTTCATGAGTTGGACCACGTGTTTCTGTCTTTTGATTGGATGGGAACGTCTTCGATTATCGGCACGGAAAACCTGCATATCGATTCCGAATACCGAAACGCCGCATTCGACCGTCTGGAATACGGGGTGGATGAGTTTTACGGCGTAACGGGAGTGCGCGCTACGCAGGATACGATTGCCGGTCAGTTTTACGATTCGGAAAACGACCGTTATGCGCTGATGTTGGTCAATTACACCGAGCCGACTGACGAAAAGACGAATACTGTTACCGTGGACGTTTCCGAGGGGGCGCGTACGTCGGCGGTATATAAGCTCGGCGAGTGGAACGAATATTCGGTAACGAACGGCAGCGTGACTTTACAGTTGGCTCCGGGTGAAGGCGCTTTCGTTTTAATTATTTGAAAAGGAGAATAAAAATGAAAAAATGGAAAAGAACGCTGTGTGTTGCGCTTGCGGTTTTCCTGTACGCGACTCTTGCGGTCGGCTGCGGCGGAAAAGAGAATTCTGCCGAAAAAGATTGGAAGAAAATTCTGTCCGGTTACGATAGCGAAAAAACAATGATGATAGGCGCATGGAATAATCCGCCGCATAGCTACGAGGCGTATAAGATTGCTGCGGACATGGGGTTGACTCACCTTTTCATGAATAATAATCAGATGTTTCAGCCGGGTGAAAAACCAGGGGAAGGGTCTGGCGCGATGGAAGAATTGCAGACATGGTTCGGAGAACTCGGCTTGCAGGCAATTTGGCAGGTCGGGCGTTGGTCGAGCGATTTCTTCGAGGTGGACTGGAACTTGCTTAAACGTTTGGCGGAATATTCGTGTGTGGCGGGTGTAAATTTATGGGATGAGCCCAAATACAGCAATATGGACGCTTTGTACAGCGAAACGCAAACATTCGAACAGGAAATCGGAGATAAAATATTTGCGTTTATCAACGTTTGGCCGTCCTCGGGAACGGCCAGCATCGGCGCGACGTACGATAAATATCTTGAACGTTATGCCGAGGTGTTAGGCAATTTGAAAAGCGGCCGCCGTATTTTCAGTACGGACGTTTATCCGCTGCTTGACCGTTCCGGCGTATATTCGCTGGCGGGATCATGGTTGACGAATATGTTTACCTTAAAAAAACTTGCAATGGAAAACGACGGCGAATTTCATATGTTTATCCAATCCGTGGGATATAACGGACACAGACTTCCGTCAAATAAGGCGGAGATAGGCTTTCAAGTTTGGACCGATTTGTGTTTCGGCATTGACGGATTTACGTATTTTACCTATGCGCATAACGGTTCGTCCGACGAATGGAAATATACCGAAGCGATCGTCGATACACGTACAGGCAAACCGCATAACGAGGAATATTATCTCGCGTGTAAAGCCGTTAACGAAGAGGTGCAGGGGCTGATGCCCGTTTACGGCGCGTTTACATGGAAAGGCGTGCTTGCCTCGATGGGAAAACAAACGGAAGAGATCGATTCGGGACTGTTCGCGCTTGACGAAAATACTTTGCTTTCCGAACAGGTGCCGTATCTTGCAAATTATTCTTCAAAATACGGAGCGGTATACGGCGTGTTTGAGGACGCAAACGGAAATCCCGGAATTTCGGTGGCGAATTATACCGATCCGTCGTTGGAGGCGGACAACGTCGTTACGTTGAATTTTACCGACAGTAACGCAGCTTTAGTGTATCAGGAGGGGACATGGGTAAAGGAGCGCTGTGTGAACGGCGAACTTGAATTGATACTCAAAAGCGGCGAGGGCGTGTTTGTTCTGCCCGTTAAGCTGTAATTACAAACGCCCGTGTTTTTTCGGGCAAAGGAGGTTGCAATGAAAAAAATATTGGCACTTATTCTCTGTTTATTGTTGGCTGTTTCATGTCTTGCATGCACAGGCGGGAAAGACCCGAATATCCCGCCTAAGCCCGTAGATCCGCCGAGCGGCGGTAAATTAAACGTATTCATACATAATCAAGGATACGGTCGGGATTGGGTAGATCAACTTGCGAGCAAATTCGGAGAACTTACAGGCGTAGAGGTGAACGTTATAGCGAACGAGGAAAACGCGACGGGAACCCTTGCGATCGAAAACGAAAAATCCACGTTCGATCTGGTGTTCTCCGGCGAACCTATCACGCATTTTGTATCTGCGGGCAAACTGCAGGAAATTTCCGACGTGTTTATTACCGTTCCGGAGGGTGAAAGCAAATCGGTTAAACAGAAACTTGACGAATTCGGCGTAGGCGAATTATTTGATTTCAACGGCAAAAACTATATTATGCCGTGGCACACTATGCACAGCGGCATTAATTACAACATCAAGGTTCTCAACAGCGTGTTCGGCGAAAACAAATGGGAAGAACCTGTTACGACGGACGAATTCATCAAGATGTTGAATCGCCTTAACGAAATCGAAACGGCCAAGGTCGAGGCTGATCCGAGTTACGCGGATACCCGTGCATACGGCATTGTGATTTCGCCGGAGCTGAATTACTGGTCGTATCCTGTGGAAAACTGGTGGGCGCAATACGAGGGAAACGACGATTTCTATAATTATTTTTACGCGGAATATTACGATGCCGGCGGCGTTAAAAACGTAGCGAAAGATAAAGCCTCCTTTGCAAAGGCATTGAATGCGACGGGCAGGCTGGAGGCGCTCAAAGTGCTGGCTGAGGTGCTCGATACGGACAACGTCAACCCCGTTTCCGAGGGGCTTGGATATATTAACCATCAAAAACAATTTGCGTCAGGGGTGTTTCAGTCCAATAAAAACCCGTCGGCATTTTTGAGTTGCGGAGACTGGCTGGAAAAAGAAACATACGCAGAAGTAAAAGCTGCCGGCGAGCCGATACGTTTGATGAAAACGCCTGTGATCAGTTCTATTGTGCAGAAATTGGAGGACAAGCAGATGAGCGACGAAACGCTTGCCGCCGTTATACGTGCAATTGATGCCGGGGCAAAGGAATACAAAGGGGTATCTGCGGATGATTTTAACCGCATAGCCGAAGCGCGCAGCATGAATAAATGCGGGGTTGTGGAACATTCCGTGGCGCTGCCTAAAAACGCGCGCAACGTTGATAACGCAAAAGCTTTTCTCGTATTTATGGCGAGTGAACTCGGACAGTCGATTTTTGCGAAAGCGAACGGCGGTATGACGCAACCGTACGGTTATAACGTAGCTTCCGATACAAGTATCGTCATATCGGAATACGTAAAAAGCATCATTAAGGCATACGGCGGCGGATTCACGCCGGTCGGTGCCGACAGGAAAGCTCCGCTCGTATTTGCGGGAACGCTCGATATGTTCGGAGGCCAGGGCGCTTTGGATAAACAATTTTGGAAAGGCGCCAATCCCGAGTTATATCATAATAATGCGGTCAAATATGAGTCGGAACGGTATGAAAGCATTAAAATGTATATTGCGCCGACTGTGCGTAAATAAATAAAAAAGGAGAGGAAAAGATGAGAGGAAAAAGCAAATGGTTGGCTATATTTTTAGCATTGGTAATCGCCTTAGGCGTAACTGCTTGCGGCGGCAGCGCCGAATATACGCTTGACGGCGTAAATGGCGAAATCGCGGCGGATTTCGGCGTCAGTTATACTGCGCCTCAGTATAAAATACTCAAAGACGGCGTCGATACCGGATATAAGGCGAAACTGTCGTCGGCAACCGATCCCGACGGCGAAGAAGTTACGGTTTCCTATTCGTCGTTTGTGCTGGGAAAACAGGGCAAGTATACCCTGACTTACGTAAGCGTAGGACTGAAAGACGCCGAAAATCTGAAAGAGGAAAAAGAGTTTGTCGTCATATTGAATTCGTCCGATACGGTCGGGCCAACCGTAAGTATTATCACCGAATCGCAGTTCCTTATATGGGCGGGCAAGACGTTGACCTTGCCGACGATCGACGCCCGCGATACGTCGGGCGTCAAAGAGGGCAGCGTGAAACTGTATGTTGAATCGCCCGATAAAGTCCGTACCGAACTGACGGCCGGTTCTTTTATCCCGAAAGAAGCCGGCGAGTATAAGTGGATAGCCGTCGCCGAAGATGTTTTGGGTAATAAAACGGAGAAAACATCGCCGTTTTCCGTTGTGGCTGCTCCGAATGAGGCCGGAAAAGACGTGATAGGGCATTTTAACGACCCGTTCGGCGCGCAGCAGATTACCGCGTACAACGCTACGGTCGATTTTGTCGAAGACTATGTTTGGGCGGACGGTTCGGTCGGCGCTACGAAATTTACTTCCGAAGTGGATCAGACGGAACTGACCGGCGTGAACGGCAAGCCCGGGCGCGAAATGGATTACGCCATGTGTTTCGAATTGATGGCGCCGTATATCAATCCGGTAACGAGCGTTTACGATTATCTTGTGGTGCCTATGCATAATCCCAGCAGCGAAAGACCTATTACGGTACGTGCGTGGTGGTGGGCTCCCGTAACCATTTTGCCGGGCGAAACAATTTATTATGCCGTGCCGAGCGCTCATTTTGCAGGCGGAAATCAGCAAATGACGGCGGGAAATTATGAAACGATATACGATTGCGAAAGAATGGTTTTTGCATGCTTGGACCGTTATGAAAGTTTTTATACCGACGAAGAATTTGAAAACGTGGGCGCAGACTATATGTTGCCCGCCGGAACCGAGTGGTATGTCGGCCCGTTAAAAGCCGCTAATTACAACGAAGTTCCGGAAGGGGAAGACGTTGTTGTGGCGGAACTCAGCACGTTGGCGTCCGCATCGTATCTCGAACCCGGGTATTATACTATGATGACTTACCGCAACGACGATAAAGTTAAGGATTCTGCCCGCGGCATTACAGGCGCAACGGTATATTATGGCGACGAACATTCGACCGACGGCAACTTTTCTTTGCGGTATATGGCTTTCGATAAAGAAGAACTGCTTGAACAGGTCGGCGGCAATGATTATTTGTATTTTTACGCAAAAACGGTCGCCGGGGAAAATACGAGCGAAAACGTAAAAATATCTTTCGGGAATTCTTCCGAAAGTTTGACCGACGAATATAAGGAAATTCGCATATTCAGGCAAGATCTGGCAAAGATGTTTTACAGCGATCAGTATGGCGAGCGTATGCGGTTAACTTTGAGCGCCAAAACGCCGGACGGGCATAATCAGTTAGACGGTCTACGCGTTGCGATTACATCTATAAAACTGCATAAGGGGGCCGACGCGGACGGCGATATTCTGGTGTATGCCGACGAATACGGTATGTCGCGGCAGATCAGCGTGGTAGGCCCCGGCGGTACGCTTTCAGACGGAAGCAAGAGTAATGTTACACATACGGCGACCGCTTCGGTGGATACGGAAGTAACATATAAACAGGAACCGTCCTCTATTAAGTTTTCTGCATCTGGTCTGACCGCAGGTTCGCAGATAGCTATTCGTTTTGACGGCGCGACCGTGGCGAATATAGTCAACAATTACAGATATATAGATATCCCGTTGTACAACATGGACGCAAGAACGGGGCTAGATCCTGAGGAGGCCGCGAATAATATGATTTTCGAATTGTTCGGCAACTGGGGGAAGGATGTTTGGTGTGCGCCCGGAACGTGGACGATATATCGAATTGATACCGATAAGTGGAAGGATTATAAAACGGGCACGGATGATTTTAAGGGAGCGACGCTGTATGCATGGATATATTATAGCGGCGAAGGCGGTTTCCGCATAGGGAATATCCGCGGTTCGAATGACGGCAGAGAGTATCATACGGAAAAACTTACTACTGCTAAAAATTCGGACGGTTCTTATAAGTATTTCGATGTCCGCACGGGAGCGTTGGCGGATGGAGAAAATGAAAATACGATAATATTTACTCCCGACGCGACGGTAACGGATCGGTATCACGTGATCGGAACGCGCGGCATAGACAAGGACGGAATAGACGTAAATAATATCACACAAATGCGTATTGTTTTCACAAATCTCAGCAGCGAGCAGGTAGCTCTGTGGATTTGGTGGGGGCAGGGAGAAGGTGCGAGTTTCTCTTACGGTATTAATCCGGGGGATTCGTATGAATATATTGTTACGCGCGACGAAATATTAAACAACACGGAAGGCTTTGGGGCTTTCTGCGGATTATGGCCGTTAGAATACGACGACCGAGAAGACTCGCATATTTACTCCCCGCTGTTAACTTCTCTTAACGGTTTAGCCGTTCAGGTTGCGCATCCGGATAAATGGAACAACGAATTGCCTGCGGACGCAAAACTTGCGGTTTCGGTAGAATTCACTTATTATACGCAGGCAGCAGAAGAATAATAGCGGAACAGAAAGAGAATATTAAAAAGAAAAATCTGCCCGAACGTATACGTTCGGGCAGATTTTTAATATCCGTTAAAATTGAACGACGTGACGAATCTGTAAAACAGTCTCATTTGGAAAATGCATTCGGATGTAGTTTAGGAACGGTTTCTGTAGTTTTGCGGAGTCATGTTTGTTTTTTCTTTAAATTTTCGAATAAAGTTGTTTATATCGGAAAAACCGATTTCATAACTTCAATACGCACAGCCGGCAGATCACGCATCAGAATACTTACTTTAATGAACATTTCGGAAGGTCTGACTTCGAGCCGATAGAAGGACGAAAGATCTCCGCCGCGGTGGCGTATATCGTAAAATATCTGGAAAAAACGGGGGAGAAGATCGTCTATTCCAAAGGATTGCCGCAGTTTTTTATTACGGACGTCAGGGAAGAGGATGTCGTCTGTCCGTTCGGACAGGAAAATAAAAAACTGCTTTTATACGATGATTTCGGGTGTCGGGATAAGGTTCGCTTTATCGGGACTGTCTGCAAAGAAACCATAGCGCAGATGCCGAAGGTAAATTAAAAATAATTTGGGGAAAATTAACTGCGCATATTGACTTGTGGCTGAATATGATATATAATATAGACACAAGATAATATGGAGGTAAAAGAGTTATGACAATCATTCCGATGAGAGATTTAAAAGATACCGTCGAGATAGAGCGCCGTTGTATGGAAGAAAAAGGTCCGGTCTTTGTCACCAAAAACGGCTACGGTAAATTGGTCGTAATGGATATAGAATATTACGAGCAGACTATGCGCAGGATCTATGAGGCAAAGCAGGTCAATGAAGGACTGTCCGATCTGGCAAACGGCAAGACCGTTGACGGCGACGAAGTAAAACAGAAGTTGGCGGCGAAATATGGCATCTGAATACGGATATCGCTTTACGCGGCAGGCAGAAACGGACTTATCCGGAATTCTGCAATACATAAGCGAAGACTTATCTAATCCGAGTGCGGCAACCGCGCTCGGACGGAAGGTCTTTGCAAGCATTGACGATATAAGACAGTTTCCGCAGTCAGGGATGATTGTGGATAATCCTTTTTTGGCGGATAAAGATGTGCGCCGTATTCTGATAGATAATTATATCCTCTACTACAAAGCCATAGACGCGGAAAAAATTGTATATATCGTCCGTATCGTGTATGCAAAACGCAATTTGGACGAGATATGCCGCGAATTGGAGATATAAATCTGCACGAAGCAGGAACGGAAAGCGCGCGGCAATCGCCAAGCGGTTCAGCGGCGATGCCGCGCCCGTACTGCTGTTTCGGCCGCCGGATCAGGTTTTGCAGGGCGTGTGCTTGTCCGCGGCGCGCAGCGCCGCGCTTGTTCAAGACAAGCACACGCCCTGCGATCACTACTTAAAGTAAATTCCAAATTTACCCCAACTTTACATAAAGTTTTTCTTACATCAAAAAAGAGGGAGAAAAACTCCCTCTTTCGGTTGGATGGATATTCGATTTATGCCGCCAAGGTCAATTCTTTTTTGTGTAACATTTGTCGTTCACCTGAATGGTGTTGCCATTGATGACGGGCTGTCCATTTGCGCAGGCGCGTAAGATGATTTTGTCCGTTTCTGCGGGAGCGCG
>ERZ506942.110-NODE-110-length-31978-cov-4.82358_pt1 | contig 31978 bp, 29 predicted proteins | sample MGYA00512900_ERZ506942 | MGnify/ENA metagenome assembly ERZ506942
CTCCACGCAGTAATCCCTGTCCGAAACGCCGTCCATCGAGTTGAGGCACGCGCCGTCGAAGCCCAGCGCTTTCGCGGTCATCTCCCGATCGATCGGATACGTCGTGCCCGCGAGCGCCGCGCTGCCGAGCGGGGAAACGTTCATTCTCTTTACCGCGTCCTCCACCCGCCCGACGTCCCGTATGAACATCATGGCGTAAGCCAGCAGGTGATGCGCGAAGGTAACGGGCTGCGCCCGCTGCAAATGCGTATAGCCGGGCATGACCGCGTCGGTGTTTTCCTCCGCTTTTTCCGCCACGGCCGCAATGAGCGCTTTCAGTTTCCGCACGATCCCGCCCGCCTTTTTGCGCATGTACAGGCGCAGATCGAGCGCGACCTGGTCGTTCCTGCTGCGCGCGGTATGCAGTTTTTTGCCCGCGTCGCCTATGCGCTTTGTCAGTTCCGCCTCGATAAACATATGGATATCTTCGCTCGACATGTCGAACGCGAGCGCGCCGCTTTCCAAGTCGGCGAGAATCCCTTTAAGTCCGGCCGTGATCGCCGCGCACTCCTCCTCCGAAATGACGCCGCAGGCGGCGAGCATGGCCGCATGCGCAAGCGAGCCTTCGATATCTTCCGCATACAGTTTTTTGTCGAATGAAATGGAAGAATTGAAATCGTCCGCAAGTTCGTCCAGTTTTTTTTCAAATCTTCCCGCCCACATCTTATCCATAGCGCCGCCTTATTTGCCGTTTTTTGCGTTTACCTGCGCCTGCACCTTGATCGGCAGGCCGAAAAGTTCTATAAACCCTTTGGCGTCCGCCTGGTTGTAGACGTGGTCTTCCCCGAACGTGGCTATTTCTTCCGAATACAGCGAGTAGTCGCTCCACGCGCCGGCCTTGATCATATTGCCCTTATAGAGCTTTATTTTCACCCTGCCCGTAACGTTTTCCTGCGTTTTGTCCACGAAAGCCGAAAGCGCCTCGCGCAGCGGCGTGAACCACTGCCCGTTATATACGAGATCGGCGAACGTAACGGCGAGTTCCTGTTTTTTATGCATGGTCATCTTGTCGAGGCAGAGCGTTTCGAGGTAATTGTGCGCGAAATAGAGGATCGCGCCGCCGGGCGTTTCGTACACGCCGCGGCATTTCATGCCGACAAGGCGGTTTTCCACGATGTCCAGCAACCCTATGCCGTTTTCGCCGCCCGCCTTGTTGAGCGCCAGAACGATATCCTTCGCGCTCATCTTTTCGCCGTTGAAAGCGACGGGCGAGCCTTTTTCAAAGTCGAGGGTGATGTACGTAGGCCGATCGGGAGCCTGTAAGGGCGACACGCCCATTTCGAGAAAACCTTTTTTTTCGTAAAGCGGTTCGTTGCCCGCGTCCTCCAGATCCAGCCCCTCGTGGCTCAGGTGCCAAAGGTTTTTATCCTTGGAATAGTTGGTTTCGCGGTCGATTTTCAACGGCACGTTATGCGCCTCCGCGTACTCTATCTCTTCTTCGCGCGATTTGATGTTCCATTCGCGCCACGGCGCGATGATCGGCATATCGGGCGCGAAAGCCTTGATTGTCAGCTCGAAACGGACCTGGTCGTTCCCCTTGCCCGTGCAGCCGTGGCAGATGGCGTCCGCGCCCTCCGCCTTGGCGATCTCTACGATACGCTTGGCGATGACGGGGCGGGCGAACGACGTGCCCAGCATGTATTCTTCATATAAAGCGCCAGCTTTGACGGTCGGTATGACGTAATTTTCGACGAAATCGTCGGTAAGATCTTCCACGTACAGTTTTGACGCCCCCGTTTTGAGGGCTTTTTCCTCCAGCCCTTCCAGTTCGTCCGCCTGTCCGACGTTGCCCGATACGGCGATTACTTCGCAGTTATTGTAATTTTCCTTGAGCCAGGGTATGATGATGGAGGTATCCAATCCGCCCGAATATGCCAGCACCACTTTTTTTATCTTCGATTTATCCATTTTTATTTCCTCCCGAAATTTATGTTTTCATTATATTCCCTTTCCGTCCGCAAGTCAAGAATTTTAATGCATATATTTTTAATTATTTATAAAAATATTCATATTTGCCGTAATTTATTTATAAAAATATGAATATTATTAAAATTATTCATTTTTAAGACAGTAAAAAACAGGGCCTTATGCAAGGTCCCGCGCCTTTGAGCGAAATCAGCGGCCTGCCGGCCGCCGCCGCGAGCACGGCAAGTAAAAGACGTTCTTCCGCTTTCCTCACGCCCCCGAAGCCCGCGGTATCCGCCGCCGAAAGGCATATCCTCCGCCCGACGGAAAAAAATGCATTGACATTATGCCCTGTATCTGTTATTATATATAAAAAGGGGGGCGATTATGGCAAATTACAACGAAAAGTATTTCGGCGGCGAACCGCCGAAAGAATACGATATGGAAAAACTCATTTCCGCGAACGAGCAAATTCTCTGGCGCGGAAAGCCCAACCGCAAGGCGCATATTTTGGCGCAGGTGTTCAAAATGATGCCTTTCGCCCTGATATGGCTGCTTTTCGACGGCGCGTTTATCGGTCTGATGGTAAACTTCGACGTATTTTCTCAGATGCCGCCGGTCTTTACTGTGTTTATCGTGATATTCTTCGCGTTTCATCTCATACCCGTCTGGATCTGGATAGCGAATATCGTTACCGCGGGCAGACGGCAGAAAAATATGGAATACGTATTCACGAACACGCGGATCATTGTCAAAAGCGGCGTGATCGGCATAGACGTAACGAACGTTTATTATGCCGACATCAGCAACGTAAACCTCAGGGTGGGGCTGATAGACCGATGGCTGCACGTGGGCGACGTCTATATTTCGGGCGCGTTCAAGGCGCAGGTGCTGTGGGATATAGAAAACCCCTACGAGGTAACGACGAAACTGCAGAAAATCGTGAACGACATCAAAACGGATACTTACTATCCGAACGAACTCCGCCCCGATACGAACAGCGGTTTCGATACGCGGTACACGGGCAGGCCCTGAATGCGCGCCCGTTCATATCAAAAAAAAGAACTTGCGAATGAAGTTCTTTTTTCATATCCTCAGAAAAAACAAAAGCCGCAGATACTGCGGCTTTTTTCAATCAGTTGTCCTTGTAGTTGACGACTTTGGAAAAGTCCTCCGCTTTGAGCGACGCGCCGCCGATCAGGCCGCCGTCGATATTTCTCATGCTCATGAGGTCTTTCGCGTTGCCGGCATTCATGCTGCCGCCGTACTGGATGCGGAGGTTTTTGGCAACTTCCTTGCCGAACGTGTTGCCGACGATGCGGCGGATATAGCCGATGGTCGCGTTGGCATCCTCTTTCGTGGCGGTGAGCCCCGTGCCGATCGCCCAGACGGGTTCATAGGCGACGACGAGATTTTCAAAATCCTCCACGCCCGCAAGTCCTTCCACGATCTGTTTTTTCAGAACGCGCTTGGTTCTGTTCTTTTCGCGTTCGAGCTTGGTTTCGCCCACGCAGACAATGGGTTTCAGCCCGTTCGCCAGCGCCTGTTTGACGCGCTTGTTCACGCTTTCGTCCGTTTCGCCGAAATACTGTCTTCTTTCGCTGTGACCGATCACAACGTATTCCACGCCGAGTTCTTTCAGCATTTCCGCGCTGATCTCGCCCGTGAAAGCGCCCTTATCCGCCCATGCCACGTTCTGCGCGCCGAGCTTTATCTTGCTGCCCTCTATGGCCTTGCCTACCGCCGCGAGGTCGGTGAAGGGAACGCAGACGACCACTTCGGGCTTTGCTTTCGCCACGAGGGGCTTGAGTTCTTCTATCAGCTTGACCGCTTCCGCCGCGGTCTTGTTCATTTTCCAGTTGCCGGCAATGATGGGTTTTCTCATGATGTGATATATCTCCTTAGTTTTTGTCGTTGAGGCACGCGATACCGGGGAGCACCTTGCCCTCGAAGAGTTCGAGCGACGCGCCGCCGCCCGTGGAAATGTGCGTCATCTTGTCCGCAAAGCCGAGCTGCTTTACGGCCGCAGCCGAATCGCCGCCGCCGATGATGGTGGTAGCGCCCTCAGCCTCCGCGAGCGTCTTCGCAACGGCCACGGTGCCCTTCGCGAGCACGGGGTTTTCAAACACGCCCATCGGCCCGTTCCAAATGACGGTCTTGGCGTTCGCCACTTCCGCGGCGAAAAGTTTTTCCGTTTCGGGCCCGATGTCCAGTCCCATGGCGTCCGCGGGCATATCCGTAACGGAATGCGTTTCCACGTCGATTTTCGCGTCGATGGGATTCGGGAAAGCTTCCGCCGTTACCGCATCTACGGGAAGAACGAGTTTTTTGCCGAGCTTTTCGGCCTTTTCCATCATTTCCTTGCAGTAACCGATCTGTTCGTCGTCCACGAGGGATTTGCCGACCTCGTAGCCCTTGGCCTTGAGGAAGGTATACGCCATGCCGCCGCCGATCACCAGGGTATCGCACTTTTCGAGCAGGTTGGAAATGACCTTTAATTTATCCGCGACTTTCGCGCCGCCCAAAATCGCCACAAACGGGCGTACGGGATGTTCGAGCGCGTCCGCCATGACGGAAAGTTCCTTTTCGATGAGGAAACCGCAGACCGCGGTCTTCACGAAACCGTATTCCACGATCGCCGCCGTGGTGGCGTGCGAACGGTGCGCCGTGCCGAAAGCGTCGTTCACATAGATATCGCAGTAGGACGCCAGCTTTTTGCAGAGCGCCTCGTCGCGCTTTTCCTCGCCCGCTTCGAAACGGGTGTTTTCAAGCAGAACGACGTCGCCGTCCTTCATGTTCGCAACGGCCGCGTCCGCGCTCGGGCCGACCACGTCGGTCGCAAACGCAACGGGCTTGCCCAGCTTTTCGGCAAGCATGTCCGCAACGGGTTTAAGCGAGAATTTTTCCCTGTCTTTCAGCGCCTTTTTGAGGTATTCCGCTTTGGCTGCCGCCTGTTCGTTTTCGGGCAGGGCGGCGACCGCGGCCTTTTCCTTTTTATTGAGGCCGAACCCCTCGGTCAGCACATTATGCGGCTTGCCGAGGTGCGAGCACAAAATGACCTTCGCGCCGTGTTCGATAAGGTACTTTATGGTGGGCAGAGCGCCGTCGATACGGTTTTCGTCGGTGATCACGCCGTCCTTCATCGGAACGTTGAAGTCGACTCTGACCAGACATCTTTTGCCTTTTACGTCCACGTCTTTGATCGATTTTTTATTCATAAAAACTCCTCCGTTTTTTATTCCTTCGCCATCAATTTTAGTAAATTATGCATTTTTTGTCAAATCAATTCGCGCCCTTTTGCAAAAACGCGCCGAAATCCCCGAAAAAACGTTATCTTACGGGTATTTCGCCCTCGCGTTTCAGCCGCGGATAGGAAAGCTGGCGCAGCGCCTCGTACACCCCCACGCACACCGAATTGCCGAGATTGAGCGAACGGCTCTCGTCGATCATGGGAATCCGCACGCTCGTATCGTAATGCTCTTTTAAAAGCGCTTCGGGCAGGCCCTTGGTTTCCTTGCCGAATACGAGAAAGTCGCCGTCCGCGTACTTTACGTCGCTGTGCGTATTTTTCGCCTTGGTGGAAAAAAACCAGAAGGAATGCTCCGCGGAGAACTTGTCCCATACTTCCGAAAAGCTGTCGTAATAAACGATATCCACCAGATACCAGTAATCCAGCCCCGCGCGTTTCAGATGCTTGTCCGTAACCTCGAAGCCGAGCGGGCGCACGAGGTGCAGTTTCGACCCCGTCGCCGCGCACGTCCTGACGATATTCCCCGTATTCTGCGGGATTTCAGGTTCGACCAGAACGATATTCAACATTATATCACCTCTTCCGCGGCATGCGCCGCGCTTGTATTTCCCGCAGCTTAAAATCCCTGTTCGAGGAAAAATCCGCGCCTGCGGGTGCTTATCTTATGAAAATCTTTGACAAGGCGTATCTCCGTTTCGTTCACTTCCCTGCGGGAGGAATACAGGATATCTCCGCCGATCCCCGCCACGCTCACGAATTCCGAGGCGACGAGCGCGATGGGCACCCCGCAGGAAAACGCGGCCGCGCGCAGCATGATCTCCGTCATGTTGCTCAGCACCTGATGATAAACGCACACGATAAAATCCGCGTCGCAGAGGGACAACACCTTGGCGGCTTCCAGAAAGTAAACGTCGTCGCCGACGAGCAGGCCGATCCTGCCCGCGCCCGTTTCGTACACGCGGAAGTTTCCTCCCGCGCGGAACTCGCTTTCGTCGAGGGAAAAGCTCATGTCCGAAACGCCCAGAATACGCCCTTTGTCCGCAATGAGCGCGGAGTGGCGGAAAATGCCGTAAGTATCGGTATCGCAGCCCGAAACGACCACGCCGCCTATGGCCTTGCTCAGCCCGGCCGCGTCGTGGAAAAACTCGGTCTTTCCCTCGAGTTCGCGCTTGTAGCTCACCAGCCCCAGCCCGTTGAACCCGAAAGCCAGAAGGTCGCATTTTTCCGTCTTTTCCAGTTTATCCTGCCAGAACGCGTTCAGGCTGCCGCTCGTAACAAAACACGCTTTCAATATACTACCTCTTCTTTTCGCTAATTACAGTATATTGTAAGCGCGCCCGAATTGTTAATGTATTTCGTTTAAAAGCGCTTCTATCTCGGCGGTGGACTGCACGCGCACGAAGGCGAGTTTCACCTCTTTCGCGCACTTTACGCCCTTTAAGTAATGCGGCATGACCTTGCGGAAGTTTACGGCGATATACCTGTCGTCGAACCGCGTTTTCAAAAGCGCGATCTGCCGCCGCACCGTTTCCGCCATATCGTAAACGTAATCGCGGCCGAGGATTTCGGCAAAGATATATGGCCTGCCCAGCGCGCCGCGCGCGACCATCACGCCGTCCGCGCCCGTCTTGTCCGTCAGTTCGTCCGCGTCCGCCGCCGAAAACACGCCGCCGTTGGCGATAACGGGGATATCCACCGCGTTTTTCACCGCGGCTATCTCGGCAAAATCGACCGCGCCGCCGTAATAGTCCGGGCGGTAACGGCCGTGCACCGTGATGAGTTTCGCCCCGGCGCCCGCCGCCATTTTGGCAAATTCCACGGCGACAGGCTTGCCCTTCACCGCGCCTATGCGGATCTTTACGGTTATGTTGCGCCCCGTGGACGCCATGGCGGATATGATCTTTTCCGCGCGGGGCATGTCTTCCAAAAGCGCGCTGCCCGCGCCGTTGCCGTATATCTTTGGCACGGGGCAGCCCATGTTGACGTCTATCACGTCGAACGGCGCGAGCGCCTCGCTCAGAACGGCCTCCTTCATGACGAGGGGATCGGAGCCGAAGAGCTGCACCGCCTTCACCTTTTCGCCGTCCGCGGTAAAGAGCAGTTCCTTTGTCGCCCTGCTGCCGTACAAAAGCCCGTTCGCGCTCACCATTTCGGTAAAAGCAAGCCCGGCGCCGTACGACAGGCACAGGCTGCGGAAGGCGAAATCGGTGTAACCCGCGAGCGGCGCCATAAACACGTTGTTTTCCGCCGTCGCCGTGCCTATTTTAACGCTTTTTTGCTTCATTGTAATATATATCCGTTTCCTCGGCGGAAAGGGTTGCCATTTCCCTGCCGTCCGCTTTCGCGAGCTCTTCCGTGCGGAGAAAGCGTTCTATGAACTTTTCCGTCGCCGCGGCGAGCGCGCGTTCGCTTTCCACGCCCGCGAGGCGCAGGACGTTGACCGCCGCAAAGAGCAAGTCGCCCCCCTCTTCGGCGGCGCGTTTTTCGTCCTTTTCGGCGAGCGCGGCCTGAAATTCGCCTATTTCCTCCTCCAGTTTGCCGACGGCCTGCGAAACATTTGCAAAATCGAAGTTGAACTTAGCCGCGCGTTTCTGCACCTTTTCGGCGCGCAAAAGCGCGGGCAGAGTTTCGGGCACGTCCTTCACCCTCTCTCCCGCACTTTCGAGATGTTTTTCCTTATATTTGTTCTTTTCCCACGCTTTCAGCGCTCCCGCGGAATCCTTTACGCTTTCCGCGCCGAAGATATGCGTGTGGCGGGTGATCATTTTCACGCATTCGGCGTCTATGACCTCCTGCATGGTGAACGTTCCCTCTTCTTCCCCCATGACGGCGTGGAACACCGACTGGAGCATGACGTCGCCCGCCTCCTCCGTCATCTTTTCCGCGCTGCGCTTTTTTACCGCGTCGATAAGTTCGTAGGCCTCTTCGATAAGGCAGATCTCTATGCTGTCGTGCGTCTGTTCGCGGTCCCACGGACAGCCGTCGGGCGAACGCAGAAACCGTATGATATCCACGAGATCGTCGAAGGTAAAATGTTCTTTAACTACAATCCGCTTTATATTTTCGGGTAAGTTTTCTCTTGTCTTCATGAGGTTTTTCCTCCGTGAGCAAAGTGCCGCCTTTGTTTTTATATACCCTTATAATATACAGCAAATTTATAAATACCGCAACCAAATAACAGGCGCAGAGCGAAATCGCCGCGGCAAAAATATTCAGATCGGGTACGGGCAGCAGGAAAATTTCCAAAACGGTCTTGACGAGCACGCCCGCGCCCAGCCCGAAGAGCGGCGCGTACGGACGGCTTTTGCCGATAAGCACGGAATTCACCGTCTGCAGGACGGACATGAACACGATGCAGGGCGCGGTGAGTTTCAGCAGTTTGACGACCACCGCCTTTTCCCCCGCCGAAAGCGAGAAAAAGAGCACGCGCACGATGAAATCGGGCAGAAGAAAGCACCCCGCCGCCATGACGAGCGAAAACGCTCCCGTGAGCGCGACGGCGAAATATGCGTATTTCGCGCCGCCGCCTTTATCCTTTTTTGAAACGCCCGAAATGAGGGGCACCGCCGCCACCGCTATGCCGTAGCATACGGAAACGGGCAAAGAGAGCACCGACTGCACGCCGCCCGAAAACAGACCGTAGAGCGAGGTGGCGTTCTCCGCGTATTTTCCCAGCAGGTTGATGATGAGAAAACTGTCGATCATCTGCGACACGGGCAGGGCTATGCCCACCAGCGTAACGGGCAGGCAGATCTTCAAAATCCCCTTGACGTCCCCCCAAAAACGCGGTTTTGCAGGCGAAGATCGTTCCGCCGCGGCCGCACCGCTTTCCGCGGCGCAGGCAAGCGGTGCGAGCGGCAGAAAAGTGCCCTTTTTTCTGTATATCCGATAGGTAACGACAAGCTGGAAGAGCGCCGCCGCCTCGCTGAAAGTTACGGCGAGCGCCGCGCCCGCGGCGGCGTTCGCTGCGTCGGGCATGAGAAATTTTACAAACAGCAGTCCCGCGCCCAGCTTGACGATCTGTTCCGTAAGCTGGGAAAGGGCGGTCGGGGACATCTTCTCATACCCCTGGAAATAGCCGCGGAAACACGAAAGCAGGGCGACCAGCAGAACGGCGGGCGCGAGCGTCATATAGGATTTATACGCTTCCGCATTGCCCTGCAGGGCGGAAACGGGCCGCGCGAGCGCGAACATGGCGAGCGAGGCGAGCGTCCCCGCCGCCAGCATCATGAGGAGCGACGAACGCAGGAGGGAGGCGTTTGCCGCTCCCCTGCCCTCCGCGTTGTTTTCCGAAACGAGTTTGCTCAGCCCGCACGGCAGGCCCGCCCCCGCGAAGTCGAGCAGTATGCAGTACACGGGAAAGACCATCTGATACAGCCCCAGCCCCGCGCTGCCCAAGAGGTTTGTGAGCGGGATACGGTAAAACGCGCCGATCACCTTGGCCGCGAACGCGCCTACCGCTATGACCGCGGCGTTGGATACCAGCCGCTTTTCAGTTGAATTTCCGCGCAAGGAAACACGCTCCGAGCAGGGCGAGTTTGACGTCCGCGCCGTCGAACGGCTTTTCGGCGTTCTCTTCCAGCATGACCACCGCGCCGATGACTTCGCCCTCCGAAAGGACGGGCACCGCCACTTCGCTCACATATTTATCCATGCCGCGCGCGACGGCGACGGCGCTGCCCGTATCGCCGTTGATGAGCGCGCTCTTTTTTTCCCTGATCAGGGCGGAAAATTCCTCCGTGATCGCGGCTCCCTGACAGTTTTTCAGATCGGGCGAGGAAACGCACACGATTTTTTCGTTATCGGTCAGAAGGCACTTTCTTTCGGTGATCTCGCCGAGCGTGCCGATAAAGTCCTTCGCGTCGTCCTCGAGGCTCGTGATGGGCGAATATTTCCTCAAAACGAGCGCGTCCTTTTCCGTATATATTTCGAGAGGCGTACCTTCCGCAATCCGCAGGGTCTTTCTGATCTCTTTAGGTATGACCACCCTGCCGAGTTCGTCGATACGTCTGACAATTCCCGTTGCTTTCATATAAAAACACTCCTTTTTTATTCTTTTAACAGTTTTTGCAAAAGGAGGATTTATATACATTTTTAATTTATTATACGCCGTTACGCTTTACTGCGTATAAATCATTGCTTTTTTATCGTATGATAATCGAAAAAGGAGAAAAATCATGTCTTATTTAAAAAAATTGCGCAGGCAATGCCGCCTTACGCAACAAGAACTCGGAAAACTGCTGTATGTCAGCCAGGACACGATATCGCTTTGGGAGCGGGGCAAGAGCCGGCCTCGCAGCATGTACCTGCCCGGCCTCGCGCGCATTTTCGACGTGTCCGTCGAAGAGCTTCTCGCGGCGGAGGAGCCGCGGGAACGCTGACCGCCGCCTTATTTCGGCACCACGCCGAAAGTCTTGATGCGGAAAGCAATGGCCTCGATATGTACCACGTAATAACCGTTTTCCTTGACGATGGTCATCTGCGGCGGCGTTTTCAGGTCGAAATAATCGCTCAAAAGCGACGTCAGGTCGGCGGTGATCAGTTCGTCGAAATTATCCGCCACGTTCAGCCTGTCCGTTTCGATAACCGTTTTCAGCCGCATCAGCTCCCCGTTCAGCCCGCTCGATTTCATACGCTCCTCCTTAAATTCCGCTTGATCTGTCCGAAAAATCCCGTGTAGCGCGCAGTGGCGTCGTAAATGCGGAACGTGCGCTTGTCCACGTTGCCCGCAAGCATGCGGAAAGCCTTACCGATACGCGACGTCGGCGGAAATCCCGCGCCGCGCAGAATGACGTCGTCCTCGTCGGGCAGCACGCCCACGAGCGGGATTTTCAAAAGCGATTCTATATCCTTGGGAGAAAGCGTCTTTTCCCCCACCACGAGGTCGCCCCGCACGCGGTTGACCACCAGGGACACCGATTCCAGCTGATAGCTTTTCAGAATGGAAACCACCTTGTCCGCGTCCCGCAGGCTGGAAAAGCATGAAGTCGTTACGAGCAGAGCCTCGTCCGCGCACGACACCGCGCGGTGAAAGCCCGCGTCCACGCCCGCAGGGCAGTCGAGCAACAGATAGTCGAACAGCGGAGAAAGGTTCTCCACCACGATCTTCAGGCTCTGCCCCGTCATGGAAGAGGACGTTTTCATATTGTCCGAGGGCAGAACGTATAAATTTTTATGCCCGTTGTCCTGCACGAGCGCCTGCTTTACGCGGCAGCGCCCCTCGAGCACGTCCGAAATGTCGTAAACGACGCGGTTTTCTATGCCCATCACCACGTCGAGATTGTTCAGTCCGAAATCTATGTCGATAAGCGCCACGCGCGCGCCCAGCGCGCTCAGATACATGCCGAGGTTCGCCGTTACCGTGGTTTTGCCCACGCCGCCTTTCCCCGAAGTTATCACGATTTTTCTCGCCACTTTCACACCGCCTCCGCGCGGAACGTTTGCCCGCGCGAGGTCTATTTTACAACAAAAAAAGACGGAAAAAACTGCCGACATTGCCGTTTTTTTACGTCTTTTTGTCGAATATGCACATCTTCCCGCGGCCGTTCGCCGTTTCAAAGGCCTCGCCCGCCAGAAAACGGCGCGCCTGCCGCCTGTTTTTCAGAATGAGCGTATCCGCTCCCGCCGCCCCGCCGAGAAGGTCGCGGTAATATTTTCGGTATTTTTTATTGAAGTTCCATACGAATTTGAGAAAGGGCAGATCGAGCTTTTCGCGGCAGTCCCCGCCGACGTCCGCCCGCGCACGCCCCCTGTTTTTGAAATAACGCCCGATCACGCCGCAAAGACTGCTCAGCCGCGGATAGTCGAGAAAAATCACGGTATCGGCATGCCGCATGCGCCAGAGCAGGGTGCGGTTGTAGTTGCCGTCTATAATCCAGCGCGGCTTGGCGAGTTCGGCATGCAGCAGCGCGTCGAACTCCTCTTTGGACGCGCTCTGCCAGTTATCCCGCCAGAAAAGCGCGTCGAGGTGTACGAGCGGCAGACCGAGCTTTGCCGCAAGCGCTTTGGAAAAAGTGGTCTTGCCGGCTCCGCAGCAGCCTATGACGAGTATTTTTTCCATATGTTCAGTCGGTGTTGATGGCGAGCTTTTTCACGAGGTCGATATTGCCGAGCAAGCCGCCCAGCCCCGCCACCGTGCACATGGAGGCGTTCTCCGCAATGTTCACGTTCATGTTGAACTTGTTTTTATAATAGCTTTCCAGCCCCGCGATGCAGGCCGCGCCGCCTGAAACGTATATTCCCTTGTGGCGGATTTCCGCGGAAACCTCGGGAGGAAGCTTTGAAAGAACCGTTCCCGCGATCTCGAAGATTTTATCGTAATACTTTTTTACGGGTACGAGCACGTTTTCCGCGCGGAGCACGACCGACCGCGGCCGCCCCGTGGAAAGGTCCCGCCCGTTGACAACCGTGCTCAGGGTGTCGTTTTCAAAGAGAGAGCCGATCTGCACCTTGACGCGCTCCGCGGTGAGCAGGCCGATCTGCAAATTGTAGTTGTCCGCGATGTAATCTATCAGGGCGACGTCCGTATTCTTGCCGCCCAGCCCCACCGAAACGCCCGCGATAATGCCGTCGAGCGAGAGCGCGGCGATATCCGTTACGCCGCCGCCCATATCGATGACGAAACACGGCGAATATTCGCTCAGCGGCACGTTGTTGCCGATGGCCGCCGCCAACGGCGTTTCCACGTAATACGCGTCGTTCACGCCTGCCGCCGCAAGCGTTTTATTCAGCTTTTTGATGAGCGCGAGATCGGCCCCGCACGGCACCGAAACGACTACCGACGAGGAAAATCCCTGTTTGAAACTTATCTTTTTCAAAAAACCGTCCAGCATGAGCGCGGCGAGTTTTTCGTTCACGATCTCGCCCTCGAACACGGGAAACACGGTTTTTGTGTTTTCCGCCGTCTTGCCGATAAGCTTTTTCGCCTCCATGCCGACGGCTTTTATCTTGCTTTTTTCGCTGCCTTGACCGAGCGCGACGACGGACGGCTCGTCCAGCACGATGCCGCCGCCCTGCGTATATATTTTCGTGCTCGAAGTGCCGAGATCGATCGCGGCTTTCATTCCTGCCATGTCCTGCTCCTTACAAAAATCTTTCCGCTCTTAATATCTCCGCCACGCGCTCGGCGGGAAGGCCGACCACGTTGGAATAACTGCCCTTTATCTCTCTCACGGGCACCCCGTCCTGTATGCCGTAGGCGCCCGCCTTGTCGAGCGGAGAACCCGTGGCGACGTACGCCGCGATAAAGCTTTCGCTCAGTTCGTCCAAAAAGACCTCGGTCGTAACGCATTCGCTGTACGTTTTGCCGCCCGTGAGAAAGGCAATGCCCGTCTTGACCTCGTGCCGCCTGCCGCTCAGAGCGCGGAGCATGCGGACGGCGTCCGCCCCGTCCTTCGGCTTGCCGAGGATTTCCCCGTCCAGCACCACCACGGAGTCCGCGCCGAGCACGGCGCGCGGTTCGTCTGCACGACCGCACATATGTCCGTTTACCGCGCCGAACACCCGCCCGGCCTTTGCCAGCGCGAGTTTTTTCACCGTTTCGTCGGGCGTGGGCGCGGCGATCGCCCTTTCGTCTATATCCGCGGGCGCCACCGTGAACGACGCGCCCAGCTCTTCGAGCAGGGTTTTGCGCCGCGGCGACGCGCTCGCCAAAATAAATTCTCTCATATTTCTAAGAAAAACGCCGTGTTTCCACGGCGTACCCGGCCGCCGCACGCGGCGCGCCGATCATAAAATTTCCAAATTCTTTTTGAACACCTTTCTGAAATCCGGTCCGACCTGCAGGGCCGCGTTGATTTCCAGCGCGGCGTCGCCGTCGAGTTCGGTCTTCATGATGACGGAATCGCCCAAGATGTCGCAGTTGATGCCCTTGACCACCGAGGTCATGCTGCGGTCGAGCGCTTCCGCGATCCTCAGCATGATGCCCATTTTTTTGACGGCCTCCACGTCCTCGTCGCCGACGAGATCCCTGTATTTCACCCATTCCGCCGCGTTGATGTCCTCCATGGAGGTGCTCGCCGCAACGAAAGCCGCCAGCACGGTGTCGCGGTGGCTCAGACCGTAAATGTTGGCGTTCATGATGATGTAGCCGCTGTGCTTTTCAAAGTTATAGAACTGCACCCGAGAGCCCGCCGCGTGCAAAGAAGCCGCGACCTTCAGGATTTTAAGGTGCTGGCGCGGGAACTTATGCAGCACGCGCAGCTGTTTGAAAAGCTGGATCGAAAGGTCGACCACCTGGTCGGTGTGCTGTTTGCTGCATCCGTAGTATTCCACCAGCCCCGCGAGGGAATAGCTCAGCACGTCCGAAACGGGCTTGTCCACCGTGGTGGGCACGGCATAGTTGAACAAAAGCCCCGTTCTGAGACCGCTGCCGCTGACGACGATATCGCCCAGATTCATGTATTTCTTGAAAGCCGATACCGCGGCGAGGGCGCTAGGCAGAATGTCCGCGCGGCCGCTCGAAAGGCCCTTTATCTTCTTCTTTCTGTCGAGTTCGAGGTTTTTGAGCATATCGTACGTATGGTTGAACTCGACGTCTTTCAGCACGTAGTTGTGGATATTGCGCAGAGGATACTTGCGCATGATCTTCGCCATGCGGCAAAGGTTGCGGAACGATCCGCCGACGCCGATTAGCTGCACTTCGGGGTCTACCGTTTTGAGCCAGGGCACGCGCTTCAGCTGTTCGGTGAAAAATTCCTCTATCTTTTCCGCCTGCTCCGCGGGGGGCAGGTTATCCATGGCGAAAAGCTCGGTCAGCGTGATGGCTCCGAAAGGCAGCGTTTCGTGCGCGAGAAGATTTCGCCTGTTGTAATACACGATCTTCGTGCTGCCGCCGCCGATTTCAAGAATCAGTCCCTTGGGGATATCCATGGTGTTGATCACGCCCTTATAGACGTACATCGCCTCTTCCTCCGCGCTCAGCACCTTGAACTTTATGCCGCAGACGGAGGCGACTTCGTCGAGAAAACTGCGCTGGTTCTTCGCCTGGCGCACCGCGGCGGTCGCGACGGCGATCGTCCGTTCGATGCCGTAGGCGTCGCACAGCTTTCTGAACATTTTCAGCGTCTTAATGGTTTCCTGAATGCGCGCGGGTTTCAAAAACCCGTCCCTTTCCATGCCTTCGCCCAGACGAGGGGCTTCCTTCAACTGATCGATCACGTAAAAGTGTCCGCTTTCCGTGACCTCTACGATAAGTAATCTTGCCGTGTTCGATCCGAGATCGATGATCGCTATTCTTTCCAATGTCCTTCACTCCCGTTATAATGTTGCATTTTCCTATCGAAAAAATCTACCCTCGCCGAAAAGAGCGCAAGTGTGAATTTAATCAACAATTTTCGTAATCATTATATCACAAACTTCGGCGCTTGTACATACCGTTTTCGCATTTTTGTGCAGATTTTTATGCTTTTTTCCCGAACTTTTTTCCGTTTTGAAATATTTCAAACTTTTTGTAAAATTTTTACATTTTTACGGCAAAAAAAACGAGCCGCGGCGACATAATCCGACTTAAAACGGGAAAAATCCATTAGACATTCTGCACAAATTATTCTTCCTTCCGGAACACCGAACAGAACTGAAACACCGACAGCGCGGCGAGAAAGCCGCCGAAGAGTTTCCCCAGCAGCTCGCCTTCGGTATTTTTTGCGGCGAAACACCCCAAAACGGCGAAAAGAAGGGCGGGAACGATGACGAAAAGCGACTTTTTGTATTCCACCAGCCCGTTTTTGAAATGAATGACGAGCGCCACCACCGCCATGGGCAGAAAGGATATGAGATTGAGCGCCTGCGCCGCGTGCTGATCGACGTTCATGAAGATGCTCAGCAGGGGTATGAGCACCGTGCCGCCGCCCATGCCCATGCCGCCGAGCAGTCCGCCGGCAAGCCCTGCCAGCGCGAAATATACGTATTCCATAAAAACCTCCTAAAAGAACAGCATTTTCAGCCCCGCCGCCAGCATGACCAGCGCGAAAACCGCGCTCACCCACTTGGCGGAGAGCTTTTTCAGAAGAAAGGCCCCCGCTATTCCTCCCGCGAGCACGCCCGCGCTCACGGGCAAACCCGAAGAAAGCGAAAAGTTGCCGAAAGCAGCATACAGGATTCCGCTCAGCGCCGACACGGGCAGAATGATCAAAATAGCGGTAGCGTGTGCGTTTTTAACGGGCATTTTCGAAAGAAAGGTCAGCATCGGCACGACGAGCATGCCGCCGCCTCCGCCGAACAGTCCGTTCACCAGCCCCGTAACGATCCCCGCGCAGATCAGGGGCACGATCTCCCCCGCGATCTCTCCCGCGGGGCGTTTTTTGAATGAAAGCGTCTTTTCCATACCTTGGAGTATGCGCTTTATTTGCGTTTTTATTTGGCATAAATTTGGAAAAAGCAAAAAAAACGCAGTGATTGATTTGCTTTTTTATTTAAAATATTATATACTATTCGTAACGTTTAAAAATCTAACTTTAAAAAAGGTGAATGTATGACCGGTACGAAATCAAACAAACTCAAATCTTTCCTCATATTCCTTTTGGTTTTGCTATTGTCCGTTTCACTTGCCTTCGCCGCCGCATGCGCAAAAAGCGATGACGACGACGATGACGAAACGAACTATTCCAAAACGGAAACGGACGAACAGGAAATTACCAACGGGAATTTCGAATTCGGCACCTCTTCCGCAGATCCCGAAGACTTCCCCTATACCTCCATTTCCGGCTGGACGCGCGCGGTGGACAACTCCGCGGCATCCTCGAAAGTGGATTCGGGCATCGTGAACACCGAAGAGAAAGCCTTCGGCGCCGCGATGGACGAGCTTATCGCCAACAGCACATTCCTCGACTGGGCTAAAAACGAATATAAAGCCCGTATCGACGCCGAAGCGACCGAAGAGAAGGCCAAGGAAGAACTCGGCGAAAGCGCCGACAGCGAGGCCGTGGAAGAATGGATCGACGCCAAGGTGAACGAGATCATCAAGGAAGAGTTTGAAAATCCCGGCACGCACGAAGGCGCGGAAGGCACCAACGTGATGATGCTCAACAACTACGTTTCCACCCTCGGCAAGGGCACGGCGCAGAAGGTAACTTCCTCCACTTCGCTCACCCTTACGCCCGACACTTACGGCAAGATCACCGTGTGGGTGAAGACGGGCGACATGAAACCCGCAAACAACGTAGGCGAAGGCAATTACGGCGCGAATATCCGCCTTTCCAACACGATATCCTCCATCACGCAGGACGAATACAGCATTTCCGATATCGATACCGAAGGAAAGTGGGAACAGTACACGTTCTACGTGAGGGCGAACGACTTTCTCGACAGCACGGTGAAAGTGGTGCTCGGCCTGGGCTACGGCAACGGCAAGACCACCAATTCCGACGACTTTGTGGAAGGCACCGCGTATTTTGACGACGTGGTTTACGAAGAGATAGAAACTCTGCCCGACGGCATAAATTTCGACAATGCGGATACGCCGACCGTCAAGGACGAATCCTCCTCCGAAAAAACGGAGGCCACGGTGGACGCAGATACAAAAGTCGCGCTGTACGACATGAACACCGACTACTTCTATTCCGCCCTGACCGATTTCAAGACCGAGGCGAAACAGACGGACACCAACGTGGGCGAAGGCGCGAGCAACATACCCGCGGGCGCGACGTTCTCTTCCTCGCAGACTGCGGACGGCTTCAAAGTGGAACAGTCGAAAACGAGCACCTCGGTCAAAATAACCGCTAAGGGCGGGAACTTCATCGTAAAGCCTGACAGCTACACGATGATCTCTTTCAAACTTTCGATGTCGCTTTCCAAACTGCAGAGGAGCGGCCTCACCGTGTACGTGCACGACGTGAACGGCGAGGACGTAAATCACCAGAAAGCGCTCGACAACGTGATTATCGAAGAGGACGATACGTATACGATCATCGTCAAGAACAACTTCAAAAATCCCGAAGACGAACCGAATAAATATCCCGAGAGAGAATTTTACCTCGAATTCATCTTCGGACCGGTCAACGTAGCCACCACGACCGATCCCTCCATGTACACCACCGGTTCCTACACCGTAAGCGACCTCCTTTGGCAGTCGGGATCGCTCGACGAGGAAAGCTACACCGAGGACGCCGAAGGCGACACCAACATCAATTACTACAACGTTTATTCGCTGATTTCGAACGCTTCGGGCAGCGGCAACACCTTTGCCCTTTCGGCCTATGCCGGCTGGAAGAGCGACTATACCGACGAGGACGAGGAAGACGCCTACTCCTTTACGGCGGCGTACAGCGACAAGGGCCGTATCGAAAGCGCGCCTGCGAAAGTTTCCGACTACGCGGGCATGGAACATTACCTCACGACCTACTCCTCCGCGAGTTCCAACCCGACGGCGGGACTGATCAATACGAAATATTTGGACAACTATAATATCGAAGGACTGAAAGAGGCCCTCGATTACGACGACAAGGAAGGCGAAAGCGCGCAGCCGCTCATGATCTACAACAAGACCGCGGGCGCATACGGCTTCGCTTCCGAGGCGCAGACGCTTGCGGCGAGCTCTTATGCGACGGTCAGCGTGCGCGTGAGAGTTACCGGCGGCGCGGCGGCGTATATCTATCTCGCGAGCACCAAGCGCGGCGACGAACTGAGCGTTCTGAAACACGCGTACACGGGCAACGACGGCAAAGAATACAGCAATCTCCTCGCCGTGAAAGTTACCGAAGACATGATGGCGAAAGACGGCTGGGCGACGGTCAACTTCTATCTCGCGTCCGGCAAAGAGGATATTTCCTACAGACTGGAACTCTGGAACGGCGAAAGGGTGGCGAACGAAAACGACGAAGGTCAGACTTCGCAGGGTTTCGTATTCTTCGATGACGTGTCGTTCGGCACTTCGTTCGACGAAACGACCGTTCTGGACGACGCGGTTAAAAACGTGCTTATCGACGAAAGCGACAAAGTGTATTACACCAGACCGCTGACCGAAGACGAGATCGAATACAACAAAGACCAGAAGGACGACGACGATAAGATCAGCTATAAACCCGGCGTGGTCTGGGCGAGCAATCTGGACGAAAACGGCGGCGGCTGGAAAGAAGAGGCTTTCGTTTATGCGATCTACAACACGATAGATCCCGTAGAATCCACGCTTCCCTCGGACGATGAAACGGACGACGGCAGCACGGGAACGGGCTGTGCGGACATAGACCACTCGACGTTCTGGCTCTCCCTGTCCTCCCTGCTTCTCGGCATCGCGCTCCTCGCTGCGATCGTGATGCTGATCGTGAAATCGGTCATGAAGAGGAGGAAAGCGAGAAAGAGCGACGCGAAAGCGCAGTATAAGATCACGAGCCGCAACAAGACCAACGCGGCGGTCAGGGCGAAGAAAGAGCAGGCGGCAAAAGAAACGCCCGTTTACGAACCCGACGCCGACGAAGCGGAACCCGAGGCGGAAGAAAAGGAAGAATACACCTACGGCGACGTGCTGGAGGACTTCGGCGACGAAGAGGAAAGCGCGGATAAAGACGACACGGTGGAAGAGATCGACGAACCCGAAACCATTGAGGAAAACGTCGAGATCAAAACCGACGACGAAGACAAAAAAGAATAAACCGTAAAACGGCAAAACCGCCGCGGCCATGAGCCGCGGCGGTTTCATTTTTCGGCGCGCTTAATCGCGGCGGATACCCGCATTGCGGAACATATCTCCGCGCTCCTGCAACAGGCGCCGACGGAACGGCCTTGTTTTTTCCGCGTCCGTTCCGCCCTTCGTCTGTCCGCACCGCATTGACGGCCCTTCCCCGCGTTTCCGCCGCGCGATCCAAAACGAACCCGCCCGCACCGCCGCCTCGTATACGCGGAACGCCCCCGCCCGCTTTTCTCCGCCCGCGCCGCGCCCGGCCCCGCGCGATTTTTACGCAAAATTTTACCGCCGATCTCGCTTTTTTTGCGAAAACTGCATATAGATATTAATATGAGTACGATCGTATTTACAGGCGGAGGCACGGCGGGACACGTAATGCCCAACCTCGCGCTCCTGCCCTATATCGAAGATAAATTCGACAAAATAGTATATATCGGTTCCGAAGGCGGCATGGAAGAAAGCATAGTCAAGCGGACGAAACTGAGATATTATCCCGTAAAAACGGCGAAACTGCAGCGCAAGTTCACGCTGAAAAACCTGAAAATCCCCATCGAGGTGGTCAAGGGCTACCGTCAGGCAAAAAAAATACTGAACGAACTGAAACCCGACCTGGTGTTTTCCAAGGGCGGCTATGTGGCGGTGCCAGTCGCCTTTGCGGCGAGATCGCTGAAAATCCCCGTCGTTACGCACGAGAGCGACCTCAGCGCGGGGCTGGCGAACAAGCTGATCGCGCCGCGCGCCGACAAGGTGCTTACGGCGTTTCCCGAAACCGCGGGACAGTTCGCTAACGGCGAATATGCGGGACTGCCTCTCAGCGACGATCTCTTTGACACCGATAAAAAAACCGCGCTCGCGCGTTACGGTTTCGACGGCAAAAAACCCGTGCTGCTGGTGCTCGGCGGCTCGCAGGGCAGCAGGGCGATCAACGCCTGCCTGAAAGACTGTCTGGGCGACCTGCTGCCTAAATTCGATATTCTGCACCTTTACGGGCGGAAAAATTCCCCCGCGGCAAACCGCGAGGGTTACAGGGGATTGGAATTTGAAAGCGAAATGCGCTACGCCTACGCCGCCGCGGACGTGGCCGTTTCCCGCGCGGGCGCGGGCACGTTATTCGAATTGCTTTCGCTGAAAATCCCCTCCGTAGTCGTTCCGCTTTCCAAGGGAGCGTCGCGCGGAGATCAGATCCAGAATGCGGAATACTTTTACGCGCAGGGCGCGCTCACGCTCGTTTACGAGCAGAACCTTACGCCGGCGTCGCTGGAAACGGCAATATCCTCCACATACGCGGACCGTTTCAACTTCCGCCGCAGGCTGGGCAGACTGCGGCTCGCGGACGCCAACGCCCGTATAGCGCAGACCATTCTTTCTTACAGAAAGACGCCGCAGGCCTGAACGGCCGAAACCTTTCTCACCGCATGACGGCAAAACCGCATGCAGCCTCGCGCTCGCGTACGTTGAACCCCTTCAGATCCCGAAAAAAAGCGCTCACGTCGCTCCCGCGCGTACGCGTATTATATGGATTATATTCCCCGCGTTTTAAAACGCCGTTTTCCCCCGCGGCCGAGCGCGTTCCGCACGCCGCTTTCGGACGAAGCGTTTCCGCGATCGGCGCGCGCCGTTCGTTCGAATGCGGTTCTTTATGTTCGTCGAATATCCAGGAAAAAAACTTTTCAAACATGTTTTCCCTCCTTGCCCCTATATCTTAACACATCATACTTGACAACTTTTGTCATGTATGTTAAAATATTTTTGATTTTTTTATTATTGTATGTGGGACAGGCTGAAAATATGAAAGCTGAAATATTGATTTCTCTGTTATTCGATCTTCTTGCCGAAAAGCGGCTCAGCGCGCCGCAGATCGCCAGGCGATACGGCGTAAGCACGCGGACCGCGCTGAGATATATAGACACGCTCACGCTCGCGGGCGTGCCCGTGGTGGCCATACGCGGACAGAACGGCGGATTCGCCATTCTCGACACCTACAAACTCCCCGCGGGTTTCCTCACGGAGGAAGAACACGAAGCGGTTACGGAGGCGCTCAGCGCCGTCAACGCGCAGCTCGGCAGCGCAAAACTGGCTTCGGGCATAAAAAAACTGCTCGCAACGTCCAAAAACACGGACAGTTCCCTGCGGTTCACGAGCGGCAATCTCATCATAGATGCGGGGCACTGGGGCGACACGGGCATGTATAAAAAGAAACTTTCTTTCGCGGAACGGTGCATCGAGGAAAACAAGGTGATGTTCATACGCTACCACGACCGCACGGGCGAAACGAGCGAACGCAGCGTCGAACCGCACGCCCTGCTCTTCAAGCAGGGGCTTTGGTATATCTACGCCTACTGCCGCCTGCGCGGCGCGTTCCGCTTTTTCAAACTCGGCAGGATCGAGCAGGCGAAAGCTACGGAGGAAACGTTTGCGCGGCGGGAAATGCCCAAAGCCGACTTTACCGCCTGGTACGGCGCGGGGCAGAGTGTGCCCGCGCGTTTCGAAATAGAAAAAAGCGCTCTTTCGGACTTTGAAGAGTGGGTAGGCATAGAGAACATACGCGAGATCAACGGCGTATACATAGCGGAAGTCAGCCTGCCGGACGACGGCGGACTGGTATCCAAAATACTCACGTTCGGCACGGGCATAAAGGTGCTTTCCCCGCCCGAACTTAAAAAAAAGGTGGTGGACGCGGCGAAAGCGGTGGCGGAATACTACGACAGGGCATAAAAAAAAGCGGCTGTACAGCCGCTTTTTTTCTTTACGCTTTCGGAAGTTCGTTCACCTGTTCTATGCCGAGTTTTTCGCATACGGCATTCACCACCGTCCGCGCGTCCTCGACGTGCGTCTTGTAACTCGCGTGTCCGTCCGCGCCGAGCTCGCCGTTGCGGCTGCCCTTGATGAGAACGGGAACGCACCATGCATGTTCCGGATCGAGGGAATTTATGGCTTTGAGCGAAGCCGCCCCGTTGCCGCTCGATTGATCGGTAGACGTCCAGAAAACGACCGCGTTCGGGTGCAGTCCGTGCATGTGCTGCAAAAATTCCTTTACCGCGGCGGTGAATTCCTCTTCCGCCGCCGTCTTTTCCGCACCCGAAAGTTTATTGATGTGCGAAGTGTAATCGTTGCCGCCCACGTTCACCACGATTACGTCGGGTTTAAACCTGTTGTGATCCCATTTCGCCGCGGTGATGGTTTTGTTGTCCTCTCCGATACCGATATAATCGTAAGCTTTTCTTATATTGTCGCTGCCCGACGGGTCGTTATATCCCCATTTTAGCCCCCAGCCGCTGTTTGAAACGAATTCGAAATCCGCGCCGAACGCCATGGCGGTGAGATACCCGAACGAGTGCAGGCAGGAAGAATTTTTCGTGGTGCGTTCCTCCCCGGCCTTGCCGATCGCGCCGTGGCCGCTGATGCCGCTGCCGCCCACGATCTGTACGGAAAGCCTGTCGCCGTCGGGCTGTGCCGCCGCATCGAAATATCCGTCCGTGGATATGCTTTTGACCGCCGTAGTGCCGTCCGAACTTTCGCTGCGCTTGATTACGGTAACCGTGTGGAACCCTTCGTTCAGTTCGGAAACGAGTTTGACGTTTTTATCCGCCTTGTCGATTTCCACGACCTTGCCCTCTTCCGGGGACGCCTCCCCGTCCGTGAACACCTGATAATACGGGCGCTCGGTTTCGCTGTCGGTGTTTGTGCATACGAATTCGGCGTTGAGCCGCGTGCCGTAAAAGGACACGCTGAACCCCGTGCCCGTGTTGTAACAATACATCAGCCCGTCCTTCATTTCCGAACGGCCGAGATAGCGCACGTACGCGCTTTGCAGAAGATCGCCTTCCAGCCGCTTTATTTTATCTCCGCCGTCGCACCCGACGAGCGCCGCAGACATCACGAAAGCCAGAATAAACGCAATTTTTTTCATAAGCCCTCCGTTTCAGAGAAAAGCCCCGAAAATCCGATGCTTTCGAAAATTCGGGGCCCCCTTGTCAATCGTTTTCTTTCCTGTCCGAAATGAGCGTAACTTTTTGTTCGAGCAAGCTCTTTTCCGCCTTCGGCGCAGTAAACTTTTTCACGCTGACGTTGTCGAGCGTGAATGTCGGCGTACCTGCCGCTTCTTTATTCGCCAAAGCGATAACAAGATAATATCCTTGTGCGGCGGTTGCTTCTGCAACGTTTTCCTCCGTAGCTTCAGCTATAAAAGAATATCGGGTCAAATCCGTTCCCAAAATAAATTCTTGTTTTTCGGTTATATCGCCGTTGAACTTCGTAGTTGAAGTCGCATCTTCCCTAAATCTAATATATGCCGCAACGTAAGTAAAATCAGTGCTGTCTACTTTTGCATCAAAACTAATGACAAATTTATCGCCCGCCTCGATTTTATCTATTTCGAGCTTAACCGCCACGTAGAAGTTAGCAGAAGAAGAACCCGTAGTTAAAGTTGCGTTATATACCAAAGATCCGTCCGCCGTACTGACGGAATTGATTGAGGTTTTACCTGCATTCGTATAAATCAACCAATCGCCGCCGACGTAACGCTTACCGTCGCTGCCAGCATCTTCCGTAAAAGACGTTTCCGCCGAGAAATCCCCGTTGGGAACGAGTTCGGGATCGCTGTCCGCCACCCAAACGGCTTTCATCACCACGTCCGCGCCCGTGGGCGAGAGCATGGATATCACCTGTCCGTCCAAGTAGTATTCGCCGCCGAATTCCCAGCACACGAATTTATAGCCTTCCCTCGTAAAGGTATTTTTCGCAAGAGCCTTTTCTTCCGCCGCGCCGAACTGCTGGTCCTCCATCGTGCCCGTGCCGCCGTTCGCGTCGAACTTCACCACGTAGGACTGTACTTCCATGATATAGGCATATACCGTTGTGTTGACCGTAACGGCGCTGCCGTCTTCCCATACGCTTTCGGGATCGTTGAGGTCGGTGCGCCATTCTACGAATACATAGCCTTCCCCGACTTCCACTTTCGGAGCCGTAACGCTTTCGCCTTTCACGACCGTAACGACCTGCGGTTCGCCGTTTATCATAAAGGTTACGCTCACTTTTTCCTGCGTGCGCCATACGAGTTCGGCAATGCCGTCCTTCACTACCCACTTGCCCGACGAGGCGTCTTGCTCGGCCATGGTCGTTTCCGTGCCCGCAATATTGCCCTCACCCGATACGGGCGGAGTGCCGTCGGCGTCTTCCATATAAACGTTGTTGTTTACGGTACCGTTGGAAACCGCAAAATACGTGTCGGTATCGGTGCGGTTAAATTCGCTCGTACTCGAACCCGTGTTAGAGTTGAACGAAGAAGACGTCCAGCAATATTCTATCTTGCCGCCGTTGTCGCCCGCAATACCGCCGACGTACGTTCTGCCGCCGACTTCGCTCGTAGCGTAGGAATAAGAGATCGTTCCCTTATTCTGCCCCGCGATCCCGCCGACGTAGTTGTCGCCGTTCATGTTCTTCGCCGCGTTGACGGCTTCCGTAACGACGGCGCCCGCGGCGTTCAGCCCGACGATCCCGCCGAGGTAATTGTTGCCGTTGTCTGCGCCGCCCTTGGCGTTTCTCTGCGCGAATACGTTGCCGGCATACGCCGCGCCCGAAAGCGCAGAGGTAGCGCATTGCGACACCGTACCGTAGTTCACGCCGACCACGCCGCCCGCATAGCTGTAGGAGGCTTTCGCCGCGCCCTTGCCGCTCGCCAGGTTGTTGCCCGCGCCTATGCGGCCGTAGTTCGTGCAGTTCGACACCGTGCCGTAGTTCACGCCGACGATGCCGCCGCCCCCGATATTGGCGGCTACTCTCGCGTTATTCGTGCAGTTTCTCACTACGCCGCCCTTTTCGTTGATACCGACGATGCCGCCCATACCGCCCTGCGCCAGCGTGGAAATATCGCCCACGGTGCCCGCGGTGGAACTGAAACTGTCTTCGCGTTTTACGGTCGCGCAGTTCTCTATCACGCCGCTGTTTTTATTCGCCACCGAACCGATGTTTGCGTTGGTGGTGGAGCTGATCGTGCCGGAGATATTCAGATTTTTGACGGTGCCTTCGTTCGCGTCGAACAGCGCGGTCGCGCTGCCCTGCATGGTAACGGTGTGGTTATTGCCGTCGAACTCGCCCGCGAGGACCGTGCCCGAAACGTCGTTGAACGTCAGGCTTACGGTGAGATCGGCCATCAGCTTATAGTGATGAGAAACAATCCTTTTCGCCGTGGCAACGGAAACGAGGTCGGCCGCCTTGACCGCCAGATAGGGATTGGAAACGCTGCCCGTTCCCTGGAAATAACAATTTTCCGCGGAAACCGAGCCTTCGTTCGTTTCCACCGTAACTTTATACACGCCGCCCTGCACTTCGGTGGTCGGTTCAAACACGACCTTGTAGCCTTCTTCCACCGTTACCGAACCGCTGAGTTCCTGTTTCGCGCCCGACGAATTTTCCACCGTCACTTTGACGGTATCTTTATCCAGCGCGCTTTCGTTCTGCACCCAGGCGACGGAGCTTGTGAATGCCTCGTCCTTCATGGAAAGGGAGGTAGGTTCGTCCGTCACTTCCAGCCAGGAGGCGTAAAGCGTCATGTCGCGGACGACGATATCCTTATCCATTTCCCATGCAGCGCCCGCACATTCCGCGTTGTCGTACCAGCCCATGAATACCGAGCCCTGCTTTTCGGGGTCTTCCACGCCCGTTATCTTGCGCCCCTTGACGACCTCTATGCTCGCCATCGTTTGGCCGTTGTTCGGTTCAAAAGATACCGTAAACACCGTTTTCGCGGTATTGCACGCGGCAAACCCCGCCAGAGAGAAAGCGAGCACCAAAGTCAAAAGCGCCGTTACAAACGTTCTTTTCTTCATGCATCTTTATTCCTTTTCTTTATTTCCGCTAAGGAAGGCGTATTACGCAGCGCGCAATACGCAAAAAGGGACGTCCCTTTTTTAGCGTAAGTTATTATAACACTTTCTTGCGGCAATTTCAAGAGCTTTTTAAAATTTTCGTCAAGTTTTCGGAAAATTTTTTTGGCCGTGGGCATGCTATCACAAAAAATAAGCGCCGTATCGCGGAAAAAATAATCTTTTCAGTCCAGACTTTTATAATATAAAAGTCTTTTTTTTACATCAACTTTTTTTGCGAAAAAATTCATTTAACTATTGATTTTTTACTTTTTTTGTTTTATAATAACTTATGCTTAAACAGAAAATTAAAAGGAGAACCTTAAACTATGAAGGCAAAAAAGGTGAACGCTTGCGACGCCGCGGGCGCGGCGGAAGCGAAAAAGCCTTGGTACAGGGACAAGGCTAAAATGTGTCTGTTCGTGTCCGTGTTCGTCATACTTTTCAGCGCCGTCTTCGCCAGCTGTTTTCTGCACGACTGGGGCAAGATAGACATAGTGTCCGTCAAATTCCCCACGGAAAACGGGCAGTACGTAGCCGCCGATCTGTATAAACCGACGAGCGCAACAGAGGACAACAAGGCGCCGTGCATCGTGGTAGTTCCCGGTTTCCAGAGAACGAAGGAAACGCAGACCTCCATGGCGCTGGAATACGCCAGGCGGGGCAACGTGGTAATCTGTATCGATCCCTACGCGCAGGGCGATTCCTCCGCGAGCTATTCGGGACAGGCGGCGACGACCGAAGGTTACGGCGCGTTCGCCGTGGTCGATTACGTTTACGATACCGACAACATGAACTATGTGGATAAAACGCGCATCGGCGTGGCGGGGCACTCCGCGGGCGGCAACGCCGCTTTCAAGGCGGCGCTCGCATTCGCCAAAGAAGCCGCCGAAACGGGCGTGAGCAAAGTCCACTCCATTTTCGTTTCGGGCTACGTGATGAGCTTTAACGAAGAGGATTGCCAGACGGTGATGGGCTTTACCAACGTAGGCGCGGGCTATGCGCTTTACGACGAAGGCGCGTTCAGAAACGAAGGCGCGGGCGGCGAACACAATCCCGCCGACCTGCGGTATGCGCCGGAAACGCTCGCGCTCGTCAATGCCAGCTTAAAATACAACGGGCAGGAAACGGTGGACGAAGCCGTTATCGGTCAGATCTACGGTTCCCCGAAAAACAATTCCATGGTGGTGCTCTACAACGAACATACCCTGCACGCGCTCCAGCCTTACGACATGAACGCGCTCGCAAGCTCGCTCGAATTCTTCGACATCGCTTTCGATCTGCAGTCCGATATGTCGTATATGAACCAGACGTGGATCTATAAAGAGATGTTCCAGGGCTTTATGCTCGTCGCGGCGTTCGTGTTCTTCCCCGCCGTGGGCGCGCTGCTGCTCCGCACGGCGCCGTTCAAGAGCCTTGTGCACAAACTGCCCGAAAAATCGCCAAAGCTCAAGGGCGTAGGCAATCACATGGTATTTTGGCTGACCTTTGCGGTCGGCGCGGTATGCGCGTGCCTGCTCTATATCCCCACGGCGCATTGGGCGCAGCAATGGTTCGCGACCGCGCAGAGCGGCACGCAGACCTGGTTCTTCCCCCAGCGCATGACGAACGCGACCATGATCTGGGCGGCCATCAACGGCTGTATCTCGCTCGTGCTCTTCTTTTCCATTTACTTCATCCGTTACGCAATAAGGCGGTCGAAGGAAAAGAAAGCCTGCGCCTGCGCTGACAGCGCGTCCGTAAGCGGAAATACGGAAAACGCAACGGCGTATACTGCGGCGAACGGCGCCGAAAGCGCGCTTCCGCTGAGAAAACACCGCCAGCTGGAGGGCATTGCGATACGTATTCCCGAACTGCTGAAAGTGATCTTCCTGGGACTGACGATCTTCGCGATTTTCTACGCGTTCGATTACGTCTGTTTCCATCTGTTCCACGTGGATTTCAGATTTTTGTTCATCTCGGCGCATCCGCTGACCAACGTGAACTGGCTGATCGTGGTGCTCATGTATCTGCCCTTCTTCTTCCTCTTCTATATCGGCAATTCCATTAGGGTAAACGTCACCAACAGAGTGGAAGGCTGGAGCGAATTCAAGAGCACTTTCATATCCTGCCTCGGCAACTCGATCGGGTTGATCGCCATCATGGTCATTCAATACGCGGTGTTCGCCGCGACGGGCACCATCGCCTACACGGGCACGACGACGGACTGGCTGTATGTGAACATACTCTTCAGCCTGATCCCCATGATGTTCATTCTGCCGATATATCAGAGATTTTTCTTCAACAGAACGGGCAAGGTCTGGCTCGGCGCCGTCGTGTGCTGTCTGATCTTCATCATGATGACCACGTCCGCAACGGTCATGTATATCCCCGTTACCTGATAAAAAATCGAGAGCACCGGAAAACCGGTGCTCTTTTTTTATGCCGTGAAGTTTATCTCTATATCGCCGTTATTGACGTCTATCTTCAAAAATTTTTCGCCGCCCGATTTGGACATGATGTTGCTGTTCCCTTTCTTGACGGAAATATCCATTTGAAATACGTCGTAAGAACCGACGATCAAGCCCTTTACGCTGCCGTTTTTTGCCGCCGCCGTGAGCGAACTGCCCGCCGCAACGCTTTGGAGCGCGATATCGCCGTTGTTCGCGCTCAGCGTAATCTCTTCCGCGGATATTCCGTCGAGCAAGACGTCCCGTCCCGTCGTGGAAACGGAAAGCCGTTCGAGGCCGTCTTTCGGAATATACACGCGGATCACCTGTTTATCCCTGTCCCCGCCCGCGCCGATATAATCCGTCCATTCCTTGTCGTATTCCAGCGTTACGGAAAGCGCGCCGTCCGATTCGGTAATATCGTAATATTCCTTTTCGTTTCGGTAGTATTCGAGCTTTACCCTGTCGCCGTCCGCGAGCGCGATTTCCACGCGGCGGTCCCGCGCCTCGATCGATACGCTGTTCACGGCAGACGCCGCCTCGAAAGTCCCTTCCTCATAGGGAAGTTTGCCGCAGGCCGCAAAGCAGGGCAGGAGCATAAGCGCCGCGGCCGCGATCAAAATGCCTGTCTTTTTCATTTTACTTTCTCCTTTTTCTGTGATATACTCATGATAAACCTTTGTGCAACACAAATGTCAAGGAGAATTTTAGAAATGAAAAAAATTTTTCCCGTAGGAAAGGCGGCATCCCTCAGCGGACTGACGGCCGAGGCTCTGCGCCATTACGACAGAACGGGACTTTGTTCCCCGCACGGACGGGACGAATTTACCGGATACCGTCTTTATACCGAGGACGACGTGATCACCCTGCGCACCATAGCGCTCTTGCGGCGCATGGACATATCCCTGCCCGACATCGACGCGCTTTTGAAAACGAACGGGCTTGAACAGGTGATAGCACGGCTCAAGCAAGCGGAATCGCAGGCGGCGCGGAAGATTGCCGAAATAGAAGAGAGCGCAAAAAAAATAGAAAACGCCCGCGCCGTATACGAAAAACTGACGGCAGCGCAGCCGTCCGCGCGGGAGGGCGTTTACGAACTGGATCTGCCGGAAAGGACGATTTTCGTATCCTCCGTTCCCGACGAACCGCATGCGGGCAACCTCTGGGATTACCGATCTTATTTCTACCGCGAGATCGCGGAGGCGGACAGGGACAAATTTTCCTTCGGGGATACGGCCGCCGTGCTGTTTGAAAAAGACAGCCGCCTGTTCATAGATTGCGCGGCGTTCGCCGAAGGTTATAACCAGGTGCGGGTTCTCCCTGCGGGGCGGTATTTTTGCCTGCAATGCCCGCCCGAACGGGTGAAAACCGCAGAAAGAGAGCTTGCCGCAGCCTGCGCGGCGGCGGGCGCGCCGTTTCCCGCATGGCACCTCGCCCGACTGCGCATCGTCGGGCTGTTGAAGTGGGAATATATCCTGCAGGCGTATACGGGCAGAAATTGAAAGGCGCGCGGCATACGCCGCGCGCCTTTTTTCAGAACTCCGCCCTGGTGCTCCTCGAAAAGAGTTTCAAAAACACCTGCATCGGATCTTTGTTTTCATAGATGATGGAATATACCGCGTTGGTAATGGGCAGTTCCTCGCCGTATTTTTCGCCGAGCAGTTTCAAGCCCTTTGCGGCGGAAACGCCCTCCGCGAGTTTGGTGAACTTTTCGCCCTTGACGTACGCCATGCCGTAGGCGCGGTTGTTGGAAAATTCAGAAAAAAGCGTGGTTTCGTAATCGCCCAGATGACACAGCCCGTACGCCGAAAGCTCGTTTCCGCCCATCACCTTGATGAGCCGCGAGATCTCCCGCGCGCCGCGCGCCATCAGCGGGCCCTTGAGCGTGGAATATCCGCCGCCGTCCAGCATGCCCGCCGCTATGCCGAATACGTTCTTCGCCGCCGCGCCGATCTCGCTGCCGACGATATCGTCGCCGTAATAAAAGCGGATCAGATCGCTCCGCCATGCGTCGGCGAGTTTCTTTGTCAGCGCGTGGTCGTATGCGTCTATGAGCATACAGTTCGGCAGCCCCGCGGCGAAAGCCTGTATATGTCCGGGGCCGACCCACACGGCGACCTTGTTTCTGTCCGCTCCCTCCTCCACGGCGATTTCGGACAGGCGCTTGCCTGTGTTCTCCTCCACGCCTTTCATGCACAAAACCAGCGTTTTTTCCGCAAGGCCGAACGGCCTCAGGGAAGAGAGCAGCTCCCGAAGCCCCGCGCTCTTGACGGACACGACGAGCACGTCCGCCGCCGCGGCCTCTTCGAGCGAACTCGTCAGCGCGACGTTTTCGCCAAGCGTTACGTATTCGTTTTTTCCTGCGGACTTCAAAAGGGCGAACCGCGGCGAATTTTCTCTGCCGTAGAGCGCGACGGGAAATCCCCGCCCCGACAGATACCACGCGATAAACGACCCCCAGCGGCCGCAGCCCAGAACGGAAATCTTCATATAGGCACCTACATCTGCTTTCTGTCCACGAAAGCGCGTGCGAGCGTAACTTCATCCGCATATTCGAGGTCGGTGCCGATGGAAATGCCGCTCGCCAGCCGCGTTACCTTAATGCCGAGCGGTTTGACCAGCCCCGAAATATACATGGCCGTCGCCTCGCCCTCCACGTCGGGATTGGTGGCGAGAATAATTTCCTTCACCCCGCCCTTTTTTATGCGTTCGAGCAGTTCCTTCACGCGGATATCGGACGGGCCTATGCCGTTCATGGGCGAAATGGTGCCGTGCAGAACGTGATACACCCCGTCGAACTCCGCGAGCTTTTCTATGGCGATACAGTCTTTCGGCTCCTTGACCACGCAGATGGTTTCCGGGGTGCGCGTCTTGC
>ERZ506942.121-NODE-121-length-29495-cov-5.46593_pt1 | contig 29495 bp, 22 predicted proteins | sample MGYA00512900_ERZ506942 | MGnify/ENA metagenome assembly ERZ506942
TCGTATTCGTTGTTTCAGTCAATCGCTCTTCAAGTTCCGTGATTTCGTTTTCCAGTCGTTTCTGCTCGTCGGAATACTTCTGTATGAAGCCGATACAGATATCTTCAGGCATTTTGCCTTTCAGTCTGTCCTCATAAGCAAGTTGCATAAGGCGGGATAATTCTTCCTTGCGTTTGCGTTTGATTTGCAATCCCTTCTTTGCGGACTTAATCGCCTGATCCGCAAGCTCGGCGTTATGGCGAATAAAATCTTCGCGGATTGTCTTTTCATCAAGGACGATCCGCTGTGCCATCGTCTGTATATCATCGAGGACGATCGCTTCGATGTCTTTTGCCCGTATGAAATGCGAAAAGCAATACGATTTTCCAAGCCTCAAATGATTGCCGCAATTGAAATTGAAATACAATTTCCCATCTTGGTTGATATAATTCAGTTTCATCTTTCCGCCGCAATCTGCACAGAATAAGAAGCCCGACAGCGGATGCGTATATCCGCGCTTCGTTTTCCTGCCTTGCGCTACGGATTTTTCCACTTCTCGGACTTTATCCCAAAGCTCCTGCGTTATGATCGGTTCATGCGTATTTTTTACTACTATCCATTCGCTTTCGTCTTTCTTATACCGCTTGTGATTCTTATACGAAACCGAACCCCAACGCTGCTGCGCCATACTTTCTTCCACCGTCCTATGCTCCTCCGCCTCTTGCCCGAAAAAGGCAAATTTCTTTCGGAGGTGTCATGATGGAATTGTTGGTTACTAAGTTCTCAAACGGTAAGTACAAAAGCGAAGGCGAATTGTTCTCGGAGGTAATTTCTCCGGATAACGTAAAACTTATGGGCGAGATGATCGCCTTGCAGTCTTTCCGCAACGTCAAGAAGTACGACCTCGAAGTCGCGGACAAACTGTATATAGGGCTCATCAAAGATTTGCATCACATGAACGAACTCAGATATATCGTTTCCGACGGATATGACTACGCGCAGATCGCTGTCTGCTTTCTCTGTCAATTCATGGGAAGATGTGTTGACGAGATCTGCGGCAAAGATAAACGCGGGAAAGACGTCACCATCAGAACCGCATGTTACAGGGAAGTAGATTTACATCTCATGCGTTACAGAAGAAAAGCACAAAAGACGGAGCATATAGACTTCGAAGATTACAAGGCTCTTCCCGCAGATCCTGCGGACTGTTTCGAGAAAGAAGAAGAAAACTATGAAAAAGCGGACGCACTCGTCAAGGCTCTCAACCTGTCCGAACTGGAACTTGCTATCTTAGAATGTTACGTCAACGGTATGGTGCAGGGAGAAGTCTGCGCGGCGCTCGGCATAGGCAGAGGCTGCATCCACCACAGGAAGGCTTCTATCCGCAAAAGATATTATGCCCGTTTCGGGACAATATGATCGTTCCCCTCATCTATTCGGGAACGGAATGATTAAAAGTTAACGGTCGCGAAACTAAGTTCCTCACATTTTCTGTAAAAAAATTTTAAGAAATTTTTCTAATACGACATTACCTGTCGTATTAAACATTTACAATACAGAAAAACCGGGAGGGGCTCTCCATGAAAACGGGGAATTCTTCCCGGACAGATCACGGAGGTAAACCATGACTTGGACATAGCAAGGAAAAAACATGCGTATGTTTTACCCCCATTCGCAAAGAATGAAAAGACGGGCAAAATGACAACCTCAATATTCGGAGCGTTGAGAAGGCAAGCGAAAAAACGTCGGGTTTAAGATGTAGTAAGCTACACACCCGATCACACGCTCAACCGGTTGCATTAAAGGGCTCAGACAGTTAAACTGCGCTCTTTCATTCCATGCAATACCTGATTGTAAGGAGGAAAAAATGCAACAGCAATTTCAGGAAGAATACGACCGTTATCCGAAAACAGTACGCACTTGTGAAATCAATGGCAAAAATTATGTTGTCGCCAGCGTATATGCAGGAAACAAGAATTTCAAAAAAGTGTTCGGAGATCTGGCATTCAATGAAGCATTGAAGGATACGGAATAAAAATGAAGAGCAGCTTGAAAAAATTCGGGCTGCTTTGATTTACGGGAGAAAAAATGAAATCAAAGCAAAATAAAGACTATATCGTCGGTATGTACGTAAGACTTTCCCGCGACGACGAACGCGCGGGCGAATCGCTGTCCATAGAGAACCAGAAGGCGATCCTGAACGAATACATAGAAAAGCAAGGCTTCACGCTCTACGATATCTATGTTGACGACGGCATTTCGGGCACGACATTCGACCGTCCCGGCGTAAAACGGCTCTTGGACGACGCCAAGCAAGGCGTCATCAATACCGTGCTTGTAAAGGACATGAGCCGCTTCGGCAGGAACTACATTATGGTCGGACAGTATCTCGATTATGTGTTTCCCGCTTTCGGCATCCGGTTTATCGCCTTATCAGACAACATCGACACCGAGAACAAAGACACCGCCGCCATGGATATGATGCCCATCACCAACGTATTCAACGAATGGTGGGCTGCCGCCACGAGCAAGAAACTGCGCGCCGTGCGCATCCAAAACGCCAAGCACGGCAAAAACGGAATGTCTCATGCCCCATACGGTTACACGCTCGGAACGGACGAAAAACGCACGTTGCAGGTAAACGAAGAAGTTGCGCCTGTCGTAAGACGGATATTCGAAATGCGGGCGCAAGGAATGACCCCGAGAAAAATTGCGGATATCCTGAATGCCGAAAACATATTGACTCCCAACGATTACAGGCTGTCAAAAACGGGCGTTACGAGCGTACCCACTTCGCTGCACCTATGGAACACTTCCGTTCTCCGCACGCTCTTGGATAATCCGGCTTATATCGGTACTCTGGCACAGCACAGGACTACCACCGTTTCCTACAAGAATCATAAGTGGCAACGGCGGCCGAAGGAAGATTGGATCGTGATCGAAAACGCGCATGAGCCGATCATATCCAAAGAGCTATGGGACAGAGTGAAAGAGGTAGAGTCTTCCGTCAGTCACGGCAAACATACGAAACGCGGCTATATGCATCCGCTTTCGGGGCTGCTGTACTGTGCCGACTGCGGCGCAAAAATGCGGTTGGGTTGGAATATGCCGAAAGACATTCCCTATTTCAACTTCAACTGCGGAACACGTTCGCGCTGCGGCTCGTCTGCCTGTTTCAGCCATTTCATCTCCGTTCCCGTTCTCGAAAAACTCATTTTGCGGGATATTGCAGAGAAAGCGGAAAAGATACTCGGGCACGAAACCGAGTTCAAACGTAGATATCTGGAACGGCAGGCCTCTCTTGCGGATAAAAACCAAACCGAAACCCGAAAAGAATTAAAAAAAGCGGAAAAACGGCTGAACGAACTGGACAAACTCATCGAAACCGCGTTCGAAGAAAAGGTCAAAGGAAAAATCCACGAAAGCGTATGCGTGAAACTTATAGAAAAGTACACGGCTGAACAGAGCAAACTTAAAGACAAAATTGCCGTTCTTACGCAAGGGTTGGAAGACGTCCGACAGGCAAAGACAGACGCCGACGAATTTATCCGAAGATTCCGGAGATATTGCAAAGAACCCAAACTCACCCGCGAAATGTGCTTATCTCTGTTCGAAAAGATCATCGTGGGCGGCAAAGAAACGGTGACAGGCAAACCGCAGGAAATCTATATCTTTTACAAGATAGACATAAATTCCGTACTCTGATCACGCTTTCCCCCTCCCTCAGATATTATGTCCTTTTTGTTGATTAGAAGGCATGAACCAGTATTATTCCGAAGAGTTATCGCAAAAGACCAGACGCGGACAAAGGGAAACGCGCTTAAAAGGTTTGCACTGCGCAGGCAGACTCAACTACGGCTACTACACCGAGAACAAAAAGGTGTATATCCACGAAGAGGAAGGCCCCGTCGTCAAGGAGATCTTCGAAAGGTACGCTGCCGGTGAGCGCGGAAACGAGATCGCCATAAGCTTCGCCGAGCGTGGCATCCTCTACCGAGGCAAGCCGTTCAGTTCCGCCAACATCTATGTGATACTGCACGCCGAGAAGTACACGGGCAGATACGAACTGCACGGAGAAGTTTACGACAACATCTACCCTCGTATCATAGAGCCGGAACTCTTCGAGCGTTGCAAGCAAAGAATTGACGCCAACCGCTACGGCAACCATATCCCCGACTACTCTTACCTTTTGCGCAAGCGCGTATATTGCGGACAATGCGGCACGAGGATGACTTCTTACAGCGGCACATCCAAGTCCGGGCGCGTGTCCAAATACTACAAGTGCTGGAACGCCATAGGCAAGAAGAACTGCACGGCAAAATTCATACAGAAAGACCTGCTGGACAACATCGTCCTTCAAGCCCTGCAAAACACCTTGACGGGCGCAAACCTTACTTTGGTCGTAGATGAGATATACAGGCAGCACAACGCGAAACTGCTTGGAGAAAATCCCGTCAAGTTGCTGGAGAAGGAATTAGCACAGATCAACAAAGCCATCAACAACATTCTCAAAGCCATCGAGCAAGGCATCATAACCGACACGACCAAAGAACGCCTGCAAGAACTTGAAACAACGCGCCGCGAGTTGCAAGAAAAGCTCATCTTCGAGCGTATGCAAGAGCAGGTCGTCTTGGACAAGAAAACCATTGCGGACTATCTCAAAGAAGCCGTAAAGCAAGAGCCGGAAATGATGATAGACTTGCTTGTCGATAAGGTGTATGTCCACGAAGACCGCATAGAACTGATACTGAACTACACAGGCACACCGCCGAAACCAAAACGAAGAATAGACGATAAGCCCGAGAACCCTGAAGGTGAAAGCCTTCGGGGTTCTCTCATTTTTACGACGGAAACCTCCGTTGATATCTATTCCTATCAGGGAATAAAGAAAAATCGCCCCGAACCAAAATTCAAAGGCGTCTGCAAAAAGTCTGTTTTAATTGAGATATAGGAGGAAAATCAATGGATATTACTGTTCAAAGGTGTTCGGATGAGGTTAAGCAAAGGCACTTTCTCCTATGGTCGTTACAGTGGAAGGTATCGTAACTTTCGTGATCCATACGTTATTCTGAAAGGCCTTTGCGCCGATCGTTTTCAGCCCCTCGGGCAAAACGAGTTCGGCCTCGCCCCCGTCGAGTTTCATCGCGTGGATCACGGTATCGTCGTACGCGAACGCGCCCTCGCCGAGCGATACCAGGCTAGACGGCAATTGGAAACCTTCCGTTATCCAGATATATGCGAAAGCATAGTCGCCGATGGTCAGCTCCACGCCGTCCGTGGGATTCTGTCCGAAGTAGATCTTCGTCATCTGCTGGCGCTCGAAAAACGCGCGGTCGCCGATCTCCGTGAGATTGTCGGGCAGCAGGATTTCGGTCAGCGTGCCGTAAAATTCGCCGGGATTGTTCGTGCCGCCGCTCCTCTTGACTACGTCCGCCACCGCATAGGCTTCGATCTTCGTTACCGTCGAGGGAACCGTGAAAGAAGTTTCGGGATTTCCCTCCGCGTCTTTTTTCGCAACGGGATATTTGACCAACGTGTGGCCTCCGTCGCAATACAAAACGCCGTCAATAACTTCGTACGCGGCCTCCACGCCGCTTACTTCGGTAATCTCAAACGATTCCAAAACAGCCATGTCGTTGAACGCCATCACCGAAATTCCCGTTACCGTCGCGGGGATCGTTACGTTCGTAACGGAAGCGTATCCGTCGAAATCGCCTACGTAGGTTACGGCTTCGCCCTGATAATAAGCGGGAATGTCGAGACGGGTAAGGTTTTTCGTGGCGTCGTTGCCCGATACCTTATAGGTTCCGTCGTCGAGCTGCGTATAGGTATACGCCGCGGCGAAATACGCATATACCGTTATGTCGCCCCTGCCGTCCCACTTCTCCAGGCTCTCGCCCGTTTCGTCGGTCAGCTTTTCGCCTTTGCCGTCCTTCTGCGTATACCAGCCGAGGAAGGCCGCGCCGTCGCCGCCTTTATAGACGGGGACTTCCAGCTTAAAGCTCTCGTTTTCCGTAACCGTAAAGCTCGGTTCTTCCGTCGCCGCATTGCTCGTATCGTAAGTCAGCACGTTTTCGGCGGCTACATACGACCACTTCGCGTATACCACGGTATTCTGCGTAATCGTTTTGCCGAAATCGAACAGCTTTGTCAAAGCGCTGTCCTCGAACCAATCCACAAACTCGTAATGTTCTAATTCGGGATCGTCCGCCGGCCTTTCGGCGTTTTTGCCGTTCAGCACCCTCTGCGCGTCTATTGCACTGCCGCCGTTCGTTTCAAACGTTACTTTATAAGTGATTTTTTCCAAAAACACCATCTCTTTGTCGTTAAAATTCAATTTGATGGTTCTGTCGGAAAACTCGGCGGAAATATCCTCCCTCCCGTCGAGCGAGATCGTGAGCGCGGCGCCCTCAAGCGTGTAGCTCCCCTCCTCGTCGACGCCGTCCACCTGAAACTCGACCGCGCCCTTCTCCGCAAGCGTGATGATATATTCGCTGCCGAAATCGTCGTTATAGTAAGTTCCGACTTCGTCGCCGCTGACATATCCTCTTTCACCGCACGCGGCAAACGTTACGCCCATGCACAGCGCCAGCGCCGCCAGAAACGCAACTATGTAGCCCTTCTTCATATTGCACCTCCTCTGCAATGTGTGAATTGTTCCGCGGAAAATCTGTTTTCCGCGAGTTCGCCGCGGCGAACTTTCATTCTGAAATTAAGGCGCCTTTCTGCGCCCTGAAAAAAGTTAACCCCGGCTAATTAGTTCGCATATGCTAACCGCCTTCCAAAAAATACAGCGCCTGCGCGCTTTTCGGAAAATGCGTGCCTTTTCGGAATTCGATTTCCGAACGGCATCTCTTACGTTTTATGCATTGGAATTATATCATATGGATAGCGGAATTGCAAGCAAATCAATAGGGAAAAATACACTTTTTCAAAAATTTTTACAAGGGCGCTTTCCCTGCGGCCGCCCGTTTTTTACGTATTTTTCCCGACAAGCGCGGCCCGCCGCCCGATTTTTTGTTCCGTTTTATCATATGCGAAAGAACACGTATATATGATACGCATACGCGCGCGTGCCCGCGCGGGCGGCGCCTCGGCCGCCGTGCTCCGTACCGCGGCGGAAAAGCCGTTTCGATAAAATATGCCCTATCCTCCGTGGAGCGCAACGCTTCCGCCGTCGCCGGCTATAAACCGCGCAACGCGCGCTTTCATATAAAAAAAGGAACGCCTCAGCGTTCCTTTTCTATTTTTATTCAAGACCTTTCGTATTTGTGTTCCAGCCGTCGGTATATGCGGCCGCGCCCTTTTCGATGGAATAGACGATAACTTCGTTGCCGAGGTTCGCAAACGCGCCGGCCTTTACTTCGAGTACGGACGCGCCGACGACGATCTTGCCTGCTTTACCGTCCGCAGGCACCTGCTCGTTTGAAGATTTGTTTTTCACGAGCTGCAGGCTGTCGCAGTATTCGAACGCGCCGATCCCGATAACCTCCAGTTTGTCGGAATAAACGACTTCGGTCAGGTTCACGCATTTGAAGAACGCGTATTTACTGATCTCTGTCAGCGACTGCGGCAGGGTAACTTTTTCCAGCTTGCTCTCCTGGTCTACCGTAACGCCCGTCGTTACCGAGGCAAACGCGCCCTCGCCGATCTTCGTTACGCCCTCGGGCACGGTCAGTTCCGTAAAGCGCGCTCCCGCAAAGGCGTAATCGCCGATCTCGGTAAGTTTGCTTTCCGTTTCGGCAAAAACGAATTTATTTTCGTCGTTGATCCTGTTGCACCCCTCGAAGGCGTGCGCGCCGATCTTTTCCACGGCCGCGGGCAGTTTAAATCCCTTCATGCCGTAGCAGTTGTAAAAGGCGTAATCGCCGATTTCGGAAACGTTGCCCTCGATCGCAACGCTTTCGAGGCGGCTCATGGAATGGAACGCATAGTTCGGCAGTTTATACGGCGCGTAAGTCGTCTGTCCGTCTTTTTCCTCGGCTGCGCCGACGGCGTTTATCGTTACCTTTTTCAGCGTTTTCGGGATATAATAAGTCGCCGTGGAACTCGCGTTGTAGCTCTGCGTAACGGCAACGCCCTCGTCGTATTCCTCGGTGCCGAAAACATAACCGAACGTTTTAGCCGCGTTGACCGCCTCCGCCGACTGCCCCACGAAGGGGAGCACAAGTTCTTCGAGCTTGGTCATGTTGGCAAAAGCGCCGTCGCCGATCTCGGTTACGTTGGAACCGACCACGATCTTAGTCAGCGTGCCGTTTCCCTTGAAAGCGCCCGCCTGAATTTTGTCGATTTCCTCGGGGATTTCCAAAACGGTCTTTCCCTCTTCCGGCACGTATTCGCGCAGAATGACTTCGCCGTCCTTATTGGTATAGGTCTTCAGTCCGGGCGTTTTGTTCGCACCGCCTTTATCCGTCTGGCAGGCCGCGAGCGATAAAGCGACGCATGCGACGAATACGCAAAGTAACGCTGTCTTCAATATGTTTTTCATGTCTGTCGTCAAGTCTCCCGATGTTTGCGCGCAAGGCGCGCTTAATTACATAGATACTTGATAATTTTAACATTTACGGCCGCTTTTGTCAATAAATAATCGGAGCTTTGCGTTTAATATTTTTCAATATCGTTAAATTATCGCGCTTCCGTCGAAGAAACTTTCGAAAAATCCGTTCGTATCGGCGCCGCATTTCTCGAACGCCCCCACCAGATCTTCCGGGCGGGCGACCGAATAGGCGTTGTCGGCATAATATTTTTTCAGTCCCTTGAAGAACATGCCGTCCCCGATGCCCACGCGAAGATGTTCGAACATAAGGCAGGATTTTATGTAAGCTATGTTCACGTATTCGTATTCCGAAGAATATTCTCCCAGCGGGCGCAGCATGGTGGTGTCCACCTTGCCGAACAGCTGGTCGTATACGTTGCAGTAGGTGCGGTAGGTCATCTCCGCCGCCTCGATCATCTGCGGGCGCGTCATGCCCAGCCCCTCGTTGGCTTCATAGAACAACACCACGGAATATTCCGCCAGGCCTTCGTCCAGAAACGGACTTTCGATCTCGTTGTTCCCGACCGAGGCGTACCACCACTGATGCGCCGTTTCGTGCACGATCACTTCGCCGTAGGAGGCCTCGTCCAGCCTGTCGCTGATGTAGACAAGGGCGGGATATTCCATGCCGCCTTCGTTGAACCCCGTTTCCACCACGGACAGCGTATCGTACGGGTACGCTCCGAACATATCGGAAAAAGTCGTTACCGCCTTGACGGCAAAGTCCATGCTGCGCACGGGAGAGGCGTCCTTAACATAATAATAGCTGACGGTAACGTCGCCCGCTTTTGCGGACATCGTTTCAAAGTTCTCGTTGAGGGCGAGTGCGAAGTCTCGGGCGTTTTTAAGGCGGTACGTATACGTGGTTTTTCCGTTTTCCGTACTGCTCGCCGCCACGACGCCGCTCGAAGCCACCACGTATTTTTCGTCCGCGGTGAAACGCACGTTGTAGTCCGCGCACTCCGAAAAGAAAGGATCTCCCGCGGAATAATACACACATTCGTAAAAGCCGTTGTCGTAACCGCACAGCACGGGATAGAAATTCGCCAGATTGACCGTGCCGCCCTGCGTTATGCCGAGGCGGTGGTTTATCTTTGCGAGCCGGACGGTGAAATCGATCGCAAGAGCGCACCTCTCGCCGGGAAATATCTCCGCGCCGAGGGGCACGATCAGAATGTTTTCGTCCTCCCCTCCGATCTCGTATGCGGCGGCTTCATTCTTGACCGCCACGCTTTCGATCTCTATGCCCCCGTATGATTTGCCCGCGTAATAGGCGCCCGCCCCGTCGGAGGCCGCCACGGGCGTATACTTCGCGCCCTCGCGGTAGGCGTTGGGGTAAATATTGAATTTCAGTTCTTTTACCGCCGTGTCCGTGGCGTTGTAAAAGGTGAAATCGAGCGAGCCGTCGAGAACGCCGTCCTCATAGGAGAGGGACAGATCGTAACAGCTGCGCGCACTTTTCTTGTTCGCGCAGCCGACGGCGAACACCGCCGACAGCGCCACAACGATTGCAAAGAGAAAACTTAATCTTTTCATGGCAAACCCCTTTTATCTGAACTTGTACACCTAAATTTATTCGCCTTATCCCCCCGATTATGCCTGAAAACGCGGAAAAAACGGACGAATTTTCCGCAGGGCGTTGTAACGTTTGACATTACTATACGCGCACGGTATAATAGATTTATGAAGATAACGTCGAGATTTACCGTTGCGGTCCATACCCTGCTCGTGATACGCTCGTTTCAGGGAAAGGCAAAGACAACTTCCGAATTCATCGCGGCGAGCGTGAACGTCAACCCCGTGGTCATACGCCGCGCCTTGCAGAGTTTGAAAGCCGCGGGGATGGTGGAAGTAAAGGCGGGCAGCGGCGGCGCGGAGATCATAAAGCCGCTCGCCGAAATCTCGCTTTACGACGTGTACAAGGCCGCGGACTGCGTGGAGGACGAACTCTTTCATTTCCATGAAAATCCCAACCCCTCCTGTCCCGTGGGCAGAAATATACACGGCGTTTTGGACAAACACCTGCAGGACGCCCAGCGCGCGCTGGAAAATTCGCTAAAAGGCGTTACGCTCGCCGACCTTGCCGAAGAACTCAGCTCCGCGATGCGCTGATTCCCCCCCTCCCGAAGGAGGGGAGTTTTTTTATTTTTTTGTTGTAATGCTTGACATTACATCTAACGCGCGTTATAATATCGTTGTAATTAAAATTATTACAACAAAAAGGAGGCAACGAAAAATGAAAATTGCAGTAGTATGCGCGAACGGACGCGCGGGACGGCTCATCACCGAGGAGGCGCTGGCGCGCGGCATGGACGTTACAGCGGTGGTGCGCGGAGAAAACAGAACGGCGGCGAAAAAGGCGCTTGTTAAGGACTTGTTCGACCTTACAAAGGAAGATCTTCAGGGCTTTGACGCCGTGGTGGACGCGTTCGGCGCCTGGTCGGCCGAGGACGTGGACGGTATTTGCAAGGCCGCCGGGCGGCTCTGCGATCTGCTGAGCGGCAGCGAAACCCGCCTGCTGGTGGTAGGCGGCGCGGGCAGCCTGTACGTGAACGCGGAACATACCGCCTGCGTTGCCGACGGACCGGACTTTCCCGACGCTTTCAAACCCGTGGCGGCGGCGCACGCGGCCGCGCTGGACGCGCTGCGGAAAAGGAAGGACGTCCGCTGGACGTACATCAGCCCGGCCTGCGACTTTCAGGCGGAGGGCGAACGCACGGGCGGTTATCTGCTCGGCGGCGAGGAGCTTATGCTCAACGGCAGGGGCGAAAGCGTGATCAGCTATGCGGATTACGCCATAGCCGTGGCGGACGAACTCGCTGGCGGCAAACACGTGCGGGAACGGATCAGCGTGGTGAGAAAATAGAAAAAAGGCTCGGAATACCGAGCCTTTTTTATTTTCCGCACCGAAATGCGCTTATTTATCGTCCACTTCGAGATAGGTCAGCGGGTTGATGAGTTCGCCGTTCTCTTCCACCTGAAAATGCAGGTGAGCCTCGTCGTTGAGTTCTTCGAGATAGGTACGGGACACCTTCGCGATGACGTCGCCCTTCTTGACTTCCTGCCCGACCGTAACGCCGTCGCCGTCCTCAAGCGAATAGTAAATGCTCTTCAAGCCGTCGCCGTGGTCGATGACGATCTTCGTCCCCGTCAGATAGTTGCTGGTAACGCTTTCCACCTTGCCGTCGTAAACGGCGAACACGTCGCTGCCTTCCGCCGCCTTGAAGTCCATGGCGCGGTGCGCCGTAAAGACGTTGAGCGTGCTGTTAAATACGGGTTCTTCCGAATAGTGGCGGAGAACTTCTCCGTTCACGGGCATGATGAAAACCACCTCTTCGATCGTCGGCTTGTCGTCGTCATCGTCGTCGCCCGGTTCGATCACGGGCGGCTTGTCCTCGCCGCTGTCAACGGGCTTTTTGTCCTTACCCAGCACGAGCACGAGCGTTACGGAAAGCGCTACCGCCAGGATACAGAATCCGAGCACGAAATAGAACGCATTTTTCCTCAGAAACAGTAAAAACTTATTGTTGCCTTTCATAAATTCCTCCAATTTGACTTTATGTACTTTTCTCAGTAGCCGCCGTATATGAGCGGACTGCCCAGCACCACGCGACCGCCGCTGTACGCGACGTGCAGATTTACCTTTCTGCCGCGCAGTTCCCGGAAGCGCTTGATCTGCGGCGAAAAGAGATATACGTTTATAACGTCTCCCGCCGTTTCGCTAAAGATTATTTCCGCCCCGAAATATTTTATACACTCTTCGAGAGAAAAATCTTTTGCGTCCGTTTCGCAACTTTCGCCCACCTTGCCGTTCACCACGGCATAGGCGCCGTACTCCGTGCCCGCCTGCGAGGTCTCCCGCATGGAATAGACCGTCTGCGTATCGGAATAATCCTTGAATACGGGGCGGTTGTTGAGCAGCATGAGCGCCGCCGCCAGCAAAAGGCCGAGCCAGAGTATGTACAGTTTTTTATAAATCGTTGTTTTTCTTTCCATAAAAAAATCCTTCGACGCGTCTACGTGAAGGATTGTTGACCGATAAAAGGCGGTTTATACCTGTAATTTATTTTTTTTGATTATTTAACCGAAATTATTAAACGACACTGCATTCAAACAAAAACATTTCGCAGTTATCGTCAACCGCAACATCTTTAGAAAAAGACGAATAGGTTTTTACGTTTGTAAAACCGATTTCTTTTAAAAGTCTTTCCATTTCTCCAAATTTATACAGATGCGTCTGAAAATCCATATATTCGCTTTGCAGCAGCTCGGTTCCGTTATAAAGTTCATATATCCCCGGTGAAAACTGCGTCCGGCTTTGTTCGTCATAATAATTTTTATTTTTTAATATCAGGTCAAAGCCCTCTTTCGTCTTTGTCGTAACAGATATTTTATAATCGTTATCGTCTGAACACTTGTCGGCCTCCGTATCGACGGCAAAAACAAATTTGCCTTCCGGCGTCAGCATTTCCTTTATTTTTCCTAAAATTTTCCTGCACAAATTTATATCCGTAAATAGAGAAACCGAACCGGAGGAAATGAAAATATAGTCAAACCGATTTTTAGAAGAATACTCTAAAATATCCGCTTGAAACACCTTTGCGTTCGGCGCTTTTTGTTTTAACTTATTCAGCATTGCAACGGATAAGTCTATTCCGAAAATATCGAAACCCTGCTCCATAAACGGAATAAGAAAACGTCCGCTGCCGCACAAGGCTTCTAAAATTTTATCTTCTTTTTTTGCATAAGAGAGATAAAAATTTAATTCGTCCCGAGGCGCTTTCTCATGTAAAATCTCGTACATTTCCGTACATAAATTGCCATAATAATTTTGCTTGGCTTCAACCATCTTATCCCCTCAAATTCAATCCCGCCGATTTATATGACATGCCGAATTACAACCGCCGTTTTATGAAAAATTATCCTCAGAGGCCCGAAGCAGTTCGAGCGCGCCGCTTTCCCGCATGAGCGTGAGCACGGAAAAAGTATCGGGCAGATCGGGCGCGCAAAACACCGCGCGGCGCAGTTCGCCGGGCGTGTAATTGTCAAAGATATCCGCGTCCCCGCCGAGGGCGCGGTAGGTCGCGGCGAATTTCCCCGTCAGCCGTTCGAGCGCCGCCAGTTCTTCCGACATCTGCCTTGCGGCGTTTTCCGTCTTTTCTCCGTTCACGGCCGCAGCAGACTTCAAAATGCCGCCGAGAATTTCCGTTTCGCTCCGTCCCGTAAATTCCGCAGCCTCTTTCGCCCGCGCGGCGTAGTCGGGCACGCGCAGTCCGCAGGCGCGCGGATGCGCAAAAAACGCCCCGTACAGTTCTATCAGTTTCAGCGCCGCCACGAACTTCCGCTCCGCCGCAGCCAGCCGCCGCCTGCCCGCGGGTTCGAGCAGTTCGGCGACGGCGTACTCCCCGCCGCTCAAAATCCTGCCTTCGGTATAGACCTCCGCCACAGCGAGGCGGATGCGCGCTTCCAGGAGTTTCTGCTGCGCGTTTTCCGCAAAGGCGGCGTTGACCGCCTCCGAGATTGCGGCGCGCGCGAGATTGTAACTCTCGCTGCAGTATTCGCCCGTAAACGCCCCGCGCACGCGGTAATCGACGAGCGAAACGATACCCGAAGCGAGCGAGGCGAAAGCCGACGCGCCGGCCTTGCTCTTTGAAAGAATATCTGTATCTATCGCGACGAAACGGGCGTTGTCCGCAAAAATCCGTTCGGTGCGCTTTTTGATCTTGAGAGAAACGACGGGCGAAAGCATGTTTTCCGCTTCGGGCGAAACCGCCAGATAGATTATGGGCAGATTTTTGAGCGCGGCGAAATAGGACGCGACGTCGTAAAGTTCGCTTTCGCAGACGATAACGGCGCGCACGTCGTCGGGCAGGGAAAACAACCCGCCTATATTTTCCAGCGCGTTGTCGAAACGCTTTGTAACCACCACGTTGAGCGGCCGGGCGCCGCCCCCGCGGATCGCCGTCATCCAGTTTCCGCCGTCCGCAAGAAAGGCGTCCCGCGAACTGATCAGCGCGGCTTTGGACGACGGCGCGAGCACGGGGAGCAGTTTTTTGAAAATCTCCGCATACGGGCCGTACAGCACGCGCGCCTTCGTATAATGTTTTCTGCCGCAGGCGCAGTCGAATTCGTATTCGGCGAGCGCCGCAGCGGGCATATCCGTAATCTTTTCCATATTCTCTGCCGTCCTCGTTTACAAAAGCGGGGCGAAAATGGCGCATACGCCGCAGAACAGCCTTTTCACGATCCCCATTTTCACGCTCTTTTCGTCCTGCAAGACGCTTTGCGAAAACGTCGCTTCGAAATCGGCCTTCATGGCGGAAAGGGCCGCCGTTCTGTACATCCACACGCCGCATTCGTAATGATGCATAAGACTGCGGTAGTCGAGATTGATGGTGCCCACGATCCCGACGGCGTCGTCGCAGAGCACGTTTTTCGCGTGAATGAAACCGCCTTTGAATTCATATATCTTCACGCCGTAGTTCATCAGACGTTTGTAGTTGGAGCGCGTGATGTTGAACACCAGCTTTTTATCGGGTATCTGCGGCGTGATAATGCGTACATCCACGCCGCGCGCGGCGGCGAGCTGCAGCGCGTTCACGATTTCGCCGTCCGGGATGAGATAGGGCGTGGTGATATACAGGTATCTTTTCGCCGAATTGAACAGATTGAGATAGACGTTTTTCGCCACGTAATCGTCGTAGATAGGTTTGGGGCCGTCCACAAAGGGCTGCACGACGCCCTCCGCCCGCACGGAAGTTTCCGCTTCGAGATAGGGGGCGAAATCCTCCGCGTTCTCGCGCTGCATGTCGAACATCTGCAAAAAGTTGACGGTGAGACTGCGCACCGCCTCGCCTTCGAGCCGCACTGCGGAATCTTTCCAGATGCCGTAGGGCGAAGTCTTGTTGATGTATTCGTCCGCTAGGTTCGCGCCGCCGATAAAGCCGATCACTCCGTCGATCACGGTGATCTTTCTGTGGTCGCGGTTATTGTGAATGCCCGTCAGAAAGGGACGGAAGGGATTGAACCGCAGCGTCTTTATGCCGAGCTTTTCCATTTTTTTGTAATAACGGGCGGGCACTTTGGAAATGGAGCCGATATCGTCGTACATAAAGCGCACCTCCACCCCCGCCTGCGCCTTTTCGGCGAGAATGTCGAGTATCTCGTTCCACATCACGCCTTCTTCTATAATGAAATATTCCATAAAAATGAACTTTTCGGCGCGTTTCAGATCGGTTTTCAACGCTTCCCAGAAATCTATGCCCCAAGGGTAGTATTCCGTTGCTGTATCCGTGTACGAAGGAAGATTGTTTAAATTTTTGATATATACGTTCTGACCAAGGTAATCCCCCGTGTCGGGCAGTTTTCCGCCCGATCTTGCGAAATAATATTCCAGCGAATCTTTCGATACGTAATAAATATCCCTGTAAGCGCGGCGCTGACGGGGCGAAAGACGGCTTTCGGAAAACATAACGTAAGCCATGAACCCGAAAATCGGCATGAGCAGCACCACCGCCACCCAGGTCAGCTTGCTTTCCGTATTCATTTTGCGGTTCACTATATTGATAAAGACAAGAACGCCCAGCACTACGTTGATCGCATACAGCCAGTTATACTGCAAAGAAGCGTCCGTAACCCACCACACGAACAGCACGAACTGCAAGATGATGGCGAGCGCGATGATCGTGAGCCGCCCGAACAATAATTTAAATAGTTTTTTCATCGCAAAATCTCCCCGCCGCCGCGACGGCAATTCAAAGCGCCGTTCTGCGGAAAGCCGTTTTTCGCCGCCTTAGTAAAATTAATCATACCACAACGGCGCTTTTTAGTCAAGCGACGGCGGAACGCATGCGCCGAGGCCGCCCAAAAAGGCCGAAAAATATTCACAAACGCGGAGAATATATAAAAGAGCAAATTTAATCCGCCGCAGACGAAAAAAAGCGCGCCTTCTTCTTGCAATTTTTTCCTGTAAAACACTTGCTTTTATATAAAATTTGCCATTTTTTGGAAATTTTTCGCCTTTTCCTTAAAAAACTCAGTTCCCGACTGATTTATTTTTAAAAAAAAGGCAATTATTTTTAAAAAAGAGTTGAATTATTTTTTCAATGTGTTATAATAGAAGAAATAATTCACAACGGAGGTGAAACATGAACAAAAACGAATTGATAAGGGAAACGGCAAATAATGCCGGAATTACCATCAAAGAGGCTACTACGGCATTCGATGCGGTGGTAAAGGCGATCACGGACGGTTTGAAAAATGGTGAGAAGATTCAGATTTCCGGTTTCGGTACTTTCGAAGTCAAAGAAAAACCCGAAAGAGACGGGCTCAATCCCAAGACGGGCGAAAAAATCAAGATAAGCGCGTCTAAACTCCCTGCTTTCAAGTTCGGCAAGGCGTTTAAGGACGAGATTAACGCATAAAAAATGAAGGGGACAAGCCTGAGGCCGTCCCTTTTGTTTTACCGTCAACGCGACTTGCGTCGATTATTTTATTACCGTATATAAATATACTTTCATTTCAAAAAGTATAGCAGCGCCCCGCATACATACGCGGCGGCGCTGCCGTAAAATAAAAGCGCGCGGAAATTCCGTGCGCTTTTTGTCTTTAACTTATTTCACGATCGTGGAAACGACGCCCGAACCGACCGTTCTGCCGCCTTCGCGGATAGCGAAACGCAGACCTTCTTCCATAGCGATCGGCGTGATCAGCTTAACGTCGATTTTAACGTTGTCGCCGGGCATAACCATTTCAACGCCTTCGGGAAGGGTGATCGAACCGGTAACGTCCGTCGTTCTGAAATAGAACTGAGGACGATAGTTGTTGAAGAACGGCGTATGACGGCCGCCTTCTTCCTTGGTCAGAACGTAGACCTGGCCGGTGAATTCCGTGTGGGGATGAACCGAACCGGGTTTCGCGATGACCTGGCCTCTTTCGATGTTCTTTCTGTCGATACCTCTGAGGAGCGCGCCGACGTTGTCGCCTGCCTGCGCTTCGTCAAGCAGTTTTCTGAACATTTCGAGACCCGTGATGACCGTAGCCGTGGGCTTTTCTTTCAGGCCGACGATTTCAGCGGGATCGCCGACTTTCGCAACGCCTCTCTCAACACGGCCGGTAGCGACGGTGCCGCGGCCGCTGATGGTGAAGACGTCTTCAACCGGCAGCAGGAAGGGCTTGTTCGCTTCTCTTTCCGGAGTGGGGATATATTCGTCGATCGCGTTCATCAGCTCTCTGATGCACTCGGTCTCCGCAGCGGTCTTGACTTCGTCGTCGGAATGCGACTGCGCATATTCGAGCGCTTTCAGAGCCGAACCCTTGATGATCGGGGTGTCGTCGCCGGGGAAACCGTATTCCGTGAGCAGTTCGCGCACTTCCATTTCGACGAGTTCGAGAAGTTCGGGATCGTCGAGCTGATCGCACTTATTCAGGAAAACGACGATCTTGGGAACGCCGACCTGACGGGCGAGCAGAATGTGCTCTCTGGTCTGCGGCATCGGGCCGTCCGTCGCCGCAACGACGAGGATCGCGCCGTCCATCTGCGCGGCACCCGTGATCATGTTCTTGACATAGTCCGCGTGGCCCGGACAGTCAACGTGCGCATAGTGGCGCTTGTCCGTCTGATATTCGACGTGCGAGGTGTTGATTGTGATGCCTCTTGCCTTTTCTTCCGGCGCCTTGTCGATTTCGTCATATTTCATCTTCTGCGCCTGACCGTTCGCCGCCATGACCATCGTGATCGCCGCGGTCAGAGTCGTCTTGCCGTGGTCAACGTGGCCGATGGTGCCGATGTTAACGTGCGGTTTGCTTCTGTCAAATTTAGCCTTTGCCATTCTTGTTTCCTCCAAAATTTTTGATTGTTTTTTATTTTTTTAAATAGTTTCCGATATAAACTTATATCTATTGTACAATGACTTTGAAAAAAAGTCAACAATAAATCGCGTTTTATGCTTTTTTGCCGATAATCTTTTCGGCTACGGACTTGGGAACTTCCGCGTAGTGATCGAACTGCATGGTGTAGTTGCCGCGTCCCTGCGTTCTGCTTCTCAGATCGGTGGCGTACCCGAACATTTCGGACAGCGGAATATGCGCGTCGATGACCTTGATGCCGTTGCGGTCGTCCGTGCCCTGAATGATGCCTCTTCTCGCGGTAACGTTGCCCATCAGATCGCCGAAGTAGGTGTCGGGCGTGGTGATCTCGACTTTCATGATCGGTTCGAGCAGTACGGATTTAGCCTTCTGCAGACCGTCTTTCAAAGCCATGGAACCTGCGATTTTGAACGCCATTTCCGAAGAGTCTACGTCATGATAGCTGCCGTCGTAAACGGTAACTTTGAAGTCCACGACTTCGAAACCCGCCAGAATACCGTTTTTGGCCGCTTCCTGTATCCCCTTGTTGATCGGCTGGATATATTCTTTGGGAATGCTGCCGCCCACCGTTTCGTCCACGAATTCGTAACCCTTGCCGGGTTCCTGCGGTTCGAGGCGGATTTTACAATGACCGTACTGGCCGTGTCCGCCGCTCTGCCGTTTGAACAAGCCTTCGGCTTCGACCGCCTGGCGAATGGTTTCCTTATAAGCGACCTGCGGCGCGCCGACGTTGGCCTCCACGCGGAATTCTCTCAAAAGCCTGTCCACGATGATCTCGAGGTGCAGCTCGCCCATGCCCGCGATAATGGTCTGGCCCGTTTCCTGATCGGTATAGGTCTTGAAAGTCGGGTCTTCTTCCGCGAGTTTCGCGAGCGCGAGGCCCATCTTTTCCTGTCCCTGTTTTGTCTTGGGTTCGATTGCGACTCTGATGACCGGTTCGGGGAATTCCATCTGTTCGAGAATGATCGGATGATTTTCGTCGCAGAGCGTATCGCCCGTGGTGGTCTCTTTCAGACCGACGATGGCGCAGATGTCGCCCGCGCGGATCTCGTCGATATCCTCGCGGTGATTCGCGTGCATTTTGAGCAGTCTGCCCACGCGCTCTTTCTTGCCCTTCGTGCTGTTATATACGTAAGAACCCGTTTTGAGAACGCCCGAATAAGCGCGGAAGAACGCGAGCTTGCCGACGTACGGGTCGGCCGCGATTTTGAACGCGAGGCCGGCGAACGGTTCGTCGTCCGAAGTCTTTCTCTCTTCCTCTTCGCCCTTCATGTTCACGCCTTTCACGTGGTCTACGTCCACAGGGCTGGGCAGATAGTCTACGATGGCGTCGAGCAGGTTTTGCACGCCCTTGTTGCGGTAACTCGAACCGCAGAGGACGGGCGTTACTTTCATGGCGATGGTCGCCTTTCTCAGTCCCTTTTTGATGTCCTCGACGGAGAGATCTCCCTCCTCGAAGAATTTTTCCATCAAGGCGTCGTCCGCTTCCGCCGCCGCTTCCACAACCGCCGCGCGGGCTTCCTCCACCGCGTCCTTCATATCGGCGGGAACTTCGGTGAATTCTATCTCCTTGCCGAGATTGTCCTTATATATTTCCGCCTTGCGCTCGATTACGTCCACGATGCCGACGAAAGTATCTTCTTTGCCGATGGGCAGAACGATGGGCAGAGGATTGGTCTTGAGCCTGTCCTTCATCATGTGCACGGCGTTTTCGAAGTTAGCGCCGTTGATGTCCATCTTATTGATATACGCGATACGGGGAACCTTGTACTTGTCCGCCTGTCTCCAGACGGTCTCGCTCTGCGGTTCCACGCCGCCCTTGGCACAGAACGTAGCCACCGCGCCATCGAGAACGCGGAGCGAACGTTCGACTTCTACCGTGAAGTCGACGTGTCCCGGCGTGTCGATGATGTTGATGCAATGACCTTTCCACTGGCAGGTCGTGGCGGCGCTGGTGATGGTGATGCCGCGCTCCTGTTCCTGAACCATCCAGTCCATGGTAGCCGCACCCTCATGCGTTTCGCCGAGCTTGTGCGTTTTTCCCGTATAGAACAGAATTCTCTCGGTAGTCGTCGTCTTGCCGGCGTCGATATGCGCCATGATGCCGATGTTTCTGGTAACTTCCAAACTGAATTCTCTTGGCATATCTGCTCCTTAGAATCTGTAGTGCGCGAAAGCCCTGTTCGCCTCCGCCATCCTGTGCGTGTCTTCCTTTTTCTTTACGGCCGAACCCGTGTTGTTGTAAGCGTCCATCAGTTCGCCCGCAAGTTTGTCGCACATATCCCTTTCGCTTCTCTTGCGCGCCGCGGCGACCAGCCAGCGGATGGCGAGAGTCTGCCTTCTTTCCGCCCTGATCTCGATAGGCACCTGGTAGTTGGCGCCGCCCACTCTTCTCGCCTTGACTTCGACCATCGGCATGATGTTGTTGATGGCCTGGTTGAAGATTTCCAGCGGTTCCTGGCCCAACTTGGCGGACATCTTGTTGAAAGCATCGTACACAATGCCCTGCGCGATGCCCTTTTTACCGTCCAGCATGACCTGGTTGATGACCTTGGTCACGACCTTGCTGTTGTATACGGGATCGGGTAACACGTCCCTCTTGGGGATATTCCCTCTTCTTGGCATAATCGTATTTCTCCTTTAAATTTTTTTGCCTTAAACGAATTTAAGGACTTGGGTTGCCCAAAAATACAGCCGTCGCTCACAGCCGCCCTGCGGCCGGCGAAACCTTCTGCTTTGCAGCATACTGCCTACTTTCGCGCGGATCCTTCTTTTGAATTCCGAAACTAAGCAGGTTTTAAGTTGTTGAACTTATTTCTTTTTCTTCGCGCCGTATTTGGATCTCGCCTGGCCGCGCTTTGCAACGCCCGCCGTATCCAGTGCGCCGCGGATGATGTGGTACCGAACGCCCGGCAAGTCTCTGACTCTGCCGCCGCGGATCAGCACCGAGCTGTGCTCCTGCAGGTTATGACCTTCGCCGGGGATGTACACGACACCTTCCTGCTTGTTGGTCAAACGCACCCTCGCAATCTTTCTCAGAGCCGAATTCGGTTTTTTAGGCGTGGTCGTGGTTACCGAAAGGCACACGCCGCGCTTCTGCGGACATCCTTCCATGATCGGAGTCTTGGATTTGAACGCCCTCTGCTCTCTGCCCTGTCTGATTAACTGGTTGATTGTTGGCATTTGTTTACCTCCTTGAAGTTTTCGGATATTCAAAAAACGGACTTTCCCGTTTAAAGAAGCGTTTTTCCGCGGATCTCGAAAAATCCGCCGTCGATTATTTTATCACGTATTGCGGGTTAAGTCAAACAAAACTCTGCCGTTTTTGTCTTGCTGCCCTTCGACGGACGGCAAAAAACGGTTTTTTCGGCTTGTTTTCCGCCTTGTTATTGCTGATCTTCCGACGCGGCGACGTTGACCGTCTGCGGCGAAAGGTTTTTGTAATCGCCGATGCCCGTCCCCGCGGGGATAAGTTTGCCGATAATGACGTTTTCCTTGAGGCCGATCAGCGGGTCTATCTTGTTCTTGATAGCCGCTTCGGTCAGCACGCGCGCCGTTTCCTGGAAGGACGCGGCCGAAAGGAAACTTTCCGTAGCCAGCGCCGCTTTCGTGATGCCGAGCAGCGTCCTCTTGCCCGTCGCGGGGCGCTTGCCCTCTTCGAGCGCCTTGAGGTTTTCTTCCTCGAAGCGGAACAGGTCGAGCTTTTCGCCCGGCAGGACGTCGGTGTCGCCGGGATTTTCCACCTGCACCTTTTTGAGCATCTGCCGCACGATGATCTCTACGTGTTTATCGTTAATGTCGACGCCCTGCGAGCGGTACACGGTCTGTATTTCTCTCAAAATATAGTCCTGCACGCCCTTGACGCCCTGCGTCTTCAGAATGTCCTGCGGATACACCGAACCGTTGGTCAGTATGGTGCCCGGCTCCACCCTGTCGCCGTTTTTCACCAGCACGCCGTAGCCGAAAGAAATGGTGTAATCCTTCACCGATCCGTCGTCGCAGTTGACGACCACGTGGATGAGTTTATCCTTTTCCTCCACCATCGCGATGCCGCTGACCTCGCACACGATGGCCGCGTGCTTGGGACGGCGGGCCTCGAAGAGCTCTTCGACTCTCGGAAGACCCTGCGTGATGTCGCCCGTGCTGGCGATACCGCCCGTATGGAACGTTCTCATGGTGAGCTGCGTACCGGGTTCGCCGATGGACTGCGCCGCGATTATGCCGACCGCCTCGCCCTTGTTGACGGGCAGGCCGTTCGCCATGTTCTTGCCGTAGCACTTCGCGCATACGCCGTGCCGCGATTTACAGGTGAACACGCTTCTGATCTCGACTTCCTCGATCCCCGCCTTGACGATGGCCTTTGCCTGGTCTTCGGAAATCATGGTGTCCGCCTTGACGATGATCTCGCCCGTTGCGGGATCGACCACGTCGCCCACGACGAATCTGCCGGTCAGGCGGTCTTCCAAACTCTCGATGATCTCGCCCTGACCGCCCTTGATGGCCGAAACCTTGATCCCCTTGGGCTTTTCGCCGAGTTCGGCGAAACAGTCGTCTTCCCTCACGATGACTTCGTGCGATACGTCTACCAGACGGCGGGTAAGATAACCCGAGTCCGCCGTTTTCAGCGCGGTATCGGCAAGACCTTTACGTCCGCCGTGCGAAGAAATGAAGTATTCCAGAACGGTAAGCCCTTCGCGGAAACAGGATTTAACGGGTATTTCTATCGTTTTGCCGTTCGGGTCGGTCATCAGTCCGCGCATGCCCGCCAGCTGTTTGATCTGGTCGATGGAGCCGCGCGCGCCGGAGTCCGCCATCATCCAGATGGGATTGAATTTTTCAAGCGTGTTTTTCAGTTTTTCGGTAACGTCGTCCGTCGCCTTTTTCCACACCGAAACGACCTTTTTATATCTTTCGTCGTCGGTGATGCGGCCTCTTTTATACAGCTTTTCGATATTGAGGACCTTATCCTCCGCCTCGTGCAGTATCTCTTCCTTTTCGCCGGGCATCTTCATGTCGAAAACGCTGGTCGTCAGCGCGCCTATCGTGGAATATTTATACCCCAGCGCCTTGATGTTGTCGAGCACCTCCGCACAAGATTTGCTGCCGTGTGTTTTAAAGCAGGCGTCCACGATCTTGGAAAGCTGTTTCTTGCCCACGGGGCCGCCCTTGCTGAGCGTGTCGCCGTAGCCGATCTCGTATTTGAGATAATCTTCGTCCTTCTCCCTCTTCTGGAACCCGATGTCCTGCGGGATTTTTTCGTTGAAGATGATCTTGCCGACGGTGATCTTCGTTCTGCCCGTGATCTTTCTGCCGTCGGGCAGCGTTACCGTCCTTCTGACGTAGATCTCGTCCTGCAGCCTGATGTTGCCCGTCTGATAAGCCATGATGGCCTCTTCCTCCGAAGAATAAACGGGCGCGACGTACAGTTCGCCGTTTTCGCTCTCGCGGCCGTGATCGTCGTACTTTTTGCCCTCTTCCCTCTTGACGATGGTGAGATAGTAGGAGCCGAGAACCATGTCCTGCGTGGGCGACATGACGGGCTTGCCGTCCGAAAGTTTCAATATATTGTTGGAGGCGAGCATCAGAAATCTCGCTTCCGCCTGCGCCTCTATGGAAAGGGGCACGTGCACCGCCATCTGGTCGCCGTCGAAGTCGGCGTTGAACGCGCCGCAGACGAGCGGATGCAGTTTGATGGCGCGGCCTTCGATGAGCACGGGCTCGAACGCCTGTATGGAAAGCCTGTGCAGCGTAGGCGCGCGGTTAAGCATGACGGGGTGGTCTTTGATAACCTCTTCCAAAACGTCCCAAACCACGGGTTTGGCGCGTTCCACCGTTCTCTTCGCGTTCTTGATATTGTGGCAGACGTTCTTTTCCACAAGTTTTTTCATGACGAAGGGCTTAAACAGCTCTATCGCCATTTCCTTGGGCAGACCGCACTGATACAGTTTGAGTTCGGGGCCGACTACGATAACCGAACGCCCCGAATAGTCCACGCGCTTGCCGAGCAGGTTCTGTCTGAAACGCCCCTGCTTGCCGCGGAGCAGACCCGAAATGGATTTCAGATCGCGGTTGCCCGCGCCGCTGACGGCTTTGCCGCGGCGGCCGTTGTCGATAAGCGCGTCCACCGCCTCCTGCAACATTCTCTTTTCGTTTCTTATAATGATTTCCGGCGCGCCCAGCTCCATCAGCTTTTTCAAGCGGTTGTTGCGGTTGATGACGCGGCGGTACAGATCGTTCAAATCGCTGGTGGCGAACCTGCCGCCGTCCAGCTGCACCATCGGGCGCAGTTCGGGCGGAATGACGGGCAGAACGTCCAAAATCATCCATTCGGGACGGTTGCCGCTCTTGCGGAACGCCTCGATGATCTCGATGCGTTTGACCGCGCGCAGACGCTTCTGTCCCGAGGAATTTTCCTCGATAACCTTTTTGAGCTCCGCGCTCTCTTTGTCGAGGTCGACCGCCATGAGCAGTTCCTTAATGGCTTCCGCGCCCATGCCCGTCTTGAACGAGCCCGCGCCGAACTGCTCCTCCTTTTCCATCTTTTCGCGGTCGGTGATGACCTGCTTCATGGCGAGGTCGGTCGTACCGGGATCGAGCACCACGTGGCAGGCGAAATACAGCACCTGTTCGAGCGCTTTCGGGCTCATGTCCAGCATGAGGGCGATGCGCGAGGGCACGCCCTTGAAGTACCATATGTGCGATACGGGCGCCGCAAGTTCGATATGTCCCATGCGGTCGCGGCGGACCTTGCTCTTGGTTACCTCCACGCCGCACTTGTCGCAGATGACGCCCTTATAGCGGATGCGCTTATATTTGCCGCAATGACATTCCCAGTCCTTGGTCGGTCCGAATATCCTTTCGCAGAACAGGCCGCCGATTTCGGGCTTCTGGGTGCGGTAGTTGATGGTTTCGGGCTTGGTTACCTCGCCGTAAGACCATTCCCTTATCTTTTCGGGGGAAGCAACACCTATCTGTATAGAATCGAAATTGTTAAGTTCAAACATTTAACGCCTCCCTTTAAATATTGTCGTCATCGTCGTCTTCGAAAAGATCGTCGCCGAAGTCGTCCGCAAAATCGTCGTCGTCGGGAACGGTGGTGTCGAGCGTGTCGTCTTCATCGTCGAAGAGCTCTTTCGAATTGAATTCGAAGTCGTCGTCGCTGTCGAAGTCGATATCGTCGAAATCGTCCTCCGCGCCGTCCTCGTCTATGCGCACTTCCTCGAAGTCTTCCTTCTCGCGGATGTGCGGGGTATCGTCCTCGCTGTCGATAAGGTCTTTGATCGCCAGCTCTTCCTTGTTTTCGGTAAGCACCTTCATGTCGAGCGCGAGCGACTGCAGTTCTTTCAGGAGCACCTTGAACGATTCGGGAATACCCGGTTCGGAGATGCTGTTGCCCTTGACGATGGACTCGTAGGTCTTGACCCTGCCCACGACGTCGTCCGACTTGACGGTGAGAATTTCCTGCAACACGTGCGCCGCGCCGTACGCTTCGAGCGCCCAGACTTCCATTTCGCCGAAACGCTGTCCGCCGAACTGCGCCTTGCCGCCGAGCGGCTGCTGCGTAACGAGCGAATACGGGCCCGTGGAGCGCGCGTGGATTTTATCGTCTACGAGGTGAATGAGCTTGATCATGTACATCTGGCCGACCGTTACCCTGTTGTCGAAGGGCTCGCCCGTCCTGCCGTCGTAAAGCTGAATCTTGCCGTCCACTTCCCCGTCGGGATTGACGAAATTGTTATCTTTCAGCAATTCGCGGATATCTTTTTCCGACGCGCCGTCGAACACGGGCGTGGCGATCTTCCAGCCGAGCTGTTTGCAGACCAGTCCGAGGTGCACTTCGAGCACCTGCCCGATGTTCATACGCGAGGGAACGCCGAGCGGGTTGAGCACGATCTGCAGCGGCGTGCCGTCCGCGAGGAAGGGCATGTCGCATTCGGGCAGTATTCTGGAAACCACGCCCTTGTTGCCGTGGCGTCCCGCCATTTTGTCGCCGATAGAGATCTTTCTCTTCTGCGCGATATACACGCGGACGAGCTTGTTTACTCCCGGCGGGAGTTCGTCTTTATTGGCGCGCGTGAAGATCTTCACGTCGACGACGATACCGCCTTCGCCGTGCGGAACTTTGAGGGACGTATCCCTCACTTCGCGCGCTTTTTCGCCGAAGATGGCGCGGAGCAGCCGTTCTTCGGGCGTGAGTTCGGTTTCGCCCTTGGGCGTAACTTTGCCGACGAGAATATCGCCCGAATTGACTTCCGCGCCGATGCGGACGATACCGTCCTCATCGAGGTCTTTGAGCGCGTCCTCGCCGACGTTGGGAATATCTCTCGTGATCTCCTCTTCGCCGAGCTTGGTGTCGCGCGCCTCGGTTTCGTGTTCTTCGATATGGATAGTGGTGAACACGTCGTCGCGGACGAGCTCCTCCGAAAGGAGAATGGCGTCCTCGTAGTTATAGCCCTCCCACGACATGAAGCCGATGAGGATATTGCGCCCGAGCGCGAGCTCGCCGTTGGAAGTCGAGGGGCCGTCCGCGAGGACCTGCCCTTTCTCAACCCGCTCGCCTTTGTTGACGATGGGGCGCTGGTTTAAGCACGTTCCCTGGTTGGAACGTTCGAATTTTTTGAGTTTATATACGCGTTTGAAACCGTCGTCCTCGGTAACGGTGATCTCGTCGCCCGCGACGGCGGTAACTACGCCGCCCTCCTTGGCGATGACCATGACGCCCGAGTCGTACGCGATCCTGCCCTCGATCCCCGTCGCGACGATGGCGTTTTCGGGTTTTAAGAGAGGAACGGCCTGCCGCTGCATGTTCGATCCCATGAGCGCGCGGTTGGTATCGTCGTTTTCAAGGAAGGGAATGAGCGCGGTCGCGACCGAAATGAGCTGTTTGGGCGAAACGTCCATGTAGTCTATCATTTCGCGCGGCTCTTCGGTGATGTCCTCCCTGCGGCGGCAGGACACGCGCTCGTTGACGAAACGGCCCTCTTCGTCGAGCGGCTCGTTCGCCTGCGCGACGATGTAGTTATCTTCTTCGTCCGCGGTGAGGTAATCGACGATGTCCGTAACCACGCCGCGTTCTTTATCCACCCTGCGGTAGGGGGACTCGATAAAGCCGTATTCGTTGACCTTCGCATAGGTCGAAAGCGAGGAAATAAGGCCTATGTTCTGACCTTCGGGCGTTTCGATAGGGCACATTCTGCCGTAGTGCGAGTGGTGAACGTCGCGGACTTCAAAGGTCGCGCGGTCGCGATTCAGACCGCCGGGGCCGAGCGCGGAAAGCTTTCTCTTGTGCGTGAGCTCCGCGATGGGGTTGGTCTGGTCCATGAACTGCGAGAGCTGGGAGGAGCCGAAAAATTCCTTGATGGCCGCGCTGACGGGACGGACGTTGATGAGTCCGCTCGGAGAAACCTCCTTCGGATCCTGCGTGGCCATGCGCTCTTTAATAACTCTTTCCAAACGCGCGATGCCGATGCGGAACTGGTTCTGCAAAAGTTCGCCCACGCTGCGTACGCGGCGGTTGCCGAGGTGGTCGATATTGTCCACCGAACCGACGTTTTCGTTGAGGTCGAGGTTGAGCGACACGGCGGCAACGATGTCGTCCACCGTGATGTGTTTATGGTTAAGCTTGTCGATAACGGGGCGGATGAGCTTTCTCTTTTCCGCGTCCGGTTCGAAATTGCCCGCTTTGAGCATGTCGAACAGCCCTTTGACCGCCTGCACGAATTTCACGCGGATCTCTCTGCGCTTTTCTTCGTTCTTCTTATCCTCGGGCTTTTCTTCGGACTTGTCCGTGATCTCTTTTTCTTCGAGGTAGAAAGCCTCGTTGATGCGGTCTTTGAGTTCTTCCGCAATATCCTCCGCGTTCTTTTCTGCGCACATCGCGTAGATCTCGCGCGCGAACCTGATCGTGGGATAGTACACGGTGTCGAGCAGGCCGAGCTTTTTATGGTCGGCGCCGGCAAACTCCTCCACGGAGCTGAAATCCACCACGTTGTTCGCGATGATCTTGTGCTTTCTGCCCTCCGCGCCGACGATGTAAACTTCGTTCACGCCCGCGTTTTGCATCTTCACGGCGAGAGCCTTGTCCACCACCGCGCCCTTTTCCGCGAGCACTTCGCCGAATTCGTCCGCCACGGTATCCGCCAGCGTGCAGCCGACGATACGCGAGGAAAGGCGGAGGCGCTTGTTGAATTTATATCTGCCGACCCGCGCCAGATCGTAGCGCCTCGGGTCGAAGAAGAGGTTTCTCAAATGCTGTTTTACGGCGTCGTCCGTGGGGATTTCGCCGGGGCGCAGACGGCGGTACAGCTCTATGAGGCCGTCGCTCTCCGATTTCGCCGTGTCCTTTTCCATGGTGGAAACGATCATGGGGTTGTTGTCGAAAAGCATGTTCAGCGCGTCGTCGCTGCCGAAACCGAGCGCGCGCAGGAGCACGGTGGCCGTGAGCTTTCTCGTTCTGTCGACGTGCACCCACAAGACGTCCGAGGCGTCCTGCTCGAATTCGAGCCATGCGCCCCTGTTGGGGATGACCGTGGTGTCGAATATCTTTTTGCCCGATTTATCGACGGACTTGCCGTTGTAAACGCCCGGGCTTCTCACGAGCTGCGATACGATGACGCGTTCCGCGCCGTTGATGATAAAGGAGCCGTTGTCCGTCATCAGCGGCAGATCGCCCATAAATACTTCCTGATCGATGACCTCGTCGGTAACTTTATTGACCAGGCGGACCTTAACTCTGAGCGGCAGCGCGAACGTTGCGTCCCTGTCGCGGCACTCCTTTTCGTCGTATTTGGGCGAACCGGATAAAGTGTGATCGAGAAAATACAGTTCAAAGTGGTCAGAATAGTCGGTGATCGGGGAAAAATCCTCTAAAACCTCGCTGATTCCTTCCTTGATAAAGTTGTCGTAAGAGTCTTTCTGTATCTCCACGAGATAGGGAATTTCAATGGCTTCCTTGATCTTGCTGAAACTCTTTCTCTTGACCTTACCGCACTGAACTTCTCTGAGATTACGTGTCATCAACAACACACTCCTTAAAAAATTTTTTAAATTGTGCTTGACAGGTTGAATTAAATCATAAAATGGTGTATAATCTGTACATAGAATGACTTTTTTC